>SESG01013508.1_pt1 | contig 44592 bp, 37 predicted proteins | sample 3171421 | NCBI WGS metagenome assembly SESG01 (sample SAMN10866946, study PRJNA518727) | freshwater metagenome | biome: subpolar coniferous forest; feature: holomictic lake; material: water; isolation source: holomictic Lake 227, 6 m and 8 m depth | place: Canada: near Kenora, Ontario | collected...
TGAGAAAAGGGCATTGCGTTTGCAGCCATGGAAGCTGTCCTGTGATACCCGAAACCAGTTTTTTCTACCGGTTTGCAAAACGGAGAGCGTTTTTCGGTCTTGGGGCCTATGGTTAAACGATGAAAATTTGAACTATGATAATAGAAAAGCCTCAACTGTCACTGGAGATACCCGGCAGGCTGTCGGTCAGAAATGAGATCCGCCGCAAGGTGGATGATTATTTCAGAGAACACCCGAAAAGGCCGCCTTTTACCTGGGAAGAACTATCGGAGTTCGCAGGCGTGCTGATCTGCCGGTATGGTTGGGATAAAACCTTCAACGGGTTTATCATGCTTTGCTGCGGGAATGCCATCTGGAGAAAGATTGTCGAGGCTATTCCATTTAACCGCAGGATACTGATGTTGCCTCAATGCCTTAAGAACAGCCTGTCATGCAATGCCGAGATGGATAATATAGGGTTATTATGCAATGACTGCGGGAGCTGTTCAATTTCGTCGCTTCTTCATGAAGCCGAAAATCTCGGATACGTAGCGCTGGTGACCGAGGGAACTACGATCACTACACGCCTGATCGAAAGCGGGAAAGTGGATGCAGTCATAGGTGTGGGATGTATGGATGTGCTTCAGAAGATGTTCCGTTCGGTAAGTAAGTACGCGATACCCGGAATCGGCATCCCTTTGCTCAGCGATGGCTGTAAAGATACAAAGGCCGACCTGTCGTGGGTGAGGCAGGAACTGTACCGCTATCGGGAAGATCGGGGGATCAGGCTCCTTAACCTGAATCACATCCGCAATAAAACAGCTTCATTGTTCGGGGAGGAGCAATTGAAACGCCTCATTTTGCCCGGGCCTGACAGGACTCTCAGGATAGTGATAGAATCCCTTACGGCAGGAGGACAGCGTGTAAGGCCTTTCCTTTCGGCCCTTGCTTATGAAGCATATTGCACTGAACCCGATGAAGCACTGCTCAACAGGCTTGTTCTTTCGGTGGAGAGTTTTCATAAAGCCTCCCTGATACATGATGATATCGAAGACGAGGATGTTGAGAGGTATGGAAAGCAAACGATCAATGCAAAGCATGGTACAGCGGTCGCAATAAACTCCGGCGACCTGTTGATAGGCGAGGGTTACCGGCTGATTGCCGAAAGCGGCATGCCACCCGAAAAAATTGCCTCCTGCATCCGGGTGATCTCGGCAGGGCACCGTGATATGACACTCGGACAGGGTGAAGAACTTCTCGCGACCCAGTCGGCACGTATTCTTCCTCTTGATGAGATCATCAATGTGTTTGCAAACAAGACTTCTTCGGCTTTCAGGGTTGCATTACTGCTGGGCGGGATTATCGGAGGAGCAGATGAAATTGACCTGGAGCAGTTGAAATTATTCAGTCAATTTACCGGCATTGCATACCAGATCATGGACGACCTGGAAGATGATTCGGGGAAGAAGATGAATTACGCTTTTTCAAAACCTTCTTTTTTGCTCGCCGTGCTGATGGACGAGCTTCCGGGTGACGAAAAGGCCATAATTCAACAGGCCTTTGCATCCCGAAATAACGACCTTATACAAGTTTACCTGCACAACTATAAAACTGCTGGCCGATGTACCTTGCTTCTTAAGGAGAAGCTTGAGGGAGCGAAGCAAAGCCTTGAAAACCTTGGAAACATAGGACTAAAACTGGCTCTTCATGAAATTCTTGGAAAGATTTTCAGCGATTATCTCTGATCCTGGCTTCTTGAAAGGTTTTCTCAGGCTGCCAGAAAAAAGCAGTGTAAAGGAGAAAGGCAGGGGCGCCATCGGGCTGGCTCTCAGGAATGGGGCAGCCATCCTTGATGAATCCTCCCTGGAGGAGATCAGGGTGTGGATTATTTCGCAGCAGACCATGGCTGGCGGATTTCCTGACCGGGGAGGTGACTGTGACCTTTATTACACCCTGTTTGGCTTCTTCCTCTCCGATGCGCTTGGCATCGAGATGGTATTGCCCATGCTCAGGGAATATACGAGGACGACTTCGAAAAAGGAAGATCTTACTTCAATAGAGTTTTTTTGCCTCGCCATTTTATATTCTTCACTGCTGCCGGGAGATGCTCTGACCAGGGAGTACAGGAACAGGATAAAAATCATGCTCAGGGATAAAGAACTGTTGAGCAGCGGATATACGCGATTCCTGATATGTCTTTCATTACTTTATCTGAGGGATTACATTGCCTCATGGAAGGCATTACGCTCGTTCGGGAAGAGCAGTCATGAAATACAAAAACCTTGTCCGGCAATAGCTGCGGAACAGATACTGGCTTATTTGAAATCAGGTTCAAAAGGGTGCAGGCCTGGTGAGATCATGGCGTTTTACAGGGGAAACGGTGGGTTTGCTGCCCTCCTGGGTGCCCCATCCCCCGACCTTTTATCCACTGCTGTTTCCCTTTTCGCCCTAGGGTTTACAGGTTATGACCTAAGGCTGCTAAAACCCGATTGCCTCAGATTTGTTGAGAATTGCTATAAAGAGGGCGGGTTCATGAGTAGCAAAAATGACACCCAGCCCGACATTGAATATACCTTCTATGGATTGCTTGCCCTGGGTGCCCTGAATAGCAGCGGCAGAGGGTCTGAAAATAAAAAAGAACTAAGATAACAGTGAGAAATGGCAGATAGTTCTGCAGAATACAGGTTTGATGAACTTGCCACACTAATGGTTTCCGGGATTAATGAAGATGGCTTCATCCGGGGGGAACTTTCTTCCAGTGCCCTGGCTACCGCAGTTGCCCTGGTCGCGCTAAGACTTGGAGATTTTGAGAATTCAAAGACCAGAATAGACCAGGGGCTTGACTGGCTTATACATTCAATGAATGAGGATGGTGGATTCGGAGATTCCCCCGGAAGTGAAAGTAACGTTTCCACCTCCCTACTGTGCTTCGCAGCTTTTTCATTTTGTGCCGGGCATCGGGCTGACCTGCCTTTGCACCTTGGCCGGATTGAAGCTTATCTAAACAGCAGGAGTGTAAGAATGGCCTCTGGAGGGTTGGTTGATTCCATCCTGGGTTTTTACGGTAAGGATTATACGTTTTCGGTCCCAATTCTCTCAATGCTTGTGATATGCGGTGTGCTGGGAGAAGAAGCCATTGAGAGAATACCGGTTCTCCCATTCGAACTGGCTTTGCTGCCGGCAGGACTCTACAGGTTTTTCAACCTGCAGGTTGTCAGTTATGCGATCCCCGCACTTGTTGCTGTTGGGATTTATCTTCATAAACACCGGAGGCGGAAGAATTTACTTACATTCAATATTAGGGACGCCTCTGTTAAACCCGCAATGGAGAAACTCCTGCGCATGATGCCTGAAAGTGGTGGTTTCCTTGAAGCCATTCCGCTTACGGCATTTGTCCTGATGTGCCTGGTTCAATCAGGGTTCAGGGACCACAAGGTTGCAAGTGCAGGCATCAGGTTCCTCCTGGCTCTTCAGAGACCCGATGGCAGCTGGCCTATCGATACAGATCTTTCGACCTGGGTGACCACTTTGTCGGTTAAAGCACTGAAAGAAAGGATTCATATTGTTCTGAGCACAGGGCTGAAGGATAAACTCATTTCGCACCTAATTAAGACCCAATATCAGTTTACACATCCTTTTAACAATGCCGGTCCTGGCGGATGGGGGTGGACCTCTTTTTCAGGTTCCGTGCCCGATGCCGACGATACTGCCGGCGCCGTGCTGGCATTGCTGCAACTTGATAAAGGTGATAAACGTGTAAGAAAAGCGGTTTCTGAAGGTTGTTCCTGGCTGTCAAAACTTCAGAACAATGATGGAGGAATCCCAACATTTTGCAGAGGGTGGGGGAGACTTCCCTTTGATAAAAGCTGTGCCGATCTCACCGCACATGCAATCCTTGCCTGGGTGGGGGCTGGCGAGGCTTATGCTGATCACCAATTGAAAAAAAACGTTGTGAAAGCCCTCCGATTCCTGGAGAAACAGCAGAATGAAGATGGTTCCTGGGTTCCTCTCTGGTTTGGGAACCAGGCCGTGAAAGGCCAGGCAAACCCTGTTTACGGAACGGCAAGAGTCATGAGTTACCTGAATGATTCCATTGATTCACCATGGCTTGAAAAAAGATTGCGGGAGAGGATCCTTCGGCTTTTAAAAAAATCTGAAATCTATCTTTGCGATCAGCAGAACGAGGATGGCAGCTGGGGCGGACAAAAAGGAGTTGCCGGCAGTATTGAGGAGACCTCGCTTGCAGTAACAGCCTTGTCAGCTTCTTTTCCTGAAAACTGCAGAGATGGCCTAAGATGGCTGGACCGGGAATATCATGTAAACGGACTTACCCCCAGGCCAATTGGCTTATATTTCGCCTCACTCTGGTATCATGAAAAAATGTATCCCCTGGTGTTTTACCTCGAGGCATTGGCCAGGATGAAATCTCTGTAATCAAAGCAGATTAACAGCACTGATTCAGTTGTTTCCCCCAAAGCAGGTTATAAAGTGTTGAGGCAAAACACCATTGGGTGATTGCAGCAATATATGCCAGGCAAATAATGAATCCCGTGGGAATATACGCCAGCCAGGGATTTTCAAGGTAGAAGCCAATCCCTCCGGTGATAAATAGTATTGCTCCGACACTGCATCCAAACCTTCTTTGAGGCCCGTGCAGCGGGACTTTCCCGGAAGCAAGGACATACCTCAATGTGTAATTATAAATGTAATCGTAGAAACTTACAGAACCTAATCCGCCAATAGCGGTAAGCATTCCCAGGAACATAAAATAATATGGATTTTGTAAAAACAATCCGATGGTTCCGCTCAGCCCGCAGGCAAAAGGAGTCCACCTGATCAGCAGGTCAAGGTTTTTATTACTCTTAATCGCTTCTTGATTATAGCCCTGGCTGATGATCAGTTGTTTTGTGTTTTCTTTCATAGTTGACAAAAATAATGAATTAACTTTTAATGATTAACCTGATAATTCCAAAGAGGAGAACTTCTCGTTCAGGAACCCTGGGCGATCCTGTATGCTATTAATGCCTGCCCATGCCTTATATAGAGAATCCCGTTCCGAATAAAAGGATGTGCAAGGTGATCACTTTTACCCTGGCTTACTTTGAAGGAGCTGATTTCCCTGAGTTTTCCCTTGTCAAAACCAAAGAGTTTCATACCGCCCTTATCGTTATAAACATAAACCATTCCATCTGACGACATGGTCACTGCTCCCCATGCACCACCTGAGGGTAATGAGTCGGTGATCTTTCCGTCTTTGCAACTCAGGGAAACAAGGGTGTTTTTATTTGCGGTGACCAGATGATCATCGAGTCTGACAGCACCTCCCACCGAATTCATGACTTTTTTAGTGCTCCATACTTCCTTTATACTCAGTCCGTCATCCGCCAGGGAAAGTTTAAGAACTCCTGATCCCCCATAAAAACTAAAGCAATAAAGGTTGTTCCCGTCGAACAGGGGAATGTCATAGTGCACATTTCGGGAAGTGTCTACGGCGTGCGACCAGAGTAACTTGCCCGTATTCTCATCTATCCCGAAGACCGAACTGGAACAAGTCGCAACCACTATTTTCCTGCCACCCTTTTCAATCATTTCTGGTGAACAGCGGGGTGATTCACCAAGGGCAACGCTGGTCCATATGACTTTGCCTGTATACCTGTCGAGGGCAGCAATATTGTTCACTTTCCCGCTGGGCGAGCAAAAAAGCTTGTTGCCTTCCACAAGCAAGGACTGGGTAAATCCATATCCCACCGCTTTTCCCTGAAGGTCCCTTATCATGTTTAGTCCCCAAACCTTCTCGCCGGTTGAAGTTTTCATGCATACAATATCACCCATCCCCGACAAGCAGTATACCAGGTCATCAACAACAGTCGGTGTTGAATGTGATCCCGGCCATCTGTCCGACACATCATCTTTGCCTATGTTTTTCTTCCAAAGCAGTTTTCCGTTCATGTCAAGGCAAGAAACATAGTTCGTGCTGTCCTTTTCACCCTGTACGAAGATCTGCGATGCGGTAACCGAAGCCGATCCGAAACCGTTACCAATTGAGTCGATGACCCATAACAAACCGGGTCCTGCGGCCGGCCAGGATTTCAACAGGTTCTGGCCAGGAAAGATCCCGTCTCGTCCAGGGCCCCTGAACTGGCTTATGCTGATTGATTTTTTTGTATCCTGGGCAATGCCGGATAATGTGAGCAGGATGCCAAATCCGATAACTGCTTTGCCAACCCTCCCTGAGATAAACTGGTTTTTCATAGAATCCTTTATGAGTCAGATTTGATATGAAGTATTACAATCAACTGCCCGCTTGCTAAGGTCGGTAATGTGAAGGTAAAACAAATTGCAAACTGCCACAAAAGAGATTCGGTGAAGTGCCTGAAAAAGACGCTGACCGGTCAGAGGTAAGTGGATGAGAGAATTTCCAGGTGTAAAAGCTGCCTATGGATTGTAACGTTCAAGAAGGTAGAGGTAAGGCTTATGAAGGTGATGGGCGAAAACGGTTTTATTATCGCCGGGAAAGATCTTATAATATTCTTCATCGGCCTGCAAAAGAATAAATGTGCCTGTCCTTACATAGTCAATGCTGTTATAATATGTTGGCGGAATAAAATCGGGAAGGAACTTTTTTACATATTTGGAGGCTTTTTCTCCCAGGTATTTTTTAAAATTCTTTAGGGATTTTTTTGTCGGTTTGTCCAGTTTGTTGAAAACACTTTTCAGTGCAACGTTTGTTGGAAATTTCATTTTGCTGAACGCCTTACGGGCGTCTTTGAAGGGATTGAGGGTATTGAAATCATCAACAGTCTGGACCGAGAAAGGTGTTTCGGGCACCCAATCGGCTGTGTTTACCACGTTAAAAGCCCATCCGCCCTTAGTCATCACTTCATAATCATATGCAAAATACAAGTTGCCTGGTTTGGGTGCGGCGCTGCAGTAGGTTTTGAAGCGGATGTCGGCAGGCAGGCGCTTTTGCTTCTGAAGGTTATAAAAATAAGCGGTCAGGAGATATGTAATAGCCCCGCCCTGACTATGCCCGGTTAGAATAAAATCCTTCGTCCCCTTTTTGTAAAGCGAGTCGATTTTAAGAAGCATGTCCTTCGACATAAACGCCACGCAAAGCAGCCAGCCTGTATGAACAGCAGCCTTAGGGTCTGATGCAAGCTCATACCTGAATGTGTCTTTAACACTAAGCAGCAGTTCACCTTTTGCCGGAACCATTGCCATGTAGAAATTGGCCAGCCAGCTTTCGAGTTTTCTTGTCGTGCCCCTGCTACTGAGCACCGCAACATGGCTGTCGTTTATCCACAGGTCCCAGAGATTATCCAGGCCAACAACAGGTGATTGGTAGATTTTCCTGAATGATTCAGGAGCGGGATAGTTTTTATAATACTCCTCATTTGCGGATGTCCGTGTTCCGATCAGAAGCATTTCCCTGTATTCTTTTTTGTCAAAGCCTTGTTTAAGCTGTTGTCCGTTAAGGCAGGCCGGAATTAACAGTGTACCCAGGAACAGGAAGATCATAGCGTTTTTCATAAGCTTCAGAGTATGATTATTCCGTAAAGTTATTCATCAAAAGGAATTTAGCGCTATTCTGCAGAATATTTTTCTTTTGAGAATCGATCGATCGGGCTGAGTACTGCCCCTTAAATCAAAGTTTGCATTTTAAAAGCCTGACGTTATCATTTTTCTCCTTCGCGAGAAAAAATGCTTCACCGGAATAGATTCCGATTCGGAACGGGAAAGCAACTGGCAGGATGGTTCCGAAATTTAATTTCCCCGTTTCCATATTGATCAGCCTGAGCCTGACAAGCGGCCCTTTGCGAAAAACGGCGTATACACTACGGTCATACTTATCGCTAACGAGCTCATTCTCCCAATGCCAGCCTGCTTCAGCCAGCCTGATACCCGATGCGCTGCCTGAATCCGGACCTGGCCCCTTATGGAAACTGACAGGAAGGGTTCTAAGCAGATTTCCGTCTTTATCCATGATTTCGATATTGTTCTCACCGAAATTGAAGAATGCAAGAGTGCCGGCGCTGATTTTTATCACTGGAAAAGTCATATTGAAATATTCAAACCCCCGGGCCCGGGCCTCTGCTTTTTCAAAGCTCTTTCCATTTGAATCGCCGATAGAAAAATTAAATGCAGGATTCTCATAAGCTGCAAATTCATCGGGCAAGGTTGCATTAACTCCAATGGAATTTGGGTTGCTGGCATACAGTCCCATGTGAACATTCCAGTTTTGATAGAATTGCATGTCGTCGGTGTATTCCTGGATCTTTTGTGTGTTGATGACCTTTTTAATGTATTTCTTGCCCTTTCCCGGTTCTATGTAACCGAAGGCCGTACCAAACCCTCTTGCCAGCTTTTCCTGGAAATACACTTTGTCGCACATGGTGAAAATAAACGGGCCGAAAAGGGTTTGTAACGAATCAAGGGTGGTTTTGTGAGAAAAACCGAAAGTCCCGGAATCCCTGAAGAAACTGCATTGAAAGGCGCTGCCTGCTTTCGAACAGTAATGCAGGTTCCCGAGAAAGTCCTTATAGAGGACCGATGGGGGTAGTTCTGGTGGATTTATGAGTGCAAGGGTGTCGCCGGCACGGTTTAAAAGTATCAGTTCCGAGTTTTTTAACACCGTCCTGAAGACAAGTAATAGAACCTTGTCATCCATAAGCTCATAATCAAGCACCGAATAATCCTTATCCTTGAACAGGAAGGCGTAATTCTTTGAGGAAATGCTGATTTCATTGAGTAAGTAAGCTTTTGATGTAAGCAGGAATTCAACTGTCGGAGATGAAGCGGTTGTAAGCAGATATTCCTCATTTTCATAACCGATACAGGAAAATACCAGGGTTGACGGGAGTTTGCTGATCCTGAGGGAGAATTTGCCGTCCTTGTCGGTCGAGGTGCCCTGGCTGGTGCCGGGAATGCTGATGTTGACTTCTGCCAGCGGTTTCATTGTTTGTTCATCCTTAACAACACCTTTGAAGGTGTACACCTGGGAAAAGAGGTAAACAGGGAGGCAAATCATCAACAGGGCCAGCAAAGCAGGCCTTAAATCAGTTCGCTGGCAGGCGGATCCGGTTTTCAACAATCGGGGATCGGGGTCGTTTGAAATGTAAAGATACGTTTCTGATTTTAATTTTCTGATCCTATTTTGAAGAGCCCGGCCTGAGTTCTTTATAGCTGCCTGTGCGCAGTATAGAAATTATATTATCGAGAACATCGGGGCTTACATCCGAAAAGTTCGAAAGGATTATAAAAGCCAGGTTGTTTGAAATTTTGTACATCGCCAGCGTGCTTTCCCCGGGAAGTCCTCCAACCCAGCCGAAATCTTTACGAGTGGTCTTTTTCAAGGTTTCCCAGTCTCCGGTAAAATTCCTGTCGTACTGTGAGAAGAACAGAGCTTTAGCCTTATCCGACATCAGCTCATTGGTAGTGCAGGCTTTGGTGAGGAATTTAAGCAAGTCGCCTGAAGTGGAGACCGCATTGCTCGATGGGCTGGCAGGATACAATTCTTTTACCCTTTCATATTTCCCGGCATCATTTTTTCTGTAAGGAAGCGCCTGGTTCCCGTCAGGGGCTGGTTTCGGGAAATAAGACTGGCTCATACCGGAGGACTGGAATATCCTTTCTTTTACATACTGATAATAGTTTTTCCCGCTTACTTTTTCAATGATGGCGCCCAGCACAACGAATCCTGAGTTTGAATAACGGAATTTACTTCCCGGCTCGAATTCCAGTTTTTCTTTCCTGATGACTTTCAGGTAATCATTGACTGAACTGTATGCCAGCGGATTTTTTTCGTACTCCTTGTCCTGCCTGTAATCTCCCAGGCCCGACGACATCGTGAGCAAGTGCCGGATGGTGACCTTTTTCGAGATGTCGGGGGAGAAGCCAGCAAGGAATTTCCCAAGGGTGTCGTCCATGCCGATTTTTCCTTCATCATACAACTGCATTATGGATACCAGGGTAAAAAGTTTGGTTACTGAGGCAAGGCGGAATCCGGTGCCTGCAGTCACGGCTATTTTCGTTTCCCTGTCGGCATAACCGTACGCATTGTTAAACACTATTTTTCCGTTTTCCGAAATAAGTACAACCCCTGAGAATTCGTCTGATTTAAGGTATTCATACATCATCCCTGAAATCTTTCCAACGATTTCCTCATTCATGATCTGGGCTTTGGCAACCGGGAATTCCGCAAAAATGAACAATAGTGACAACAGCAAAACCGGGGAGGTAAACAGTTTCTTTTTCATGGTTATTTTTTCTTAAAGGTAAACCATGGTTGCTGGTTAAAAAAAGGGACATCCGCTGGAAGGCAGGAATAATCTGTAAGGTGAAATCAATTATCGGCAAAAGGCATTAAAACAGCCGCAGTCCGATCCCAAACAGAACACGGTAGGCGATAAGGGCGAGAATGGTAATGATGAGAAGGGTTTTTGAAAAAGCTGGGGATTTGGTGTCTTCTTCGAAATACAGGTCAGGGATGCTCATGCTGCGAGGTATAAGGGGCAGGAGGACAAGGATCAGTGAAAGTCTTGAGAGGAAAAGATAAATTGAGAAATTGGGAATCTCGCAGATCTGAAGTATTGCAGTCCCGATGATAAAAGGCAGGATGAACTGATAAATAGCGTACTTCAGTTTGTAAATGTCTTTAAGGTCATTGAAGTAAATATTACCGCTGTAAAGCAGCATCCGGGAGATCGCCCTGCCTGCCAGCAGGATTGCCAGTCCTGCCAGCACTGTGAGTGCAAGCCGGCCTGTATCCATAACGAACATATACATCAATACATAGCCAAACCCTTTGTTCAGGATCGAGCCTGCAATAAGTTCCCCTGCAAAATATCCGAAGAAGATGAGGAACAGCCAGGCGATGAAAATGCCTGAAATTCCAGAGAAAGAAATTATTTCCCTGTACAAGGCAAATAATCCCAGTGCAAAAATGAAGGCGATCAGGGGAGATGCACTGAAGATCGTGTTCACTGCATCGGCGCTCCAATCGTGACTGGTAATGAGATAATCAATGTCGTAGTAGTAGATGATAGAGGGTATGTTGAAGGCTGAAGCGGCAATTGCGGCCGACAGTCGTGTAATTACAAACATCACGATGTACGCAAGCAGGTAAAGCAGAACCGAGTTAACCGTAATGAGCTTAAAGATCCCCTTCATTTTATTGGCCGGTGTTTACCTCACAATAACCAGCTTTGACGAAACAATCCAGTCGGCTGTTTTAATGAAGATGTCGTATGCTCCCTGGGAATAACGGGAAAGGTCGATAATATACTCTTTTTTCCCGCTGAAGTTCTGGTTGAGGATTACTTTCCTGTTCTGATCTTCGATCATGACATTCAGGGGAAGCCCCTCCTGATTTTCAGGGACGATCCTGAAAACGCCCTTTGTCGGGTTTGGATAAATCTTCACCTTGCTGTTGTTGTTTGCCGAAGCCAGGTCGGAGATTCCTACAGGGTCTTTTATCTTGAAAGAGGCTATTCTGGTCTGTCGGTCGGTGCTGCCTTCATACTGGTTGGTATACCAGAATGTTTCGTCGTCGGCAGGATCAAGGGCAAGTACAGAATAATCTCCCCAGCGGTTCGCTCCTGTTTGAGATGCTGAGCCGGTCCAGATGGTATCCTCACTGATATCCATTGTCGAGTTCCCTGCCTGGTAGGCGGTCGCAGACTGTCCGCAATACCGGATCCCCGGGTATTCCCCGTCGCTGGATACAGAATACCCAAGGGCGATCGTGTTATGTCCGTTCAGCATAATGCATCCCATCCAGCGGCTGTTGCTGTCGGGAGCGTAGGTGCTTTGCTGGCGGATGGACCAGCTGGCGTCTGTTTTTCGTAATTCATACCACCTTATACCGGCTGTGTTTTTGCCATCCACGTTTACTGTATGGCAGCATACGATGCTCTGATAAGAGCCGAAATTTCTGTACTGTGGCACATTCATAATGATCTGGGGTACAGCGTCGACTTTCTGGCTTGTACCTTTCTGGCGGATGTTATCCCAACTTGTCCCGAAATTTGAGTTGAAGGGTGCGACATCGATCTGCTGAACACGGTTGAATGTAGATGCGGTGGGATTTGTCCAGTCGACTGCAAGTTCATAAATCCACAGTTGGTCAGTTCCTCCGCTTACAGCATCGTCATTGAAGGCAATATACAAACCGGGAGATCCCGCGGGTGCAAACTGACCGTCGTTATCGAGTGGAGGGACCACTCTGAAACCGCTTGTGCCGCCCGGACGGTTAGGGTTTTTGAAGGCAACAACCTGGGCTGTTTGTCCTGAAAGCATCTGGGAACGTTCATACACATAGGTGTCATTTGTGCCGTTGGTATTATTGTCACCCATATAATACCCATCCCTCCAGACTCCGAACTTGGGATAATCGGGCATCTTATCGGCAGGGAAGGAGTACTGGTACCATGTACCTGTCGGATCATTGGTTGAGGACACTGCCATGAGAATATAATCCTGTCCGGGGTCGGGAGTGGAAAATTCGGTCACCAGCCAGCGATCGGCCTGTTCATCATACAGAATGATGGGGTCTCCGTCGTTACGGTCGGCACCGGGAACATTCCCGAAAATAAGGTTGAGGTTTGTAGGTCCTGCCAGCAGGGTACCGGCCTTGTCGTAAATGGCATAGGTCGAGTTTACGGTCTGCATGTAATGATTTGGTCCGGCTGCACCGTTGTCGTCGGGAGGGAAACTTGAAGTAGACTGCCCTTCAAAATTTACCAGCGGACTCATAGCATTTTTCAAGCTCCCCATTTCTTTTTGCCTTGCTGCGTCGGCGCCTTTTGGAAGAGCCTTGTCAGCATACGGGTATGAACGATCATGCATTTCGGCATTCAGTATTCGGCTGCTGAGTTTCAGCCTGAGAGCCTGTTGTTCAGCGGCCGTCATCGCAGGAATTTCACGAAGCGGGCGGCTTAACCCCCAGAACGTCCCTGTGGCGATCATAGCAGGATGCACAGCCATACCCGGGTTCGTGTTCTGTGACTGGGAACTGGTATTGGCTTGTTGGTTTTGTGCAAGGATCATCCCTGGAAGGAAGATCATTGACAGAAGAAGCAGGAAGTAATTCCCTGATTTGCCTTTAAACGTTTTCATACTCTAATTTGTTTGTTGTTCCGTTGAAACCGATGTCCATCAATATAATGATGGAATTATAAGATCTGTACTTTTTTCATTGACGATTGGTTAAGGATAAAAATCGCGTATCTGTATAGTAATTAATATTTTGAGAAAAGAAGTTTTACAATTGGTATTCGTGTGGAAGGTACAACATTCATAGGGAATATGCAAATCTTTTCCGGTTCAGCAGACTTTTTAAAGTGAGGAACCGTATTTTCTGAGAAACATGAATGAAGCAGGAGAATGCCGGTAAGATAATTTGTTCAGATTATTATACCTGGCGATAGAAAACCCGCAAGACGGGTTTTCTATCGCCAGGTTGTCCTGAATTTACCAACTGGTATTGAGGAATATGAAGAGGGAATTAATTTGAGTTTCCGGTTCGGAGATTAATTGAAAGTGAATTATCTTTAGGTGGAAGGTCATTCCACAAACTCATAAGGTAGAGGTTAAGCATGGGACCGAGGGCACCTGCCTGGGCGATAGTCGCTTGGATGAGGGCATTTTCCTCAGCAGAAAGCGATTCGTCTCCTGCATAATGAGCCATCATTGCATTTCTCATTCTGGGGGCGACTGCAATAGCAATTGGAGCAGGCGCGTTATAAGGCGGCGCCATCAGAGTAAGTTTTGAAATAGTATCAAGACCTGCCTGCAGGGCATTTTTCCCGTAAACAGGGAAGGATAAGCCGTTCAACCCTGAATAGTTGATAGTTGTTATATGGCTTGTACTGATCACTAACGAAGAATCCTTGATATATGTAATAAGCCTGTAAGGGCATGGATAGGTGACCGTCGAGCCTGTTTCGATATCGAACAGGAAATTGCTTCCGGCAGTTTTCTTCACAATGTCATTGGCATGAAAATGTCCTGTAAACATGATCTTTAAACCGGCATTCATCAGCTGGTCTGATTCTGCTGCCCAGTTATTGACGACATACTCGGGAAACATGGTAGATTGCCCGGTAAAATGTTCAAGTATCCCATGGTGCATCATGCCTATCACTGTTTTTCCCTGCTGCCTTGCATCAGCCAGCCTTGCCAGAACCCATGTCATAGTTTCAGGTTTGATCTTCCCCGCAGTCACATCTGTACTGTCGTTATTATTATAGTATTCGCAGGCATCTATCGTAATAAGCCATAATCCCGGAAGAGGTTCGGAAACATAGCTAAGTGAAGCCGGGTCAGAATTCAGGGCATCTCCATATCCGCAATTATTATAAATAGTTTTTATGTTTTCAGGCGATACATTAGGCACCTTGGACTGATTTGCCCCATCATATTTGTAAGAAAAGGGGTTGTTCACATCGTGATTTCCAACAGTTACCCTGACTTTGATTCCTGCATTGATCAACTGGGACAATAAACCAGAAAGAGTTTGATGACTTATCAGTTCCCCGTCTTTTGTGAGGTCTCCTGAAATCAGCACCAAATCTGGTTTGGCGATTAGTAATTCTGCAATGGATTCCTTCATGATCGCATCACTTTCGGCAAGTAATTTCCTGTCGGTTTTCAGGTATTCCTGGAAAGCTGCACCATCATGAACAAGCAGGGAGGAATCCATATAGTGTATATCAGAAAGAACTGCAATTTTATAAGAAGACTTTGAAGGGGATGCAGGTTCATCGCTGCTGCTCTTCTTACATCCGGTTAAGATTAGAATACCAAGTGCGAAAATAATTACAAATAGTTTTTTCATAATTTTTGGAGTATTTTGTTCATGGTAAAAGTATGATCTTATCCCTTCAGGAATTTTAAATCGATGTTAACAAATAATTAATTCGGGATGAACAGTTTCAGCGTAAAGTTGAGCAGGGGAGGAGGTTCGTTAAATTTCAGTTAAGTCTGCCTGAACTGAGAATAATCTGTGTTTTTTGCTGTTTCCTTTGTGTAAAATTTGCACAATGAAAAATAAATATTCAGACATAAAACGGTATGATCTTCGGAAAGAATTTCTTTTCGAGGCTGCAAGAAAAGTCATTACATGTCTTGGCTGGACTATGGAAATCGAATCGGAAGATAAATTATACGCCTTTGTATACAGTGCAAAGCAATCACTGTTGTCAAAAATAATGATTACCCTACACCAGGGTTATATTGTTATGACTTGTGAATGTGAGAACGAACCGGGAATTATACTTTCGCAGGAATGTAAAACAAGGGTTGAGCACTTTATTAAATTCCTCGATAATTATGTCAAAATGATGACTCCTGATTTGTTACAGAAGAATACCATTTCCCACCGACGTTCATTAATTATGAACTACCGGAGGGAATTAAACCCGAACATTTTAAGGGCATGAAAATGACTCCTAGTGGAGAGTCTCAGGCAGTTTTAGCCTTTTTAGGTTTTGAAGAACGGGATGGATTGACCAGAGCTGGTTTGACGGTATTTTTTATTGCTTTTGTTGTTGATGCCGCAGTTTTAACCGGTTTCTTTGTAACAGGGGCAGGTCTTTTCACCGGAATAGGTTTTTTCGCTTTTTCAACCGGGAAAAAGTCAAAATAAATAACGCGAAAATCTTTCTCAAGAGCTGTAATGTCAGTTTTTGTATACTCTACCATCACCTTTTCAATATCGGCATAGCAGGTTCCTGCAGTCGCGTGCCGGAATATTACCACCGATTTCTTTTTACTCACAATTTCGACAAGTTTTTTGACATCAACCAGGTCACCGAGAATATGAACTGCCGGGACAGATTTTTTTTGCTTCTTCTTTTTCTCTTTCATGTCGTTTTTTTTCAAAGTTAAAACAAATTGTTATATCTGCAAAAAAATCTGTTTATAACTTTGAGAGGTCGAAATCGTTAAACCAGTTGTTCAATGTGTTTTCTCAATTTTTTCTGTGCAGCTTTTTCACTTTCATACACGATCTTATTTCCGTCTCCCATTGCTTTTTCAATATCTCTGATATCTTTTACAAGCCTGAACATTCCGTTGATCTCTACCGATGCAGCCTGGTCGGTACCCCACATAGCCCGGTCAAGAGTGATATGCCTCTCTATAAATGAAGCGCCCAGGGCGACGGCCGCATAAGTAGGGGCAAGGCCGGTTTCATGTCCCGAATACCCTATTGGAATATACTGGTATTTATTCAAAAATGAACGTATGACTTTAAGGTTCAGTTCATTCAGGTTACATGGGTAGGCTGATGTCGATTGGGCTAGCATGAAGTTCTCAGGGTCAAGCAATGAAATGGCTTGCTCAATCTGTTCAATTGACGACATGCCAGTGGAGAGAAAAACCGGTTTTCCCGTACTTCTCATTTTACTGATAACCTCAAGGTCTGTAATAGTAGCCGAAGCAGCCTTGAATGCAACAGGATTGAATTGCTCTATAAAATCCACTGCACATTCATCCCAGGCCGAAACAAACCAGTGAATCCCTTTCTGCCGGCAGTAACTGTCGATCTCAGTGAATTCATTTAATCCGAATTCTATTTTCCGACGGTAATCAATGTATGCCATCCTGCCCCAGGGAGTATCACGCTCGATGTTCCACTGGTCAATAGGTGTGCATATCTCGGGCGTCCTTTTTTGAAATTTCACTGCGTCACAACCTGCAAAAACTGCTCCATCAATAAGCTTTTTCGCCAAATTCAGGCTGCCATTATGGTTTATTCCGATTTCTGCAATAATATAAACGGGTTCGCCATCACCAATAATGCGATCCCCAACCCGGACTTTCCTTTGTGTGTACATTGCCATGTATCTTTAAGTAAATTATTATTTCTGCAAATTCCCTGAAGGCTCCGTAGCCTCCTCTGTTGGACATCTTCAGATGTGCAATTTCGCTGGTGGGAGAAAATGCATCAGCCGGACAGGCTGATAATCCAACATGCTTCATTATATCGTGATCGTTAGCATCGTCACCTATGTACGCGATTTCTTCAGCATAAATTATTCGTTTTTTCAGTATGTCTTTTAATGTTGCATATTTATCAGTGCTTCCAGGATGATATTCTTTGATACCCAGCTTTTCAGCTCTTCTTCTGACTATTTCTGAATTTTCCCCGGTAACGATCCCGGTTTCGACATTCACCATGTGCATTAGCCGTTCAACACCCATGCCATCACGCAATGAAAACCGTTTCATCTCCTCACCTGATTTTGAATAGTAAACACCACCATCGGTCAGAACGCCGTCGCAATCGGTGAGCAGAAGTTTAATTCGGCCTGCTTTCTCAATAATTTCTTTACTGAAATTCTGCATGTTCGTTTCTTTTACCAGCAGGTCCATCCGCCGTCAACAACAAGGTTTGCTCCTGTCATATAAGCTGAAGCATCACTTGCCAGGAAGATTAATGCACCCATATAATCTCCGGGTTCTGCCATTCTTCCCAAAGGGGTTTTATGTGAATAGTTTTCGATAAAGAATTCACTTTGCCCGTTTTTTACACCTCCTGGACTAAGCGTGTTTACACGGATTCCATAATGCCCCCAGTATGAGGCCAGGTATTTGCCAAGCATGATCACACCTGCCTTTGTTACCGGGTAGGCGGGTGGTTTGAAAAAACTCTGTATACCTGCTGGATCCTTGTATAGATTCTGGTTGGGAGCATCAATCCCGTAAGTTGATCCTATATTGATAATATTTCCCTTTTTTTGCAACAGCATTTTACTGCCAATGACCTGTGAACAAAGGAAAACTCCTGTGAGGTTGACATTAACAGACTCCTGCCATAATTCAAGCGGGTAGTTTTCGAATTTCGATTGTTCTGCTGCCGCTTTCGGATCCTCGAACATGTCATTGATGGCAGCATTGTTTACAAGAATATCAATCCTGCCGAATCTTTCAATAACATCCGCCGACAGTCTTTCAATTGTTTCTTTTTTGCAAACATCAAGATAATGCCCCATTGAGTCATGGAGATGGTTCTCGGCAAAGTCGATACACCCTGCCTTATCAAGATCGGCCACGATAACATTCGCACCGGCCCCGTTGAGTGCAATACAGTGCTTCCGGCCAATGAGGCCCAGTGCGCCAGTAACAATAGCAACTTTACCTTTTAATGTGAAGAGTGAGTTCATCATTTTCAGGTAGTTTTTGGTTTGGTGTTGAATCCGCTTGTTTTTCTGAATGTGGGCTGGACCGGGATACCTCTGATCTGCTGCCGTAAAGAATCTTCTGCTACCGCCAGTTTTAGAAGGTTAAGTACTTCTTCATAGGCAGATAGTGTATATTCTATATCCTGCAGGGTATGTGAATAGCTCATATTATGCATACCCGACCAAAGAATTCCTTTCCTAATCAGTTCCTGCTGAACAAAGGATTTAAGTTCGAGAGGGTTACCAGCTTTCTCATCAAACACAACCATGCTCCTGAAATTGTAACCGATTGCCCTGGTGTAATCAAGAGACAGTTTCGCGGCAATCCGGTTATATCCATCCATTAGGATCTCCCCTTTCGCTGCGATGACAGGGATCACATTTTTCTCCCTGATTTCCTTGATCGTCGCTTTGACCGCGGCAAGTGAGAGAGCTTCTCCCCCAAAAGTGGTGAAGAAAAACACATCATCTTCAAGAACCCGCATTATCTCCTTTTTTCCTGTCAGGACCGATATTGGCATCCCATTGGCGATTGCCTTTGAAAAAGTTGCCAGGTCAGCGGTAATCCCGAAATACTCCTGTGCACCTCCTAGGGACATTCTGAAGCCTGTCCACATTTCATCAAAAATCAGAACGGTTCCATTTTCTTTGCAGATATCAGCAATCTTATATAAAAAATTTTCTCGCGGTGCTTCAAAGACAACAGGCTCCAGAATGACGGCGGCCACGTCCTTGTCAATCGACCACAGCAGGGATTCTATATCGTTATAGGAAAAGGTATATGTGAGGTCTTTGATGCTTTCGGGAATTCCTGAATTTCTTGCGATAGTGCTGACGTACCAATCGTGCCATCCATGGTAACCGCAGCATAAAATTTTGTTTCTTCCGGTATATGCCCTTGCTATTCTTATCGCTGCACTGGTTACATCGGCTCCTGATTTGCTGAATCGAACCGATTCGGCGTTCGGGATAATTTCCCGTAAAAGCTCAGAGACTTCAACTTCAAGAGGGTGCATCAGGGAAAACGTTATACCATCGGCCAGCTGTGTTCTTATAGCTTCATCCACTTCAGGATTAGCGTAACCTAGCAATAACGGCCCTATCCCCATATTATAATCGATATATTCATTCCCGTCGGCATCCCACACATGTGATCCTTTACCTTTTACGAGATATTTTGGAGCAACTCCGTTCACATATTGTGTGGGCCCTTTCGCCAGAGTCTGCGTAAGGCAAGGGATCAGACCCATTGCTCTTTTATAAAGTTCATTCGACCGGTCAATTACAGGATAATCCTGTTTGGATATAGTATTGTTCAACATCGTTTGATGAGATTATTCTTTGTGCAATTGATTCGCCATCAAGTCCATGAAAATTCAATGCTTCCGCGGGGGATCCGCAGGCGGGGAAACCATCGATTGAAAAAATTGTAAAATTGTTGTGCACCAGCAGCCTTGCAGTTGTGAGTCCCGAAATGAGGAATTCACCCAACCCTCCGCAACGGGCATGATCTTCGAGAACGAAGATCTGGGTGTGGTTCATGATAGTTTCCTCAAGCCAGTGGAGGTCCACGATATTGAGCCACGGCATATTGATCACTTCAAGACTAAAGCATTTTGAAGCCAGTATCTCTGCTGCAAGAAGTGCTTCATTAAGCATTACCGGACCGTAGGCAAAGATCACGGCATCCAGCCCTTCACGCAGAGTTACTCCGCGACCTTTGGTTAAGATATAATTGTCGGGCAAGAATATTTCCCTGGGAGACGGACTGATATTCATACGGATCATGCATGAAGAGGGAGCAATATTTATACAATAGTTAACTACCATTTCGGTTTCCTCAGAATTGCAGGGTTGTATGATCTCCATGTCGGGAAGCGCTCCCATCAAGGAAACGTCGCGTATGCTCTGGTGGGATTTTCCCGGACCTGCCGGAATAAGTCCAGCGTAATGACATGCATAAATGATCTTTTTCTGTTCTGTACAATTGTTATAGATCTGTTCATTCGCCCTTGAGGCAAGGAAGCTTGCGAATGAGTTTACAACAGGCAGAAACCCCATTTTTGCCAGTCCGCCTGCCATTGAAACCATATCCTGCTCCGCAATTCCGTTTTCAATGAAACGCTCAGGAAACGCATTTTCGAAATACCGCAAACGGCAATCCGACGACAGGTCCGCATCGAGAACGATCAGGTCCTGCCTGCTTTGTCCGTATTTCAATAAGGCTTTTCCGTAAGCCTCAACTACATATTCGGGAGTGTTTTTCGAATAGGAATTTAAAAGGGGGGCAGCCGAACTTACCGGTTCTCCAAGGGCATTAAAAGGCATACGTGATTGTGATTTGTTTTTCCTGACCTCGATTTCATTGGTGGTTACAGGAGAGTAACCCATGGACTCCAGGTAGGTATTGATCCGCAGAAAAATCTCATTGTAAGCAATCTCAAATGATTTGTCATCGGGAGCTCCTGCATGCCATGGATACAAGCCGTTGTTTTGTTTAATTGCAAGCGGGTGCTCCATAAAGGAAACACCTTTTCCCTTCAGTGTGTCGGCAATAATGAACTTTGGTTTTTCAGTCACACTCACCAGTTGCCTGAATGTCTTATCAATTGAACTGAAATCATGCCCGTCAGTCCTAACAACATACCAGCCGAAACTCCTGATTTTGGACTCAAGATCACCAAGGGATATGATTTTTTCAACAGGTCTGTCGCTCTGAACTTTGTTATGGTCCATAATGACAACAAGATTGCATACACCTTGCTGCACGCATGATTGCAGGGCCTCAAAATTCTGTCCTTCCTGGAATTCCCCGTCACCGGTCATCACATATACATTCCCTTCGAGGTTGAGTTTCCTCTTTGCCCAGGCCATTCCCCTGGCTTTGGAGATGCCCATTCCGAGTGAGCCTGAATTCGCTTCTATCCCAGCGATGCGGACATCGGGATGCCCGTCGAGACCACCGAACCTTCTTAATTTCAGTATTTGTTCTTCACTCAGAATTCCGAGGGAGAAAAGAACCGAATACAAGCCGGGCACATCGTGTCCCTTGGAGGAAAAGTAAATATCCCTGCCGGGATTATTCAATCCCGGTTCAATTGTATTCATTTCCTTGTAATAAAGCCAAGTTACGATATCCATTGAACTCAGGCTTGATCCAAGGTGACCCGATCCTGCAAGTTTTACCATTGCAAGGGTATTGGCCCTGCACATATCTGCAACTACCTCAAGCTCTTTGTAATAGGCATGGTCGAGTGCGAGCACCCTGCTGAATTCACTCTGTGGAATAATGCTAAGCTTCATTTCTGGCGATTTTATATTTGAATTCATCAATTGTGGTCAGTTCGTCTAGATGGCCAGTATACCAGTACTGCCCTGCATATTGTTTGTTTATTGCTGATATTTCAGGATGCTGGTTGGTAAGCTGGAGAATATCGTCAAGTCCAAACGAAGGATTCTCCGGAGATAATTTTTCATAAATTTCGTGGATGAATTCGTAGTCTTCCTTATAATCAATTGTCCACCTGTGCGAACTTGAAAAGTCCTGCCCGCTTGCCCAGCATAGGTTTCCTATCCTGAACTCATCAGGATGTTCCAATATGTAAGGTGTGGTATGTTCTCTTTCAAAGTGCCGGTGAGCTTTTTCAAACGCAGTTTTTAAGGTGCCGAACGACATGATCTCAACATCGTTCCCGTCGGGCCAGCTTGCAGGATGCAAATTGCTTACGTAATCAAACAAGCCCTGGTTTTTCAGGTAATACCCGATCACGAGGTCAATGACTGAAGGATCAATCAGCGGACAGTCAGACGGAATTTTTACCAGGGCATCCGCCTTAAATTCAACTGCTAAGTGATAATGCCTGTCAAGCAAATCGTTAAGACTACCTCTGAAACATTGAATATTGTTATCAACACAAAGCTGTGCAATGCAGTCATCCTCAGCCATGACTGTGGTTGCAATTACAATTTGCCCGGCAAGGCTTGCTCTTTGAACTCGTTCAGCCATGCGTAAAAGCAATGGGGCTCCGTAAAGGGGCATGAATACTTTATTGGATAATCTTGTTGAAGATGTCCTCGCCTGTATTGCAGTGACAATGTTCATTTTAATTTCTGTTGCTTAAAAGAGTGTGTCTGGTTATTCTGGCAATTTCCTTTGCTGAAGTTCCCCCATTCTGAATAGGTGTCAGTTTTTTCAGCATTTCCATACAAAAATCAGAATGTACCTCTTTACCCAGGGCCATTCCGATGTAAACCACGGATGAATAGACAGTGATCAGGACATCGCAATTGGCAATCAAAGGATTGATATCGGCATCAGTGAAAACCAGGGAATCAGGGGCTTGCCTGTAAATTTCATGTTTAGCCCTGTCCCAGTTTTCATTGGGATGAAGCTTGAAAATCACCTGTCGTCCATTGGCAATCTTCAATACTTTTTTTATAAATTTCTTGCGGTTTTCATAGTTCAGGGTTTCTCTCCTGTCTGAAGTTGCCGCTAACACATAATTTCTCAGGGGGAAATCATTTTTTAAATGTTGGGAAGCATGATCAAAATTCGGTATCCCTGTAACCCTGATCTTTTCAGGATCGACGCCTTTCCTGATAAACAGTTCACGATAGCCTTCCGAAGCAACGAAGAAAAGATTGTAGGCATGAGAGAGTCCGGTTGTGGATGTGCCAGCCAGCCACCTTGGCAGAGATAAGGTGCGCACCAAATGATAAACAAAATTCTCGGGTTCTGTCATCCCTTCCTGAATCAGCACCAGTTTCCTGCCTTTTACTGTATCAGGTACAAGTATATCCTGGCAGGTGAAAACGAGGTCATAAAAATTGTTCATCCCTTTAAAATCGGTCGACAGTTTGTTCGCCGATAAATAGTTCTCGGTTTGTTCCCTGAATCTGCCTCCCAGTATGGTGAAATTGAGAAAATTCTTTTGAGCCAGTACACCTACAAATCCTGTCGCGAAAAACGGTGAAAAAAAGCAGTCGCAGTCGACAAATGCCTGTGAAATCTTATGCATCATTGTTGTCTGGTTAAGCGAACCACATATAAACAGGATTTTTGGCTTCATTTACACTGTGCTGATTAAGCGAGCATAAAAGTATAGTCGATCCAACTCTCACGGCTTAAAGAAATAAGAAGTTATAGTTAAGATATTATTAACAGAAAATCATTTTCAGTCTTATTTAAGAGGAAAATCGTCCTCTCTTTTTAAATTATCGTTAAATCAATGATATTCTGGTTTTTACTCTGTTTATCTTTATGTTAAATCTGTAGCTTTACAACTTATACTTTACAATGGATGCTTTATTGCTTGGTGTAGTTTTTGGTCTGACGATAACGGTTTCATTCGGCCCGGGATTCATTGCTTTATTTCAAACAAGCATTACCCGTGGCCAGCTTGCCGGTTTTGTTGTTGCCACCGGAATACTCATGAGTGACCTGCTGCTTGTGAGCGTAAGTTATTTCGGATTATCGGGTCTCGTTCAGCAGAAATATTACAGGATTATGGGCATCCTGGCAGGGGTAATCCTGGTCGTTACAGGAGTAGTCTCTTTTTTTCGTGAAACAGAGATTGTCATTCGACCTGAAAATAGCCAGGGTCTGAAAGAAAGCATACCAGGCTTGCTGATGAAAGGCTTCTTATTAAATGTTGCAAACCCTTTAAGCCTGGTATTCTGGATAGGTATTGTTGCATTCGCAGCTAAAAGCTGGGGTATTTCAAGTTATAATGTGTTATGGTTTTTTACCGGAGTGTTTATAACAGCATATTCTACCGATCTGCTCAAATGCTATTTATCGGGCACACTCAGGAAAATACTTGCTTCAGAAACCATTCGTTTCCTGACAAGGGCCATAGCATTCATTTTTATCGGGATTGGAATTTACATTATTTATAAAGCTCGATGATTTTTTCTGCAAGATTGTGATATTGTATTATTTGATAAAATAGGCGCAGATGGAGAATTCAGAAACAATAATTCTATTGGTGGATGACGAGGAGGATATACTCGAGTTTATCGGGTATAACCTGGGAAAAGAAGGGTTTCAGATACATAAGGCCAGGAGCGGACAGGCTGCGATTGAACTGGCTGAAAAACATAAGCCTCATCTGATAATCCTGGATATTATGATGCCCGGAATGGATGGAATTGAGACCTGTCACCAGCTTCGAAATTTACAGGGGTTGAAAAATTCACTGATCATTTTTCTTACTGCAAGAGGTGAAGACTATTCCCAGATTGCAGGTTTTGACGCAGGAGCCGATGATTATATCACCAAGCCGATCAAGCCGAAAGTCTTGATAAGCCGTATTCATGCCCTTTTCAGGCGTTTAAGATCAATACCTGAATTATCTGGAAGAATTCAGACCAGGGAATTTCTGATCGATCTTGACCGGTATGTCGTGATTAAGAATGATGTTGAAATTATTTTAGCCCGCAAGGAATTTGAGATTTTACAGCTTCTTGTTTCAAAGCCAAACAAGGTATTTACACGTGAAGATATATTCATACAAATCTGGGGTGAAGATGTGATTGTTGGTGACCGCACTATTGATGTTCATATACGCAGGATAAGGGAAAAAGTTGGCACAGAGCGGATCAAAACAATCAAAGGAGTGGGATATAAATATGAGGAGGAGTAGAGCCGGCTGATCAGAAGTTGGAGATGTACCTTACTTGGCTGCACTGCTGTAGTAATCAAGCTTCCGCAGTTCAATGTTTGCTTCAATACCATTATGATCAGAAAGGTATTCCTTTCCTTTGCCCCAGCTTGATTTAAGTACTGAAATGCTGCGGATGATCCTGTTTATAAAGTATGAATTTCGTACCAGGATATAATCGATCTGCCTGGGATCAGGGTGGGCCGATCGGTATGCATCATTGGATTCGTCATCGAAGGTGATTTTTACGTTTCCCGAAATCTCTCCATCCTCGGCGTTAAGCCGGTCAAGCATTCCATTATAGTATTCAGAAACCTTATTGGTGGTATTAAAATCGCCGCAGATAATCTGGGGAATCGCCGGATCGGAAAAGGGGAGGATCAACTTATCATACATTTCGTTCAGCTGTTGCTCCCTTATATATTGCGGATAATTGTCATCCTGAAGATGAGTGGCAAGGAGTTGGAAGGGTATGCTCATGAACCGGCCTTCAAGCAATACTGCGCCTTTTCTGGCGAAGCCGTCAAAGCCTGCAGAGGATGTAAATTCGATTTCTTTTTTAACGGATAATGGCATTCTGCTGATAATCCATATTCCGCTGTTACATTTTAATGATAAGAAAGACCGGTTAACCGGTCCGTAAGTGAATGGATATTTTTCATTAAGAATATGTCTTAAGATGGATCTTCCTTCAGATGAAAAGGCTTCCTGAAAAACGATGATATCATAATCATGGGATTTCAGTACAGTGGCAATCGCTTCTGCCCGATCATCTTTGTCTAAGAAAAGATCAAGGACCGGAAACATCCCGATATTCCATGAAAGAATTTTCAGGCCGGGAACGGTCCCTGAAACAGAATCATCAGAAGGTAAAGTAATATTTGAGGCAGAAAGATAAAAATGAAGGACCGCAGCAAACAAAATGAGGAGAGTCATTTTCATGGAACAAAGTTCCGGCGAAGACCCCTTTAAGATGTTAAATCAATAACAAGAAATAGTTAAGTAATTGCTTCAGAATTGAATAGCAGGATGCTATGCCAGAATATCTTCCAGTCCTGCAATCTGTAAAACTTTAAGGATCTCCGGCTTGCAATCGCTGACAATCATTTTGAATCCTTCTCTTTGCTGCATTTTCCAGCCCTGCAGCAGAAGGCGGATACCAAGGGAAGAAATGAAGGAAACTTCTCTGAAATTGATGCTGGCCTGCTTATGTAAATGATTCAGGAAACCAAAAAATCTTGCTTCGATCTGAGCTGTACCTGCAACGTCAAGCCTTCCGTTGAATGCCAGCTCCAGTTTCTCATTGGATTCAAATACAACCTTTAGTTCCATGGTCTGCTGTTTTATTAATGCTTCAAATGTCATCATAAAAACAGGAACCGGGAGAGAATTCGCAAAATTTAACGAAAAATTAATAATCCGGACTGATGTTTTTTATTTGTTAAAATAGACAGAATGTAATGCTAAAAAATCAGTTCAGAGATGATATTGAATAATTCACTTTTCCTGATTGGTTTTGAAATATACCCGTCACATCCGACGTCTTTGCTTTTTTGCCTGTCGGATGACATTGCAAAGGCGGTTTGTGAGACAACCGGCAGTTTAGGGCATAATGTTTTGATCTCCCCTGCAAGGTCCCAGCCAGAAGCATCCGGCAGCCTGACATCCAGGAGAACCATGTCGAATGAAGAAAGGTCGTTATACCTGGCCCGGAGTTCTTTCCCCGAGTATACCTTGAATAATTCTGCTCCTGTTGGTTCAAGAAGAATTTGAAGGAATTCCATATTTGACGCCTCGTCTTCGACCAGGAGGAGCTTTTTTCCTGACCAGTTATATCTTCCATCAGTTTGTGTGCTCTTGAAACCTGATTGAGTATTCTGTGGTGCTCCCTTTGCCGGCTCATGAGGAACTTTGAAATAAAAAGTGCTACCCTTGCCTGGGAAGGAGTCAAGCCAAATCTCCCCTCCAAGGAGGGCAATTGAACCCTTGCAAATAGATAATCCCAAACCGGTTCCTCCGTAGATCTTCTGGGTGTTATCAGATGCTGCCTGCCGGAAATGCTCAAAGATCAGCTTGTGATTTTCAGGAGCAATCCCAATCCCTGTATCCGACACATAAAAAGTAATAAATCCTTCGGAGGGCAATTGATAACCAAATCGTATAATTCCTGTTTCAGTGAATTTAATTGCATTGTCGATAAGATTCGAAAACACCTGTTTGAGAATGAATCCATCAGTGATTATGATTGCCAGATTCGCTGGAATTTTTTTTTCTGCTTTGAGAGAGAGCTCAAGGTTATTGATTCTTTCGAGCTTTTGAAGGAACACCGACTCCGTTTCATCAAGAAGATCATTGAGCGACACTTCGGTTTTCATAACCGTGGCATTACCAGATTCTATTCTGGAAATATCAAGGAGGTCATTGATCAAATGCATCAGGTCATCAGAACGGGATTGAATAATTTCAGTGAAATGTTGTCTTTCCTTCGGAGTCAGGTCAGGATCGGAAAGCAAAGCAGAGAATCCTACAATAGCATTCATAGGAGTCCTGATTTCATGTGACATGTTGGCGAGAAAGGCCGATTTCAGGCGGTCGCTTTGTTCGGCCTTGTATTTTGCTATCAACAGTTCTTTTTCAATCCTTTTTTTCTGTTCTTCTTCCTCGGCATATTGCATTGCAAAGGAAATGTTTGCAGCCATTTCATCAAGCAGTGCCAGCTCCTCATCGTCGAAAAAATGCATTTCCTTCGCATAGATGCTAAGGGATCCTTTTACCTCATTGCCTACGATGAATGGAAACACCGCGGATGCCTTATAACCCATGGCAAGGGCGTCAGCCATCCAAGGCGACATACGGGGGTCCGAAGCAATATCATTTGAAACACAATGCTTGCCTGTACGAAGCGCTGTGGCGGTTGGACCTTTTCCCCTGTCAGTTTCGTCTATGACAACATGGAGCCGCTCAATGTAATCTCCTTTTTCACCAGCGCTTGCAACCGGAAGAACCTGGTTTGTACTCCGATCAACCAATCCGACCCAGGCCATCCTGAAACCACCTATAGAAACAGCAATGTTACAAACAGCATCATAGAGTTCCTGGGGTGTATGTGTGCGAATGATTGTCTTGTTTATTTCACTTAACAGGGCATATGTGCGGTTTAATTTTCGCAGCAGAATTTCAGATTCCCTTCGTTTTGTAATGTCATTGACTGTAGTAATGAAATACCTGGTATTGCTTCGAGGATCGCTTCTCAGGCGAATGCTGATGTCAACCCAAACTGTATGTCCATCCTTGTGAATGTATCGTTTTATCCAGTTTACATGTTCCTTTTCACCGCTAATGACTTCATTGCTCTTGCTGATATCGTTTTCAACGTCATCAGGATGGGTGATTTCCTGCCATTTTAGTCCGGCAAGCTCCTCCACGGAATACCCTATGATTTTCAGAAACGCTTCATTTGTGATCATCTGACCATTCAAGGATGTTATCGAAATTCCAATCGGAGAGAATTCGAAAACACTTCTGAACTGTTCGGCACTCAAGAACAATCTTTCCCTTTCGGCTTTTTTCATAGGAGAATTATTACTCTTACGCCAAGTGGCGTCTGTTGCTTTCAAATATAATAAAAAAGATGTTGTAAAAGCAAGTCAGTACCGGAGATTGAGATAAAGAACTTATAAGATCTATGCCGATCGTTGATTTTCACTAAAGGCCAATTCCTTTTTTAAGTACTTTTACCATGAAATTAATCTAAATAAAATGAAAGCTCTGGTTATCACCCTGTTTTTTGTCCTCACCGTTGTTGTATCAAGCGCCCAGGTCGCGCCGAATAAGTTTTTTATTGGGTTTATCGATAAGAATGGCACGCCTTATTCAATAAGTAATCCGCAGGCCTTTCTTACCCAGCGGTCCATTGACCGCAGGACAGCACAATCTATCCCTGTCGTTGAGAACGACCTGCCAGTAAATCCTTCATATATACAGCAGGTATCTGCCCTTGGCGTCAGCATTCTCAACCCTACCAAGTGGCTAAACGGTGTTACAGTATACGCCCCAGATACCTCAGTAATGGGTGCCATCAGGGCTCTGCCTTTTGTAATGAATGTGTATAAGTGTTCTGGACAGTACAATGTGAATCCCCTTCCTGACGAAAAATTTCGCATGGAATCTGAAATTGCAGAAGGAGTAGCGCCTGTCCTGCCAAAATCCGGCAATACAACATCGTCCTACAATTACGGACAATCCTATACCCAAATCCACCAGGTTAAGGGTGATGTTATGCACGACCAGGGATATCACGGAGAGGGCAAGGTCATTGCAGTTCTGGATGCCGGTTTTGAAAATGCCGACTTTTTACCGGCGTTTGACAGTTTAAGGGCTAACAACCAGATTCTGGGAACAAAAGACTTCGTGTTAGCTGGAAATAACGTGTACCGGGAATATTACCACGGGATGGCAGTCCTGTCTATAATGGGAGGCAATGTGCCTGGACAGCTTGTTGGCACTGCCCCAAAGGCCAGTTACTGGCTGCTCAGGTCAGAGGATGCAAACACCGAAAATATAATAGAAGAATACAATTGGGTATCGGCAGCCGAGTTTGCCGACAGCGTTGGTGCAGATGTGATAAATTCCTCTCTTGGCTATACGGTTTTTGATGATCCGAAATATGATCATACCTGTGCCGATATGAATGGACATTCGACGCCCTGCACCATTGGTGCTAATTTTGCCGCCAGTAAAGGCATTGCAGTCATCAACTCGGCAGGCAATTCAGGCGGGACTACCTGGACTTGTATGGGAGCACCTGCGGATGGCGATAATGTGATGGCCATCGCTGCTGTCGATGCAAGCGGAGTGAGGGCTCAGTTCAGCAGTGTGGGTGTTGATACCGCAGGCAGGGTAAAACCAAACGTTGCCGCCATGGGTGTTCAAACAATTGTTGCCCGTCCCGATGGCACGATATCCGGCGGAAACGGGACATCCTTTTCTTCACCGGTGATAGCCGGCCTTGTTGCATGTTTATGGCAATCAAAGCCAGGAATGACGAATTTCGACGTGTATTATGCGATGGAGCGTTCCTGCAACAATTTCAATAATCCTGATTCTCTCCTTGGTTACGGAATCCCTGATTTTTCCAATGCCATGATTGTTCTCGGAATTTCCAAAGCTAATCAGCAGTTCTGCGAACTTTACCCCAACCCGTTTAACGACCACCTTACGCTTACCTTCTTCAGCAGGCAGGATGAAACTGTAAAACTTACAATGATAGATCAGACAGGAAGGGTTCTTCTGGAACGCACTTTCACGGCAGAACAGGGGCAAAACACCTTTACTCTGGGGGATCTCTCGGGATTAAGCCGTGGGCTTTATTTCCTTAAGGTTTCCGGCAGCGGGTTTACCGAAACAAAGAAGATCATCAAGTAAATCACCAGGATGTTTTGTATTTGGAAAATTAGCTGTAAACCCCTAAATTTGAATCAGCTTTTCAGTTGAATCCTTTGAGCGTTCAAACATTACGCCAATGAAATCCAATAAATATCTTCCATTATCCTGGATCCTGACATCCTGTATCCTGATAACCCTGCTATCAGCTTGTAAAAAAAGTGAAACAGTAAATGAGACTTCAGTCAAGGTTCCTACAATAATTACCAGCGGTGTAAACAGTGTAACTGCATTTACTGCGAAGAGCGGAGGAAACTGCAGCGATGGGGGAGCACCCGTTACAGAGAGGGGGGTGTGCTGGGACACACTTCCGAATCCCACAATTGAAGATAATCTTACAAAGAACGGACCGGGCTCAAGTGTTTTTTCAAGCGATATCTACGGTCTGAATCCTAACACTACATATTATCTTAGGGCGTATGCTACCAATAATGTTGGGATTGGTTATGGTAATGAAATCAGCTTTAAAACCCAGGATGGGACCATAGAGCTGACAACTTCAGCAATCACAAAGAACTTCGGCAAAACAGCCATCAGCGGCGGATCTATGACAAAGACTGGAGGAACAACAGCGTATGCCAAAGGTATTTGCTGGAGTACCTCACCGCATCCTACAATCAGCGATAACACCACTATAGACGGAGCCGGAAATGCTCCATTCATAAGCAACATGAGTAACCTGACACCTTCAACTGTTTATTACATCAGGGCATATGCCTCAAATATCCTGGGAACCTACTACGGAAATGAGATCAGTTTTACAACCTCACAATATTACCTTGGCCGAAATTTCGGGGGAGGCATCATCTTCTACCTTGAGGCTACCGGCATTCACGGCCTTATTGCAGCGGGAAGCGACCAGAGCACCGATGCCCCCTGGGGGTGTTACGGGACCAACATACCAGGAACAGTTTGGGATCTTGGGAGCGGTAAAGCGAACACGACCGCCATTGTGAACGGTTGTCCCGCAGCAGGTACTTCAGCAAGGATCTGCAATGACCTTTTACTGAACGGTTACAGTGACTGGTACCTGCCATCCATTGACGAAATAGAGCAGCTTTATAGGCAAAGAAGTCTTGTGGGCGGATTTGGTGATGATGTTTACTGGACCTCCTGCCAGGGGCCAAGCCCGGTGTACGCTTTTGTTTACAGCTTCATTAACGGGAGTTTTTTTGCAGCTGACAAGAGCCGCACAGATATGAACACCAGGGCAATCAGGTCATTTTAAGAGTTTGGGCCGTGCATCTCGCGCTGCCGAATGTCAGCATTTCTGCCTAGAGTACTTTTAGGGAGAACTTCTGAATTTGCATCATCCGAAATGAGATTTGTCCTCTTAGAAAACAAGCCCGACCTTCAGATTCATGAGATGTGCGTCGAGAGTGCTTTTTGTTGTAACACTATTATTTACGTCATGCTGCCGAGTCTGTTGAAAATGATATCCAAGCGCAATTGTCATGAGATTTTTTGAACTGACCCTGAATTTGGCTCCGACCCCCAGGCCTGCCATAGCCCCGCCGAGTCCCAAGCCGTAATCACCCGATTTCCAGCCAATCGAATATCCCGTATTGAGGTAGATAAACGGGGAGTTCTCGGTCCTCAGGAAATTCGCCCTGAAATCAATATAAAAAGGTAAAAAGATTCTGTTATTCCAAACTTCGAGTCCGGTTCCCAGACCCAGGAGAATTATGGGTGAGAATCTGAATCCGTTAAATACCGACAACATGACTGAATACTGGGACTGAGGCGGATCCTTGTACCTGTCGATCCCTTCAAGCAAACCTAATCCGAAGTTGAGTTCGCACATAAAGGTGTAGCCGCTTTCCTTTGCATCGGGACTGGAAATTATTATGGAGACGGGAAGATGATTTTCTTTTCTGATCACCTTGACATCCACCAAATCAACACACAATGTGTCTTTCCCCGAAAGACATATCCAGAGTGAATGATCAGGTACAAGTTCGATGATCTTTCCCCTCAGAAAAGTGCCGTTATTCAGATATACTACATCATCTTCCTGACTCTGTGCATGAAGACAGTAAGGAAGGATGAGACTCAGGAAAGCGATAAATATTTTCTTTTTTGTGTAGTTTGTTTTTAGCAGCATTAGACTATGAAGGTTTCCGATCAGAGTTTTACTGGAATTTAGCTCACCAAAGAAATGTAAAGTTACAAAAGGATTCAATTTAAACAGATATGATTGAGGCTTTTTTAATGAAGAATAATTGTGGTTTCTTTGTAGCTTCGCAATCAGTCCTCAATTTTTTTCGAAAAATCTTTTCAAATTGTTATGAAGACAACTGAAAGCATACTTCCCGATCTCAAAGAACTTGGCGGGTTGGTACTCGGATTTTTGCCCTGGCTGCTGTTCCTTTTCCTGTCGGGTAATTCACTTGCAAGCCTGGAAAGGGCCATAATCATAAGTCTTGTAGCTTGTGTTACAATAGGATTCAGGGAATTGAGGGCAGGGTTCATTCTCGCATGGGGAACCCTGATTTTTTTTAGTTTCTGTGCAATCACAGTGAACCTGTTTCAAATTGTCTGGGTAGCCAGGGAAATGGATCTTCTGTCGAATTCGGCCCTTGCAGGGGTGATGTGGCTCACCCTGCTGATGGGTAAGCCGTTTGTGCTTCAATATGCCCGCCGGGGCCGGCCAAAGGAAGAGTGGAATGATCCTGGGCTGATCCATGGCTGCAGGCAGATGACAATTGTATGGGCCAGCCTGATGACACTCTCTGTTGCCCTGAGCATTGTTAAAAGAAGTTCATTGTTTAACTTTCAGGGATGGGTGTGGTTTACCTTGAGCCTTTTGGTCATCATCTCCGGGCTTACCTATACAACCGTATTTAAGCGGAAGAAACGACTGCAGAGGCTAATGGAAAAGTCATCCGCAGTATAAGCAATCAGTCGACGAAGGTCTCTTTGATTGTAGCTTTGACCTTCATGATATCCTTCAGGTCGAGTGTCCCAATTAATGTAACTACCCTTGATTTATCAATGGTTCTAAGCTGGTCGATCGATATCCAGCTGATATTACCTTCAAGCCTAAACCTGATCCTTGTCGGGTAGTCTTTAGATGCTGAAGTCATCGGAGCGATGGTAATTGTTCGGAGGTGTTTATTCATCTCGTCAGGAGAAATCACGAGGCAGGGCCTGGTTTTACGTATCTCACTTCCGATCGTCGGATCGAGGTTAACAATAACGATCTGGTATTGTTTTATTTCCATTCCTCCGGGTTTTCATCTGTAAACACATCATCAATCAATAACTTGTCGTCGCCCGCAGCGTTCATCTGCTGAAATGCCTTTTCCCAATTCTGTCGTGGCTTATCAACAGGTTTTAAAACAATACGCCCTTTTTCCAGGATCAGTTCCACTTTGTCCTTAATATTATATTTTTCGAGGAGGGATTTTGTCAACCTGATCCCCTTTGAATTTCCTATATCGATAACCGAGACCTGCATGATTTGAATAGTTGGAATTACAATGTAATTACAAATATACAAATTTTTCGGAAGGGAGAGTTTTCATTAACAAAAAAACTCTATTCATCCCGAGAACAGGTTATCACTTAATCCGCCAAATCGGGAAAAGTGACAGGGTATTCAGAAAATTAATGAAATTTTTCTTTCCGCGACATCATTTCGAGGATGGCTTTCATACGTTTTTCGCGGATTTCGGGAGTTTTTGCAGTTTGAAGCCTGAAGGCGAGGGAATAGAGATTTGTTTTATCGAGGGTGTTGAAGAAAGCAAGTCCTTTTTTGTTTTTTGAAAGCCGTTGGATAAAATCATCTGGAACCTGCATCTTTGACGGTGAATGATAAGCTGTATCCCAACGGCCATCAGCCTTCGCAGCATCAACCTGTTTTATTCCCGAAGGCTTCATTTTTCCTTCTTTTTCAAGCTGGAGCACGAGATCTGCGTTGCGTTTTGACCACATGCTCCTCTTACGGCGGGGTGTGAAACGCTGGATATAGGCATTTTCATCGAGCTTCTTAAGCTGTCCGTCGATCCAGCCATAGCATAAAGCCTCGAGCAAAGCTTCCTGGTAAACCACGGTGGGAGTTCCTGAATTCTTTTTAAAGAATTTCAGCCAGATGCCCTCCTCATTGGCATGGTTCTTTTCAAGCCAGGCTGACCATTCTTCACGGGAAGCAAAGGATATGACAGGAGGTTCGGGCTTAACGGGTTTGATCTGGCTCATCGAAAGCTGATTGATGGGGCAAAATTAACAAAAGACGGTAAGTTTTTAATAGACGAGCAGTTTGCCGGTGCGGGTGAAATTCTCGGAGGTGATACGAATGACATACACACCTTTAGAAAGCCTGCTGAGGTCGATAGATTCTTTTACATTGCGGTTGCATGCAGCAAGGCCCTGTTCATAAACCACCATTCCTTCGGCCGTTATAACCGAAAGGTGGGAAGCATCCGTAAACTGCTCACGAACCAAGGTGATAAGTCCGTGGGAGGGGTTTGGAAAGATCTTCAACGATCCGGATTCAGTTTTAGCAACGGATGAAGGCGGATTATTATAGGTGGGGGAGGTCCACAAGCCCCTGCCGTATGTGCTGGCCCGTATGGCATCGACGGCTGAAGAATTCTGATCATAGAAAATTTCGAGTTCCGTTATTTTAGCGCATGCCGGAAGATCGTTGTTGAAAGCGACCCAGCCGCCGGTTGACTGGTCTTTGTAGTAAGCCCCGGCATCGGTGCCGATATACAGCCCTTCTGCAGCATTTTTATAATACACCACATGGTTTATATGCACGAAAGGCAGGTTCCCCGTGATATTTACCCAGCTTGCACCTTTGGTGACGGACTTGTAGATATTGCTTCCTGCAGTGAGATACACGGTTCCGGACTCGGTTGGGTGGGCTGCCATTGAAGTTCCTGAGAGCACATCGGGCCAGGCGCTGCTCAGGTCGGTCCAGGTGGGATTTGGATCCAGGCAATTGTCGGAGCGGAAGAGTTTTCGGTCACCCCTCATGGCGTAAAGGATATTGCTGTCGGCTTCGGATTGTTCAACTGCTGTCATTGCAACACTGTTGCCCGAAAGGTTATCCGAAATTTTCGTGAAACTGATGGTGTCACCCAGCACATCATCCGCCCTCCAGATATTCTTATATCCTATGAACATCCTCTTGTGATTCGTTTTACTCAGGATAAACGGAGTGATCCATCCGCCGTCTTCAGTTATTCCGTTAACCCCGTTCCCGGCAATATGGGATTGTGAGGTGTTGTTGTATTTGCGGAAGATATCGCCGTAATAAATCGTATGAAACGTATATGCAGCATTCTCGGCATCCACGGCACATTCCATGCCATCACCACCCCCGGTCTGAATCCAGGATCCTCCGCCGGTGTAAGTATATGTGCCGTTATCCTGGAAGCCATTGATCACCTTGTTCCTCACAGTTGCCGAAAGACCTAATTTGTATATCTGTCCGATAGTCATGGTTTCAGAAAAGAACTGCCATGTGTTTCCGTTGTCGGGGCTGCCGAAGAGCCCGCCGTCGTTACAGGCAAACAAAGCCCCGTTGAGAGGGGAGAAGGCGAGGTAATGGCAATCGGCATGCACGGCGGGCACGCTGCAGCCACCCCACCAATGGGAGTTGATAGCCCAGGTTGTTCCTCCGTCTGCGGATTTCCATACATCGATACCTCCTGCATACACGATTTCGGCATTTGCCGGATCGACAGCCAGGGCAAGATCATACCAGCCTTGTCCGCCGGTCCCTGAACCATCGCAGGACCAGTCGAGGATATTGGGCGAAGTGGAGCGGGTTGTGAAACTGAGTCCGGCATCCGCAGACCTGTACAATCCAAGGTATCCGCTAGCGGTGTTGGAAATCAGGAAGTATACAAAGGAAGGATTCGCCGGAGAAACACCGATCACACCTCTTTGTCCGGAGGGAAGCCCCGAAGTGATCTGAGCAAATGTCAAACCATTATCTGAAGAGCGGAAAAAGGAATAGTTTGCCGCGGCATATACAATAGACGAGTTCCCAGGATTGAACTTCAGATCCTTGAAGTCCCCGACGATCGACCTGGTCCAGGTGCTACCCCCATCGGTTGACCTGAAAATACCACCACTGGTTGCTGCCAGTATTACCAGGGGATTCACAGGATCCTGTATCAGGCAGTAAGCCGAAAGATTCTCCATACCGGTTTTTGAAGGCAGCCAGGTAAGGCCCCCGTCGGTACTCCGGTAAATCCCCATTCCCGGGGCATCGCCGTGATCCCGGTCCCCGGTTCCGATAAGGATGACATCGGGGTTCGAATAATCGACCAGGATGGCAGAAATCCCTAAAGAAGGCAGGTCGTCGGTCGTGGTGGCCCAGTTGGCTCCTCCGTCGGTCGAGTACCAGAAGCCACCCGAAGCGGCGCCTGTATACAATTTGTTGGGATCGGTGGGATGAAAGGCGATGACGTTAAGCCGGCCGAGGCCCTCGTAGCCTGCCGGTCCGGGATCAGGAATGGTTGAAGGCCCGAGCGAAACCCAGGCGCCCCCTCCTGAATTGTTCAGTGATTTGAAGTCTTCATATGAATTCAGGGAGATTTCAGGCTTCGGGATAGATCCATCGGGATTTACCCGGCTTTGCATCATATATTCCCAGCGCTTGAAGACTTTCCATCCACAGCCTTTCGTAATTTTCCTGTCCTTCCAGTACAGGTTAAACGCCCTCTGTGTTTTATAAAAGTTTTCATTCGGGTTTTGCATCATGCTGATCCAGTATGGAAATGCAGCAGTGTCGCCGGAATTATTCTGAGAAACCGCGCTAAGCGGTTTCGTGAGGATAATCGAAATTATGGTAATCAGGAGGAACTTTTTCATAAAATATTGACAACATTTATATACCTGAAGTTGCCCCGAACCCGCTGGTACGTTTGATTTATTTTGACTGCGGATGATATCTTGAACACTTTTTACAAAATTGTCGTAATTTTGTTTATTAAACTGATGGCTGATTGGACTTTAGCTTCTCAGGGTGAACCTGTTTTCAAAATGGATCCATGAAAGTAACAATTTCTCAAATGAACCCGAGAATTATTTCAGTTATACCAGGAAAGAATTATACGCTGGAGTTGGTTTTTACAAATGAAGAGACCGGGCTATTTGATGTTAAGCCATTACTTGATAAAGGGTTGTTCGTCGAACTTAAAAATCCTTCAATGTTTAATTCTGCGAAACCTTTTCTTGGCTCTGTTCAATGGCAAAACGGACTTGACCTTTGCCCCGACACTCTTTATATTGATAGCATAAAGACAGTTGTCCGGCACTTTTTTTCCTAACAAATAGGGGTATCACTCCCCTGAGCTGGCCCCCCCGGCAGTTTAGGAACCCAATAATCACAGAAAAACCACTAAACGAATTTCTGAAATAAATTTTATCAGATCCTGCTCAATTTCGAAAAAATGACGTCAAAACCTTCAAACAAGATAGTAATTCATTAGTAAAAGTGAGTCCAAACCCCACACTGGGTGGGATCAACATAAAGATTAATAAGAAAGAGAAAGATACCCTGGTAAACTATTTTTTATATGATCTTTATGGAACAACCTATTCAATGAACAGTCACTATATGAAAAAAATGAAATACCTGCTTACTTTCAGTCTGCTTTTCTTTCTTTCATCTTTTTCATGGGCTCAAAACTTCAGCTTTGATTTCAACACCAACGGCAAACGTGTTTGCCTGGTTGAATCGACGATTGATCAGCAGGCTACCCAGGTTACCATTAATTTCCTGGATGCTTCCCAGAATACAACAAAACCCACCTCGGTTTACCGCAGGCCAATGAACGGGAATGGTTCTGACTGGGTATTGCAGGTTTCAAACCTACTCCCGGGTACCAGCAGCTGGACCGACTATAACGTAAGCAGAGGGCTGATCTGGGAATACCAGGTAAAGAGAACGGGGACCTGGACTTACCAGGGTGTGAATTATGATGCAACGGGATATACGGCAGCTTCAATCCTATTCGATCAGAGCAATTACCGCGGACAAATGATCCTGCTCATTGCCGATAATATAAACAGTGGATTAAAGGAGAAGATCGATACCCTGAAAAGCGATTTGACCGGTGAAGGTTGGCATGTCAACATCCTGGTCGTTCCAGCCGCAAAAGGTTGGGAAAGTGGGGACACAGTTGTCATGGTAAAAAACCAGATCCTCAGTCTTTACAACAGTTTGCCGGTAAATGACAAACCTAAAATGCTTTTTATCCTCGGGCATGTTCCACTGCCCCGTTCAGGCTCAACCAATGTGACAGCCCCCGACGGGCATGACCAGAATAAAGGCGCCCGGGGAGCTGATTGCTATTATGCCGACATGGATGGGGTCTTTACCGATGCCGCCACGTTCAATCCGGGCGGACTTGCGACACCGCTGGCGGTGAACCTGCCAGGGGATTCTAAATGGGACCAGGATTTTTTCCCTTCGGATGTTGAATTAGCCTTCGGGCGGGTCGATTTCAGGGATATCACCGATTATACCACACCCGAAGTAATTCTCACAGGGCAATACCTTGACAGGCTCCATAAGTACCGGTTTATTTATCCCGGCTGGTTTATGGGGAACCGTACTGCATTTTATTCCGGTTACGACAATTCGAATGATGGCACATACCGAAGCCTGCCCGATATCTCAGGGGCTGACAGCTTGATCGAGAATATGAGCGGGGCTCCTCATCCTCAATGGGTGCAAAATAACGGTCCATTCATGATGTACATGCAAAATATTTCACAGCCTCTGATCGCTGAATGGAACACCTACGGAATGAATGCAAGCTTTTTCAGCAGCGACCAGAGTTACTGGGGGTTTGGGGATGTACCTCAGCAGACTCAATACAGCAGGATCAGGGCTTTACTGGCAGCAAATACAAAATGTTTGGTGATATTATGGACCACCACGGGAGTAGATCTGTTCCATCAGATCGGTACAGGAGAATCGATGGGCATGGCCTGTAAAGAGATCATGAACCATAACTCGATCAACAACAAGCTGGAAAAACCTCCTCAGACCTATGATACACAGGCTTGGTGGAACAGAACCCACTTTGAATTCTGGGGTGATCCTTCCCTCAGACTTTACCAAGTTTATCCCCCGCAGAACCCGGTAATTGCAAATTACCCAGCCGGAGCTCTGCTCAACTGGACCGCCTCCCAGGACCCAAGGTTAACGGGATACCACGTGTATAAAAGTGACAGCATATCGGGCATTTACGTAAAAATCACAGATGCAAATCCGGCTACTACAACCAGTTTTTTTGATTCTTCGTACCAGGCAGGCAACTGGTATATGATAAGAGCAGTCATTACACAACCATCGGGAAGCGGGAAATTCATCAATCCAAGCCAGGGGGTTTTTATTAACCAGACGATAACGGTAAACCAGCAACCCCGGGATACTGTCATCTGCCTAAATGGAAATGCAACATTTTCTTTCATTGTTTCGGGAGTCCAGCCAATCTCTTACCAATGGTATCATGGGGCAAATCTGATCCCAAACGCAACACAATCGGCCTACACAATAAATAATGCCCAACTCTCCGATTCCGAAACATATTATTGTATTGCGGCAAATCCATCAGGAAGTTATCAGAGCAATAATGCCTTGCTTACCATCGAAGTTGTCCCTCCACCTGCAATCAACGGGCCGGGAATGGTTGATGAGAATTCGGTTCATACTTATTTTGTAACGGCTACCACCTCATCAACATTCGCATTCAGTGTGCTGAACGGAGTAATACTGAATACCTACCCCGACAGTATTATTGTTCAATGGGGTCAACTCGGAGAGGGGAAGGTTATCTGCACCGAAACGAACGGTATCGGATGTATCAGCTTACCTTCAGCTCTGGATGTTACCATTGGATCGGTAGGGACAGACGAGAAAGATCAGTTCGGGATATCAATTTATCCAAATCCTTCCACGGGTATAATATTCGTTACGTCTTCCCGGCCGATGAGCACTCTCCTCCTGTATACCGCCGGGGGCGAGTTATTCCTCAGTAAAAAATTGAATACCACCCAAACTCTCATTGATCTGTCATCTTGCAGTAAAGGGATTTATTACCTTAAAGTAATTTTTGATAAGGGTGTTGTTATAAAAAAGGTAATGATCTATTAAGTAAAACCCTTAAGCGATTAAACATCTTTCAGGGGAAAAGTAATGATGAGAGTGCTACCTTTATTTTCCTCACTGAATATCTGCATTGTGCCATGATGCTTTTCAATAAAATCTTTGCATAGGATCAGTCCTAAAATACTTACCCAATAGGGGTATCCCCCCTCTGAGTTGTCTTCAAAGAAAAATCTATGAAGCGACTCTTTGTTTTTCTTGTTATTCTTGGTTTGAATCAATGCGGATTTCTTTTTGCGAATGAAGAAGGCCCTTTGCCTCAGAAATGGAGCATTCACGGGGTGGTGAGGGATAAGCAGAATGGCGAAATCCTTCCCGGAACTACGATCTATGTTCCTGAACTGAAGATCGGCACGGTGACCGATGCCTACGGAAATTATTCTCTTACCCTGCCCGAAGGGACGTTCACTGTAGTTTTTTCTTTTATAGGCTTTGACCCTGTGAGCCAGACGGTCACAGTCACGGGCCATCTGAAACTGGACCTCGAGCTTCAGTCCTCAGGTAAGAACCTGAACGAAGTCGTTGTACTGAGCGAGAAAGGAAACAAAAACATCGTGAAACCCGAAATGAGCACGGTGAGAATGGATATGAAAACCATTCAGAAGATCCCTGCCCTGATGGGTGAGGTGGACGTGATCAAGGCGGTACAGCTGCTTCCGGGCGTTCAGGCCGTGAGCGACGGTTCCAACCAGTTCAGCGTGAGGGGAGGGGCCCCCGACCAGAACCTGATCAGCCTGGATGAGGCTACGGTGTACAATCCCTCGCATATGCTGGGTTTTTTCTCGGTGTTCAACAACGACGCCATCAGGGATGCAAAGCTTTATAAAGGCGATATTCCTTCGAATTACGGCGGAAGGCTTTCGTCGGTCCTGGATGTGCGTATGAAGGAGGGAAATGCAAAAAAGTTTGAGGTCACCGGCGGACTGGGCCTCATCGCTTCCCGGCTTACGGTTGAAGGCCCTATACTGAAAGACCGCATGTCGTTCATGATTTCCGGACGCCGCACCTACCTCGACCTGTTCACGCCTCTTTCGAGCCAGTCCGACATCCGCGATAACAGGCTATACTTCTATGACTTCAACGCAAAGCTCAACTTCAGGCTGAATGATAAAAACCAGCTGTTCGTTTCGGGATATTTCGGCCGGGATGTGTTCAAAGACAGCTACCAGCACATACAGGCCGGCAACGGAACCGGGACCCTGCGCTGGAACCATGTGTTCAGCAACAAGCTGTTCGGCACGTTCACCGCGGTTTACAGCGATTACAGGTATTACAACAGCAGGCCTGAAGGATCCAGCATTTCGTATGAATGGAAAGCAGCTCTCAGGGACATAGGCGCCAAGGGAGACTTCAGGTACTGCCTGAACCCTCAGAATACGCTCACAGGCGGATTCAGCGCTACCTGGCACAGGATACAGCCGGGGTTTGCCCGCGGACTCGGCGAGGAATCGATCTTCGGAAAAATCGAACTCCCGGTTTCAAATTCAGTCGAAAGCGGGATTTACCTGGGCAATGAGCAGAAAGCAGGTGAGCATTGGGTGTTCAAGTACGGACTGAGGTTCTCGTGTTTCCAGAATATCGGTCCGGCTACAGTATATCACTACAATGCGGATTACATCGCGGTGGATTCAACGGTGTATGGTATTGGCGCAATCTATAATACATACACCGGGCTCGAACCCCGGCTTGGGATTCTGTATACGATTGATTCAAGAAGCTCGGTGAAAGCAAGCTATTCGAGAACCAAGCAATACCTGCAGCTCGCGCAGAACTCGGCAACGGGAACTCCCTTCGATGTTTGGTTCCCGGCAAGTCCGAATATCAAACCCCAGGTAGCCGACCAGGTAGCGGCAGGCTATTTCAGGAATTTTCTCAATAACACCATTGAGACATCCGCAGAATTGTATTATAAAAAGATGGACAACGTGATCGATTTCTGCGATTTCGCCGACCTGATGCTGAACCCGAAGCTCGAGGGCGAAGTGAGGCAGGGGAAGGGCTGGTCTTACGGACTGGAGCTTTTCACCCGGGTGAATACGAAAAAGGTCAGCGGATGGGTGAGTTATACATATTCCCGTTCGATGCGGCAGATCCCAGGGATCAACAACGGCCTGGAGTACAGGGCGCCTTATGACCGTCCGCACAGCGTATCGGTCGTCATCAATTACCAGTTTGCAAAACGCTGGGGAGTTTCAGCGAACTGGATCTATTCGACCGGGAACCCTGCGACTTTCCCAACGGGCCGGGCCGAAATAGGAGGGAAGATCATGCCTGTATATTCCGACCGCAACGCCTGCCGTTATCCCGATTATCACCGCCTTGATCTTTCGGTTACCTTTTCGGCCAAGGAAAAACCCGGCCGGAAATTCTTCTGGGACCTGAATCTTTCGGTTTACAATGTATATGACCGCAAGAATGCCTGGGCGATCAATTTCGTGCAGGACAAGGAGAACCCGAATGTGACATATGCCGAAAAAGTCTACCTGTTTGGAATAGTTCCTTCACTCACTTTCAACTTCCATTTTTAACATTAAACCCGAATCCAATGAAAAAGAATTCAATATTTCTCCTGATCATCGCCCTACTTGCATCCTGCACCCAGAAAATCGACCTGAAGCTTGACGAATCGCAAAGCCGCCTCGTGGTTGATGCCACCATCACGCCATCCGCAAACAATATAAAGCTTACAAGGACTTCACAGTATTTTTACAACGAACCATCACCCAGGGTGGTTAATGCCAGCGTCAGCATTTCAGATGGCAGTTCCACTTATCCCTGTGCTGAAACCAAGCCAGGTTTATCGGGGGTTTACATGCCAGATTCCTCATTTATTCCCGTTGCGGGTCGTTCGTATACCCTGAGTGTGCAGCTTATTGAGCCGGTTTCGGGAAAGAGCAGTTTTTATTCAGTTTATACGATGGCGGATGTGGTGAAACTGGATTCCATCACGACCTCGTTTACCCCTGCCCTTCAGGGGATAGACACCTGGCAGATCTTTGCTTATGCCCAGGACCCTCCCGCCGAAGGGAATTGTTACCTGTTCCAGTACTACAGGAACGACACCCTGATCTCCGATTCGATTTTCAAATATTCGATCCAGGACGATAAGTATTTCAACGGGAATTATGTGAAGGGCGCGCCGGTGTTCTTCATTGACAACAGCCATGCCTGGGAGACTCTGCATCCCGGGGACAAAGTCAGTGTAAAAATGTCGGGCATCAGCCGTGAATACTATAACTTCATCTCGCAGGTGCAGCAATCGGGTTTCAATATCCCCTTCTTTTCAGGTCCGCCTTCGAACGTGAAAGGCAATATCGATAACGGGGCGGTGGGATTCTTTGCCGTTTACAACAGCAGCTGGGCGATGACGGTGGTGAAATAAGGGTGTTCGCGCTGTGTTTGAAAAGCGCCTGGTATCCACGCTGGCATCCAGCCAAAAAATCATAATAACATAAGATCAGCATCTTAAGATAAAAAAATGTACTAAAATTCCGATAATCGGAACAATTATTTTTCCGATCCTGTCATTGACTTCATAGGGGGTAGCATGTTATCTTTGTGAACTAAAATATCAATAGATGATAAAGCTCTATGTAATCGATGATCATTACCTGATCATCGAAGGATTGTATACTTCATTTGATCTTGATTCTGATGATTTTGAAGTAGCAGGAGGAAGTCTGTCAATTCCTGCGGCCCTTCAAGAAATTGATCCTGAAAAAGTGGATATAATACTACTGGACTTGTTTATTAAGCAAACTGATCCTCTGATAAACCTATTAACAATCCGGAAAGCCTTCCCTTCGATCCCGGTTGTAATATTATCATCTGAAAGTTGTATCTACTGGCAGGTCGAGATGTTTCGTCATGGTGTAAAAGCTTATATTAATAAAGGTGAGGATCAATCTGAAATGTGCCAGAAGCTGAAGCGGGTATGTGCAGGTGAGGTTAACATGCCGGATGAAGTTGTTCGAATACTTTTTATGTCAAATGACAGCGAACATACTGCGAATTATTTCTCTGACCAAAAGGAGATCATCACTGGCCTTTCAAGAGGTATGTCAATTAGGGACCTTGCAGAAAAAATGAGGCAAACCGTATCGGCAATTGATAAAAAGTTGCGGTTAATGCGCAAATCCTACAATGCAAAAACCAATACGGAGCTTGTAGTTAAGGCGTTGAACTC
>SESG01034055.1_pt1 | contig 44139 bp, 37 predicted proteins | sample 3171421 | NCBI WGS metagenome assembly SESG01 (sample SAMN10866946, study PRJNA518727) | freshwater metagenome | biome: subpolar coniferous forest; feature: holomictic lake; material: water; isolation source: holomictic Lake 227, 6 m and 8 m depth | place: Canada: near Kenora, Ontario | collected...
CGCCGATGAAGAACGAGGGAGACTCGATATTGCGGGTATACTGGCCGCTGGCGCTAAGTTGCGGGTAGACCGTGCCCCAATATTCTTTTACTCTTTCCTTATATATGAGGCGCGTCTCTTCCGCGGTCACCACCGTTGCGTTATTCCTCAGTGCGGTGCCGACCGCGTCGCGCAGGCTGAGTTCAAGGGATGCTGCCCGCGCCCCGGAAATCATCATGGCTGAAATCAAAAAAGCCGCTATCGAGGCTTTGACGCCCCTGGCCCCGGCGCAGATTATTCTGGCGAAGCGCGCCGGCATACCTGTATCAAGCGCGGCCAGGCCGTTCTCTTTCGCCTCAATGATGAAATGGGTCATGGCGGCGCTTAAGAGGTGTGATATATCGTTGGCGGCCTCTTTTGCAACCTCGCCTTTTCGTGCCGCGTCATAAATTACCTGTTTGAGCATTTTCCGGTGTTCGTTTTTCATTTCAAGGGCCATGCCGCTGAGGACCCCGTCTGAGGGTGAGGCTATTATCTTGAGGGCGCATTTGGGCATATTTGGGTGTTTTCGTATAAAGTTAAGGTGATTGCTTAAAATCATGGCTATCTTTTTCTCAAGCGGTATGGATTCATCCAGTACCAGCGTATCCAGCTCGCGGAAATGTCTGGTGCCTTCATGGAAGGCCGCGCGGATGAGCGTTTCTTTGTCCTTGAAATAGTAATAGAGCACGGGCTTCGTTATCCTCAAGTGGGATGATATCTCTCTCATGGAGACCGCGTCCGGGCCTTTTTCGGACATCATCCTGACCGCGGTCTCAAGTATTTTATGGCGGGTCTTATCGCCCTTGGTCATTTTTTCTTTTTGTTGTTTTTTCATAACTTACCTACCGGTAGATAAATTATAACAGGTCCGGAGCTTTGATGTCAAGACTGACAGCGCGGCAGGGCGGCAGCGAGACAACGCGGCAACGAGACAGTACGGCAGGGCGGCAGCGAGACAGTACGACAATGCGACAGCGACAATGGTTACGCTTCTAAATGGAATCCAGCTGCGGGCGCATATAGGTCTTTAGGCCTATTTTAGAGTAGGTCTCTTTGTGGCGGTTTTATGGGTCTAAAGTGCCTTGTGGGTATGTGTCATTGAAGGTAATATGTATATACCACTTGTAATCCTTCGAAGAGGCGAGGGAGCATCCACCTCCGGGCCTGTGAATCCGGGGTACCAGGGGAAACGGGATTTAAAAATATTCCCGCTTCTTTGTTTTTTTTGCGGCCGATTGGTTGTCATTGTTTCTGATGTGGCGTCTGCGCAGATTATTTGGATGCAAGAATGAAAATTAAAAAGTACGCTGTTTTATTCCCTCTCGTATGCCTGTTTTTTGGACGGGCGGCGGCTCATGATGGTTTTCTGGCGCCTTCCCCCGATACAAATCCATATCTTGACCCTGCTTTCCAGGATTACGTTGAAACTGCTTACGGTTACCGCAATCCCAATAACACCCCGAAATACGTGAACGATTTCCGTGACGCGCCCACTTCTCTGCTGTCAGTGACTTTAAAGAATGATCAGCTGCCAGTAATAATCAAGGCCTCCGCTCCCGCTCCCGCGCCCGCTCCCGCGCCCGCTCCCGCGCCCGCCGTCAAGACCGCGCCGGGACAGTATTATAAAGTCACTTTTGCCAACGAAGGGGGGCCGCTTTCCGCGTATGTCAATCCGCTGGACCCCAACGCCCTCTCTGGTTTTAACGCAGGGGATTATGTGTTTATAACTGTGCTTCCCAAGACGAACGAATATCCCGCCGTGATAAAGGCGCTTTCCGCGACAGGTTTTAGGTTTGCCGGGGAGAAAACTTACTTTACGGGCGGCGGAAAAAAAACATTTCTGCTCGGCTGGGCGCCCTATTCTAAACTTGAAAGCATTTATAAGCATCCCCATGTGCGCAGGGTGGCGATAGAGAAAAAATCCGCCGGCATACCGCTCCGGACACGCATACGTTTCACTCTTCGGGCGCCGGGCGGCACCCTTTCCGGAGTATTCGTTTCCGAGTTCATACGCCAGCTTAGCGCCGGCACCGGGTTCGCTTCCGAAAACATATTCCGGCTGCCTCAAAATGCCGGAAACGCTAAGTTCACCGCTTTTGATGTCACTGGCAGTCTGCCGGTGGATATGGTGGGGGAGCTTTCCCGCTCTCCTTTTGTGGCGGCCGTGGAATTCAAAGATAAGTCGCTGTAGAGTGTAAGCGATATAAGATGCGGTAAGCGGCATAACCCTTAATCCTTAAATCCTTAATTCTCCGAACCTCCCGCTCCGGTGTCTCCAATAAATTATATAATCTCCATGGAGTCCCTGAGCCCTGGTCAGCCGGAGAAAGGTTTTTATATGGAAGAACATCATCCGCAACATCATAAGCCGCAGCATCCTCATAACATTGAAGAACAAAAAAAAGACAGGAAAGGCTATCGAATAGTCTTCCTGATTGTTTTTGCCGGCGCGCTAATGGTTGAAGCGCTCCTTTTTGTAAGAATTCAGGTTCGCGAAATAGCACTCATACTAAAAGAAGATTTTCGAATAGTGGCGGTCAAGAGCGATAGGGTGAAGCCGGAGCCGGGGGATATGGATAGTGCCTTCAAAGCCCTGGCAGGTACCGCCGAGGTTTCCTTCATAAGCAAGGCCGAGAGTCTGCGCAAGCTGCGCGAGGAAGATCCTGATCTGGTGAGCGCGGTGATGAATATGGGCGCCAACCCGCTGCCCGATACTTTTGAAATATCTCTGCAAGAATCCGCTCTTGGCAATCTGAGTTCCTGGGTAGAGGCAGCCTGGAAGATAAACGGAGTGGACGACATTAAGTATAAACCGCTTGAGGCGACAGCCATCCTTCACGCTCTTTTTTACGGGCACTATATTTTGGTCACACTGGCCCTCGCCTTCGTGTCTCTTGTGATTATGACCCTTATGGCGGTGTTTTATCGCAACACTGTCGCCAGTCTGCTGGAAAGCCTGCGGCGCGATCGGAACTGGTTTTTTGCCGGCATCCTGGCCAGCTCTAGCGCCGTAGCTGTTTCATACGCGCTTGTTTATCCCGTTAAATACCTCAGCCCGCTATGGCTTTGGCCGGGGGCGCTGACACAGGCGGTCATTATAGCCGCCGGAGGTGTTTGCGCCTGGGTAATCTTCCAATGGAAAAACACGCACAACTGACACTCGTTTTATTCCTTGCCTTTTTTTCGGGCTTGGGCCCGCTCATCGCGCAGGACAAGGTCGCGGCAAAAAAAAAGAGCCTTGAGGAGATACGCGTCCAGCTTGATGAAAAAAAGAAAGAGCTTGAAAAATATATAAAAGAAGAAGATCGCATAAATTTAGAGATAGACGGCCTCAAAAAAGAGGACAACTTAAATATTGAGCGCCAGAACGAGCTTAAGTCCCAACTCGGCCGCTCAAGGGTTAAAAGTTCAGATTCCAGAGAAAAATACGATTCGCTTTCCAAAGCGTATGGATATCTGCAGGCCGATCTTTACGGCGAAACCGTAATCTATTCCCTGGATAAACAGTTCGATTATCCCTACTACGGACTGGAAGACATTTCGCGGGGAATATTGCTGAAGTCTGCGATACTTGAAAAACACAGCCTCATAAACAGGATTAAGGGTGAGACTGTTAAGGTCAAAGGCGCCATCCAGGACCTCACCAGGCAGAACCTTGAGCTCAAGGCTAAAAAGGAATTGGTGGATAAGCAGCGCTCGGCCCACAAGCATATTGTAGAGGGTAAGAGGACGGAATTGGAGAGGACAAGGGAAAAGCAGGCCCGGCTTTCTATGGAAGTTGAAAATCTGCAGAACGCGGCCCTAGGTCTGACTAAGCTGGTGAGGAAACTTGAAAAACAGTCGCCTTACAGACCTACGGCAGCCAGATCCAGGGATTTGCCGATTCCGCGGCATTCGCTGCCCTGGCCGGTGCAGGGCAAGGTTATAAGCCGCTACGGCAGGGAAGCGGTTCCGTTGCTGAAGACCTGGATAGTGCGGGAGGGAATCAGGATACGCGCCGCCCAAACCGCCGCTGTTTTTCCCGTGATGAGCGGTAAAGTGATCTATTCCGGACCTTTCAGGACTTATGGAAACGTGGTGATAGTGGACCACGAGCGGGGATTTTTTACAATTTACGGACTGCTGGAAAATATTTCAGTCTCAAAGAACGAGGCTGTTACGACAAGCTCGCCGCTGGGGCGCGCCGGAGAGGACACTCAGGCGGTTTCCGGAGAGGCAGGCAAGGACTATAGCGCGGTATATTTCGAAATACGGATAGGATCCGACGCAATAGACCCGTTGGCCTGGCTTACGAATTAGCCCGAATCTTTCAGTTCAACATGTGACGGCTCGGCGGATCCGCCTCCGGGGGAAGGGTCTCGGGCCACAGCCTTACGGCTTTAAGCCTTGCGAAAGATGTATAATTGAGTTTCTAACTGGTGGTTGCGGGCCTGTAGACTATATAATTACGGGTTGTTTTGCTCAAAACTGGAGAAATTAATGAAAAACATCAAAAAAATAGCGTCCATCACCCTTGTTTCTGCCTTTATCGGTCTGGCTTTCCCTTATGTTAATTTTGCCATCGACCAGACTTACCAGCAGCTTAAGGTGATTGTTGATGTTATGGAGCTTATTAAGGAAAATTATGTAGACGAAATAGATTCCCAAAAGCTTATATACGGAGCCGCCGCCGGAATGGTCCGCGAGCTTGATGATTTTTCCCAGTTTATGGAGCCTGATGTTTACTCCAGAGTCAAAAGTGATACCGAGGGGGAATTCGGCGGGATCGGTATCCGCGTGGACCTGCGTGAGGGTTGGCTGACAGTGGTCACTCCGCTCCCCAACACCCCGGCTTACCGCGCCCAGATGTATCCCGGAGACAAGATAATTAAGATAGAAGGCGAAAGTACCAAGGACATGATTATAGATGACGCGATAAAAAAACTGCGCGGCGTTCCCGGTACTTCCGTTAAGATTACCATCGCCCGTGAGCCCGAAGTTAAGGATGCCGAATGGGTGAATAAAGATATTACGCTTATCCGCGAACTTATAAAGACCGAGAATATCAGGTCACGGTTGCTTGACGGGAAGATCGGGTATATAAAGATGATCGAGTTTACCGGGCATGTCGTGGCGGATTTTACCAAAGCTCTTGCGGATCTGAAAAAGCAGGGCATGGAAGGCCTGATCCTGGATCTTCGGTACGATCCGGGCGGTCTGCTGTCGGCTTCGGTGGACGTTTCCAGGCTTTTCCTGGATAACAATAAAATGATCGTTTACACCAAGGGTCGCAAGCCCGAGAACTACCAGGAATTCAGGGCCGCCGCCAGCGCGACTTACGCGGATCTGCCCATGGTTATTCTGGTGAATCGCTATTCCGCTTCCGCCAGCGAGATCGTGTCGGGCGCCATGCAGGACAACAAGCGGGCGGTCATTATAGGCGAGCGCACTTACGGCAAGGCCAGCGTTCAATCCATGATTCCGCTTTCCGATAAGTCCGCGTTAAGGCTCACGATTGCCAGGTATTACACACCCTCCGGCCGGTCCATTCACCGGGATGAAAAAAAAGATACCGGCGGCATAACACCTGACATCGAGGTAAAGGTCACGCTGGAGGCTGAGAAAAAGCTCATCCAGCAGGCCGAAGAGCTCTTTTATCCGGGTAAAGAAGACAAGGGAAATAAAGAGATTAATGGAAAGAAAAAAGAAGGTCTTGTGCGCGACGAAGTGCTGGACCGCGGAGTCGAACTTCTTAAAGCCAGAGAAGTCCTCGGTAATCTCAAAGCGGCTAAATAGCCGCTAGCGGCTATTTAGCCGCGCCATATGCCGGGAGTCCGCCGTAGGCCATATGCAGAAAGGCTGACATATGCTTTTTAGGAGTTGCCTAAAGCTTATGGCGGGCGCGCCGCCCTTATGGCTTATGGCACTTTTTTATGAGAATACTGGCGTTTGAGACCACGTGCGATGAGACCTCGGTCTGTCTGCTGGATGACGGCCGCCTGCTCTCAAATATTATTTTCTCCCAGATAGATCTTCACAGAAAATACAGCGGCGTTGTTCCGGAGCTGGCCAGCCGTGCGCACCTTGAGAAGATTTCCTGGGTGCTAGGCGCCGCTCTTTCGAAGGCCGGTTACCGCAGACCTTTCTTTGTCGGGGGCCGACTTAGAGGACCTAAGATAGACGCTGTGGCGTTCTCCAGAGGCCCCGGACTGCCGGGCGCGCTTCTGGTGTCCAGAGTGGCGGCAGAGGCCGCGGCCAGGCTTCTAGGCGCCAAACTTCTGGGAGTGAACCATTTGGAAGGGCATTTTCTGGCCTATGAATATGAGGGCATGACCGCGTCCAGGCGCATCAAATTCCCATGCATAGGCCTGATCGTCTCAGGCGGGCACACCGAACTCTGGACAGCCGAAGGATACGGCAGGTATAAGGTAATGGGGCGCACAAGGGACGATGCCGCCGGAGAAGCTTTTGACAAGGTGGCTAAACTGCTGGGGCTTGAGTATCCCGGCGGGCCTTCGGTGGAGAAGGAAGCTTTAAAGTCCGGGCCGTCCGGCTTTGACTTCCCCAGACCATATATGGAAGACAGTTTTGATTTTTCTTTCAGCGGTCTGAAGACGGCCGTGGCTTATAAACTCAGAGATATGCTGGGCAACGATTTTTATGAAAAAAGACTGCGCCCGTCCCCTGCGGACCGGGGGAGGATATGTCTTGCTTTTGAAGAGGCGGTCGCTGACACGCTGGTCCATAAAACTGCCAGGGCTTGCGCTGATACAGGAATAAAAAGCGTGATAGTCGGGGGGGGCGTCGCCGCCAATCTGCGTTTAAGGCGGAAGTTCATGGAACTCTCCGCTAAATCCGGATACGAAATTAAATTTGCTGAAAAACGCTACTGCACAGATAACGCCGCCATGGTGGCTCTTTGCGGCGCCAGGCGGCTTGCTGCGCGGGCTACCGGCGGGTCGCTGGACATAGCCCCCGACCTGGCCGTAGTTTCCTGGCCGGGTAAGTAGTAAGGATTAAGTGGTAAGGAATAAGTGGCAATGGGGTAAGAAGCAGGTTTTTTAAACTTAATCCTTATCGCTTAATCCTTCTAAGCACTTTTAACATTTTCATTCATAATTATGCTTATATGGCTTCTGGCCGATTCTAATACGGGTAAGTTCGCGGCTTTTAAAAATCTGCTGCATTCTTTTTGCGCGCATTACCCGGACATTAAAGTGGATTTCCGGGTGCTCACCCGCCGGTCCATGTGGCATAACCTTTTTGCCCACCTCAGAGATTCCAAAAACAGCGAATCGGCCGATGTCATCGAGTTGCCGCATTCCTGGACCGCGGTATTCGCCAAGCTTGGTCTCCTTGCGGAAACGGGGGCGGTCATGGAGACATTCAGCCAGACCAGGGTCCCCGACTTCCTGAAAAAAGGCTGTGTCCCAGAAGAAAGCGATATCGTTTTTTCTGCGCCGTGGTGGATGGAGGCGCCGGCCCTTTTTTACAGGCCCGAAGAGTTTAAGAGGCATTCTCTGCGCCCTGAGGCCGGCCTGCCCGACTGGGAAAGTTTTATGGCGGTCTGCGAACGGATAGCGGCCGGTAACAAGAAGCGGGGTTTTTACCCCGTTCTGCAGGGCGACGGAGTAGGCCGGCTGAACTCTTTTAACGCCCTCCCCTGCGTCTGGAACCGGGGCGGAGACCTGTTTTCCGAAGACATGAATCGCTGCACGCTAAGCAAAGGCGAAGCGGTGAAGGGCCTGGAGGATTATCTGGGACCGGCGCTCAAGGGTTATATGCCTCTGTTTGGTGAGGCTTCTTTCGAAGGCGGACCTTTTTACGAGGACTCGACCGCCATGGTGTTAGGGAGCAGAGCACCGTCGTCATTGGGCCGGAAAAGTGTTTTTAAACCAGTCCGGCTGCCGGGCCCCAGAAAAAAAAATCCGGTTTTCAGTTATAACCTCGCGGCTTCGTCCGGATCTGCGCACCTGAAAGAGGCGGGGCTATTCATGAAATGGGCTCTTTCCGCGGATAACAGCCGCTCATTCGCGGCTGCGTTTGGCGTTTTCCCGTGTCTGAAGCAGGCCTTTGAAGAAACGCTTGAGGGTGCCCGGGAAGGAAGCGCCTGGCGGGAAATATTTTCAGCGCCGGCGCTTACGCCAAACACGACAGTCTATCCAACGGCGGAGTTGCTGCTTGACCGCGCGCTATGGCGCGCGTCTCTGCGCATTTCAAGACAGGCGTATGTGAGCGAGGATTTTATGCGGGAGCTGATAATAGCGCAGGGCGAGATAGATTATCTGCTGTCGCTGTACTAACAGCGCCATACGCGGGATAAAGGCTGCCGTTGGCCATATGCTTTAAGGAGTTAACTGATTTTTCTGCGAATTGCTAATGGCATAAAGCAAATGGCAAACTTATACTGATTCCCCATGATTAAGATGAAAAAAATCCTGAGCGGCATTGGCGGAAAAAACCCCGTTTTCTACGAAAGCCGGGAAGCTTTCCTGAAGGGGTTGCTGGAATCCGCGGCAAAGCTTTTCGCCGCTGACCGCGTATCTTTTTACTATCATGATGAAAAAAATTCGCTTCTACGCCTGATGATGCGCCGCGCGGGCGGCGTATCTTTTGAAGCCGAGGAAAGCGTCCGGCCGTCGCCTGATTCGCCGGCGGCGTCCGCTCTCGGCTCGCTTAAGCCCGTGGTTTTCAGGAACAAGGCCGGTCATTTCCTGCTGGTGCCGTTCCTGATCGAAATATATTCCTCGTCCGCTCTCCGCGAAGCCCCGCTGCAGGGTCTCATAAAGCTGGAACGTTTTCCTGGTAAAAGGCGCTTTTCTCCGGCTGAGGCCGGGGCCGCGCACGAGCACCTCGGCGACTTTATGCGCAGTTATTACAAAGCGGAATTTGTGGGGCTTAATAAAAAATACGCCAAGAATCTGGGCGCGATTACCGAACTGACCGAGATCTTCGCCAATTCACTCCGGGTTCGGGAGAGTTTTAAACATATACTGACGGGTATCCAAACCTATTTCGGCTTCGACCGCGTAAGACTCTACCTGATTGACGAGAAAGCCGAGAAGTTAAAGGGCGAGCTCAGCTCCGATATCCGCGGTCAGATAAAGAGCATCGCATACGAGGAAATACCACTGGAGGCCGGGGCGCACCGCTTCGCGGACATCGTGTTGGGCCACAGTTCGGGCGTGTTTATGGAGCGCTACAAGGAATGCGTTCTTTACATGCCGCTGGTCGTGCAGGGTGTCACTATCGGTCTGCTGATAGTGGATAACCTGTTAAGCCAGCAGAAGATCGAGCAGGGAGAGCTTGCCATGCTGAAATCTTTCGCGGGGCAGATCGGCCTGGCGCTGGACAATGTGAGGCTCTTTGATAAGGTTGAGGAACTTTCACTTTTTGACGAACTGACTAAGCTGCCGCTGCGGCGGTATTTCAACCAGCGCTTTCAGGAAGAATTCTACCGCGCTGAGCGCTTTAAGCAGCCGCTCGCCATGATCTGGGTTGATGTGGACTATTTTAAGGAAGTTAACGACACTTACGGTCACCAGATAGGCGACCGGGTGCTGAAGGAAATTGGCAGAGTCATACTTTCCAATTTGCGCAAGATAGACTTTCCCTGCCGCTACGGGGGGGACGAGATTCTAATTCTGCTGCCCCAGGCCACCGGTGAAGAGGCCGGAAAATTGGCCAGGCGTCTCGCCGCTGAGATTCGTGAAATAAAAATCCCGGTGGCCTTTTCAAAGACCCGTGAACTCAGCGTTTCGGTGAGTCTGGGCATATCTACGTTTCCCGCTGACGCCGCATCCATGGAAACCCTGCTTGAAAAAGCCGATGACGCCCTCTATTGGGTGAAATCTCACGGCCGCGGAGGGATAGCTCTGGCCGGAGAAGTTGAGAAGCTGAAAGCGGAAGAGAAAAAAAACACGGTTAAAGAGTGAGTGTGAAGATTTGAAGATCGCGGACTCCGGAGTTTTTAATCCCTCCCCTGCCCCTTCCTGTAACCTTTTTTTAACATTTATTTCATGACAGGGCAACGCCGCGCTGGTAGACTAGTTATAAGGTGTAAGCGATAAGCAGTAAGGATTAAGTGGTAAGCGAGAAGGGCTTTAGAACTTAATTCTTATCGCTTAATCCTTACCCCTTAACATTATGGAAAGCAGCGAAATAGACAGACAATTAGGTGAACTCTGGAAGAAAGCGTCGGGGAAGGATTACATCCCCGAATTTTCTGCTTCGTCTTTACGTTTTTCAGAATCTCAGGTTGAAACTATTCAGTTTCTCAAAAACAATTTTTCTAAGGCCGAAAGCGATTGGAAATATTTATTGGAAGTCAAAGAGTCCGGCATCCGCGACCTGTCGGCCCAACTGTGCGATACCCGCGCGCAACTCGGCGAGCTTAAACAGTCGTGTCAGGAGGCGCGGGAAAAAGCCATCAGTGAAGAATTGTCCGCGGCTTTAAGCCTGGGAGAGTCCGGAAAGATGCTGGAGGCCCAGAAGAGAAGGCATGCCCGCGAGGTTGCGCTTCTGACTGAGGTTCTGGAACGGACCAGAATAGAGATAGCCAACCTCTCCGCGCGGCTGGAAGTTTTTAAGGTCAGGAGCGAGGAGTGGCGGGAGAAATTCACGAGATCGGTTGTGGAACAAGCCAATCTGAAAGACGCGATTGTTGTTATGGAACGTAAATTTTTAGCCGCCAGAGAAGCTTCGGAAAAAACTCTTTCCGAACTAATGGCGGAAAGGCGCGCCAGGGCTGACTCAGGGAAAAGGATAAAGGAAGCCGAAGAAAAATCCGCTGATCTGGAGTTCCGGCTTTCTGTCGCTAAATTCAACCTTGACGCCGCGCGCAAGGGGGAGAGAGAACTTTGTGACCGGAAAAGCTTGCCTCTGGAAAACAAGCAGAAAACCGATTGACGTTATTTCGGATCGGATCAGGGGTTTTAACGGTTTTTAAATGACATTGATTTTGTATCGGCAAAATGGCAGAATTAACATGGAGAAAGGATTAAGCGGTATAGGAACGCGCTTAAAGTTTGAGAAATTAATGCTTGGTTTCAGCGCCGAAGTGCCGAATCTTTTGAATCTTGACTCCCAAGGGTTTTTATGAATAATAAAATATTTCTGATTCTTACAGCCGTTCTGTTCGGAATTTTTTTCGTTCCGGCGGCCAGCGCTCAGCAGCTTTTTGTGGCCGATATAAATGTGGGGGACGGAGGCTTCGGCTATTGTAAGGACGCAGGCATCGGCAATAAGGTGTCTTTTGTGACCTCCGGCAATGACGTGTGGAGAAATTCTTCCCGCATAGAGTATGAAAAGCCGCAGAGTAGTTACCCCGGCGGTTGTCTGGCCCTGTGCGCCAAGATAAAATGCGTGGTCGCCAGCACTCCCACCACATTCGGTATTAATGAACTGAGTTTTGAAATTTTTAAATTCACTAGCGGCGGAAATCCGCTTGACCCGGCCTCCACTCCGCCCATAAAAACGGTCAGTATGTTTGACATCGGCACCTGCAGTCAGACTTCAGGAGCACCCGCGGAGCAGACTATCGGCGGAACTAATAATTATTTTTGTACCGCCTGGGACGGTTCCTATAATTTAAACGGTATCTTCGGCAAGACCAACGGCCAATTCGGCTTCCGGGCCAAGGTTAAGACTAACGAGGTCAGCGAGACTGTGGGAAACATTTCTATAGAGCAGACGGCGGCTTTCCCCGGCCAGAACCAGATACCTATACAGGTGGACGTCATAAATATCCACACGGTGCGTTCGAGCCCCACGGTGGTGGGAAAGATCACGGGCGTGGCGGCCCAGCCGTATAACATACTTTACCGGCTCAGCAAGGACGCGACCACCACTATTACTATATATTCGGCCGAAAATGTCGGCGGCGTATTGCCGTTTGCGCGTCAGCTGTTGAACTATATTCCAAGGGTCGGAGAAGGCACGCCTGACGGCACGCTGACTAACGGCGATTTTTGGGATGGCCGCGACAATACCGGCAAGATGGCCCCTCCGGGCGTCTACAGGGCCGAGATTAATGCCGAGTCGCAGGATAATTGGACAGGCATAGACTATGCCTATACTTACTACACCACAATTTCCCACGATCCGCTGCAAATAACCGATATAGCTATCAAACCATTGGGGGCCAGCTCCACCGACCAGGCGGTCATATCTTATATGCTCACCGAGTCCGCCACGGTTTATGTCGGCATCTATACGCCGGATACGTTTTTTAGCGATCTCAATAACGTCACTCACGATCCGGCTTTCAACGGGACGCGTCTCAGGCTGATAACCGAGCAGCAGCCGGGGCGTCAGGTTGTCTCGACCATATGGGACGGCCGCGACGCCAACGGCAATCCGGTCTGCGACGGCCAATATGTATACGCCATCTGGGCTGAGCTGCCTTCGGGCGCGAGTGTTATAAGGAACAAGCGCCTCTGGGTCGGAGCGCTGCCTGTGGCAAGGGGCTTGGTGGTCAGCCTGATATCCCCTTCTTCCACGGTAATGGGGTCTTCGCCGTCAGTGGCCGGCCTGGATCCGTTTTATTTCCGCTATACGCCGGCCCGGGACGCTCTGTTCACGCTGAATATCTTCCCGGACAACAGCGTGACTCCGGTCCGTCACCTTATAAACCGCGAGACAAGGGCCGCTAATTTTTCCAACCGCGAACTTTGGGATGGCAAGGACGACTTCGGGGAGTATGTCCCCGCCGGAGTTTATCAGGCTGAGTTAATCGCCGAGGACCCGGCCTCCTGCATCACAACCAGATTCACCAGAACGACCGTCAGGACCCCCGTTAACATGTTCCGCATAATAGATGTCAAGACGACGCCGCTTTTGGGCGGAACTTCCGATACCGCGAATATCAGTTTTGAGATGTCGCAGACGATGTTTATAACGCTTAGTGTTTACGAGCCGGATATTGTGATAGATCCTTACACCAGCTGGCCGCCGGATGTGCGCGACCCGGTGTCTGGTCTGTCCGCCAATCCGGTCTACAGCGCGGCCGGCATGCGGCCGGGCCGCTTCAAGATAACCGAATACTGGGACGGCCGCGATAATAACGGCGAACTGGTGGCCGATGGCCGATATCCGTTCACCCTGGTGGCCGGCTCCACCGGCACCGCTCAGGCGATGTACGCCACGGATAGGGTTTACGGATACCTGGACGTGTCCAGGGGGCAGATTGCGTTCACGCTTTTTGAGGTGATTCCCAACATTCCCGTGATGTACAACTCTTCTGACACCATCAAGCTGCCGCCTTACGAGATAGAGTATCTGCTCACCCGCCAGTCTTCAGTCACGATCCAGATACTGGGAATACCGCCCGCCGGAGGCAACCTGCAGGTCTTCGCGGATGTTATAAACGGCGAGATCAGGGACGGGGATATGGATCAGAGAGATTATTGGGACGGGCGATGCACCAATACCCCGGCATGCCCCAACACCGACTTTGTGACCTGGAACAGTTATGTCGTAAGGGTGGTCGCCCGCGATATCGGCTACAAACTGCTCTCAGTGGCCACGGTGCAGCAGACAATAGACGTCGATCCGCTCAGGATCTTTGACATGGCTATAACGCCGCAGACCCTTGAGTCGCCCGGCATTGTATCGTATCAGGTTTCCGAGCCGATGACGGTTGTCACTAAGATTTATAAACCGGGCACTTCTCTGGCTTCATGCGTGAAACCCTCGGTGAATTGTCCTCCTGACAAGCTCGTAAAAATGTTCGTGGGGGTGCGCCCGGCCAGAACCCAGATTTCCGAGTACTGGGACGGTACGGACCTGACGCTTTCAAGGGTGCCGGACGGCAACTATGTTTTTAAAGTGTACGGCTCCACCAGTACGGAGAGTGTAAGTATGCTTAACGGAACGGTGTCGGGTAACGCGGGATTAGCCTCAGACTCCATAATAGACAATATCCCGGTGGTAAACGGCCCGAGCGGCGATGACGCGCAGCTCGCGCAGGATATCTGGTTCGCCCCCAATCCGTACACGGGGAATAGTGGCTGGTTCCATATCCCGATATATGTTAATTCCGAACTCACCATAAAAATTTATAATCTGGTCGGAGACCTGGTATATAGTTACAGCTCCGGTCTGTTGGCCGGCTCGGTGGTTAAAACCATTCCATGGGATAAGAAAAACAGCTCCGGAAATGCTGTCGCTCCCGGAGTGTACTTCGCGGTAATCAGGCTGGAAGGCCGGGACGGCGCGAAAGGCGCGTTCCAGACAGTCAAGAAGATACTTGTACCGTAATGTGCGTAAAGCGGAAAGCGTAAGTCGTAAAGGGTTATAAGTTTGATTTTGTAAAAATTTGTTTTAGACTCTTTCTGATTTGCGCTTCACGCTTTACGAATCAGATCGAGAGGATTTTATGAAAGCCATGAAAAGCGCGGTTTTAAAAAGAATGTTTTGGGTGGCGGCGTTTGTTTTTGCCCCTGCCCTGATCTCCGACCCTTCCGCACTGCTTCACGCCGCGGACGCGAAAGCGGGAACGTCCGGCGCCGTGTTTATGAAGATTCCTACCGGCAGTCCCAGGGCGCAGGCGCTTGGCAACTGTGGCGTCTCTATAATGGAGGGGACGGAAGCCATGAGTATAAATCCGGCGGGAGTCGCTTCGTCGCAGCTGCGCGAGGCGAGTTTTTCACACCTGAGCTGGTTTCAGGATTATTCCGGCCAGTCCATCGCGTACGTGCACCCCATCGGGCAGTCGGTCGTGGGTGTAAATGTCGCCTATTACGGTATGGAAGGGTTTGATGTAAGGGACCAGGAGGGAATTCCGCAGTACGGCGAGGATGTTAAAGTGCGCAATGGATATGCCACGATCACCCTGGCTAAAAGTTTTTTTCTGGAAAAGCTGCTCCTTGGCGTCAGCGCCAAGAGCGTGATGGAAGACAACTATACCACAAAGTATAATAATCTCGTTTTTGACGCCGGCCTGGTTTTGAAACTGGGGCGTAAACTCTCGTTCGGCTGGTCGGGCGCTAATTTTTCAGGCAAAACAGATCAGGTTGTGAAGATTCAGCGCACCGGCATCGCTTTCTCTTTGAATTCGTTTCTCACGGCGCTGGTGGAATCAAAAGCCTATTCTGATCGTAAAAATCTATCCGGCGTCGGGATGGAATTTAATCTTCCGGAGGAGCTGCTGCAAGTCGGCCGCGTGAGCATGCGCGTCGGCTATACTCGCGCGGACAGCTACGGTAAAAATTACGACGACAAAACGCTTGACACGCTGGGACTGAGCGAGACCAGCGGCTGGACTTTTGGAATAGGGATATACAGCGCGCAGGCAATGGGCTTCGGAATGTCGTTTGATTACGCCATGGTACCTTATGGCGCGCTCGGAAAGTCCAACCAGATCATGCTTAAGATGCAGTTCTAACTGAAGGTATGGGGTTCATTGGATAAAGTTAGGGAAACTTATGAAGCGTAAATTCAATTGTAAGCGCTTTTTCTCCTATACTCCTTCCACTAAATCCTCTACCCTTCGCAGAGGCCAGACTGCCATAGAGTACCTTCTGGTGACGGTCGCTCTTACAGTCGCCTTTGCATCGGTGTATAGGGTATTGCAGTGGTACCTGGCCAGCCAATTCACCAGCGGCGGAGTTGTAATACTCAGGATGTACCAGGAAGATCCCTGGTAAGAATAAGGATTAAGTGTTAAGGATTAAGTTGTAAGTGATAGGGATTTGAGGAAATTAGTTTTTAGTGCCGAATCCTTATCCGTGTGAATTTAGATATAATTGTTATAAATAATACTGGAGGACTAGCAAAATGAACAGACTGTTCACCATGTGCGTTGGCATCGTATCACAGGCCTATGGCCGGCTGGCGGCAAAAAACAGGAAAGGGCAGAACACCGTGGAATACCTGTTGATGTTGGCTGTAGTCGTTGGCGTGGTGCTTATAGCAGGTATGGCTCTCAAGAATTATATGCCGGCGCTATTCACCAAGATCCAGGGCATGATTAACGGAGCGGCCGGATCTCTTGGTTCCGGCGGCGGCAACCAGTAAGAGTAGATGCAAGTCGAGAGGCAAAGCAATTTAGATGTAAAGAAATTCAGATGAGCTTCTAAATTGCCGGATCGCTTTGCATCTAAGTATTGGAGACCCTGTGGCTTTCAAAGAGTCCGTGTGTGGACTGTTTCGGTTTTTCTGCCGGGTTTTTAATGTCCGGCGGAGTTTCGTGGCTTGTTCTCTGAAAATTAAAAGAGCCGGGCAGGTTACCGTGGAGCTTCTTCTGGTTCTGCCGGTTTTCATGCTGATGATATTTTTTATCATGGAGCTGGGGAACCTCGCTTACCAGACCATCCTCGCGCATCATTGCGCCTATGAGCTGGCGCGTATCGGTTCGCTGGTGGCCGGGCCTCCTGGTGGCAGTTCGGATGACACCTCAAATGTGGGAAAGGCCGAATCCAAGATGCGATCGGTGATTTCCAAGATGTTTAAAGATCCGGGCCAGATACAACTAGTGGTAACCAGCGAGATTACAGGCGTGGACCCGCAGCCAAAGGCTTCGGCGAATCCGAGCACGCACACAAATGAGGATCTGCTGGTGACGCTGATTTTTCCGGCCAAACTTGTTTTCCCTGGCTCCAGCTATTTTTTCTCCGATCCGCCAAAGGGACGGCGGATCAAAAACATAACGGTGCGGGTAAGGATGCCCATAGAGAAGCCGGTCTTTCAGTAGGACGCGGCAATGAGCAGGTGATGTGCAGTAAGGGTCAAGCGGTATGGAATAAGAATGAAGAGGGATTTGGAACTTAATTCTTACCACTTAATCCTTATTTATTAATTATTTAATAAAGCTGTAATCTGTGGATTCTATAATTTGCTAAGGAGAATGTGTCATGGAAAAGAAAGGTGTCCTGGTTCCGGTAATTCTCGCCATTTTTGCCGCCAGTATTTACTGGTGGGTTCTGACATCCAAAGAGCGGGCCATCGCCAACGCGCAGGAGCCCGCCCAGGTGCTGGTCGCAAAGTATGACTTGCCGGCGCGCACCATTCTTAAAGAAGATCTCGTGGAAATTGTGCAGATGCCCAGGCAGTACATACAGCAGGACGCTCAGGAGATCCGAAGCGCTTCCGATATTAAGATGGTATCCAATCTTGTGACTGCCGTCAGGATTCCCAAGGGCAACCAGATCACTTTGTCTTCGCTCGTCTCTTTAAGTCCGGAGGCCGGCCTGAGCGTTAAAGTGCCGCCCGGCTACCGGGGCTGCGTCCTCCCTATGGAGAACGAACTGCTGCGCCTGATAAAACCGGGCGACAGGATAGACGTGCTTGTGACCTTTGAAGCCTCTATGGGGGACAATCGGAAGGAAAAAGTGACCGCAACCATTCTACAGAATGTGCTGGTGTTGGGAGTGGGAACGAACCTTGGCCAGGGCGTTTCTTCTATCCAGGCTAAAGCGAAAGAAGCCCAGGTGGCCGCTGATCAGGCTTTTTCCGACAAGGGCGTCATAAGCCTGTCGCTTAATCCGAACGAGGCGCAGTATCTTTCACTTTCGATGAAGGTCGGAGATGTTTCCATTATTGTAAGGGGTCTCGGAGACGTGGAGCTGCACCCCATGGAGATAGCGAGCTTTAAAAGGCTTATAAAATAAGGATTAAGTGAATTAAGGTTTAACTGCATAGCAGTTTATTCCTTACCACTTACTACTTAATCCTTAATCTGGAGATTATTACTATGCGAAATTTTTACTTTCTTGTGATAACATTGGCGCTTGCGCCCTCTGTCTGGGCGCAGAAGAGCGAAATGGTTGCCGTCAGCGCTGACATCGTGGAGATAAGCGGCTCCATACAGAAGGCCGTCGGTTTTTCCTGGAGCCAGGAGTTTGATTTTGGAGAGAAAAATATCCCTGGAATTATGACGATAGGCAACTTTGAGAGAAGAACAGCACTGGCGACCAAGCTCAGGCTTCTTGAGACCGAAGGTAAGGCCCAGCTCTTGTCAAACCCCAAAGTCATCACAAAGAGCGGCACCCAAGCCAATTTTACCGTGGGTGGCGAGATCCCGGTCCCCTACTCCAACGCGCAGGGTGTCGGCGCGGAATTTAAAAAATTCGGTGTCATCCTGAACGTCCTGCCGGTGATTATCGCGGAAAAGAAGGATACCGTTGACGTGCAGCTGCAGCTTGAAGTTTCCAACCCGGATTATTCAAAGCCCGTCAACGTGGGCGGCACCACCATCCCGTCTATGATCACCCGCCAGATCCAGACCGAGGTGGAGCTGAAAAGCGGCGAGACGCTTGTTATCGGCGGGCTTAAGCGAAGCAATAGGAACGTTTCCAAGAGCCGTGTGCCGGTTTTGGGCAGCATACCGCTGCTGGGCGCTTTGTTCAGTTCCACTGACGTGGTGGAAGAACAAAGCTCTCTGTTCCTGTTCGTCACGTTCGATATAATTAAATAGGTAGCAGGTGGCAGGTTGCAAGTAACAGGCAGCGAAGTGAAAAGTGTTTTAAGTTTCATTTTTCGGTTATCCGCCTGCCACCGGTCATCTGCGACCTGTAACCTTAAATTTTATGGAAAATATTAATCCCGCGCCGCGAGTCATCACATTTTCGGGCCCTAAAGAGGGCGTGGGAAAAACTTCCATTTGCGTCAATCTGGCCCTGGCCTGGGCGAATTATCAAAAACGGAATGTTATTATTATTCCTCTGGATCCCATGTGCAGGCAGGAGCAGGCCATGCTCCTCGGCCTCAACCCGCCGGCCATGGCCGACATTATTAAAACGCTGGGCCGCGAATCGGTCAGCGCCCTGGGCGCGCTGCTGAGGGGGAAGATACCGATCTCGTCTTACGGCGTGGGCGTGCTGCCCCTGGCCAAGAAGCGCTCCGATGTTTCCAAGATGTCCCCGGACCTCATTCTGCCCATACTATCCAAGCTTTCGCAGTCCTTTGATATTTTTATAGACGTCGACCCCTATTTCCCCATGCAGGTTTTCGCGTTCGATATCTCGGACATCGTGTTTTGGGTCACAAATTCCAACGTTTCCTCACTCAACGCCACGGCAGCCACTTTTCGGGAGATAAACGAACTTCATTTTCCCATGAGCAAATTTGAGGTTGTTTGTAATCTTTACGACATGCCGGGCGCCATAAGCCCCAATGAAGTCGAGAAGTTCTACAAACAGATGAATAAAGATATTTTGGCTTTCATGCCCTGGGAAGACGCCCTGCCCGGCTACACGAATCAGAACAAGATACTTATAGTGGAACAGCCCAACACTCAGTGGGTGAAGATCCTGCGCGTGCTCATGGGCCGTCTTTCGGAACTAAATCCCGTGGAGAAACAGTGGGTTTCCAGCGTCGCTTCCCCCGAATTTGTTCATGGCTCGGATATGCTGTGGCGGAAATTGGATCGTGAGGCGGAGCCAGCTTCCGGCGGCCCGCAGCCCGCCCAACCCGTGGCCAGAGTGGATGTGCCTGATTTTTGGGATGAGCTTAAAATGAAAATGCATCGTGATGTTGTTTCGGCGCTTGAAACGGAGCGCATTAAAATAACTGACGATAACGCCGCCGCCAACGAGGCGATCAGGAAAAAAGTGGATCTGATCATTAATGGCCTACTGCAGAAAGAGGCCACCATGCCGCTGACCAGGGAACAGCGCGCCAAATTTATAAACGAGCTTCTGGACGAGATCCTCGGTCTGGGTCCCCTGGAAGAGCTCATGAGGGATCCGGCCGTCACTGAAATAATGGTAAACGCCCCGGACCGGGTGTTCATCGAAAGGGGCGGTAAGCTGACGCTGACCAAATATAAGTTCAGGAACGAAGAGCAGATAGTCCAGGTTATGAAAAGGATCGTGGCTCCCCTGGGCCGGCGCATAGACGAATCCGTGCCGCTGGTGGACGCCCGCCTTAAGGACGGTTCCCGCGTCAACGCCATTATCCCGCCGCTGGCCGTTTCCGGGCCCACGCTCACCATAAGAAGATTTTCGAACAAGCCTTTCACCGATACCGAGCTTGTCAAAAAAAACAGCATCTCGCAGGATTGCGTTGATTTCCTGAAGGCCTGCGTCAGGCTGCGCAAGGATATTATAATCTCGGGCGGTACCGGTACCGGTAAAACCACTTTTCTCAACATGTTGTCCAGCTATATACCCGAAGAAGAGCGCATCGTGACCGTGGAAGACGTGGCCGAGTTGCGCCTGCAGCAGGAACACTGGGTGCGCCTTGAAAGCCGTCCGCCTAACATCGAAGGCAAGAACGAGATTACCATACGCGACCTGGTGAAGAACTGCCTTCGTATGCGTCCCGACCGCATTGTGGTCGGAGAGGTCCGCGGTTCCGAGGCTTTGGATATGTTGCAGGCCATGAACACTGGTCACGAAGGATCGCTCGCCACCATCCACGCCAATACTCCGCGCGACGCCCTTACCCGCATGGAAGCCATGTGTCTTATGGCCGGCGCCGATCTTCCTATCTGGGCTTTGCGGGAAATGATCGCTTCCGCCGTACATATGGTGGTGCAGTTAACCAGGTTCTCCGACGGTACCAGAAAGATCACCGCAGTCACCGAGATTACCGGCCGTGAGGAGAACCAGATAACGACGCACGATATATACAGATATCACCAGACCGGAATAGATAAAGATACCGGCCGGGTAATCGGCCATTTCTCGGCCACCGGGGACCCGCCCAAATTCTTCAAGGATTTCGAAACCCACGGCATCAACATGCCTGTGGAACTTTTCTGGACCGAAGAGCAAAAACGCGCCCGCGGTGTCAAAAAGTAGGATATAGGGTGGTGTAAGGATTCTTTTGGTATGAATATTTTCAGATTATCAAACCTAATCGCGCCATGTAAAAAGCGTTTCATTGGCGTTCTTTTTGTTTTTGCCGCTCTCTGCCCTCTGCCCTGTACCCTGACCCCTGTCCCCTCGCTTGACGCGGGAGTTCTGGCCAAAAATCAGATGGCTGAGGTCACCTGCGCGGCCACCAAAATGCAGCTTTTCTATTATTATCTGGCCCCTGAACACGACCCCAGGCTCAGCGATTACCCCATCAAGTGCAAAGGCGCGACTATCAATATTAAGATGCCTAAATGGGTGGAGACGGCCGTTCCCGTCATGCTTAATAATAAGGTATGGCGCGACCCTGAGGAAGGTGAAATTTCTGAAGCGTCACTCTGGCAGACGCCGGTCTCCATTCTTTATGAGTTCCTGGAACTGACAAAAAAGACTTTTCCGCGCGAAGAAAAGGGAGTTGAGATTTCTCCGGGTCTGCTTGTAAAGGAATACGCGGATATCCGGATACGCTTTCAGATGTCTCTGGACCGGCTTTACCGGGCCAAGCGTTACGATTCCATGAATGGCCGCGGACGGACAATGCTCGCCGTCTTCAATCTTATATTAAAAGAGATGGAGAGCATATCTGATGCGATTTCAAGCGCGGACCAGCAGCGATACGCCGAGGCGGTCGCCGCCATCTCCGTCCTGAGCCAGGACTCCTTCAGCCTGCTTTTCAGGGCGCCGCGCGCCTATTCGCCACCTCTGACTCCCTCCAAATCCCAACAGGCAATCCTTACCGCGGCCACGGTTCTGGGTATTCTGCTAGTCTTCTTGTCGGTCAGGCTTTATTTCATGATGAACGAGGAGAAGACGGATAAAATGGTTGCCGACTACTCCACAAAAGTCGACAAGTGGAGCGATGCTTTTTCCAGGCAGTTTATTGATATAAAAGTGCACTATCTTGTTTTTATCCCGGCCGGACTTTTCGCGCTGGCCGGCCTGTTGAGCTTCAACCTGCCGGTGTTCATTGTCCTGACCGCACTGGGGATGGTTGTCGGGCTTAAGACTCCCACCTATGTTTTGAACTCCATGAAGCTGCGGCGCGGTCTCAAGATTGACACTCAGCTGATGGACGCGCTGATCCTTTTAGCCAACGCTCTGCGTTCTGGTCTGGATATAGTGCAGGGTTTCGATATGGTTTCAAAGGACCTTCTGCCACCCATTTCAGACGAGTTTGCTCTCGTTATTAAGAATTACCAACTGGGCACACCCTTTGAGCGCGCTCTTGGCGGTATGGAGGATCGTGTTTCCAGCAAGATGCTTTCCTATATGATCCGCGCGATAGTGCTGCAGCGGCAGATGGGCGGTAACCTGACCAAGGTTTTTGAGCGCATAGTTATAGATATACGCGAGGAATCAAAACTTGAGGAAAAGACAAAAGCGATGACGGCGCAGCAGCGCATCCAGTCCATAGTGGTAGGTATTATGCCCTGGGTTATGGTCGGCGTCATGTTTGTTTTCCAGCCCGACACGATGATGAAATTTTACAGTACCCCGCTGGGCATGGGCGTTTTCGTCGGCTGCGCTATCTGGATAGCCATCGGTATGAAAGTGGTATCAAGCCTGGGCAAGATAAAGGTGTAAGATCATAGAGCTCCGCGCTATGATCTCATAAGTTTAGACACAGCTATTGGTTCGCTGTCGGGCGTATAAGCCCAGGATATGTCCGGAAGTTCTTTTGTTTTTTGCGTATAGCCAATGGCTTACGGCATATGGCAAATAATTGCCGCGTGGTGTGTTAAGGAAAGATTTATATGGATGCTTTTACAAAATATTTTCTGGTGTTTCTCGCTATCTTCGGATCTTTCGCTGTTGCCGCGGCCGTGCAGCGCTTCTTTGCTCCCAGAGAGGAGGAGCGTTCGGCCATAGGTGACGTCAGCGATATGGAGGGCAAGGAAGTTTCGGTTTTTTCAAAGCTGGAGGAGAGCAAAAATTTCTGGGACAAGCTGGACCTGTTCTTCGCGAGGGGCCTGGGGCTGGAGAAAAAGCTGGAAGAGCGGTATATGCTCCTGGGCCGGCCGGTGCATACCGACCCGCTTAAGATGCTTCATATCAAGATGATGCTGGCCGCGGCCCTGCCCGTGATCTTTTATGTTTTGACAGATTCTTATTTCGTAATCATCTTCGCTCCGCTTGGTTTCCTGCTGCCGGACGTGTTTTATTATTCCCCTAAGATACGGGCCCGCCAGCAGGACATCGTTCATAATTTCCCGACCTTCGTTGATCTTGCCGCGCTGATGATAGAATCCGGGCTCGATTATATGAGCGCTTTTGACCGGATCGTCAAGATCGTGCCAATCAAGACCTGCCTGGAAATTGAGGTGGAGCGAACCATTAACGAGGTTCAGCTGGGTTATTCAAGGCGGGACGCGCTCAGGCGTTTTTCCATGCGGACGGGTCTGCAGGAAGTGCGCTCTTTCGTGGGCCTGGTTATCCAGTCGGACGAGCTGGGCACCAGCCTGGTGGAGCTTCTGCGCAACTACTCTGCGGATATGCGCTTTCGCCGTCTGAATAAAGCTGAAAAGCTCGCGGCCCAGGCCTCTACCAAAATGCTTATCCCTTTATTTATCTTTATCTTCCCGACCGTGTTCATCCTGATGCTGTCGCCTATGATAGCGGACCTGATGACCGGCGGAATGCCGTTCTAGCGGCAGTGGAGAGGCGGAAATTTTTATGAAAAATCTTGTCAGGAATGCCGTCACCTCGTGTTTTTGCGCCTTCGTGCTTTTGTGCCTGCACCAATCCGCCGCCTTCGCTCAGGAGAAAGCCCGGGTGAAGAGTGAGGAGTCCCTTTTTCTTGATCTGCAGAAAACCGGCTTGGGTTCACTGAGCGAGCTTTCGGAGAAAAAACGTTTTATTGAGACCATAAGGCTGGAAAAGGCTAAGATCCAATCCAAGATGCTCATGAATGTTTATGAGAACGCCTTCAACTATTATCGCGCCGGAAACTACGAGGACGCGCGCGATCTGGCGAATAAGATCCTTTCCATAGATCCCAATTTTGAGGACGCCGGCATGCTGCTGGAGGCGTCCAATCAGCTTCGCGGCTCTTTGCGCCCGGGCATATCCGAGAAACTTATGCTGGAGGACCGCTTTAAGAGCGCCCTCTCACTGTACAACGAGGGCAGGATCCTGGACGCTCATAAGAAGATGGAAGAGGTAGTAAAGCTTTCCCCGAACAACATCAAGGCAAAATACTGGCTGGCCAAGATGAAGGATGACCTGCGCGACTATTATTTTCAGAAAGGCTCTCATCTCTACGCCAGGCGCGACCTGAAAATGGCCCTGGATAATTTTTATAACGCACTGCTGATTAAGCCCAGAGATTCCAGGGTCGTGGAATATATTACCAGGGTTGAGGACGAGCTTCGTCAGGAGTCAGCCAACGAGAAGCTGAAGGGCGCGCTGGAATATTACGCCCAGGGCAAGCTCCGGGACGCTTACGAAGGTTTAAAGAGCGTGCTGGAAATCCAGCCTGGCGATTCCAAAGCCAATAAGCTGCTGACTGAGGTTAAGAGTGAAATAGAGCAGGGCTATATCGGGCGCGGTAAAAAATTTTACGGCGAGAGGAGATATACCGACGCTATAGGGGAGTGGAGCACAGCCAAGCCTTACACCGCAAACCTCACCTATCTCGACAAGCTGATCTCCCGCGCCAGAGAACAGATGCGCCTTGAAGCTGAAGAAAAACGCCGCCGCTCTGAAGAGGCCGCGAAACGCGCGAAAGATGAGGAAGAGCGGCGGAAGAATGAAGAGGCTGAGCGCAAAAAAGCGGAAGAGGACGCCAAGCGAAAGGGAACTTCCGTGGATGGCCCCGTCAAAGCCCAGGGCCCGACTGAGGAGAACCGGCTGTCATCGCAGCAGCATTACCTTGAAGGCTTGAAATATTTTCAAAATTCCAACTACGAAAAAGCCCTTGATGAGTGGACTATCGCCAAGCAATTGGATCCCGGTAATTCTGACGCCGAGGCCGGTATGAAGCGTATAGAGCAATATCAGGCCGGCGGGCAATAAGACAGTGGATAGTGGTTAGTGACCGAGTTAGGGCGGGGGATTCGGTTGTAGGTTTGCCGCGAAATTGCAGCTGCAGCTTTGAGGCTGATTATTATCCGTGACCGCTTTCTGTGGGGGGGCCGCCTGATAGGCGGCTCTGTTTTTTGGGGAGGTTGTTTATTCATTGTTTCGTAATAATTTTGAAATGCGTGTTTTGTAGAATTAGATAGTTCCTGACTGACTGTGGGCGGTGGATCGCCTGGAAGGTTTTATTATGCGGCTTACTATTAAATGGCTTTTATGGTTTACCGGGATCGGCATTTATGTCCTTTGTCTGGGAGGGGTTTTCTATTACAACCTTTTTAAATGGACTTTTGACGAGAAGCTGAAAAAGGATATCACTGAGACTGTGAGGGTCTACGCCCCCACGATGCGCAACGGACTTCTCAAGAACCCCAGGATTATATCATTCGGAGAATACGACATAATGCAGTCGCTCGTTAAAGACGAGCGCATCGCCTCCGTTATTTATCTGAGCCGCGCGGGCACGGTGCGCTGGCATAAGCAATCTCGTTTTATCGGCATGGCTTGGGCCGATTTTCAGAAGGACTATCCTCCGCCCACCGATGCTATCGGCCAGGCGTATCTTTCAAAACTGCCCAAGGTCCGGCAGGTGCCAAAAGAGCCTTTTTATGAAATTGCCATCCCCTTTTCCGTGCGGGGGGAGATTATCGGCATAATAGACGTATTGGTGTCCAAGGCCGGCGCCGACATCCTGATCGGCGTTGCTATGCGCAAATATGTTTTCGGCGCCATCGGCGTTCTGTTCCTGCTGGGCCTGCCCCTCTACTTCTTCCTCCATCATTTCATCATCTCTCCTATGGAGACTCTCCGAGATAGCGTGGAGACCATCTCGCTTAAAAACTTTGATCTGCGTTTTCCGTCAAAAAAAGACGAGATTGGGGATCTGGCCGACGCCATCGCCCGGCTGCTGAGCAAGATGAAGGTGGAGATAGACGGTATTGTGAACAGGGACCGTAAATACAAGGACGCCGAACAAAACTGGTGGCGGTCCCTTTTAAGCATTATAGTGCCGGGAAGCGAATATGTGATAGTGGTCGACGAGAATAATAATATCCTATACGCTAATTTTGAGCTCGCCGGGGGCGGGGACGCCAAAAACATTCACCTATTGGACGTGGTTGACAGCCAACAGCAGAACCTCCTGCGCCTCGTGGGCCAGGCTTTTGAAACACCCAACCAGCCTGTTGAGGGTGAGACAGTGTTTCGCGGCCAGAGCCTTAATGTCAAGGTTCTGCACGTGGGCGAGACTTCAGAGATGAATCGCACGCTTATAATGTTCTATCCGAAACCGGGTATAACTATGTAGCTTAAGCCGGTTGAGGGTTTCAGCGTTTGCGAATTCTCCAGGGTGCGGCGGTATTAAGAGTTTGAAAACAGGAACCAGCAGCCCCCGTAACTTTCCCAACTTTTGTTCATGATATTCTCGTTTATTTCCAGAAAATAATTGCTAAAATAATATCTACTAAGCAGGCGCCCCGCAGGCCCGCCTTTTTGTCCTGTGTGTCGGGCGTTAATCTTGAGCCCGGGCTGCATGGATTTAATTGTGCGGACAAAAGAGCGGGGCGGGCGTCTATCCGGCGTTTTTATTATGGAGGCTTGCATGAAACTTGAAATCAGAAACATTAGCGTCGCTTCTCTTATAACCTCATCGGTGCCCCTTGTAGTGTTTGCGCTGGCTGTTCTGGGGGGGATAGTGACGTTTATGGTAGTTCCCAACCCGCAAATAGAGCCGATGAACATCGGCGCTAAAATGATGTCTATAGGGCTTTTCGCGCTTTTATATGTCGTGATCGTTTCCGCGCTTATGGTGTTTGTATCTTTCCTGTACAATATCCTGACCGGCGTTCTTGGAATGAAAGGCGTTTCTTTCGACATCGAAGAGATACACGAACACGAGTAATTTTTTTGCTGTCGCAAAAAAATATAGCCGTAAGCCATAAAGGCGCCGCGCCCGCTATAAGCCATAGGCTTTTAAGGAGGTTCTTAAGGCCTAACATAAGGTTTCTGCGTATGGCCTAAAGATAGGGCTTATGGCGTAGCTGGAATAGCCGCATGGAGATAATGTGAAAATTAATGTTATTTTTGCCGCAAAAGACTTTTCCCGGGCCTCGCTTATACTCGAGATGCTTAACCGGCAGGGTTATTCGGTCATGACCGCCCACAGAGCACGGGAAGTAATGGGCATGCTGGCTGAAAAATCTTTCGATTTGGTCATCATCGGGCAGAACCTTTCGGACGAGGAAGGGCTCACTTTCCTCAAAAATCTCCGCGCGAAAAATAAAAATATTCCGGTCATTGCTATGCTAGAATCGCCGGATACCTATCTTGAACACATGCCGTCCGGCCTGACCCTTGAGAGCTTGGTTCAGCACGGGCATGGCGCTCACGGCGGCCATAATGCCCATCAGGCGCCCAAGATCAGCTATAAACTGGCTTTTTTTCAACTGGGAGCGGATGAGTGCCTTAGTTATAATCAGGACCTGCACGAAAGCATCGCCCGCATCCGAGCGGTGGTTCGTCGCACTGTAAGCACCCAGCCGGATGAGGTTCTTAAGCTGAACGAAGTCGAAATCAATATGTCCAGTTACACCGTAAAAATAGCCAACAAGGAGATCACGGTCACTGCCAAGGAATTCGACCTGCTGTATGTGTTTCTGAGCTCGCCCAATCGCGTGCTCTCGCGCCCCTATCTTATTGAGCGCGTCTGGGGATATAACTATTTTGGTTCGCCCCGTACCGTGGATGTCCACGTCCGCCGCCTGAGGTCCAAGATGGGGAAGGCTGCTAAGTATGTGCACACTGTGCCCTGTGTGGGCTATAAACTTGTGCCTGCGAAGTGAAATAAAAAACAGTAAGTAGCAGGGAGTAGGCAGTAAGGAATGAGAATCGCTTGCCGCTGAATCCTTAATTCTGTGTTTTACGGAGGGTTTTAATTATGTCCGGTAAAAAAATTCTGGTTATTGATGACGACGCCCATCTGAGGGAAAGCCTGGCCGAGGTCCTGGACCTTGAGGGTTTTGACTGCCTTCAGGCCGGAAACGCCAAGTCCGGCATTGAATCGGCCAAGAAGCACACCCCCGACGTTGTGATCATGGATATTCAGCTTCCTGATTCCAGCGGCTTTCAGATATGTCAGGAACTGAGACGCTACTCCAAGGATTTCATTCTTATAATGATGACGGGCCGGTTCCTCTCCGCGGAGGAAAAAACACAGGGTTTCTCGCTCGGCGCGGACGAATACCTTACAAAGCCGTTCGATATTCAGGAGCTGTGCCTGCGCATCCGACAGCTTCTCTCAAGGAAGGGAAAGTGAAACTATTAAAAGCCGCTCCTCTGGTCCTGACGCTTCTGTGTATGGCGACCGTTTCCAGCACGGCGGTAGAAGGTGTTACCCCCGCCCCTGTCGCTCAGAGCGCGAAGAAAGCTAATTTGCCGGTTGCAACTGAGCCGACAAATAGCGGGCAGAAGAGCGGGGTGAAACTGGAGATCTTTTTCGAGAGCATGGACGGCGCCGGCTGGCAGTGGTTCTTTCTGGGCGATGCCGTGCGAAGGCGGCTGCCTTCCGTGGAGATGAGCGTGTATCCTCTGCTCGCCAGGAACGATAAAGGCGAATGGGAATCGAAGCGCGGGGCTGCCGAGATAGCCGAGTCCATGCGGATAGCTGCGGTTGCAAAATTTTACGGCGCCAAGCTTTCGGGCTACCTTAACGCAAGATCTCTGAGCCCCTGGGCCGACGGCTGGCGCGACGCCGCTATTTTCTGTGGCATACCTCCCGAGGAGCTGGAGGCGAAGGTCGCTAAGAGCGGAGATGAGCTGATGGGGAAAGTGTACGACCGCGTAAAAAAGGCCGGAGTTACTGGCACAGCGGTCCTGGTGAACGGCAAGAAATACGAGGGCGGGCCCAGGCTTTTAACTCTCTTTGAGATGGTCAACAGCCAGTTGCCCGGAGAAAAGCGCGTTGCCATGCCGAAAACGGCCGCGGCCCCGCTGGCTGCCAGCGCGCCTGCTCCCAAGTTCTGGATAGTTATAAGCTCCGGCGTGGAAAAAAGCGACACGTTGGTGGATGTGTTCAGCAAATATTTCTCCGGTATAAAGCCCGTGATCCTGGATTACGATTCCCCGGAGCGGGTGAACAGCTTTCCGGATCTTGACTTTCTGCCCGCCTATGTCATCGAGGACACCAAGAACGCCCGCACCGTCCTCGCCCAGGAGATAAAAGCCGGGGTGTTCGCGGAACATAACGGATATCTGGTCTATTTTGACAAGCAGCGCAAAGGGCTTTATGCCGGCGCCAAACATGAGCCGGGTGTGTTAAAGGTGTTTGTCATGTCCCAGTGTCCTTACGGCGTGACGGCCGAAAACGGAATTATAGACGCGCTGAATAAAAAACTCCTGCCGGAGGGTACGAAGATACGAATACATTATATCGGCGACTCCGAGAAAGGCGCCGACGGACAATACACTTTTAAGAGTCTTCATGGCACCCCGGAGTGGGAGGAGAACGTCCGCCAGTTGGTGATTGCTGCGAAATTTCCATCCAAGCTTAACGCCTATCTTTTGGAGAGGAATAAAGACATCACGTCTACGCAATGGGAAGAAGCGGCCAAAAAATCCGGGCTGAACCCTGCCGCGCTGGCCGACGGTTTTGAGGCGGGGAAAGCCCTGCTGGCGGAAGATTTTAAATACACCGCCAATCTCGGTATGACCACCTCGCCCTCTTTCCTGTGGGAAGGAAGGCTGTTCGCGGTGGGAGTGGGAGAGCTTGCCAAGATTCCGGGTTTTGAAAAAGTTACGGCGCAGGGATCGACCGGCGCCGGCTGCGCGAAATAACGCCTCGACTGTCTGGCGCAATATTTTCGCAACATGCTTTTGCGATAATATCACTGCAGATTTAGATGTAGTTGAGCCGGGTAATTTGTAATCGGTTGAGATTACTGGTTGCCGGGTACTGGTTACTGACTTATGACCGAAGCTCCCAAAAAACGCGGACGGCTTTTTTATAAATTCCTTTTTGTGTTCCTTATTGTCTCGCTGGTGCCGCTGGGTATAGTCGGCTATTATCTGGTGAACCTGAGCCAGGTGACGCTTAACAGGGCCATCTCCCGTGATCAGGAGGCCCTGGCCGTAGGCTTCTCCGACACCGTCTCCAGCTATGTCACTAATTTCCGGAACGTGCTTTTTGACGCGGCCCACCTTGAAGATTTTTCCTCCATGAACGCGAGCAAGCAACAGGCCCTGATCAATCATGTCATGCAGCTGCACGCCCCGTTCCTTGAACTTTCCGTCATCGACTCCGGAGGACAGGAGACCGTGCGCGTCGGCCGTTTCGTGCGCGATAATAAGCTGCGCGATTTTTCAAATGACGCGCTGTTCGCCAAGGTCATGAAAACCGGCGAGTTCGTGGGCGGGCTGGAAAAATACATGGGGTCTTATCCGGCCATAACCATGGGTGTGCAGATCGTCAGTTCCACCACCAATCAGGGTACGGGAGTTCTTATCGCCAAGATGAGCCTCACCGGCCTTTCCAGCATCCTGAAGACTGGTTTTCCTGAGATCACACACACGCAGGCCGCGGTGATAGATACCAACGGATTCCTGATAGCGCACTCAAACCTTAAAGAAATATATAAGCCTGATGCCAAGCTACCGGACGATATTCTTAAAATTCTCCTGCAAAACGACGCGAAGACCGGAGGGGGGGAGATAATACTCGACACCGGAGAGAAGGTCCTCGGCGCTTTCGCGGAGGTTTCCGAACTCGGCTGGGTTGTTTACATCCAGCGCTCTGTCTCCGTGGCCTATTCGGCCTCCAATGAGATGCTTAAGCGCACCCGGTGGATGATGTTGCTTGTCACAGTTTTCGTGCTGATTCTCGGTTACGCCGTGTCGCTGTTCATCACGCAGCCTATACACGCGTTGCGCGAAGCCGCTATAAAGTTGGGAGAGGGCGATTTTGATTATCTGCCGGACATCAGCATGCCAAACGATGAGATAGGCGAGCTGGCCCATACTTTTATGCAGATGAGCGAATCTCTGAAGGTAAAGACCGCAGAAATCATGTCAGCCAAAGAAGAATTGGAAAGGCTTAACCGCAGCCTTGAGAACCGCGTTGAAGCCCGCACGCGCGAGCTTAAGTCAGCGCAGGATGAACTTATTAAGAAGGAGCGTCTGGCCGCCATAGGCCAGATGGCTTCCGTGGTCGGGCACGAGATCCGTAACCCTCTCGCCGTCATAAATAATTCAATTTACTTTATCAAGACTAAATTCAACGCCTCCGCCGCGGCAAATCCGCTGGACCCGAAGGTTACCAAGCATATCTCAATAATAGAATCGGAGATCCGTCAGGCCAACGGCATTATTGACGAGATTCTGGGTTTCGCCCGCACCAGAGAACTGAACCCAAAGCTAACTCATCTGAACGCCTACATGGAAGACCTCATGATGTCTTACCCCTTCCCTCCTCATATAGAACTTATAAAAAAACTTGCTCCGGAAAATCCCACTGTTAATATCGACACCGATGAGATGACTCAGGCGGTCCGTAACCTGATAAAGAACGGCATTGAAGTCATGCCCGATGCCGGCAGGATTTTCGTTCGCACCGAGGTGTCGGGGGATATGGTTCGTATAGATGTGGAGGACGCCGGCCCCGGCATTCCTAAAGAGACCCTGGAAAAGATTTTCGCGCCCTTCTTCACCACCAAAGCCCGCGGCACCGGCCTCGGTCTGGCAGTAGTTAAGAAAATTGTAGACCGGCATAGAGGCCGCGTCGAAGTTACCAGTATTGTGGGCAAGGGCACCTGCTTTAAACTGTTTATCCCGCTTGTAACCAATAATCAAAATAAGCAACAATATAAGTAAGCGCGGCGATATAAACAACGATGCAAAGCCGTTTGGATGTAAAGCGGTTTAGCCCGACAGGGGCTTTGCCTCCTTGCATCTTTGCCGCTTGTGGTTAGTCTGTTTTAATCCAGCGCTGTCACGCTATACTATGGAAAGCAAGATACTAATCGTTGATGATGACGCCCACCTGCGGGAAACCCTGCGCGACTTATTGGAAATGGAAGGCTACAAGGTTTTTGAGGCCAGTTCCGGCGCCGAGGCCATGAAACGGGTCGTTTCCGATTTTTACCACATTATCCTCATGGATTTCAACCTCACCGATAAGACCGGCATCGAGGTCATAAAGGATATCCGAAAACTTAACACCGACAGCCAGATCCTGATGATGACCGCCCACGCCTCCCTGGATACCGCAGTCAAGGCCATCCAGGAATCCGTTTACGATTTCCTGATAAAGCCCGTTGATTTTAATTACCTGCGGCGCGCCATAAAGAAGGCTGAAGAAAAGCTTTTTCTCGAGCAGGAGAATAAGCGCCTTATTGACATGCTCAAGCATAATAACGAGGAGCTGGACCGCCTGAACGGGATGAAGTCTAAATTCATGTCCATGGCCTCGCATGACCTCTCCAACTCCCTGATGACCCTGCAGATAAGCTTTGAGATGCTTGCCGCCACTATTACCCCGAATGAGGACCAGGGCAAGAAGATGAGTTTTATCAACACCAGCATCTCCCAGATCTCGCGCCTTATTGGCGATCTGGTGGACTGGGCATCCATCGAGCAGGGCAAGTTGCGCATGGAAAAGAATTATTTCGAAATGGACAAGATGGTGGACGAGATTGTCGTGGGACCTAAAGCCAGGGCTCAGCAGAAAAGCATATCGATCGCCACCAGCATCAATAAAGAGAACCTTAAGATGGTCTGCGCAGACAAGCGCCGGATAAGCCAGGTGCTTATGAATCTCCTGGAAAACGCGATCCGGCACACTTCGCGCGGAGGGAGCATAATGGTTTTTGTTGAGCGTCTGGAAGACTCGGTCTGCGTTTCCGTGAAGGACACGGGCGAGGGCATAGACCCGGCTGAGCTGACCAAACTTTTCCATAGCTTCTACCAGCCGGCCGGCGGTAAGTCCCCGCACGGGCGGCTCGGCCTCGGTCTTTCCATCGCGAAAGAGATAATTCAAAATCATGAGGGCAAGATCTGGGTGGAATCCGAAGGCGTGGGAAAGGGCTCCTCGTTTAAATTCACTATTCCGTTCGCCAAGGAGCCGCCGCCGGTAGCCGACAAGGCGGCCTGACAGTTAAAAATTTTAAACGGATTTTAAAAAGAGCGGCATAATCAGGTATAATCTTATTGAATAGGCTGCAGGCAGTCGGGTTGCAGGTATACAGGTATAACCGAGTTATAAAACAAGGAGTTTAGCATGGCTACCCCTAAAAAAACAGTTACAGTTTTAATCGCAGACGACCAGACACTTTTCAGGGAAGGAATCAAGGATCTGCTGGAAGACGAAAAAGGAATAACCGTCGTGGGTGAAGCCTCCAACGGCCCGGAAGTAGTCGCCATGGCAAAGAAACTAAAGCCTGATGTAATCCTGATGGATATAAAACTTCCTCAGATGGACGGCGTTTCGGCTACGCGCATCATAAGGAAGGAGTGTCCCAACACGAATGTGCTGATCCTCTCCAGCTACGAAGATGAGGCGCATGTGACCGAAGCTATCCAGGCCGGCGCCAACGGCTACCTTTCGAAAATGCTGCCCGCTTCCGAACTGGTTCACGCGCTTAAAACTTTCACCACCGACGGCGTGATGATACCCCAGCCTATAATGGGGAAACTTATACAGGGTTTAAGGCAGATGGGGCAGCCCGGCTACGAGAACGCTCCCGACTCCCTTACCGCCACAGAGATAAAAGTTATGTCACTCCTCGGCAAGGGTAACTCTAACAAGGAAATTGCCGCCACGCTCGACTGCAGCGTCAAGACCGTTAAAAACCACCTCAACAGCATCTTTCAGAAGCTCTCGGCTAACAACAGGACCGAAGCTGTGGTGAAGGCAATAGAAAAAGGCCTCATATCGCACGAAGGTCAATAATCGGGCCGCTTTCATAATTATAAGGGGGCTGCTGACTTTTCCGGCAGCCCCTTTTTTAATGATAATGTAACATAGCTGAGGTATGCTATATGGCGCAGCAGGGCCCTTGAAAACGGCCTGTTTTGGTGGTATAAGATAGTAGGGAAAAAACCGCCATAAGTTGTAGGCTGTGCGCCATAGGCGGACAAGGTTTAAAAATGCAGATTAAATTATCCGAAACAGTAAAAAGCTTAAAGCATTATGTCTATGGCCTATGGCCTATGGCCTATGGCTTAACTTGTATTGCTGCGTGTGGTTTCGCGCGCCCTCCCCGTATATTCCGGAAGGGGCAGACCACGGTGGAGTATCTCCTTATGCTGGCCGTGGTTGTCGGAATGACGCTGATAATCGGGATACTGTTTCATAAAAAAATTCTGGGCGGGATGTTTAGTTTGATTGGCATGGTAATGGGCGCCGGCAAGCCCACTTAACCGCAGTTGTAGGGTACAGGGTGAAAAAAGAGAAGATAAATATGGCATTCAGAGGCGGGGTTGAAAATATTAACGAGAATAGGATATGCAACTCTTTTTTTGCATTCCTTCATTTTCTATTGGGTATTATATCTGCCCTCCGCCTTAACATCCCTGACCTGACTCCGCGCGTTCGGAAAGGACAGATACTGATTCCTTCTGTCCTGATAATCCCGTCTCTCATGCTTTTTATCTACCTTATATTTGAGACCACGAAGTTGTCCAGAGAAAAAATACGCCAGCAGTTCGCGGTGGATTCCGCCGCCTTCATTCAGATGGGAGACTACACCAATATCCTCAACCGTACGGCTTATGTCAACGGCGCGTTCCCGTACAGGATCTTCAAGGAAGCGTATGAGTGCGTGGGTGGCTGCGGCGGCAGCGGAGGCAACTGTCTGAAAAAGACAGATGAGAGCGGCTCGGTCTGTGTTTACGATATGCTTTACGACGCGGGGGCTATACCTAAATATAAAAACGATGTTTCGGGTGCGGAAGCCACGCCCCTGGACGCCGAGTCCAAATGGGAGATCGCGTATAAGGATCCGCCCAGGGGCGGCATAAATAAAAATCCTCCGGCGATGGATAATTTGCTCAAACTGATAACCCGTGATCAGGGCATTTATACATATATATTCTGGGACCCGGCCGCATCTATTTATCAATTTTACTCCCGGGTCTATACCATGCTGGGCGCGGTGGAGGAATCCCAGATGACGGTGTTTGAACGCCTGACCGAGAATTTTAATTTTTTCAGGAAGTCTTATTATCTGAACGCCAACACCCAGGAATGCGTGGATAATCCCAATACCTGCGGCGAAGACGGCGTCAGGAGTCCGGGCGGGTTCAGGAACAACAGGTTTGTGCGCGGTTCGAACATGTTCATCTGGTACCTGAAAGAAATAATGTTCTACGCCAAAGTGCCTAAGTCCGGCTTGCCGCCGTATTTTCTGGGGTGGGTAGATCCTCCGATACGGATGCCGGGCAAAGGATTGTTCCAGATTGCCACTTTCAGCGACGACGCTCTGAAGACCGTGGGGCGTCCCGGCTATCATGTTTACCAGGGCTGGGATGTGTCCTCTAATTATTTCGGCGTTAATTTCAACAGCATGGTGGCCTGTCAGGAGACCGGGCGTCCCTGCGTGCACGCCCTTGTGGCCACTCAGTGTTCGCAGTTGAGTTCCGGCAATAACTGCGTATGGCCCAATCCCACGCCTAAGTATCAAACCAGGCTGTATCCGTGAACAATGCCATATGCTTTAGGCCATAAGCCATATGCAGATAAGGTGCTGAAATGCAGATGAAATTATCCAAAATAATAACAAGCTTAAAGCATACGGCCTATGGCCTATGGCGTCCTTTCCGGCGGAGCCGGAAAGGACAAGCCATGACCGAAGTCGTCCTGCTGTTCCCAATCTTCATGCTGGTTGTATTCATGACGGCCAAGATGTTCGCACTGCTGGTTCTGGTGCAGAAGATGGAGATTGGTTCATATTACGCCGCCCGCCGCTGGCAGTTGGAATCCCATCTTAGCGCCGAGTTCGCCGCCAATTGGGACGATCCATGGCTTAGAAGGGATATCGAAGACAAGGTCAGAGGCTATGTCGGGTTTGACACGCCATCGGTTAAAAAATTTCTTAATCTGCGCACATTTACGCTCGAAGTCGTGCGGACCCAGGTCTGGAACGTGGTGACCCTGACTATTGAGACCGACCCGGCCGGGATTAGGATGTTGTGTAAGTATCCCAGGCAGGTGGTATGCGCCGCCCCGTACGGCGAAGCCTGCAATAATGGTTACGATTACCTCTGCACCGGCGGAAAACAGCTGCAAGTGATCAAGTATGTTCCTAACCGCGACCGGCCGATACAATTTGTTCTGCCCGGCCTTAGCAAATAGCGTGGTTTCTCTGTAAACCAAATGATATCTTGTAATGATCGCGCACATCCTTTTGTGGGTTAGACCTTGAAATTAGTTGTTTCCTCTGCTATAACATAAGTGAGATAACCAAAAAATGGGCCGTGGGGATAATATCTATGCATATTAGTCTCCAGACTCAGATTATTTTTTTTAATCCGGGATAAGGCGGAGGGGATATGGCTTCCGAAGAGGATGAGGAACGAGGCGGTTTTTGGGCTTCTTTTCCCGGCTTAAAAAATATAAGGAATTATAAATGGTTGAGCACCTTGCTGGTGCTGGCATTTCTTATTGCGGGCGGGTTTGTCGCCTGGTTTACCATGAAAAACGCCGCCAATAAGCTTGCGGGCGGCGGCAACTATAATTCTCTTAGCGCCAATAGCGCGCCTTACGGGGAAGGCTCCGCGGCCAAAACTGAAAAGGAAGAAGGATTTTTTGCTTCGGAAGAGGAATTGGCTAAGGCTGACCCTGCGCTTCAAAAAGAATTTATGGATAATTCCGCCGCCGCGGCCCTCCCTGTCTCAGGTAAAGCCGGCGGCGCCGGGGGCGGAAACTTTAATTCTGCTTCCGGCGGCGGTTCCGCGTCGCGTTCCCCGGCTCAGGGCTCCGGGCTCGCCTACAGGCTTAACGCCGGGGCGATACATCTCGGCCAGATGAATGGCGGCCAGGCCTCAAAAGCGATGGCGCTTAGGCCGGAAGAAATGAGCGGCGGCGTTTCGGCCGCGACCGCGCAGTCTAAAAACGGCGCGCCAGGCGGCGGTCTCGCAAAAGGGCCGAAGATGTCCGTGATGGAGGCGCTGAAAAGCGCTTTCAAAGCGAATCTTTACGGGGCGCGGCTGGCCTCCCAGGACTCGGCTAAAAGCTGGATAGCCAAGGCCTTTGACGCCAACCACGATGCGCAGCTTTCTCTGGAGTACGATGAGAAGGTGAAGGCCAAGCTGGACCGCGTGAATCCCGGTTCCATTCCCAACTTCCTCAGAGATCAGAATATGGACGCCACCGATGCCAAGTCGCTCGGAGTGTCCAGCGTGGGCAAGCCGGAGCTCGATAAGGAAGGCACCAAAGAAGCGCTGAAAGAAGATAAAGACTATCAGGAGAAAAAAGGGAGCAGAGACCTGGCTAAGGCGCTGTTCACCCCGCTGGGCCCGTTCACGGGATCCGGGAATACGGGCGATAATCCTGCCGCCGATGCGGGGCAGCCTTCCGCTGGCCCGGGAAATGACGATGTTGAAAGTTTTTCCAACCCTGATGACGCTCAGACCTTGCAGGATATCGGGAAGGAGGAATATATCGATACCGAAGGTTACGGGGCGGAATGCGGCTGTAAGATCGAGTCAGCCTGCTGCTGTCTGCCTCCCGATTCTGCAAATGGTCAGCCATGCCCCATGTACGGGCCGTTCCTGCCGGATGATCCCTGCGGCGCCGGGCTTTACGACGGCGCGCCGGTCGGGGATTTCCCCGCCAATACCACGGGCACATTGCCGGCGTAGACAATATTTCCTGACAGGATTTGATTTCTGGAGCGTATGATGAAGAAAATTTTTCTGCCTGTGATTTTCCTTTTTGCCGCGGCTTGCGCCGATAAAGATCTGAGCCCGGGCATTATTAATGTGTTTGAGGCGCACAGCTATGAGGAATACTCCCCGCAGAGGATACGGGACTTGTTGCGCTCCAGGGGCGTGGATGGCCTTAAGCTTCTGGACCGTCACGCCGAGGTTGTGGCGGCCAGGAAAAAAATAAAAGAATTGCCCGGAGCGGCGGGCTTATCCTCCGGTCTGCTGCTAAGTGAGTGGGGCGGCGCTTTTTACCTGATCAGGGTGTTTCGCGGATCTCCCGGTATGGCAGCCGGTTTGCGGGACGGAGACAGGGTGCTTGAAGTGAACGGTGTTGCGGCCACTGCGGACGCGGTTTTGGGTTTGGCGCGCGCGGCCGAAGGGTTCAGGCTGAAAGTGGAGCGGCGCACGCCTAAAGGGTCCGGCGTGATAGTTGCGGATATTAAAAAGAAAATTTTTTATTCTCCGCCGATCTTCGGCTTTTACGAGCCAGCCACGGCTACCGCTTTTATCAGGATAAGGATGTTTTCCGCAGGCTCAGGAGCCACGATTGTCGCCGGGCTGGAGGCTTTGTCCGGTTTGGGGGCGAAAAAAGTGATATTTGATCTCAGGGATTCGGCCGGCGGCGTACCGGATGAGGCTGCCGGTCTGCTTGAGGCTTTGGCGGCCAAGGCGGGGCCGGTGCTTGAGATAAAGTCCAGGCATAAAGGCTACCGCCGTCTTTTTGAGGCTCATGGTGCAGGGCCTTTCGCGGCCCTGCAGTCGGTTGTGCTTGTTAATTCAGGGACCGCGATGGCGGCTGAAGTTTTCGCGCAGGCTCTGCGGGAACTGCGCGGCGCGCAAGTTATAGGCGAGACTACCCGGGGCGGAGTCTCCCTGCAAAAAACATTCAGACTTGGGGCCGGCGGCAAGGGGCTCAGGATTACCGTGGCAAGAATGTTTCCTCCTTCAGGCGCAGCCCTGGAGGGGAAGGGCGTAGAGCCGAATTTTAAAGTAGAGCTTACGGGCGCCCAGGCGGAGGAGCTAAGGAAAGCGTGGATTTCAGCCAGCGAAACCGCGCTCATGACCGACACCGTATACGCAAAAGCCCGGAGCTTTCTCGTCGGCGCCGGACCGCTGCTTGACAAGGCAAGGGGCAACCCTTGACAATTTTTGTAAATCTGCTATAATATAACGGAGAAGTGCGGCGGGTAGTGCAGTGGGTGTCCCGTTAGGAGCGCGGCAGAGTCAGTCGGAAACGCGTAGGCGTAGTGTGGGGCGGTTGCGGTGCGCTAGGAGTGTCCGGTGCGCCCCTAACGGGACAATTCAGGTTGGCCGTTTCAGTTGCCTTCCGGGTGTGAACCCTGAAGAAAGCCGAAGCGGCTTTTTTATTTATAACAATTCGGCTATGGTCCCCATTTACGGCTTACGGCTTACGGCTTACGGCTTACGGCTTACGGCTTACGGCTTACGGCCTATAGCTTATAGCAGCCCCTGTTAAACAGCCTGTTAACAATTCCTTAATCAAAAGGAAATCAGTAACTTCTAAAATATTGTGAAGATTAAAACGCGGACCGGGCATATTAAGGAACAGTATATGGAAGACAAAGATAATAAGCAGAAGGAAAAAATGAGTTCTCCTCCGACGCCTCCGGATGGCGTTAATCACTATTCTCCGCTGCTCCCTCAGCTGCAGGGGGGAGGAGTGTCCGCTTTCCCTTCTTCTCAGCCCCAGAACTTTTCCGCGCCCAATCAGCCCCAGAATTTTCAGAGGAACACGCAGGCCGATGAGTCTGCCAGAATGAAAGAGGACAAGGACAGGCTTGAGAAAAAAATAACCGAGATGGAGAAGATCGTTTCCCAAGAAAAAGAGAAAGCTCTGCTGGCCACTTTAAAAAACCAGCAGGATGAGGCGCTCTCCTCCAAAGTTGAATCTTCGCTGAAAGACATACAGGATAAACTGCGCCGCGACCGGCGCGAGCAGGAAGTGCAGGAAGAGCGCCTTACGCTTAAATCTAAGGTGAAGGACCTGGAAACACGGCTGGTCTCCGAGCGCGAGACCTGGATGCAGACGCTCAAGGGGCAGATCCAGGAGCGCGAGACCCAGTCCAAAGACGTTGAGGGCCATTTTCTTTACCGGCTTCAGGAGATGGAGCGCCGCTGGCTTGAGGAAAAAGCCCAATGGCAGAAGACTATTTCCCAGAAAGAGGATGAAGTAAGATCTCTCAAATCCAGCACCGAGAAGTTGAGGGCGGTCGAAGATGAATTCCGCCGCGCGGCCATGGAAAAAGAAATGCAGGCCAAGGAAATTTCCAAGCTCAGGGATGATGTGGCCAAGATTGACCGCGAGAAAGCTTCCATTGAGTCTTATATCAAAAATATTCCTGAGCGCGAGAGGGAATTTTCGGACATGAGGGCCGAAAACGCCGGTCTGCGCGCCCGCGAGGAAAGCGCGCGCAGCGAGTGCAAGCTGGCTGATGAGAAGTTCCGTTTTGAAATGGACAAGATGCGCAAAGAGGTCGGCGGCCTGCAGTCCGAAATCGGCGCGATCTCGGACCGCAAAAACACTGAAAAGGATGAGGAACTTCGCAAACTCCAGATACGCTACGAATTTGCCCTGCAGGAAAAAGAGAAGGCGGTGGCCGATGTCACTGGAGAGAAGGTACGGGCCATGTCGGAGCTGGTCAGGATCAAAGGTTTTGTATCCCGGGTGCAGGCGATCAACGCGGTGCTGGAGAAGGAGCGGCAATCCCTGCGCATGGAGAAGATGCAGATGGCTCAGGCCATGGCGTCTGGCATTGAGGATGTCAAGAAATTGAAATCCGAGATGGGGGCGATGAGCGCGTCGAATCAGGCGGAAATAGAGGGCCTGATGAAAAAATATCAGGCGGAGATCCAGAAATTTAAAGACGATTACGCCGCCGAATTCGCGGCCGGACACGCTCAGCGGCTGTCGGATCTGCAGCGCAGTCATCAGGAAGAGCTGCTGGCTATCGGTAAAAAAAATCAGGAGGAGCTGCTTGCTGCCGGCAAAAAGCAGCAGGAGGAGATGCTGGCGAGCAGTAAAAAGCATCAGGAAGAGATGCTGGCGAGCAACAAAAAAAATCAGGACGAATTGGCCAGGGTTAAGGCCTCGTCCGCGGCTGATCTGGAAAACATCAATCTGGACATGCGCGCCAAATATGAAGCCGGCGTTAACGACATTCGCGCCGGGGTTAAGCGAGAGCTGGAGCAGGAGTACGCTTATGAGCTGGTGCGGCTCAAGGCTGCCAGGACTCAGGCGGAGGATAACAAGATGACGCTGGAGGTGGAGGTCGGGCGGCTGACCGAAGAGGCTCGCGGCTTCGAAGAAAAGCTGGCTCGCGTCCGGAAAGAATACGCGGACTCCAGCGTGTCCATGGCTGAGAATTATAAACGCCTGGAAGCGCAATTAAATTCACTGCTGACCGTGAGGGCTGACTATGAAAGGCGTTTTGCCGCTATGGAGGCCGATCGTGCGCGTTTCGGCGCAGAGTTTACACGCCTCAGCGCCGAGCATTCCTCTGTTAAGGCCCAATTAGATGCGACGCTGGCCGCTAAGTTTTCACGCGAAGCGGAGCTTGCCGGGGTCGTGCGGGATTTTAAGACCGAAAGCGGGAACCGCGCGCGGCTGGAGTCCGAACTTATGATGATCAAGCAGCAGATACAGGAGCTTGAACTCCGGCTTCAGGACTCGGCTCGCCAGATAGAGGCGGAGAAGCAGGGAGCAATTGCCTTAAGAGAAGAGGCTTCCGGGGCCGCGCAAGCCTATCAGACCCGTATCGACGCTGTTTCAGCCGAGCTTGGGAAATATCGGCTTATGGAAAGCTCGTTTTCCGAGCGAATGAAATGGGCTCTTAAAGGTAAAAAAGGGTGAAGCAGGCAGCCTTCGTCAAGAACATAAGGTATAATTAACTATAATATAGCGCATGCTGTCCCACAGGGGCAAAAAGCGCCGGGAGGCGGAAAGGTGATAAAACTTCACAAATTGAATGGCGTTGAAATAATCATTAACGCCGAACTTATAGAAAGCGTGGAAGCTACGCCAGACACCGTTATTAATCTTTCTACCGGCAATCGGTTTCTTGTAAAGGATCCGGTGCAGGAAGTGGTGGATAAGGTCGTGGAGTATAAGAAAAAGATCTGTGCCGATAAAAAATCCGTGAACCCGTAATCCCACCCCTGTTTAAAACCAAAGCATCGCCCGAAATGCCGCGCGATAAATATCGCGTAAAATATCTTTTGACTCTCAAAAGATATTTTGTTACAATAATCCCGTAGTTCCAAAAACCTTTATTGAAGTTTCTTTGAAAAAGGTTAGTTTTTATAATATCGGCTGTCGCGTTCTTCGGAATACGGACGGTCGGTCCTATAGGCGGAGCGGCCTTAATTCCCTCTGCCTGCGGACGAATAAGATAAAAACGAAAACAACTGATGTGCGAACTCTTTCCCGTAAGCCCCCGGGCTACGGAATGTTTGTTTGCCAATATTTGCTTAGGTGCCGTTCAAGCGACGGTGCCTATCGGACGGCCTATTTTAAGAAGTGCGCGCCGCGGCGAATACCACGCGCGGTCACAAATTAAGAGGTAATCGTATGACAGAAGAAAACAAAAACGCAGAACAGCCCCAGTCCGCTCCTCAGGCTCAGCCCGAGGAAATGCCTGCCGCCCTTAAAATTATAATCGGCAAAAAGATCGGCATGACGCAGATGTTTGACGAAAAAGGTGAGCTTCACGGCGTCTCCGTGGTTGAAGCCGGCCCCTGCCGCGTGGTCCGCACCCGCACCAAAGAGAGAGACGGTTATACCGCCGTGTGTCTCGGTTTCGGACATCGCAAAGACAAGCATACCGATAATGCCGCCAAAGGAATTTTCACCAAGCTTGGCATCACCCCCATCCGCCATATGAAGGAATTCCGCCTTGATAACATCGACGGCGTGAAAGACGGCCAGATGGCTACCGTGGCCGCCCGCTTTGTAGCCGGAGAGTACGTTGATGTTCAGGGCGTCTCCAAGGGTAAGGGTTTCGCCGGCGGCATGAAACGGCACAATTTCAGCGGCGGCCCCGCCTCGCACGGCGCCTCAGACAGGGAAAGAGCTCCGGGTTCCCTGGCTTCCAGAAGATCTCTGGGCCGCGTTCTTCCCGGTCAGCGCATGGCCGGCCATATGGGGATGGATACCGTGAGCATGATGAAACTGAAGGTTATGAAGATTATCCCCGAAGAGAACCTTATACTCCTTAACGGCAGCGTGCCCGGAGCCAAAGGCTGTCTTGTATACATAGTCAGGACCGTTAAAGCTGTGCCCAAGCCCGCTGTTATCAGCGCGAAGGCGAAAGCTAAAGCCGCGGCGGCGAAAACGGCTCCCAAAAAGGCCATAAAAAAATAAGGAAGCGTGAAATATGGAAACCAAACTCTTAAATTTAAGCGGCAAGGAAGTGGGGAAGTTTGAACTGCCCGAATTCCTTTTCGCCGTTAAGCCCGACCCGTACTTTCTGCATGAAGCGGTGAAGTACTACCTCGCTAACAAGCACCGCGGCACGGCCTCCACCAAGACCCGCGGTGAAGTTTCCGGCGGCGGCAGGAAGCCCTGGAAGCAGAAAGGCACCGGCCGCGCCCGCTCCGGCAGCACACGCTCTCCGGTGTGGAGAAAGGGCGGCATCGTGTTCGGACCCCGGCCCCACTCCTACAGGCAGGACATGTCCGTGACCAAGAGGCAGGCTGCGCTCATTGACGCCCTTTCTGCCAGGCAGGCGGACGGCGCCATCCTTGTTATGGAAAACTTTGACCTAAAAGAAATTAAAACTAAGGCCCTGGGCGAGCTTTACAAGACCCTGGCTCTGGACGGCAAGCGGATACTTTTCGTTATGGATAAGGCCGAGAAGAATTTCCTTAAGGCCTCCCGGAACATTCCCGGAGCTGGTTGGAGTCTTGCCGCCAATCTCAACGCTTACGAAGTGCTTCATCACGGCCGCCTGATATTTACCGTCGCAGGTATGTCCGCTCTGGTGAACAACCTCAAGAAGGAGGACTAAATGAACAGGCCAGTTTCAGAAGTGCTTGTATCTCCGATATTAAGCGAGAAGAGCGTCACTATCAAGGACGCGCAGAACCGCTATACTTTCAAGGTGAACGCCAAGGCCAATAAGGTGGATATAAAGAAGGCCGTAGAGACGCTGTTCAAGGTGAAAGTAGATAAAGTCAGGACCATGATTTTCATGGGCAAGATGCACAAGGTCGGCCGCTACGAAGGCAGGCGGTCGGATTGGAAAAAAGCCGTGGTTACGGTAAAAGCCGGACAGAAGATTGATCTGACGGATCTGCCCAAATAAATAAGGATTGAAGATTAAAGATTGAA
>SESG01032219.1_pt1 | contig 43699 bp, 39 predicted proteins | sample 3171421 | NCBI WGS metagenome assembly SESG01 (sample SAMN10866946, study PRJNA518727) | freshwater metagenome | biome: subpolar coniferous forest; feature: holomictic lake; material: water; isolation source: holomictic Lake 227, 6 m and 8 m depth | place: Canada: near Kenora, Ontario | collected...
AAGATCGGCGCTTTCCTGGAAATCTTTGAGAATTCCGCAATGGCTCAGGCCCGGGCTGTGGACGAAAAGGTAATCAAGGGCCTGCCGCTAGGACGCATGGCCGGAGTACCGGTTGCCATAAAGGATAACATGCTCTACGAGGGGCATAAAACCACCTGCGGATCAAAAATACTTGAAGGATTTATCGCACCCTATACGGCTACCGCGGTTCAGAACCTTATAAATGAAGACGCCGTAATTATAGGCCGAGCGAACATGGATGAATTCGCCATGGGCTCATCTACCGAGAATTCAGCCTTCAAGCGAACCCGAAATCCGGTGAGCACGGACTGCGTGCCGGGCGGTTCATCAGGCGGATCCGCCGCGGCCGTCGCCGCCGGGATGTGCCCCGTCGCCCTGGGCTCGGATACCGGCGGCTCTATCCGCCAACCGGCCGCCTTCTGCGGGACTTACGGGCTCAAGCCCACCTATGGCTCAGTGTCGCGCTACGGCCTGGTGGCTTTCGCTTCAAGCCTGGACCAGATAGGCGTCTTCGCCAATTCGATAGAAGACACTGCGCTTGCCTTCTCGGTTATATCAAGTCATGACCCGAAAGACGCCACATCGGTTAAATATCCCGAAGGCACTAATATCTCCGGAGTGAGCGGTCTGAGAATAGGTCTGCCTAAAGAATACGCCGCGGGCTCCGGCGCTATGGACGCTGAAGTTACCCGTGTTTTCGGAGAAACAGTAAACAAACTGGAAAAGCTGGGCGCGAAGTTCACGGAAATCTCACTCCCCCACACCAGATACGCCGTGCCGGCCTATTATATCGTGGCCTCAAGCGAGGCCAGCTCTAACCTTGGCCGCTTTGACGGCATCCGCTACGGGCTGAGCGTAAAAGGCGAAGCGCTCTCCGATGTCTATAAAAAAACCCGGGGACAGGGCTTCGGCCCCGAGGTCAAGCGAAGGATCATGCTTGGAACCTACTCCTTAAGCTCCGGATATTACGACGCGTATTACCTGAAGGCTCAGAAAATACGCACGCTCATAAAGCGGGATTTTGACGAAGCCTTTAAAAACGTGGACGTCATTTTAACGCCGACCACGCCCAGCCCCGCTTTCAAATTCGGAGAAAAAATATCAGATCCGCTCGCCATGTACTTATCCGATATTTTCACGATCCCCTGCAATCTGGCGGGGCTGGCAGGGCTGTCTGTTCCGGCAGGCTCATCCAAAGACGGCAGGCCCATCGGCGCTCAATTTCTGGCTAAGCCGTTCAACGAGTCGGCAATGTTCAGCCTGGGTTCGGAGCTGGCGCGTGCCGCGAACTGATAAAACTTCAGAGCATTCCGCCGGCGGGGTAATCCTGGAGGATGGCCGCGTTCTTTTGATATTAATGCTGAATCTGACCGGCTCAAAGGTCTGGACTTTTCCAAAAGGCCATATCGAACCGGGAGAAACCCCCGAGGCCGCCGCGCTGCGGGAAGTGGCCGAAGAAACCGGCTTTGATTGTGCGATAACCCGCGACCTTTGCAAAGCTGTTTATTCGTTTGAGAGGCAGGGCCGTCATGTTGATAAGGATGTGCTTTGGTATACCATGAGGCGCCTGGGCGGCGACGGCGTGGTAAAAACGCCCGATGAAATTTTTGACATAAAGTGGTGCACGCCTGATGAGGCAAAAAATTATCTGAGCTACCCCAGCGATCTCAAGATGCTGGAGCTCCTTAAAGAATAGCGGAGGTTGCAGAGATGATTGAATTTGAGCCTGTAATAGGCCTTGAAATACATACCCAGCTTAAAACCGGGACAAAGATGTTCTGTCCCTGCAAGACCTCCGCCTCAGAAGCACCGGCCAATACCTCCATATGCCCGGTTTGCACCGGCCAGCCTGGCACTCTGCCAGTGCCCAACATGAAGGCCGTGCGTCTGGGAGTGGCCGCGGGTCTCGCGCTCGGTTGCGAAATCAGGGAAGTTTCTATATTCGCCAGAAAGAATTATTTTTATCCCGACCTGCCCAAAGCCTACCAGATATCGCAGTTCGATAAACCCCTCTGCGAAACCGGCTCCGTGGAGCTGGACATTAAGGACGCCAAAGGCGGGACTTATACCAAAACCGTGAGAGTACACCGCGCGCACCTGGAAGAGGATGCCGGAAAATCACTGCACGCCCTGGGCAGCGCGCAGCTGGACCATACCCTGGTGGATTTCAACCGCTGCGGCGTGCCGCTCCTGGAAATAGTTTCTGAGCCGGACATGAATTCCGCGGACGAGGCCTACGCCTATCTTATAGAACTTAAAAAACTCATGCAGTGGATCGGCGTGTCAAATTGTGACATGGAAAAAGGCGAGCTGCGCTGCGATGTTAATATTTCTCTCAGGCCCAAAGGCGAAACCAAGCTCGGCCGCAAGGTAGAAATAAAAAATCTAAATTCGTTTAAGGCCGTCAAAGACGCTATAGCGCACGAGATCATCCGCCAGACCGCGGCGCTTAACCTCGGAGAGACCATAGCCCAAGACACCCGCCTCTGGAATGAAAAGGAACAAAAAACCGTATCCATGCGCTCAAAGGAACTGGCACACGACTACCGGTATTTTCCTGAACCGGATCTGGCGCCCTTAAGGATTACAGCGGCTTTCAAAGAGGGGCTTAAGAATGAAATGGGCGAACTGCCTAAGGCCAGGAAGGACCGTTTTAAAACCGAATATGGCCTTTCCTCCTACGACGCCGGCGTGGTAACCGCGGGCAAAGGTCTTAGCGAGTATTTCTCGGCCTGCATGGACGCGGTCAAAACCCTCAAATTGAATGTGCCGGCTAAAAGCGTCCTAAACCTCGTTTCCAGTGAATTCCTGGCACGCCTGAACGGCCTGAAAAAAGATTCAGTAACACTGGACCCGGGAGACAAGGATCTTATTTCGCCGGCAAACCTGGTGAGCATAGCCGCGCTTACGGCCGCCGGCAAACTCTCGGCTTCCGCTGCCAAGACAGTGTTCGCGAAGGCGTGGGAAACCGGCAGAGATGCCCAAGCGCTGGTCAATGAGCTAGGCCTCTCCCAAGTTAGCGATACCGGTCAGATAAAGGAATGGGCTTTGGAAGCAATCGCGGCCAATCCTAAAGCGGCTGAAGATTTTAAAAATGGCAACGAGAAGGCCCTGGGCCCCATAGTCGGCGTCATTATGAAAAAGTCAAAAGGCACGGCTAACCCAGCCGCCGCCAACGCCGCAATCAAAGAATTGCTCAAGTGACAGGGGAATCAAGGCTAACCTGAAAACTTTAGTTGAAGTTTTCCGCCCGTATAACGGGCGCCCTTCGGGAGGAATAGTCACGCATAAACCGCATAGCGGTTTTGCGCGACCCCGCCTCGGTGTTTTCGCTACGCAGGAAAACACCTGCGGCCTTGCGGCCCGGACGCGAGGCATAATTATGCCTCGTTCTAAAGCCGGGCCTCACCCCGTCGGCCTGTCGCGCATGGCGCTTGGCCCTCCGCCCGCTTCGCGGGGAATCCTGCAGAATAATTTTGTTCCCCTGATTTCTCTACAAGGATTATTCTGAACTGCAGGATTCAGGCTAAAATAGCAAATTATTTCGAGCGCTTATACCTTTGGGGCCCGGGCCCAGACCGAACGGGTTAACGAACGCGTCCCAGAAGAAGAACTGTATGCGCCGGTTGAACCGGGAATAAGCTTCCAAGCGGTCGGCGTCCCTCTCAGCCTCGCGAATCTTTCCGGAGAGGGATTTTTCCGCGCCGAGCGAAAAAAAAGAAGCGGTTTCATAGTCCCCCGCGGCCACGCCTTCAAGCGAAATATCCAACGCCTTCGAGCGTTCGTCCCCACCAGCCGCCAGTCTAGCGTAGTCAGCCGAAGGGTGAAGCCGTGACAGGTATTTAAAAACAAATTTATCAAACACACACGAGAACCGACGCTCCGCTATCCGGTTTTTCAGATCCGAGAGGCGGCCGTGGACCGAGAATCTGAGGGTCCAGAAATCAAAAACCTTTTTAAGTTCGTAAAACCTGCCGCCTGCGGATTTCACGCTCTCCGGATTTTCCCTGAGGTCGGACAGCAATACTTTAAATCCATCCTCTATGCGGCGAGCGTCGGCCCTCAAGATCTTAGAGCCGGGAGACAGCGGCGGAAGGGCTTGAGCCCGCTCGTTAATCTTGCGCATCGCCGACAGGGTCTCAAGCTCACCGAGATTTTTTCTAAGCGATTGCCGCAGAGCTTCCAGCCGGACGGCTTCCTCCCTGGTTATTTTAATTCTTCCTTTCAAGCCAGACAGCGCCACGATAAAATTGCGGTATATGGAAAAAGTTTCTTCTAAAATCCTGCGCTGCCCGGAAATACTTTTTTCTTTTCCCGCTCCCGACATCTCAGCCTCAGCAGCGGACTTAACATTTTCAAACCACCCGCCAAGCGTCCGTCTTTCGCGCTCCACGCTGGCCGGGTTCAGCCTGTAATCGGCATAACTTATCCCCCCGGCTCCCCCCGCGCCCTGCGCCGCGGCCCCGTTCGGGATCCATGGCGCGTAAGCTTCCGGCTGCGTCTGCGCGGCCTCAAAAAGGCGCTGCGCGACAAGGCTCATTTCCTCATCCGTTATTGACGCGTCCTTTGCAACCCTGTTAACACCCTGTACAAGCTCAAGAAAATGTGGGTTTATCACCCATGACGGCATTTGGTAACTTATAACCTCGGGAGGTTTGCCAGCTTCGGGCTGGCGGCTTTCCAGATAAAAATAAATATTTGCCGCCTGATCCGGATTGGTCTTTATCCAGCCTATCAGGGCTAACCTAACTTCCGAATAGGTTTCCCGGCCTGTCAGTTGTACCAGTCGATTCTGCAAGTCGGATTCAATGATGTTGTCGGCGAGCTCTCCCTTAAAAAAAAGGCTGGTGGCGAGCCTGTCCCGGATGCCGCGCAATTCTTCCGCGTTAACTGAGGGCGGCGGCACTTCAAAATCTTCCGCCCCCACCCATCTGACAGCGTGCGCTGAAAAAACAAAAACCATAATCAGTAAAGCCATTCCGTTTTTCATAAAAGTGAACACTTATCAGATAGGGGACTCTTCATCCCTACGACCCTCTGCCGCTATAGCCACGACCGGAAAAGATACAAAAGCTTGCTGGCCGCCTTTGACAGAAACGGCCGCACCCTTGTGTCGTCCAGCGTCACGGGCTTTGAGTTCTTAAGATCGTCCCTGAAAAAGTGCGCCATACTGGAGCCAAAAGCCCTGTCATACACATTTATATTTACTTCCAGATTATAATGCAGACTCCGGTGATCGAGGTTGTGGCTGCCAACGGAAGACCAGATGCCGTCTATAACGGCAGTTTTGGAATGAAGGATCCCGCCTTTCCATTCATACATCTTAATTCCGTTTTTTATCATATGCGGATATATAGACCACGTGGCCCAGCGGATGTACGGGTGGTCGGTCTTATAAGGCCCGATTATACGCACATCCACACCTCTGCGGACCGCTTTAATCAGCCGCCTGTACACGAACCGGTCCGGGAGAAAATAAGCGTTGGTTATATAGATGTATCTTTTTGCCCGATCTATAGCGTAACTGTAGCGCCGCCTGATCGATCGAAAATTCCTCATGCCGGAAGCCGATACCACCGAAGCGTAAATATTTCCCGCTGAGTATCTTTTGCCCGGCTTAAGAAGCGGCCCGGCATCCGGAGCGACTGAGCTCGCCGCCCAAGATTCCCAGAATAGCCTCTCCACTTCCCCCACCACGGCTCCCTCCACGCGCACCTGCGCGTCTTTCCAGCCGTGGCCGCCGAGCGAAACCGGGGCGTCGTAAGCGCTGATGTTAAACCCGCCCACCAGCGCCACCTCACCATCCACACAGATGATCTTGCGGTGGTCGCGCTTAATCCAGTTCCAATACGGTTTCCAGAGCACCACCGGCCTGAACTCCCCCACCTTTACCCCACCCGCGGACATGGCCGAGAAAAAATCCCTGTCGGTCATGACGGAGCCCACTGCGTCGTATATAAGACAGACGCGGACCCCTTCTTTAACTTTTTTCAGGAGAAGGTCACGGAAGAGGCATCCTACCGAATCGTCGGAAAAAGCGTAGAATTCCAACAGGATATATTCTCTGGCTTCACGCAAAACCTTCAACATCTCCGCGAAAGCCTCGTCCCCGTTCTTAAGAAGCCTGACGGCGTTGCCGCCCAGAGCGTTTTCCGGTTTAAAACAGTATTCCTGCCAGCTTGTGTTTTCCGCCATATCTTATATTAATAGTTGTTAAGTTGTTCAGGCTGCGGGTCATCAGCCTGTGGTTATCTTTTTATCCGCCATCTGACCATCTACTTGCCTATCCGCATTACGCTATTCACGCCGTTGAATCTCCTTCGATATTTTCGCGTAAGGCGCAGCCGGGAGAGAGAGAAGATCGCGGTCGTAAGCGGTCCGGGGCTCAACACCTTTTCCCGCCAACCGGGACTCTATCTGACGCAACTGCGCGACACCCGCCGGATAGTTTGTTTCAGCAGACAGGATTTCCGCCAGGCGCAGCCGGGCGCGCAGAAAAGCGGGTTCCAGCGCGAGAACACCATATAACTCCGCCTTGGCGGAATTGAGCGCGCCTGCCATATAAAAAGCCTGCGCCCGCGCGAATAATGGGAACGGATCCCTTGGCCGCTTCATCGCGGCAGACCCCGCCACGGCGGCAGTATAAGCGAAATCGCCATAGATGTCAAATGAAAGAGGGATAGAAACATTTAAAAGGGCGGCATCCCCGGGAGCGAAAACAGCGGCCTTCTTAAGACAGGCTTCCCTCGCACGCTGGGATATTCCTCCGTCCAGCGCGCATGCCTTGTCCCGCTCAAAACCAGACCGCAATATAAAAGCCGCGCACCAGCAGGCAAGCAGGAGCGACAGCGCCCTGACGCGGGAACCCGGCGCGTCGGCGGGCCGGTCCTTTCCCGCCGCCAGCAATCCTAATGTCCCAAAAAAGAACAGCTGTAGAGCGCCGGAATAAAAGATTATATCCACCGCGGATTGCGCGAACAAAGAGACGGCGAAGACTTTAAGCACCGTTCCCCAACGATCTCCGTCGTCAGCGGCAAAAACCGCGCGGCTCCAACCCCAGATAAAAAGGCCGGCCGCCGGAATCCCGGCCTCGGCTGCGAGATTTAGAAGTTCGCTATGAGCGTGCACTGTGGAATGGCCATAATAGGAGATGCCATTGTAAAATGGAAATTTTAAGACTTCAAAAACCCGCTCAAAAAGGCCCGGGCCGTAACCAAAAAAAGGGCTGTCGCCTATCGCGCCCAGCGCGGTGCGCCAGATCTTCAACCGCTCCAGCGAAACAGGATCATCCAGTTTCAACATCCATCTGAATTGCTCCATCGGAAGCAGGACCGTGACAAGCAGCAACCCTGCCGCCAAATAAAGCAAAGGACGCCAGGCTTTTTTCAGGAATAAAAGATAAAACAAAGCGGCCAGGGCGGCCAAGAGCCCTCCTCTTGAATTAGAAGCGAGCAGTCCCGCTGAAAATAAAGCCAGCCCTGCGGCGGCGCCCAGCCATCGCTTTTTACATCCGGCGTTCATAAGGAGCGATACCGTACCGGCCAGCGCTGCAGCTATAAAGGCCGCGCCGTAATTCGGATTAAAGCCAAGAACGCTTCCCCGCGGAAGGTTCAGAACTCCCTCGTAAACCGATAAACACGCGGCCAGCCCGCCCAGCAGAAAAACTGACCAGGCCCAGGCGCGGCGTGCCTCGATCGGGCGCCGGCTTGAAAAAATATAAAAAGAGAACAACACCGCATATTTGGAAAACTGCCAGAAAGAGTTGCGGATTTCTGGCGAGAAGGCGACAGAGATTCCCAACCAGGCGGCCAGCAGTCCCCAGACTCCGAGACCTGAAAATGAAAAATCATCGTCAAAAAAAGCGATATATATAAAGAATATCGCCGAAAACGCCGCAAAATCGCCCCACGCCCTCAATCCGCCCAAAACGGCGGCAAGCGGCAGAAAAATTGCCGGGAGCAAGTAACGCTTATCGCCCTCTGACGGGCACGCCGGCATCATTTAAACACCCTCCCTTTTCTTTTTCGGAGGCCTTCAAGAAGCGTCCGTTCTCCGGCATCCGCGTAAAGCCGCTCCAGATCCCGCCAGGCTGCGGCGTTGTAGGGATTAAGTATTAGAGCCCGCTCAAGTTCTACCGCGGCGGAGAAAAGCAGGTCTCTGTCCTTTCCCGCGAAACCGGCGCGCATGCGGATCTGGCCCAGCATCCCCGGCACAATCGGATTATCGGGAGCGATACGCGCGGCCTCCTTAAGCGCCGCTTCCGCGCGCGGGTAGTCCCCGGCGTATAAATCCGACAGCGCCCGGAAGCGTAACCGTTCAAGTTTCAACTGCGAAGAAAAGACGCCGCAGATAACCGCAAAGCAAGCCAGCGCCAGGCCTCCCAAAATAAACGGGGTTTTATTTCCCGTCCGAACCGGTGGCGCGTCCGCTTCCGGCAGCCTTGGATCGCTCAACAAATAGCAGAAAATTAAAAAATTAGCCGGCACGGCTAGGCCGAAATCCACCACAGAGTGCACCATCGCCGCGATAAGAGCGTATTTTTTCAGCCCTCTTATAGTCTTTAGGCGGAAAGCCGCGGCCCAGGCCCAGAAAATAAAAGCTAAAATTCCGTTTTCGGCCAGAAACTCCAGATAATAGTTATGGACGTATGTCGTCGCCACGCCAGCGGCTCCGTGACTGTGATAGGCCGGGTACACATAGGCGAAAGAACCGGGGCCGAAGCCAAGCGCCGGGCGATCCGCGAACATACCCAGCGCGGCGCGCCACCACCCTATCCGGTCAAAAAAAGAACGCAGCTCAAGCTGCGAAACAGCCAGCGCGGCCACCACGGTCAGCACTATCAGCAGCCTCCAGTTTTTTCTCAGTTCCGCCGTTTTCATGTTGTCTTTGGCGTAAAAACCGGCGGCCGTCAGCAGCGCCAGCAGTGCTGCCGCCGACTGCGTCCAGACCAGAATTATGATAAAAGCGCCAAGGAGAAACAGATCCTTCCATTTTATGGCCAATGGCAGCAGCATGAGGATAAATAAAGCGAGCGAATTAGGGTTGGTGAGGGAGGCGGAAATATCCGGACTTTTAAGTATAAATGCCTGGTAAAGACTCAGCAGGGCGATCAGCCAGGCGGAGATTCTGAGCGCGAGATCGGTCAGACGCAGCTCCCCGACTCTCAGAGAGCTCCCCAGACACAGAATAAAAAGTCCGGCGGCGAAGGTCCACCACTCCGGCATCACCAGCGCGCGCACGGGGCTCAGCAACGCCGATAGCAGAGAAAAGAAAGCCGCGCATAATAGTGGTATGTTCCTTTTATCAGATAAAAAAGCCGGCGGCCGACCGGATATAATCTCCCTTAAAAGCCAAAAGCCGCCGGTCAGAAAGACGGCGGCTTCAAATACGAACTGCGCCCTAAAGTCCCATACGCCCTGCAGGGCGGGCGCGAGCAGCAGGATCGAACAAAAAATAAATACCAGCATGTTAAAGATAGTGGATAGTGGCAAGTGGCGAGTAAAACAATGAAGGACTCCCTTACTAACCACTAACCACTAGTCACTATCTTAGCCTTCTATGATCCTGGGCGTGACGAAGATTATAAGTTCCATTCTCGTGCGAGATATTGATTTTTTTCTGAACAGATAACCGATGATTGGAATATCTCCCAGCAACGGCACCTTGAAAGAGGTTTCCGACTGACTGTCGTGTATTAAACCGCCGATAACGATGGTTTCCCCGTCCCGAACGATAACATTTGTGTCGGCCGACCTTGTATCTACGCCGGGGGCCCCGCTGCCAGCCAGAGGGATAAAGGAGGAAAGCTGGCTGACCTGCGGGTTTATCTTCATGGAGATGCGGCCATCGGAATTAATGGTCGGCGTGACTTTCAGGATAATGCCGGTGGTGAGATAGATGACCTTCTTGGTTGTGATAGGCGGCACTGACTGCGTGGTTTCAGAGGTCTCATAAGGTGTCTGCGAGGTGATATTAATATTGGCTTCCTTGTTGTTCAAAGTCGCCACCTTGGGATCGGAAAGGATCTTAGCCTTGCCTTTCTTGGCCGCGGCCGTGATTATGGCGTCAAACATGTAATTGGATGCCACTTTTCCAAGACGGAAAGCGCCGTAGACAATATTGGCCGGCAGATTAACGCCGGTGCCCAGGCCGCTGGCGTTGGTCGCGGCGCTGAGTGGCGCCGCCATACCGCCCGGAGGGGATTTAGTGTCGTAGAGGGCGACGACATTGCTCGGATTACCCAGCCCGGGTGTTCCCATAGTTGTTTTAGAGTCGCCGGCGCCGAAATAATTCCCGTTCTTTTCGCCGTATCCTGACCATTGGATGCCGTAATCCAAGGAATTATCCAGGGAAACTTCCACCAGTTTGGCCTCTATAACGACCTGCTTGGGAACGCGGTCAAGGCTCCTGATAAGGCGCCCTGTGTTTTCAAGCCCCAGCGCGGAATCGGTTACGATAAGGGCGTTATTAGCCTCATCGATGGTGCACCGCCCCTTGCTTTCTTCAGCCGAGGCCACGGCGTCCAGCTGCACTTTCACCTCGGAAGCCTTGGAATAATTTAGAAAGAAGACCCTGGTTTGAAGGTACGCCTTTTTCTGCTCGGCCAGGAATGTCTGGGGCGTCGCGATCCGGAGGATATTATCGCCCAACGGTTGGGCGGCAAAACCATTCACGCTGAGGATAGTTTTAAAGGCCTCATCAAAAGGAACCTTGCTGAGATTAATGCTGGTTGTGCCTGTCACATCGTCGGAATATATAATATTGATGCCGGCCTTGGCCGCCAGCATGCTGATAATGTCGCGCACATCAACATCGCTGTAGTCCAGTGTCACGGGTTCTGTCGGCAGGTTGTCCATGATATTTCTGGAACCCCTGTCAGCCGAAACTGGCGCCGATTTTTTGGGGAGTATTACAGGCACGTTTTCGCTGTTTAGATCTGCCGGTTTTACTGTTACCGGCACGGAAAGGGCCGGGGTCTTATCCTGGGAACTGGGCACTATTATTTTCACGCTTTGGGCTTCAGGAGCTGAAGCAACCGGTAAATTTTCCGTCACAACCTTTTTGGCGGCAACCTTTCCGCCCATGGCGACCACCAGCTCGGTACCTTTCTGGGTTATCTCATAAACGACTTTCTGAGTCAACTCCAGGACCACCCTGGAAACTCCGGCCGGCCCGTCCTTCAGCTCGGTCCGCACCTTCCTGATAAAAATTCCGTTGACCGGAATTTCCTGGAGGGTTTTCAGCCGGGAATCTTCCAGCTCAACTATCAGCGCCGGGGGCTGGTTCTTCATAAAAGCTTTGTATTTTACCGGCTTGTCCGTGGTTATATAAACGCTGTCGGACGAAACCCTCACCGATTCAACCACAGCGCTCTCGGCGGCGTAGATAAAAATCGGATTTTGCGCCATAAAAAAGGCGGTTATAATAAAAACTGTCATTTTTTTCATATCTTCTTCCTATTTCTCTGAATTATGCCGTCCACTCAGGTTGTTTGTCCATGGGCTGTCATTCAGTCTTATTCACCGCAGCCCCCCAGGCGTCCCAACCATCGGCTATTCTCCTCCGCCACTTGCACGCAAACTCAACCACCTGCAGCCTTCCTCTGTTCTTTAATCTTTCTCTCGCAGATTTAATTGATGAACCTTTTTATCTTTCGTCATCAGTATAACCTGCTTCCCTTTAATGATGCCTGAAACTCCCGGCAGCTGTTTTTTCTTTGAATCCATCACCCTGCCGCCCTTTAGGGAATAAACGACGCCGGTCGTGAGATCTTTAAGCATGGCTTCTTTTGAGCGGTTATCTTCCAGGATGCCGGTAAGCGTGAGATTGTACACGCTGAAGGTAGATCTGGCCAGTTCATCCAGACTTATCTTGCTTTTGGGAGCGTGCTCGTCGCCAAACACCGTTGAAATCTTAAGCGGATCCCTGGCATTGGATGGGCGATACGCCTGCTCCACGGTAACAGCCTTATTTTCGGAATCCATGATCGCCGGCGTTTGGGCCGCGGCGAAAGCGGGGACGAGCAGCAGCAGGAACGGGGGAAAACCTGTCTTAAATATTTTATTTTTCATTTTCATCCGTTGTACTGATATGCCGTGAGAGTGAAAGTGGCCGCGGTGGAGGTCTCCGCACCCGGAGTGACGGACAGCACAAGATCCTGCATGGTGAGTATCCGCTCCTCCATGCCAAGAGCCGTCATAAATCTGCCCAGAGAATGGTAATCGCCTCTGGCGGCTATCTGGTAGGCGGCCTTGGTGAAATATTCTTCCCTAGTGACTCCTCCCGGAGTGATACTCTGAATCTCCACTTTATACTTCTTGCTTAAAGCCGTCAGGGTTTTAATCAGGTCGGGAAACTTGCGCTCTTTGGGCAACATCTTCTGCGCCACTTCTTTTTCAGCCCTCAGCGAGACCAACCTGGCCTCCAGATCCTTATACTTGGCCTTCTGCATCTTCGCCTTGGAAATATCGCTTCCCATTGAGGCCACCATTTTGGAATTGGCATCTATCTTAGCGGCGATCGGCATCCAGAAATAAACGGCATAGACATAAATGAACAGTGCGCTAAAAAGCACGCCGGCCGTTATCTGGGCCAACTGGTCTTTTGTAAGTTGTATTTTCGCCATATTAAATTACCTGTAAGAGTACTTCAGGGTTATAGTTGTGTTCAAAACTCTGGCGACGCTGCTTTCGCTCGCGTTTATAGCGCTGACAACAACTTCGGAGTATTTTGGATCCGTCTCAAGCGCGTTAATCCAATAAGCCAGGTCGTAAGCGGAACGGGAGTTGACGGTGAAGGTCACGGCAAGTGTCTGATCCCTCAGCGAGGTGCTTATTCCGCCGAACCAAATGGTTCCCGGGAGGGATACAAGTATATCCTGCATGAACTGCGTGTAAATGAGCCTGCCACGAGTAATGCTGTTTATGGAATCAAGATACCGCTGAACTTCGGCTATCTGACCCTCTATCTCCTTAACGCGGTCGACATCTGCCTGCAGGCCCTTAAGCTCAACCTGCAGACGCGCCATCTTGATCTCTATGGTCTTTGACCGGGTGAACTGCCACACCGATAGCAGAACGATCAGAGCCACCGAAACCACTCCCGCCACCACTGCCTTAGCGATGAAGGCTTTACGGTTAAGCTTCTCAATATATTCGGACGGGATCAGATTTATCTTTATCATCTATTTCTCACTAAAAAGCGAACTCTTCTCCAAATCTATATCGATGCCGCGCGGTAAATTTTACTCCCAATCTTTAAGCTTTCTCAAAGCGAGGCCGGCGGCCACCGCAAGCGTCGGCAGAATATCTTTAGGAATATTTTTTTGTTCCGGAAGAAAAGAGAACGGGTTGGTTATTTCCACAGGAACCTTGAACTCGTTCACCATGGACTTGGTTATATTACCAAGATTAGCGCCTCCGCCGGATAGCAGGATCCTGGAGATGGAATGATCCACGCCCTGCGACAGGTAAAAATCTATGGACCTTGACACTTCGGCGTAAAGCTCTTTAAGGACCCCCGATGCGACCTTTGAAACAGCTATACCCTCACTATCCATGTTAGCTATTGCCGCCTCTTTATCCTCGTCCGAAACAAGCAACCCTTTGGACCGCTTCAGAGCCTCTATACCGGCCGCGTCCGCCTTCAGAACCTTTTGCGCGGCTTTATTAAGAGTGCTGCCGGCGATAAAAATATCTCTTACCACACGTGTCACGCCCTGGGAAACGATGGACAGGTTGGTCGCCTTGTGGCCGATGTTCAGTATAAGGACGGCGCCATTATCGGTCTTGGGTATAACTCTGTCGTACAGCGTCTCCAGCGCGAAAGAATCCACATCTATAATAAGCGGATCAAGGCCGGCTTCGCTGAGGATATCTATCTTGTCTTTTATTATGTCTTTCTTGGCGGCGACCAGCACGGTATCCATTTTGGGCTGGCCCTCGTCCATCACATCATTGAGGATGTAATATGTGAGGTTGACGTCCTTCATATCGAAGGGGATATAGGGCTCCGCTTCCACATTCAGGCTCAGCGCGAGTTCCTTCCAAAGCTTTGGGAGCTTAACGTATCGCACAATAACGGAATTGCCGGAAACCGAGGTGGACACATACTTAGCCTGTATACCTTTTTTCTTAAGGTAATCCTTGATTTCCTGGGCGATGATAGCTTTTTTTTCTTCGGCAGGCGTATCCAGTTTTATGGCTAGCGGAATATAGCCCCAATCCTTGAGCTTTATCTGCTTTTTTTCCTCTCCGAAACAAACGATTTTAATAGCATAGCTCCCAATATCTATGCCTATTATTTCTTTGGAAGGGAACATTAATTTTGTGAGGCTAAAATTCATTAGATTGTTAAACCTCTAAGTTCGTAAATATTCCACCCGCCCCGAACCGCCGACCAAGGCAAGAACTTCACTACATTAATGCATATTATTGCAGGTATTACACCCCTTGTCAACCTTTTCCGATGTTTTTCGCCACGTGGTCCGCGCGGGCGGAAACTTTTTAACAAGCTATTTGTTTTCTATCCCGGGGCCGGCCTTGACTTCATGCGGGTGGAAAATGGAGATCAAAAATCGACTGACGCTTTCGCTGGCCCCGTAAATATGGATGCCCACTTTAGCCAGCAGGAAAAGAGTCCCGGCCAGAAAAAGCGCCTGATACGCCCATTCCAACTCTTTGATAAAGGGAAACACTACCGTTTGGAACGCGGAATACGCGAATAGCAGCGCGATGATACCCGTGAGATAATTCAGAAGGGTGCCAGCCCCGGGCAGCCAGTGCAATAGTTCATCCACCACGACTTTAGCGTTCAGGCCGGCCTTAATAAAGACCGTTATCGCGGCCGCGGAAATAAACGCAGCGAGCACATCGGCGGCAGTTATTAAACTGTTAAAAACCGGAAGGCCGGAGAAAGGCAGGCTTTCTATAAATCTGCTTATGAACAGCAGGGTCAAGAGCACTATCGCTGTCTTAAGCGCTTCCACGGACAGATTAATCACCAAATCCTTTTTTACCATAAGCCCCCATTTATATTAAATTCCTTATGCTCTACATGCTCTACTATAGGAAAAAGCTGGGGGCAAAGGCAATACATCCTAATAGCTTTATCCTTGAACACACTTCCCACACTGGACGCGACTCCGTTAAACATAGTTGAAATAACCAGGGTTTTGTGTTATGATAACTTTACTATTCGCGTTGCCCCGGGGGGGCGGCGCCGGGAGGAAGCACTATGGCAGTGGAAAGAACAGAATATAAAGGCCAGCCGGTCATCATCCTTAAGCGGAACGATAACGATAAATATCCGTTCTCCTTCGGGCTCTCAAAGGCCAGACTTATAATAGAGTACTTTGAAGAGATAAAGAAATTCGTCGCGGAAGCCGACAACAAGCCCGAAGAAAAGAAATAGTTCTATTTCTTGGGACCGCACGGACCCCGATAATGCCGGATAAGACCCCCAGCGCCGTCTCAGGGTTTTATGACGGCATTTTTCATTATTACGAAGCGGTAAATTCCTTTATGACCCTCGGTCTTGCCGCTTACTGGCGGACCAAAGCGGCAGCATTAGCCCTGGTTTCAAAACCCGCGGTTATTTTGGATGTTTGCTGCGGCACCGGCGCCCTGACCCTTAAGCTCCTCCGCCTCTCCGGGGGACGGATCTCCGTTATCGGCGCCGATTTCAATCGTTCCATGCTGGAGAAAGCCCGAACCCTCGCCCCGGAATCGCAGTTCCTGGAAACCGAAGCCTCACATCTCCCCTTTCCCGACGATTCTTTTGACGCGCTGACAATTTCTTTCGCCACCCGCAACCTTTGCCAAGGCGGAAACGACCTTGTAAAATACTTCCGGGAATTCCGCCGCGTCCTTAAGCCCGGAGGAGTATTCGTTCACCTGGAAACAAGCCAGCCCAGCAACCGCTTTATACGCCTGTTGTTTCACGCGCATGTAAAGCTTATGATCGGTCTGGTCAACGCATTCTTTCCCAAAACAAAAGCCGCATATAATTTCCTGTCGGAAACCATAGCGGCTTTTCACACCCCCGACGAACTTTCAAAAGCAATTTCCCGGGCGGGCTTCTCAAAAGTGGAAGCCTTCCCCCTAACCTTCGGCGCCGTCGCCATCCATAAAGCTATAAAATGATGTTTTTTAAATCCGCACGCGTAACACACCGTGGCGCATGTTTATATTTTTATGAATATTTTTTTCCTGTAGAGAACCCAGAACGGGATAAGCCACAGGAGCGTGTAGGAAACCGCGAAGGCGGCTGAGGCGTTCAGCGGGGAGAGCCAGGTTCCGAAGATATGATCGCAAAGCCAGACCCGGAGTTGAATGGGTTCGGCTCCGGATACGGGCAACTTATAGAGGACCAGAAATTTTAAAAGCAGTATGGGTGTTATGTAGGCGGCTATGGCATTCACTCCATAGATCTCAAAAGGCCTGCCCCAGCGCTTTATTCCTTTAACTTCGATAAGCCGATAACAGAACGCCAGCGCCAGCAACGCCAGACCCGCAGTATAGAGGACATATGAGCTGGTCCAAAGCGCCTTATTTATCGGGAACGATAGTCCCCAAAGCCAACCGGCCGCCGCGAGCGCTGCGCCGCCGATCACCATCCCGTATATTTTTACGACATCTTCACGCCGGCTTCTTAGCCAGAGCCCCGTAAAAACACCCAGCAAAGCCGTTGCCAGGGCGGGGATAGCGCTGAGCACGCCTTCCGGATCATATACCCCCTGCCGGTAGGTGTGCGGCCCAAGCACGACTCTGTCAACAAAAGAAGCCAGGCTTCCCTCTTTAGTCAACACGCCCGCGCCGAAGCCCGGCACGGGAATATATGTCATCATAAGCCAATAGCCGACCAGCGCCGCGATCGCCAGCGCTATCTGAGTCTTAAGGTTCGTTTTGATAAAAAGCAGAGAAGTCACGCCGTAGCAGATAGCGATGCGCTGCAATACGCCGAGTATCCGGATAGTGGACGGGTGATAGTTGGGGATAGCGTTAAGGAAAAGCCCGAGGCCGAAGATTATAGCCGTACGGCGCAGTATCTTACCAGCCAGCCCCTCGGTCCGTCCGCTCTCTAAACTCTTTGAAAGAGAAAAAACAAGAGAAACACCGGCTATGAAAAGAAAAAAAGGGAAGACCAGATCAGTCATGGTGCACCCGTTCCATTCGGCGTGATCCAGTTGTCTGTAGGCTTCGTTGTTGCCGGGCGTGTTAACGATTATCATGCCGGCTATGGTCAGCCCCCTGAACACATCGATTGAAAGCAGGCGCGATTTTACCTGAGGCTGAATAATTTCCATTATTTGTATTTTTTCCTGAACTCCGCTATCTTGACACGAAGTATGGCGCGCCGTAAAGCGGCTTGCGCGGCGTCAAGATCCAAGTCTTTTCCGCGCATAGCCAGACTATCCTTCGCTTTCTGATAGGCCTGCCGGGCGCGTTCCTCATCCACTTCCCTGGCGAACTCGGCGGCCTCGGCCAGGATCAAAACCTTGTCCGCATGGACTTCAGCAAAACCATTCAGTACCGCGAACATCTCTCTTTTATGCTCGTCCTTATATTTCAGAACGCCTTCCCTCAACTGCACCACGAAAGAAGCGTGCCCCGGCAGTACACCCATCTCGCCGCCGAAAGCCGGTATAGCCACAAAATCCACCGGCTTGTCGGTCAGTACCGCTTTTTCAGGAGTCAAAATGGTGAGCAAAAGTTTATTTTTCATAAACATACCTGTAGCCGCATGGCAATCTAGAGGCACAGCAATTTAGTAAATGCCGGGACTTTAAACCTTGGCCTCTGCTTTCTGCTGGGCGCCGCGCTCAATTACCTCGTCGATGTCGCCGACCATGTAAAACAGCTGCTCGGGGAGGTGGTCCATCCTGCCGCTTAATATCTCCTTAAAACTCCTAAGGGTATCCTTGAGCGGCACATACTTTCCCGGACGGTCATTGAAAGCCGCCGCCACGAAAAGCGGCTGAGACAGGAACTTCTGTATTTTCCTGGCCCGGAACACGATAAGTTTATCCTCGTCGGAAAGCTCGTCAATCCCCAGGATGGCGATTATATCCTGCAGTTCCCTGTAGCGCTGCAGCACTTTCTGGACGCCGCGGGCGGTCTGGTAATGTTCCTCGCCGATGACATTCGGGTCCAGTATCCGTGAAGTGGAATCCAGCGGATCCACGGCTGGATATATGCCCATTTCGGTTATCTGACGCGAAAGCACCACGGTGGCGTCCAGGTGCGTGAAGACGTTCGCCACGCCGGGATCCGTCAGATCGTCGGCTGGAACATAGACGGCCTGGATTGAAGTTATCGAGCCTTTTTTTGTGGAAGTTATGCGCTCTTCAAGCCAGCCGATCTCGGTAGTCAGCGTCGGCTGGTAGCCCACGGCTGACGGCATGCGGCCCAGCAACGCCGAAACCTCGGCGTTAGCAAGCACGTAGCGGAAGACATTGTCCAGGAACAACAGGACATCCTGCCCCTTGGCGTCGCGAAAATATTCCGCCTGGGTCAGAGCGGTCAGCCCCACGCGGGCGCGCGCGCCGGGCGGCTCGTTCATCTGTCCGTAAACCAACGCGGTCTTAGAGAGCACGGTGCTGCCGTCGGAAAGCTTTGAACTGCTCATATCAAGCCAGAGGTCATTGCCCTCTCTTGAGCGCTCGCCGATGCCGCCGAAAACCGAGTAACCGTGGTGCTCCCGGGCGACGTTATTTATAAGTTCCATGATGAGCACCGTTTTGCCCACGCCGGCTCCGCCGAACAAACCGATCTTTCCGCCCTTCATGAACGGCGCCAGCAGATCCAAAACCTTTATACCCGTCTCAAAGATCTCGGGCTCGGTCCGCTGCTCGGTCAACGGGGGCGGGGCGCGGTGAATGGGCAGATGATCTTTGGTCTCGATAGGACCCAGGGAATCTTTAGGTTCGCCCAGCACGTCCACCAGGCGGCCGAGACACGCCTCTCCGACGGGAACAGTGATAGGCGCTCCGGTATCCTTGACCTCTATACCCTTACTAAGTCCGGTGGTGGTGCCGAGCGTAATGGCGCGCACGGTATTGTCGCCCAGATGCTGCGCGACTTCCGCCACCAGGGTCTTCTCCTGCCCTTCGTCCTTATATTTGAGTTTAAGAGCGTTAAGGATTCTGGGCAGTTCACCCTGCTTAAATTCAACATCTATAACCGGGCCTATGATCTGCACTATCTTTCCGATGTTCATAAACAGACTCCTTGCTGAATGTAGACGTAAAGCGATTTAGATGTAAAGCAATTCGGACGCGCCTCTAAATCGCTGAATCGCTGCGCCTCTGAACTGCAGAATGGCTTTGCGTCTAAATTGCCAACTTGCTGTGCATCCTTACCTCTGGTCAATTACCCGCCCAGTGCTTCCGCGCCGCTCACGATCTCGTTAAGCTCGGTGGTTATCATCGCCTGACGCATCTTGTTAAGCTTCAGCGTGAGCCCATCTATCAGGTCGGAAGCGTTCTTTGAAGCCGCTTCCATGGCGTTCATTCTCGCCGCCAGTTCAGCCGCCTGCGATTCAAGCAGCACCCTGTAGAGCTGGGCTCCGATATATCTGGGAAGCAGCGCCTCAAGCAGCACGTGTTTTTTCGGCTCAAAGCTGAAATCCCGGAGTTTCCTCCCTGCGGGATCCGGGGTTTCAAGTATGTGGCTCTTAAGCGGCAGCAGCTCTTCGCGGACCACGCGTTGCGTCAACATGGATTTAAACTCATTATATATGAGAGTAATAGACCGGACATCTCCGCCGGAGAACATTTTTAAAACGTTTATTGCCAGTATATCGGCGTGGACATACCCCGCCTTGGGGAACAGCCCCACCATCTCATAGCTTATTTCAAGGTTTAGACCTTTAAGTCTTTTTATAAAATCCCGGCTTTTGCGCCCCACGCAGATGACACGCATTCTTTTGTCGCGATTTTCTGTCAGCCAGGCCGTCGCGGCTTTAAGGAGATTGGAATTGAATGAGCCGCACAGCCCTTTATCTCCGGCGATCAGCACCAGCCCGACGACGTCCGCTCCGGGGGTTTCCGCGAACAGATTGTACGCGGGGGAATCTCTGAACTGCGAACTCTCCATCTCGGTATAGAGGTCGGCTATCAGGCCCTCCATCTTCAGCGCGAAGGGACGGGAAGACAAAATAGCGCTCTGAGCGCGCTTGATGCGCGCCGCGGAAACCATCTTCATGGCATAAGTTATCTGCTTTATGCTTTTAACGGATTTGATGCGTTTTCGTATGTCTCTTAAAGATGCCATAAATTCAGTCAGCGAGTTACCGTGTTTATAAAATCATGTGGCTTCCGGAGTTTCAAGCCCCGCAACTTTACCCGACTCTTCAATTTTAAGAACTCTCAAACTCACACTCTATATACCAGCTTTCTTCAATTCCTGCACGTAATCGGCTATACCGGCTTCAAGACTCCATTCCGGCCGGTAGTTCAGGTAAGCCCCCGCGCGCCCTAGGTCAGCATGGGTCTTAACCTGAAAAAACCCGTAAGGGTTGTCAAAATATTCCGGGGCTATGCTAGAGCCCATGGCCTTATTAAGGCACTCTATAACCTTGTTGAAATTCTCCGGCGCGCCGGTGGCGGCGTTCACTACGCCGGATTTTTTAACCTCAAGAGCTTTAAGGTTGGCCAGAATGATGTCTTTTACATATACAAAATCACGCATCTGCTCACCGAACTTGAATATTCTAGGCCGCTGGCCGGCCTTCATCTGCAGGTAAAGCTGATACATCATGCTGGCGGCGTGGCCTTTGTAGTATTCGCGGGGGCCGTACACGTTAAAATAGCGCAGACCGACCAGCGTAATATCCGCGTGCGCGGCCGCGAATTCCCGCGCCACGTTGTCCATCATTGCTTTTGAAAACCCATACACGTTCTCAGGCGTCAGCGGCTGCTCCTCCGTCATGGGACACGCGCCGTTTCCGTAAACGCCGGCGGAAGAGGCGTACACGACTCTTTTTACGCCTTTTTCAAGGGCAAAGCGCAGTATATTCCTGAATCCTTCAACGTTCACCTCCATCATGCGCTTCTGGTCGTGCACGGTGGTATCGGTTATGGCGGCCTCGTGAAAAACGGCGTCCACTTTCCCCGTCTTATCCCACCATTCGCGGCTTAGGATGTCATCGCCTATAACGTCGCCCTTGAAACCGATAAGATTTTTAAAATTTCCAGACGAGAAATTATCAAGGATTACCACGTCGGCTTTTCGCTCTCCGGTGAGCGTGAAAGCCAGGTTGGAACCTATAAATCCGGCGCCGCCTGTGACCAGATATCTCATTTTATTCTCCATTTTAATTCAAGATTCCGGGTTTAAAATCAGGATTGGAAACTGCCGGCAATCGTTAACCCGCGAATTTTAATCTTAAATCCTGCTTCCGATGATTTTAAACCCTAAATATTTTTACACAAAACTCTTCTTAAACTCAGCTATCGCGTCCACAATCCTGCACTCAAGCTCGGCGTCCAGCTGTTTTTTAGCAGCGATGTCGGCCAGAAGGTTCGCGTACCTATCTTTCACAAACCTTAAGAGGTCGGCTTCGAATTTTTTAATCTTGGGCAGCTCAATATCATCAAGATGCCCGCGGGTGCCGGCGAAGAACGCAAGCACCTGCTCTTCCACTGGCATAGGCTTGAACTGCTCCTGCTTCAGCAGCTCCACCAGTCGTTCGCCGCGCTTGAGCTGGTCCATGCTGGACTTGTCCAGGTCGGAACCGAACTGCGCGAAAGCAGCTAGTTCGTTGTACTGCGCCAGGTCCGACCGGAGCCTGCCGGCCACCTGCCGCATAGCCCTGATCTGAGCCGAACTTCCCACGCGCGATACCGAGATGCCGACATTCACCGCCGGCCTGATGCCGGAATGGAAAAGAGACGGCTCAAGGTAGATCTGCCCGTCGGTAATAGAAATAACATTGGTGGGGATGTAAGCTGTGACATCATTGGCCTGCGTTTCGATTATCGGCAGGGCGGTTATGGAACCGCCGCCGTTCTTATCGGAAAGTTTGCAGGCGCGTTCAAGCAGTCTTGAATGCAGATAGAACACGTCGCCGGGGTAGGCCTCGCGGCCGGGCGGGCGGCGCAGCAGCAGCGACATTTGGCGGTAAGACTGGGCGTGTTTTGAAAGGTCGTCGTAGATTATAAGGGCGTGCTTTCCTTCCCAGAGAAAGCCCTCGGCTATGGCGCAGCCTGAATACGGCGCGAGATAAAGGAGCGAAGCCGGCTGGGAGGCGGTGGCTGAAACTATTATGGAATACTCCATGGCGCCGTGCTCTTCCAGAGTTTTGGCCACCCGGGCAACCGTGGATTCTTTCTGCCCGATAGCAACATAAATGCAGATGGGGCGCCTGTCAGCCGGCTCTTTTTTCTGGTTTATTATGGTGTCTATAGCTATGGCCGTCTTGCCGGTCTGCCTGTCGCCGATTATAAGTTCGCGCTGACCGCGGCCTATGGGGATCATGCCGTCCACGGCCTTTATGCCGGTCTGCAGCGCTTCCCTGACCGGAGCGCGCTCCAGCACGCCGGGAGCGATTACCTCCACCGGGCGCCTCTTCTTTGCGTTCAACGGCCCTTTGCCGTCTATAGGATTTCCGAGAGGATCCACAACTCTGCCTATGAGCTCCGGCCCCACGGGTATATCCACCACGCGGTTGGTCCGCTTAACGCGGTCGCCTTCCCGTATCAGAGAATCGCCGCCCATGATCACCACGCCGACATTCTCGCGCTCGATATTGAGCACCATGCCGGAAACGCCACCCTCAAATTCCACCAGCTCTCCGATTACGGCGTTATTCAGGCCATAAACGCGTGCGATCCCGTCGCCGATCTGCAGCACTTGACCGGTCTCGGAAAGCTCGGCTTCCGGCACGAATTTTTCTATCCTGCTCTTAATTATCTGAGTGATCTCTTCTGGTCTTATCATGGTTTCCTCTCAAAAAAACGTATGCGGCTAAATTTTATGCGGCAAGCATTAAACGCTGATTTTTTAATTCTTTAACTCTTCACCTTTTACGTCTTAATTCTGGTGCCGCTGGCCATCAATATTTTAAAATGCTGTTCTTCAGTTTTTTAAGCCTTCCCTTCACCGTGGCGTCTATCAGCAGGTCCCCCATCCGTATCTCCATCCCGCCTATAACGCTCTCAGAAGCCACCTGGGTGACCCGGGCTTTTTTGCCGGAAGCGGAGGACAGTATCCTCGCGATATGACGCAGCTCTTCTTCGCTCAGCGGATGACGGGAGGCGACTTCGGCCAGCGCGATGCCGGCATAATCGTTATAAAACTTAACGCAGTCCTCCAGAACAGCATCCAGCAGATAAAATCTGTTCTCTCTGATCAGCAGACCCACCAGCGCCGCGGCCCGCGAGGTTATCACATCCTTGGAAAGCAGCCTGGTCAGAATTTCATTTTTATCGTCATAGCCTACCAGGGGGTGCAGGAACAGGCGCACGAATTGGCCGGCGGCGCTCCGAACTTTTTCCAGCTCCGCTATCCTGAGCGCGGCCGAGGCTTCCCCATGCTTGTCAAAAGCGGCGCCGTCCAAACCCATATAGGCCCTGGCATACCGCTTTGATAGTGTTTTATCCGCGGCTTTCATTTTTTATTTCCCCAGTTTATACCTGGCATCACCGCTTTCAAGTTCCTTCAGAAAATGGTTCACCAGCTCTCTATCGGCCTTCTGATCTATGGTTTTCTGAAGAACCCTCTCCGCCGCGAGGAGCGCCAGCTCGGCAACCTTGTCTTTCAGCTCCCGCACCATCGCGTTTTTCTGGGATTCAAGCTCCGTTTTGGCCGTCTCAATAAGCAGGGCTGCGCTTTTCCGGGCGTCCTCTATTATCAGGTCCCGCTCCCGGACGCCGGACGCGCGGGCCTCGTTCAGTCGGGCCTCGATCTCTATTTTAAGCGCAGCCATACCGGCTTCCAGCCCTTCTTTTATTTTTTCGGCCTCAAGCCTGGCTTTCTCGGCGGCTTCCCGATCATGGCGTATGCCGTGTTCCCGTTCTTCAACGGCTTTCATAAGCGGCTTCCAGGCCGTCTTTGAGAGGATAAGGACCAATAGAATAAAGATGAAGATGGTCCAGAACATCAGGCCGAATTCAGGCCTTATCAATGCTTCCATGGTAAGCTCCGGTGCGTAGTGTATGGTGGTGAGCGGTGAGCGTGTGAATAATAATCCACTAGCTACTGATCACTAACCGCTGATTATTTATGCGCTTGAATCTGGGCTGGCGCAACTACGGGCGCGCCGGCGGCCGCTTCTTGTTTTGGCATGCCGAAGTTCATTAAAGCCAGGAGACAGATGACCAGTGCGAAGAAAGCGAGGCCTTCGATGAGCGCTGCCGCGATGATCATTGTAGTCCTTATTGCTCCGCCCGCTTCCGGCTGGCGTGCCGTGCCTTCAACAGCGCTGGCGGCCATCTTACCTATACCGAGACCGGCGCCTATAAGCGTAAGGCCGGCGCCCACGCCCGCGCCGATGTAACCGAGTCCTAAAAACATCATATCATTCATATTATTCCTCCGTTATTATCAACATCTTAGATTTTACTGCCATAAGCCATAAGCCGTATGCCATAAGCTCTGGGCGTATGGCGCAGCCTGCCTTCTTAAAGGCCGGCTGTTAATGCGGGTGCATGGCGGCGCCGGTGAAAATCGCCGTCAAAAAAGTGAAAATGTACGCCTGCAGAAAAGCGACGAACAGTTCCAATAGCATGACAAACAGCACCATAAGCACCGCTATCGGCGCGGTGACTCCCAGACCAAGCGCCGTATTCAGCCCGCCGAAAATAAAGATGAGACTTATGAGGGATAGAACAACTATATGGCCCCCTATCATATTGGCGAATAACCTGACGCAGAGCGCGAAAGTCTTGGTAAGCATCCCCAGAAGTTCCATCGGAAAAAGCAGGGGGTAAAGCCAGAACGGCACGCCTTTAGGCACAAGGTGGCTGAAATAACCCACGACGCCCTGCTCCCTCATGCCCGACAGATTAAGAAGTACAAACGTGGTGAGCGCCAAGCCGCCCGTAACCGCCAGATTTCCCGTAGCGGTAGCCCCATAAGGCACCAGCCCTGCAAGATTCATGGCGAGTATAAAAAAAAACAGAGTGGAAAAATAAGGCAGATAGGCGGCGGTCTTATGCCCGAGATTAGGGCCGACAACCTCATCCCTCAGGAAAAGAACTATTATCTCTATCATTGCTCTGAAGGGCGCGAGCGCCGGACTTTTGCTTGAGATCAGGGCTGGCAGCCCGATCAGCAGAACGAGGGCCACAATAAACATCATCAGCACATGCTTAGAAAAAGGAAGCGTCAGCGGTCCCAGGCTGAAAAAGGTCCAGATATGGTCCAGGATATGATGTTCAAGTATCGCTTTTAGTTCCATTTTTTTTCAACGGGACCGCTTCAAAAATGAACTGCGTTAAAATAAGAACACCGGAGAATGTCAGTAAAATTATATACTTTTTATCCCTTAAAAGCCACACAGCACCGACGAGAAAAAAAAGCCGCCACAAGAATCCGCCCACGAACGCCGCGTAAAAGACCTTATCCGCCTTATCCACCGCTTTCTTAAGAGCTGCCCGGGAAAGCCCTCCGTTCAACAGCCCGAAGGCCGCGCCCCAGGCGGCTGCCGACCAGGCGCAGTCCATCATGGCTGCCCGCCCGCGTCTTTCTTCCCACTTCTAAAGTCTTTTTCCTTCGGCAGTTCGCGGAGGACCAGGTAAAAACCGGCGGCAAGCCCCCCGGCCGCTCCCGCCAGCATAAGCCAGGGAGCCGAGCCGAACTTCTGGTCAAGCCGGTAGCCCGCCCAGAAACCCAGGCCAACGCCGGCAGCCAGCTCCAGCCCGATCTGGACATATTTATAATAGCTTGTGTCTTCGCCGTTTGTCACAACGAAGATTCTACTAATTTTAAAGGCGCCCAACCGGGGGAGCGGGATTCAAATCCTCTGTTAGGTAAGTGTAAAATTAAGGCAGATGTAATATTGGAGCGGCTGGCGGGGGAGCTGGGTTAGCAAAACCCTCCGGACGCCGAGACTTGCATAGCGGCGAGGCGGGGTGGAGCCCTGCGACACTGGGCTCGCACGGGAAGTGCGGTCACGGTGTGGCCGACACTGGTTTTGCGTTCCAGTCCCCCGACAGGCTCAGCGAACCCTGTCAAGCAAAATGCAATTGAAGAACAAGTCGCTTTCACCAATTGGGTGAAATAGGGAGCGGGATCGCGCGCGTGTATTATTCCTGTTCAAAAATGTTAGAATCAGTTTTATGGAAGCGAGCCTTGAGAAAAGAATACTTATCGTTGACACTGACGCCGCTCATGCCGACGAACTCATCGTCTTCCTGCGAGGCAAGGGCTATGAAGTGCAAAGCGCCGCCGCCTACCAGGACGCGCTGAACGCCGTCCAGAACTGGAAGCCGCACCTTGTTATTCTTAACATCCTCATCGAATCTTTCAACCCCCTTGATTTCCTGACCGAGGTGAAGAAAAACCCCTTTACGGAGCAGCAGAAAATAATCGTCTTCTCCAAAACGCCGGAGGTTGACATCGTCACCGGCCCGTCTCCAAGAGTTAAAGGCTACCTGACCAAACCCCTGGATTTTGAGGTTTTAAAATCCGCGCTCCTGGGCTTAGCCCCCAAACCGGACAAAGAACATCCGGTGACGGTTCTTATCGCAGACGACGACGAGGACTTCTCCGACCTGCTGAAAATGTTCCTTGAGTCCAACAATTACAAACCTATTGTGGTGACCGACCCCCTGCAGGTACTGCCCCGCTTAAAAGCTGAGAAGCCCAATGTGCTCCTGCTTGACATAATGATGCCGAAAAAAGACGGCTTCCAGATCATGTCTGAAATGCAGGATGAGGCGGAAACAGCCAACATCCCTATCCTCGTGCTCAGTGCACTTCGCTTCAATAATTTTCAGGAGCGCGGCATACTCACCGGCCTGCCGGAAATTATTGCAAAAGAACTCCCCGGCGACCTGCTGCTCAGCATAATAGACAGGGAGATCGGCGGCGGCCATTCTCCCGAAATAGCGCAAGCGTTAAAAGAGCAGAAACCGAGGGTCCTGATCGCGGACGATCAGACGGAACTGCTTATGCTGATGAAAGAGACCGTTGAAGCGGCGGGGTTCGAAGTTTTCATCGCCAGCGACGGGGCTGAGGCGCTGCAGGTCATTTTCGAGACTCATCCCGACATCGCGGTGCTGGACTACAACATGCCCATCAAGGACGGCCTGAGCGTGGCGCAGGACCTGAAAGACAGCCCGCTTTTCGCACACATACCAATAATAATCTGCACCGCTTACAGCGAGAAAGCCACCAAGATGAAGGGGCTGAGCATGGGTATCGACGATTACCTCATCAAACCGGTGGACACCGATGAACTTATCGCCCGCATCCGCATGATACTCAAACGCAACAAGCTGGTGCTGGACACAAATCCTCTCTCGAAGCTGCCCGGCAACCCGTCCATACAGGCCAGGGTTGAGCGCGAATTACAGAAAGGCGGAAGCTTCGCAGTACTTTATCTTGACCTTAATAATTTCAAGGCCTACAACGATATCTATGGTTTTGAATCCGGGGACCGCGTGATAAAAGCCACGGCTAATCTGCTGGTCAAGCTCACGATCCATAACGAGGCCTCAAAAGATTTTATCGGGCACATCGGCGGCGACGACTTTATAATAGTCACTGATTTCGAGAAGGCTGAGGAGCTGGCGGGCCGAGTCGTGGCGGCTTTTGACGAGATATCCCCCTCTTTCTACGGCAAGGAAGACCGCGCGCGTGGACATATCATTTCAACAGACCGGCAGGGCAATATCAAAAAATTCCCTTTCCTTTCCATAGCCGTCGGCATCGTCCATAACAAGCTGCGCCCGCTGATCTCCTTCGCGCAGGTCAGCAATATCGGGTCTGAGCTTAAAAAAGCCGCCAAAGCTAGAGAGAAAAGCGCCTACATCCTGGACAAACGTAAAGATTAACCCCAAAAGCCCACAACAAGCGGCCCTTCCGCACACCTGGCCAGGTCGGGGTCCTGCCAGCCATGGGGCCCATCGGGCCTGCGCCGGCCCGGCGACTTCGCGCCGGTTCCTTCTCTGCCCGATCCGACCCATGGCTGTCACCCCTTCGCTTTTACCGCGCCGTACTTAAGATCCTTAAGGGAAACATCAATAAGCTGAAGATTATTAGACAGCCGTGGCCCTTCCGACCTATATCTTTAAGTCCAAATAGCGCGCCCCGGATGGGCCCTTCGCCTCTATTACCACTTCCGCCTTATTCCTATAATTTAGTCATACTGCGTCAGGGGCACAGCAGCATTTTGAGCAAATACAACTTACAAACAAATTAGGAGAATGGAATAAATGAAAAAACTATTAAGTATGGTTATAATAGTCACGGCGGCCGGCCTGGCTTGCGCGGGAGAAACTGAAACAGCGGCTCTGAATGCCGCCGACCTTACCGGGGTGAATCTTTCCGCCATGCGGACTATCGATGTCCCCGCGGCGCCTGCGGCTGTCAAAGTGACATCCTCCGCCGTACGGGAGAACAATATCCCGGCAGCGGTGAAGGGTACGCCCACCTATATTTGGGTACAAGACGTTAAAAAAGAGTATTTAAGGCTGTTCAATGAAGGCAATCTCCGGACCCTGCCCGTGGCTAAAATATCGGAACTTCCCGCCGATGCCAAGCAACAACTTAATGCGGACAATGCGCATTGGGCACCGGAGTATCCCTCCATCCCTTATAAAATGAAACTACAGGGAATGATCGCTTTTATTATCCATAACGAGAACGACAGAGGAATGTTCGTCGCGATATTCGACAATCGCGGAAACTATATCGCTGCCGGATTCCGCGATAACGGCGGAACATTTGCCTGGGACGATATTTAAGCCGTTAATTCAACCCGCGTAACACGCCGTTAGCGGAATTTAAAAAGAACAGAGCCGGCAGTCGATGAGACCGCCGGCTCTTCTTTTCGACGGCTATAGCGCCCTATTCCCTTTCCCGCCCAAAGACAGCTCTTTGCGGTACTGGGCGATGGAGCGCCGGGAGAGCTTCACCCCGTGCCTCTTCTCAAGCGCAATAAATTTTATTTATATCCGCTCGCGTTCATCCTTCCAAAAGATTTAAAAGCTGCCTCCCTCACGCCACCCCTTGCCCTACATATAATAATATTTTGCAGGTGTTATATCAGGTAAGAAGTGGTTGGAAGTAAATTATAATTCAGGGAATTTTGGGAACTAAGGACATCAAAATGGCGTGGGGTTACTTGGCTGATTCCAGCCGCCTGAGGATGATCCCAAGGTTACGGCTAGCCTGCTCATAACCGGGGTTAACCTTAAGCGCACTGCGGTAATATGGGACCGCTTCACCCAACCTGCCTTGTCGCACCAGGATGTTCGCAAGATTATTATAGGCCTCAACCAAGTCCGGCCGCGCCTGGAACGCCTGTTTATAATGCAGGATCGCCTCATCTAATTTGCCTTGCGCGGCCAGGATATTCGCCATATTGTAATGAGCCTCAGCCAGACCCGGCCGAGTCTCGAGCGCCAACTTATACTGCTCTACGGCCTCGCTGTATCTGCCCTGCGCGCCCAGCACTGCCGCAAGATTGTTGCGCGCCTTAAAATACTCCGGCTGCGCCGAAAGCGCCAATCCATAATGCAGGACTGCCGAGTCCAGCCGGCCCTGCCCGCTCAGGACCTGTGCCAGGTTATAATGCGCGTCGGCGTAATCCGGCTTAATTTTGAGAGCAAGGTTATACTCCCTGATTGCCTCTTCTTTTTTTCCTTGCGCGACCAGAATATTCGCAAAATTGTTATGGTCTATAGCTGCATAGGGAATGATGGCGAGCGTGTGCCTCCACAGGCTTCCCGAATTACGCCAGACTTGCGTATATCGCCAGGCAATCCCCCCCCAGCCCCGCCAGTAGAAGCACCCCGATGAGAACCGCTTCCTTCCGGATGCGGCCTCTTTCTTTGCGCCCCTCCCCGGCAGGCGATTCGGAACCATATTGCAAATTCATCGCGATAACGATGGCATATAGCAGAAAGCCAAGCGCCAGCAAAAGTTCCGCCGGCTCCTGATCGTTTAAAATTACAAAATAATTTATTTGAACGGCGGGCAAACGAAAATAAGCGTAGATCATGGCCACGGGCAGAAAAAAGAACATCAAATACCATCTGGGACTGAATAACAGCATCATGTTTTTCACGTCACGCCTCAACCTTCCGTCAGACGCGATACACCTTACCGGCATCCACCCGAAAGAGAACAGCGCCCCGGCTAAGATATAACACAAATGAAACCCGCTTTGGACCGATTGCAAATTGTGAATGTTAATTTCTTCCTGTATATTACGCTGCCGAAGCCACTCGGGAGTGTTTACTGAAAACAGCCTTTGCCCCCAGGATATTTCCTCCATACCTATAAACATCAAAAGAGCCGCGAATACCAGCAGGCTGAAACCATTCAGCAGGCGGCCCTGCTTAAGGCAACCCGCTCCGGCAAAGAAGGCAACCAGCGACGCGAGGAAGTATGCGGCAAACTGCGTATTTTCTACGAAAGAATCCTCCTGTATAATGCTCATATATACAGCGTTCCATTCGATTTTTACCAGCAGAAACCCCATGATCAGCAAAATTGGGAAATAAAACGCCGCAAGCTTGATCCTTGGGCTTTCCCGGTATAGCCAGACTATTATTTTCTTGCAGATTTCACTCATAGTATTAGTCGGTTTTCTTTGTGATAAAGACTTTTGCCTGTTCTGTTGATATTTTTGCTTTAGGACGCGCCGCAGGCGTTTCCCCATTCAGAGCCATGCGCCCTCTTTCCCAATTATAGTGTTTTTTTATTTCGAAAACATCTCTTTCAGTTCGTCGCGATCCTTTAAAATAATAAAAACGCCGACCTCTTTCGAAGCCGGCGCTTATATTATTTGAAACTGCTTATTTCGCGTGCTTGCCGATGAATTTGGCAATTTCGAACATGCTGACCTGTTTCTTACCACCGAAGACCGCGGTGAGTTTGACGTCGCCGTTGATCATTCTTTTGTTTTTCTTATCCTGAAGGTTATTCTTCTTGATATAGGCCCAGATTTTCTTCACTATCTCGGTCCGGGGAATCGGCTTCGCGCCAATAACTTCGGCAAGAATCGCGTCGGGGGTGATGGGGGCCATGAACTTCGAGTTTGTTTTAGCTGCGGGCATGTGTACTTCCTCCTATGGGTTTCTGACTACTTTAAGAGATATTACCTTATTTTCCATTATGTTTGTCAATGAAATTCTTTTTTCTCCGACGAAAGCCGTCAGACCTTGGGGCCGGCTTTCACTATATTCTCATTGGAGACGCCGAATTTTTTAAAGTTTTTTGAGAAGAGTCCGGCCAGCTCCGCGCATTTGGCGTCATAGTCGGCGGGGCTCTTCCACGCCGAGCGCGGCGCCATTATCTCGGCGGGCACTCCGGGGCAGGACGCCGGGATGTCAAAACCGAAGACAGGGTCCTTTATAAATTTAACGGACGCCAGCGCGCCGCTAAGCGCGCCGTTCAGCAGTGCGCGGGTATGCTGTATGCTTATGCGCCGGCCCACTCCGTAAGGGCCGCCGGCCAGGCCCGTGTTTATAAGCCAGCAGTTGACCTTATGCCCGCGCATCTTTTTTTCCAGGAGCTCGGCGTACACCGAGGGGTGATGGCTCATGAACGGGGCGCCAAAGCAGGCGCTGAATGTCGCCTTAGGCTCCTTTACGCCCATCTCAGTGTTCGCCACCTTGGCGGTGTAGCCGGAAATAAAATGATACATCGCCTGCTCATAGGAAAGTTTTGATATGGGCGGCAGCACGCCGAAGGCGTCGTAAGTCAGCATAACGATATTTTTCGGATGCGGAAAGAATTCTCCGCGCACGGCGTTATTTATGTAGTCAAGCGGGTACCCGGCGCGCGTGTTCTCGGTGAGGGAGCCGTCGTCCAGATTTAATTCTCTCGTGCAGGGGTCATAAACAACATTTTCAAGCACGGTGCCGAACCGCCGCGTGCACTCGTAAATCTGCGGCTCGGCTTTCTGCGACAGGTTTATAACCTTAGCGTAACAGCCGCCTTCGAAATTAAAAATGCCGTCCTCGGTCCAGCCGTGCTCGTCATCCCCGATAAGGCGGCGTTCAGGGTCGGACGAGAGCGTGGTCTTACCGGTGCCTGACAGACCGAAAAAAATGGCGGTATCACCGCTCTTCCCCAGATTGGCCGAGCAATGCATGGGCATGACGCCTTTCAGCGGCAGCAGGTAATTCATCACCGTGAAAACGGATTTCTTTATCTCGCCGGCATAGGCCGTCCCGCCTATGATCACGACTTTTTTTTCAAAATTGACCAGGATGAAGGTGGCGCTTCTGGTTCCGTCCGCGGCAGGGTCAGCCTTGCAGCCGGGGGCGCAGATAACTGTAAATTGCGGCTCGTGCGCCTGCAGGGCCGCGGCGCAGTCCGGGCCCAGGAACATATGACTCGCAAACAGGTTGTGCCAGGCGTATTCGGTGATGACGCGCACGGGCAGGCGGCACGCGAGGTCGGAGCCGGCGTAGCAGTCCCGCACATAAACGTCGCGATCTTTGAAATGGCCGGTTATTTTCTCATACAGTCTGTCGAATTTCCCGGCTTCAAAAGGCACATTGTAGTCGCCCCACCAGATATGCGAGGCGCTGGGCTCCTGCTTCACTATAAATTTATCCTGCGCGGCGCGGGCGGTATGGACGCCTGTGCGCGTGATTACGGGGCCGTTATAGGCTATCACGCCTTCGCCTTTTGAGATTATGTGTTCGTAAATGGCGGGCGCGGACAGATTACGGTGTATCTTGCCGGAGGTTTTAATGCCTATCTTTTCAAGAGCTTGGCCGATATACCCAAAGTCAGTTGATATTGTGTCAGACATAAAAAGTCTCCTTAAATTAGCGCGGCAGTACGACAGCAAGAAAGTACGATAGAAAGAAAGAGGAAAAAGACGGTTTTTAAAAAGTATTTTAAAACTACTCCGCGGTTTTACTGCCGCTCTGCCGCACTGTCTTGCTGCCGCGCTGTCCTGCTGTCACGCGTCTAATATTTTTCTGATCCGGGAAAGGCCTTCCACGATATCTTTCTCGCTGCCGCAGTAGCTGAGGCGCAGGTGGCCATCCAGTCCGAATTCTTTTCCGGGCACGGTAACGACCATAGCTTTATCCAGCAGGAGTTTTGAAAGCTTTTCTGAATCCGGTTCATAGGCGCTGAAATCGGGGAAGCTGTAAAATGTGCCCTGTGGAATATGGATCTTCACTTTCTTGAACTTTTTAAGTTCCGATATCAGCAAATCCCGCTTTTTTTCCAGCTGAACGCGGAGATCTTCCACGAAAGAGCCCTGCTCGGCCATGGCGCCGGCGGCAGCCGCCTGGCTTAAAGCCGAGGGGCATGAGGTGATCTGGGCCTGTATCTTGACCATAGCCTGGGTTATAGCCTCGCTCGCCACGCTCCAGCCGATGCGGTATCCCGTCATGGAATACATTTTTGAAACGCCGTTGATGGAAACGATAATAGACTCGTTGAGTGGCCGCTTTGACAGCGCGAAAGCGTTGGGCGCGGACGCGCCGCCGAACACCAGGCGGTTATAGATATCATCCATCATAAGATAGACGCCGCGATATTCGCAGATCTCCACAAGTTCCCGCACGAGCTCTTCAGGGTAGATCATGCCGGAAGGGTTATTAGGGCTATTGAGCATCACCGCGCGGGTATTGGAGGTGATATGGCGGTCCATCTCCTGTATATCCGGCAGGAGTTGGCCGGGTTTGGGGCGGACGACCACAGGGGTGCCGTAAACCATTTTCACCATTTCCGGATAGCTGACCCAGTAAGGCGCGGGAAAAACGACCTCGGAGCCGGGATCAACCACGGCCATAAGGAAATTATAAATGGCCTGCTTAGCCCCGCCGGAGACCACAATGTTTTTGGCGGAGGGCTTTAAGCCGTAATGTTTTTCTGTGTAGGAGGAGATTTCTGATTTGAGCTCGGGGATGCCGCTGGTGGCGGTGTAGCGGATGTATCTGGTGTCCAACTTTTTCAGTGAAGCGTCGTAGGCGCCCTGGGGTATCTTTTCTTCGGGCTCCCCGCCGCCCAGATGCACAACGGGTTTGCCCTCGGCCTTAAGGGTGCCGGCGAGTTCGTTCAATTTCAGCGTTGCGGACTGACCCACCGACATCGCTAAACGGCTAAGGTGCATAGGCTTATGATTAGTGATTAGTGATTAGTGGTTAGTGAATAGCCACGGAAATTTCCGCCAGCCACTCGTTTACCACTGCGCTAAAAATATTTAAGGCGCGGGTGGGAATCCTTCTCTTCCGCTCCCTCCCGGTCTCTCCCTCGAAGCCGGCCGCCCTCTCTTCATCGTCCACCGGACGCGCTTCGGGTCGGCTTCGATTCCCTCAAATTTTAAAAGGCGCGGGTGGGAATCGAACCCACGAATAGAAGTTTTGCAGACTTCCGCCTTACCACTTGGCCACCGCGCCGTTAAATACATCTTATCAAACTTTCTCCGGGATTCTCAATAATGATAATGACTAACTGCGACATGAGGCTGAAACACCAGTATGACTCCAGTCTGACACAAAAGTAGGATTTTTGGGGGTAGTAACCGGGTCAGGACAATAGCCCGAAATAAAGTGACACACAACTTAATTAGCAGTTGTTGAGTTGTGTGTCACTTTATTTCATCGGCTCTTCAGCGCTATTGCGCGCGCCTCAGGCTCTTCAAAACAACTTCCGCCGCGAAACTGTGAGTAAGCGTGTAGATGTGCAGCCCCGGGGCACCGCCCCGCAAAAGATCGGCGGCCTGCGTTAAGACATAATTCGCGCTGAAATTTAACAACCCGTTCCTGTTTCCGCTCCAACGCTCAATACCACGCTGTAGCGGTTTCGGTATAGCAACTTCCATATTCCGCCCCGCCCCATCCAGATATACATGTATGGGCAACAAACCAGGCAGTATGGGCACATTTATGCCCGCGGCGGCTGTCTTTTCAAGGAATCTGAAGTAGCTGGAGTTATCAAAAAAATACTGTGTGACCAGGTATTCGGCTCCGGCGTCCACTTTTTCCTTAAGATGGTCAATATCACTTTCCAGCGTCGGCGCCTCGGGATGCTTTTCAGGATAACAGGCTCCCCCCAGGCAGAACCCGCCTGTTTTTTTAACTTCCTCAATAAGCCGGGAGGCGTGCTGCCAGTCGCGCCCGGGGACTGGACTTTTCAGTTTACTCATATCCCCCCTAAGCGCTAAGATATTTTTGACGCCGATACTCTTCAACCGGACGCAGATCCCGGCTATTTCACCGCGGCTATGTTTTGCGCAGGTTAAGCACGCCACTAACTCCCCGCCCGCGGCAACTTTAAGTCTTTTAATAATAGAAACCGCTTTCCCGAACTCCGCGCCTGCAATATCGGTTGTAAAAACAAAATCCGGGGAGAAAGCTTTCAATTTTTTAGCGTTGCAAAAAAGCGCTTCCCTCCGTTCCCGTATATCCGGGTGATAAAACTCAACCGAAAAGACCTTCCCGCCGGCTTTAAGCCGCCCGGCGACAGTCAGGGGTTCAACCGATTTAACATCTTTACTGTTTACTTCGTGTGTGTTTTTCATATATCCTCCTGGTAATCCAATAAGTTGGGGTTAATATTTTATCTGCGTTCATCAGCAACGCTGCCGGGCCAATTCACGCTAACCCACCAATTCATATAGCACTTCCATTTAATGAGATTTTGGAAACGCCTCAACGCCGCAAAAGCCTTCCGCTTATCCTCCCCCTCCAGTTTCTCTATCGCGTTAAAAACGCTTTCGAAATCAGCGTCCAGTCCCGTCTTAAAAATAAGTCCGGCAGGCGTCAGGCGCGCAACACATTCCGGCATGGGACGGGTTCCGATTTCTCCGGCTTTACAATATAAAAGGCGGTGCGTTATCCGATGAAGTTGTTTAGGGAGTTTTTTAAGCCGCAGTACGGCGCTTTCCCTTAGGGCGTCCGCCACTCCGGAGCTATATCCCGCTTCAACCCCTCCTCCTAACGCATTCTGATCCTTAAAAGTATCGCGCGCGAAGGCGGCGAAATAATCCTTCCGGTTCCGCCTCAGGAATCCGTCGGCTATTTTGACAAACTCATCGCACAGATTCTCAAACATAACGCCAGCCGCGAAGTAAGGGGTAGAGCGTCCGCTGGAATGAGTTCTGGTTTTAGCGAACGCGGCCAGACAGCCGATAAAGAAGTTGTCGGCATCCTCAAAGTTTTCCGGCCGGGCGGCCGCCAGCGAACGACCATGCGCCTTCAGGAAGTCGTAGGCCGGGTTGTCCCTTATAAGCTTCCCTGTTATTTCAACAGCCGCCTCCGGCCGCGCGCCCGCGCTTTCAGCTTCAGCTCTTTCCAATTTTCTGCTGATTTTCTGCTCCGCTTTCTCCGACTTGATAAACGCGAGCAACTTCTTTCTGAAGTTCCGCCTGATAGCCCCGGCGCTTTCGGGCCGGTTAATACGCGGCACCACAAAAAAACCTTCAAAACATCCCTGGAAGGACCTCAGTTCAAGACCGACCTGAATCGCGCCCCCAACCATACTTATCGCCTCCTGCCATACTTCCGCGGGGAAATCACAACCGATAAGCTGCTTTTTCAGTGTCCGGCGGTTGAAGATATTACGCGCCGGTTTTTCATTCTCCGGATAGATCAAACTGATAAGTTTTTCAATCAGCATGTAATTCTCACTGCTTATTCCGTATTTGTTTTTCATATAGCCTCCCATTATTTTTACTGCCTCCTTCCGCTTTCACCACCTGCAAACAACCGTATTCGCTACCTGGTAACACAACCATTTCTAAATCAGAATCATGCAGATATCCTCCTCAACCGGGTATAAGACAGCCCGGCGCGCCGCAACTCTTCTGTACTGCCGCCGCGAGTGACCAGGACATGCAGCCGCGTGCCTGCGATCCTGGCGACCAGCCGGGGGTCAAGGGTTTCAATATGACCATCGCTCACTATCACGGCGGCCGCGGGTCTGGTCTTCGCGATGTGTTCCAGAACGCAAGTCATGTTCGTTCCGCCCGTGCTTCGCGCTTTAAGCTGCCCCTGCTCTATCACAGCCGGGGCGACCCCGTCACTGAAGGCCCAGAACGGGCGGCGAATGTAGCATAACAGCCTGCCAAGAAGCGCGATCAATGTCGGCATTTCAGCGCACATAGAACCTGAAACATCCAGATACACCTGAGCCGTGCCTTCACGCTTTGGCTGCTGCGTGTTCCATTCGGCATCAGGCAGAAACGGCGCCCACAGAGCGCGCATAAATGCCCTGCGGTCTTTGGGCGAAAGCACGGGGATATGGGCCGCCGCTTCCTCAAGGCGCCTGGCGCGCGAATGCCTATCCGGCGATAGGTGCCGCTTAAGGATCTCAAGCGTCTTCCTCTCCCAGTTGCGCATTGGGTCGTTGTGCGCGGTGAGCAGCGTCTCATAGGGGTTAGCCCCGACACCGCGGCTTTTGGGGCTATGCCAGATTCCCGAACCATCCATTTGCCTGAGCGCCTCTTCAAGCGCGTCGCGCAATCCCTCCGGCAGCGGTTTCCCAATATTTTCATGATCGCCGAGCAGATTATCAAGCCCCTCTGGCAGCCCGGTCTTAAGTTTGAATAAGCCGGACCCGGCGTCGTCCTCTAGCCCATCGGCACCGCCGATATTTTTCATATCCACAATAAGCGCCTCAATATCATCGACGACAAGGCGGCCCTTATAGAGCGCGTCCCACGTATGCACCCATTGCGGCAGACCAAAACGCTGGTCAGATTGCTGTCTCGCGTACGAGGCGCGCTCTTGCGCGTTCATTGGGCGCAGCAGCTTTGTAAGATCCTGCGCTTCCGCGTAATAGTTCGACATCATAGAAGAATAAGCGGCGCCGTACTGGCGGTGAATAATAGCGTTGATTACGGCGTCAAACGCCATATGCTTCGCCGCGCTAAAGGCGCCCCTGGTTTCCGTGTGGCGAAGAAGCACATGCAGGAATTCATGGCAGATGACGGCCTTAACCTGCTGGTCGTCCCGACAATACTTTTTCAGGAATTCCAGGCTGACTAAAAGCCGCGGATGGCTCTCACAAGTAACGGCAAGCGTAGGAATGCCGGCAGTGACGACGATATCCAGGATCTTTAGTACCGCCCTTATAGCGAAGGGATTCTCGTCAATCAGCTCTATGACGATCTCACGGAAGCGTTTTTCATTTATATCGTTCATAAGTAGAACCCCGCCGGGTCAAAAAGTTCAAGGGCGCGCGTAAGGCTGACGGTTGTCCAGAGCACTGGGCGCGCGGGGTCAAAGATCTGGCTTGTGCAAAGCCCCAGCAGCAGGGCCTGCTCAAGAACTTTATCCCGATCGGCGGTCTTTACCCTGAGGTAGACGCCGCGTATGATTTTTCCAGCCGGTCTGCATATAAGCCGCCCTGCCGGCAGGCTGAACGCGCCGCGCAGTTGTTCCGGGCTGCTGTATCCCTTTCCCGCCAGAATCCCGTTAATAACGGTGACCGGATCTTCACCGGCGGCAAAACCAAGACACAGGCGGGTAACAAGCCGACAGCGCGGGACACCGTCGCTTTTACCCAGAATGGACGAGTGAATCTTTTGCTTACGCCACTTACGCCCCTGACCGCCCACATTCTGAAGGACATCCCAATACGCGCTCATATCAGACCTCGCTGCGTCAGGATTTCCACACATTGGTTTATCTCAATTTCCAATCCTTCCGGATCGGCCACCGTGTATTTTTGCGCCAGGCAGCCGTTAAAAAACTGCTTGGCGCGTTCCGCGCGCCCGCCCTCCAAATTATTTAGGACTGCCGCGTAGCGGACGAAGTCAGGGTGCTTCGTTTGTTTTCCCTGCGTCGCCGCCGCCACAAACGCCTGTTTCAGAGTCATAGTTGATTTTCGCTCCTGCCAGACAATATCTCCTTTAGCGGTAAGAAATGGCGCAGCCGCCTTGCCGAGGTCGTTTACCCCCTCGGCGCCGATAGGCAGCTTTCCCGCGACAGCGGCGGGATAGGTGACAAAAGCAAAGGCGGCTGCGCGTTCCGGCGCCTCCGAGGCCAGCAGCTCGGCCACAGCCTGGGTGCCGCTATCCGGGGAATCGCACTTTTCCACAAGTATAGCCAGCTTGCGCGCCAGATTTTTCTCGGCCATAAAAGAATGCAGCCAGATACCGGGAGAGTCCGGCTGGGCGCTGGCCCAGGCTACCCTGTGCGCCGCCGCCACTGTTTCGCGCTTTATCGCAACGCCCCAGCACTGGTGCGGTAAGCTGGCTTGCAGGATACTGCGGAAGATGGACTCTGATTGATTGCACACCGCGATGGTCGCAGCGAATAAACTTCTTGTCATCAGGGTTGAGCGGCGCGGGGAAAGCCGCGCGCCACCAGCGCTTAGCGCCGTGATGGCGGCTTCGACATAGGTTGAAATTATCGGCGGGCAACTTTCCAACCGCGACAAAAACTCTTTGCGCCAGAGCGCCACCTCATCGCGGAGGCGGCCGCCATCATTGGCCACCCGGCCCTCACCGGCAGGCGCCGCGATGAGCAGGCGCTCTTCCTTAGTAAGCTCATTCCAATCCGCCGCCTGCACAAAAAGAGAAAACCGGTCGGCGAGTGCCGGGTCCAGCGCCTCAGAACCTGCATAATCCTCAATGCTTCCCTGATCTGACGAGCAGGGGTTCATGGCCGCCCAGCGGAAGCGCAGTTTTGTCAAAGGGATTCCCTGAATCCGCCGCTCATGGATCAGCGAGAAGAGCCGATTCTGATGCTCGGGCTTGCAGCGGCTGATCTCGTCGATCAGTACGGACTGGGCGCCCCACACGGTGGCCGGCGTTTCCAGGAATTTGACGCCGGCATTGTCTTTATCCGGGTACGGAAATCCGACAAGGTCGTCAAAAGAAATGAGGCTCGCGTTGTAATGGCGGTGATTAAGGCCCAGCGCCTCCGATAGCGTGTTCAGCAGATAGGTCTTGCCTGTTCCCGACGGGCCTATCAACAGCAGCGGATCTTCAGTGATCAGCGCCGCCAATATCACCGGCTCGGAGCGGTCAAAGCCGTAAACACCGAGCCCGGCCAGCCGGGAGAGCTTTGGCGGAGCTGTCGGCTCACCAATAATTGTTTTTTTATTTGCAGTCAGTTCCGCGGTATTCTGTGAAGATAATATTTTTTTCATAGTTCCTCCTAAGGTCGGCTGTTCCACCTTACCGCCGTGCGGCGGCAGGTTGGCAAGGGTTTCAGACGGGCCGTTCCCCAACCTGAATCCTGCAGTTCACGATAGATTTCACTTAGGAAATCAGGGAACAGAGTTATTCTGCAGGATTCCCCGCATAGCGGGCTGAGGGCCCAGCGCTATGCGCGCCCGGCCCAAAGAGGTGTATGCCTCCCGAATGGGCGCCCGCTATGCGGACGGAAAGTTGCAGTTGCAACTTTCAAGCTAACCCTACTCTCTATGATCGTTATTTGTATTTCAAACGACGGCTAGTTAAGCGCCTCCTTTTTCAGGGCTTCCGCCTTATCGGTGTTTTCCCAGGCGAAGCCGTCGCGGCCGAAGTGTCCGTAGGCGGCGGTCCGCAGGTACACCGGCTTGCGCAGGTTCAGAGCGCTTATGATATCAACGGGCTTAAGCGGGAACAGCGCGCGGGCTATCTCAGTAAGCCGCTCGTCAGCCGCCCTGCCGGTGCCGTAAGTATTCACCAGGAAGGACACCGGCTCCGCGATACCTATGGCATAAGCGATCTGCACCAGACAGTTGCGCGCCAAGCCAGCGGCCACGATATTCTTTGCGATGTAGCGGGCCATATACGCCGCCGAACGGTCCACCTTTGTGGGGTCCTTGCCTGAGAAAGCCCCGCCGCCGTGCGGCGCCATGCCGCCATAGGTGTCCACCACTATCTTCCTGCCTGTAAGCCCGGTATCAGCCTGCGGCCCGCCTATGAGAAACGTTCCAGTCGGGTTTATGTGGAACTTCACCCCGCCCTTTATCCAGTCGCCCAGCACCGGCTTTATAACAGTCTCGATCAGTTCATCTTTGGACTCCCGTGTTATCTTCTCACCGGTCTTATCCAGTATTTTCTCAGTGTGCTGCGTGGAAAGCACGATGTCCGTAACGCCTACCGGGCGGCTGTCCCTGTATTCCACCGAAACCTGTGATTTGCCGTCCGGGCCAAGGTAATCCAACACATCCGTCTTGCGGACTTCGGAAAGGCGCTGCGCCAGTTTGTGCGCCAGGTATATGGGTAGCGGCATAAGCTCCGGCGTTTCATCGCAGGCGTAACCGAACATCATCCCCTGATCTCCCGCCCCGCCGGTGTTAACGCCCCGCGCTATATTTTTCGATTGCTTGTGTATGGCGCTTATTACCGCGCAGGACTTGGCGTCAAACCCATAGACCGACGAGTTGTAGCCTATATCGCTTATAACCTTGCGGGCCACGCTCTCGACATCAACATAGGTTTTGGTGGTTATTTCGCCGCCTATTACCACCAGGCCGTTTGTAACCATGGTTTCGCAGGCCACGCGGCCCAGCGGATCCTCTTTAAGTATCTCATCCAACACCGCGTCCGAGATCTGGTCGCAGACCTTATCCGGGTGGCCTTCCGTTACCGACTCCGAGGTGAACATGTAATTTCCTTTCAGCATAACAGCTCCTTTTCCGATGTTGGGCGGCTAAAAATAAACCGCTGCCAACTTGTATTTTGGTAGCGGTCTGATGCGCCGTAAAAAACCGGCGCGCCTATTTAGTTTATCAGACCGATCGGGCAAACAAGTTGGAATAAATATAGCCCTTTTAATTTTTGTTTAGTTTGTTTTTCTTTACATTCCTTTTAACCTTCCTTACCCCGGCTACTTCTGGCGCGCTTATCCGTATTATTCGCTCTCGCAGGATATTATGGACGCTCCGCCGAACGGCGCTTGCGCGAAGCCGACGCCCGCCTTTGACGGATTTTGATAGAAGCCGCGGTAGGTGCGGTTTATTATCGCCAGCAGCTCCGTTTTACCTATACCTTCCTTGCCGTTGGTCATCTTACTTATAACCGTCTGTTTAACCAGATTAGCGAGAAACGCGCCCACTATCTCCTTATGCTTAAGAAGCGCCAGCACATCTCCGTCCTCAAACAGAGTCACAATCTCCCGGTCCTTCGTGCACCGCTTCACCAGGTCAAGGTAGTTGTGCGGCTCAAGGGCGCCGACATCAATTATGTGGTCAAACCGCCCGGGCCGGCTGGCGGCCATATCTACCATACCTTTGTCATTAGTGGTGGCCAGCACAAACACATTATTCTGAACGAAGCCGTCCAGCTTCTGCAGGAAGGTTCCAAGGACATTTTTATTATACATCCGCTCCCTTTCACCTACCACCAGATCTATATCATCAATGCAGAGTATGGCCGGGCTGAAAATATTAGCGAAGGAGAAGAGCATATTAAGCCGGGCGTCACCTCCGCTGGCGAGAATGATTGTAGCTTTCCCTTCGCAGGCTTTTGCTATGGCCCGGACGATCTGGGTTTTGCCCGTGCCCGGAGGCCCTGACAGCAAATATCTGAGAGAGAGCTTTAATTCGTCATATCTGCCGGCGCACTCTATAAACTTGCGCAGTTCCTTAGACACGTTCTCCGGCAAATACACATCGCTTAAAGTCGCGCCTTCAATATTTTTAACGATTTCCACATTCAGGCATCCGGGGTCTTCGTCATCATGCGCATCTGGAGCCTCCAGGACGCGGAGTATTTTACCCCGGTACATGGAATTGCTTATTGCCGTATTAATTAAAAGGTCACGGAGCGTATCAGGCCTTTTAGCCTCGGCGGAGGTCCCGGCAACCACAATCTCATAAACAATACCCTGCATATCCTGGTTCATTCTTAACAGATTAACTGAATAATCGGCTCCGCCGTAGTTAACCTGCGCGTAAACATAGCTATCCTCTATTTGGACCAGTCCGCTTTCAACCTGAAAAGATATCCTCGGCTTTGAGATTACGGGATGGTTAATTGACGTCATGGCGTGAAAGGATTTAACTTTGACCTCGATATTAGCCAGGGTACCGGAATGAAGCGCGTAAAGATATGTTTTAAGGAAGTCAAACGCCCATCGGTTTAACTCTCTTAAGGAAACAAACTGCTCTATGCCGGAAGATGCCGGCGCGTCTTCAACATTTACCGGCCAGAATGGCCGAAACCGTCTTTTGGATCGTTTCATATATATACCTCTATATTTACCGTGATAGGGGCGGAAAAGGAAAACCCGCCGGCAACTTGTAGTTGAAAGCGGGTCTCAGCAATTATTTTCAGCTGTTCCGCTTTAGTCTTAGGTGACAAGTTGGATATTAAATACCTTGCCACCTGCTGCGTGGCAACTTCAGATTATGTTTTATAGACCAATAAAAAAACTCCTTTAGGTCGCAGTTTGGCTTTCGCCCAGGCCGGGCCAAGTTAAGTCTGTAAAGTCTCGCCTGTAACTAAATCCTAGCAAATATTTTTTTAAAAAGTCAATGCGTCGCTTCAACTCACGTAAAATGTTACCCAACATGGGGTTATCAACTCATCTAAAATGTTACCGAACGGTTTTGGGCTGTTACCCACCGCACCGGAGGCATACAGATGACCC
>SESG01034108.1_pt1 | contig 43433 bp, 34 predicted proteins | sample 3171421 | NCBI WGS metagenome assembly SESG01 (sample SAMN10866946, study PRJNA518727) | freshwater metagenome | biome: subpolar coniferous forest; feature: holomictic lake; material: water; isolation source: holomictic Lake 227, 6 m and 8 m depth | place: Canada: near Kenora, Ontario | collected...
TGTATTGGCCACGAGCGCCGGGGAGGCATGATCAATGAAAAGCGGTTTTTTCCCGGTTAGTTTTTCCATCTCCAGGGCATACCATTCGGCTGTCGAGGGGTTGTCGGCATGGGTGATGGAATACTCCCAAACCGCTTTGCCGGCGATGGTTTTCGAGATATTCTGCATCACCTTTTTCATACAACCTTTTTCGGAAAAGGATTTTGAAAAAAGCGCGGCTTTGCCTTCCTGGTCGACCGAGATGACAGGTTTCAAATCCAGTATTTTGGCAACAAAACTTTTTAAAGGACTTACCCTGCCGCTTCGAACGATGTATTTCAGGGTGGTGACACTGACGCGAATCAGGGTCTTTCTCTTCCATTCCTCCATCTCCGACATCACCTCCTCATGAGATGCGCCTGCCTCGACGGCCCGCGCTGCACGCAGCACAACCAGTCCCAATCCTCCGGTGATCAGTTTGGAATTCACCACATCGATCTTTTTCCCGGTACGGGCGATCACATCTGCCGATCCCTTGCTGCTGCTGGAGTAGGTCCCGCTCAGCCCCTGGCTGAGATGGATCCCGATGATCGACTGGTAATGGGTGGACAGATATTCAAACTTATTCTGGAATTCCTTTGACGCAGGCTGTGCGGTGGAGGCTGCCTCATCCGACCCTGCCAGCATGGAATAGAACTGTGGCGGGTTGATGGTCAGCCGGTCGAGGAAATAGGTTTCACCGAAATGAACGGTAAGCGGAACCACATGGATCTGGTGGTTGTCGATCAACTCTTTGGGCAGGTCGCAGGTCGAGTCGGTAACGATGGCAATTTCCGACCTCCTGTTGAACTGGATCTCATTCTGCATGACCATGTCGTCGACCTTCTGGTAGGTGATGTTGCCAAACTGCCGGAGTTGCGAAAATACCTCGGCCGGGAAATCGGTATGGATATGCACCCTTATCTTCTGGGGAGAGCCGGCAACAACGAGCGAATCGCCGCAATGGCTGATATAATTCCGTATTTTATGTTTGTCAAGCTGTTTCCCCCCGATCAATGCTTCGGTACAAAACCTGAAGGTGATCTCATCGTGCGGCATTTCGACCAGCTCCTCGGCCGTTGCGGAGGTTTGATCGACATATCTCATCGCCTTTTCGGCCCCGAGGGTAAAAAAGTCCTTGATGCCTTCAAGCCAGAAAACAAACCCTTTGGCCCCGGCATCCACTACGTGCGCCCTGGCGAGAACCTCTAATTTTTTGGTGGTGGCGGCAAGCGATTCAAGGGCCCTGTTGTAAGCCTCTACCAGCAATTTGATAAAATCATCAAAGCTGTCTTTGAGAAGGTAAACATAATCGGCCCAATCCTTGATGACCGTCAGAATCGTGCCTTCAATGGGATTTGCAATGGCGTCGTAGGCATAGGCAACCGCCTTTTTGATACTTTCGGCAAATGCCTGGATGTCGATGGTTTCATCCGACTGGATTTCATTGCTGAAGCCATATAAAAACTGGGCGAAGATGATGCCCGAATTGCCACGGGCACCGGTCAGGGCTGCATCGGCAAGGGCAACGGCTGTCCGTTTCAGGTTATCTGTCGGGATGATGGCGTCCATGATGGAACGCATGGTGGAAGCAAGGTTGGTCCCGGTATCGGCGTCGGCAACCGGGAACACATTAATTTTGTTGAGTAGTTTTTGTTGTTCGAAAATCCTTTGAGCGCCGGCAAGGAACGAGTAATACAGCTGCTTCCCATCAAGCTCCTTAATCTTTAGAACATTATCGGTCAATATACAGGGGTTTTAGAAACGTGCAAAGTTACAATATATTTTTTAATGATTATTTCAATCGTTTCTGGCGGGTCAGTTCGCCTTTGCTGATTAAAAGTTTCATGGCGCCGGCAGGGTCGGGATACTCGTTCCGGCTGCCGCAGTCGTACATGTCAACCAGCGGATCCCTGTCGGCAATCATCTCGAGCAACTGCGCGGGGCCAGGGGTAACCTTCAGTCTGGCATATTCCTCGTAGGTTACCTTCAGAAAAGCGACAAAGGGTCCGATCCCACGGTTGTCGAGGAGGTACCCCCCGGTCAGCTCATCAGGAATTGCCAGCCTGCCGTTAAAAAAGATATCTTTGACATCGGGAAAAGAGGCAATAGACGATTTATCAGGGGTCATGTCAACCGGCACCAGAAAACGGCAGTCAGCCCTGGTCCTGTATACGATACATCTGGGTCCCGGAACTGCATGGACAGTTTTATTCATGGCAATATTCCGCGTACCTGAACATGAAAGCAACACAGGCAACAGCAATAAAATTATCAGTTTGTGCAGGCTGGTCATACGTTCCGTTTCAGGTGCCGTAAAACTACAAAATTAAAACAGAATTCATTTGAATCTTTGCAATCCCGGATGTTAAAAAAAGCTAAATTCCGCACAGTACTCCATATATTTTTTACTTTTGTAACAATTAAATAATAAACCTAACCTAATAATTAAGTAAATATGAAGAAATTTGTTCTTTCATTTGTTCTGTTAGTCTTCGCTGCTTTTGTTGTAAAAGCCCAGGATGCTCCCCAGCCTAAACCAGCCAACCCTAATGCTCCTGAAATCTCCTTTGATAAAACTGTTCATGATTATGGAACAATCGTTCAGGGTTCAGATGGTACCTGTGAATTCAAATTCACCAATATCGGTAAAGAACCTTTGATTTTGTCGAGACCTCAGTCATCATGCGGCTGTACTGTTCCCACATGGCCTCAGGAACCTGTTCTCCCCGGCAAAAGTGATGTCATCAAAGTAACTTATAACACCAACAATGTTGGCGGGATCAATAAAACCGTAACCGTTACCTCCAATGCGAAAACCGAAAAAATCGTGTTGCAGATCAAGGGAACCGTTACGCCGAAACCAGCCACAACCGCACCGGAGAAGCCGACCGAACAGGGCGCCGCTCCTATCACAAAGTAAATATTATTGTTCATCAGTAAGCAAAAGGCCAGCCATAAGCTGGCTTTGTTGCTTTACTTAAAACCATTTGTATGCCAGCAATTTCAAACCGCGGACAAGCCTGTCCCCCCTCACCGATCCGAAAACTCGTTCCCTATTCCGATGTAGCCAAGAAAAAAGGCATCAAAGTCTACCACCTCAATATCGGTCAGCCGGATATTGAGACGCCGGAAAACGTGCTTGAAAAGATACGCCACATGGACCTGAAGGTTATTGAATACAGCCATTCCGCCGGGATCCTCTCCTACCGGAAAAAGCTTGTTGAATATTACCAGAAGGTCGGCATTGCAGTGACTCCCGACGAAATGATCGTGACCACCGGCGGTTCGGAGGGAATCCTCTTCACCCTGATGGTATGCCTGAACCCGGGCGACGAGATCATCATCCCCGAACCCTTTTATGCCAACTACAACGGTTTTGCGGTAGCTGCCGGGGTGGTTGTCAAACCGATCGGGTCGGTGATTGACGACGGTTTCGCCCTGCCTCCCATGAGCGCATTCGAGGAGGCGATCACCCCCCGCACCAAGGCGATTATGATCTGCAATCCCAACAACCCTACGGGCTACCTCTATTCAAAGGAGGAGCTGGAACTGCTCAGGGATATTGTAAAAAAACATGATCTTTACCTGTTCTCCGATGAGGTTTACCGTGAATTCTGCTACGATGGAATGAAACATTATTCCGTCATGAACCTGGAGGGGATCGACCAGAACGTGGTTCTGCTTGACTCCATCTCGAAACGCTACAGTGCCTGCGGGGTGCGTATCGGCGTGATGATCTCGAAAAACAAGGAGATCATGAGCACTGCCATGAAGTTCGCCCAGGCCAGGCTCTCACCGCCAACCTTCGGCCAGATCGCCGGCGAAGAGGCCATCAATACGCCCGACAGTTACCTAGTCAAGGTTCTGGCCGAATATGTCCAGCGCCGGAATATCGTGGTGGAATCGATCAACAGGATGGAAAACTGTTTCTGTCCGAACCCCGGCGGCGCATTTTATGCAGTTGCCCGCCTGCCGATCGACGACTCCGATAAATTCTGCCAGTGGCTGCTCGAAGATTTTAATTTTGAAGGCCAGACGGTCATGCTTGCCCCGGCAACCGGCTTCTATTCCACTCCCGGCCGCGGCAGGGATGAAGTCAGGATAAGCTATGTGCTCAACCTGTCGGACCTGAAAAGCGCCATGAAGTGCCTCGAAGAGGCGCTAAAGGTATATCCCGGGAGAAAATAGGGGTACCTTGCTATCAACATCCCCGGCCGGAGTTTCGAAAGAAACTCCGGCCGGGGATTTTTTGTTCCGGGTCAGTACATCAGGTATCGTTTCCTGATCGCCTTGAACCTGCTGATCCCTTTTTGCCAGCTGGCGCGGATCTCCGTCTCGGATTTTCCCTCCCTGATTTGCCGCTGAAGGGTAGCATTCCCGGCCAGTTTGTTGAAATAGTCGTTAAAAAAACCATCGGGAGCAAGGCTGTGAAAGCCCTCCAGAAGCCAGCCGAGTTGCATCATGCCAAGTTTTTCAGGGTGTTTGACCAGGTACCCGCGAAGGTCCACCCCATGACATTCCCGGTTTTCAAAAGGGGGATGGAGACTGGCCCCGGGAACGGAGCGGGGAGTAAAGGAAAAGGATCCTGATTTCATCAGGGGGTGACCAAACACCTCAAAGGGGAAATTGGTGCCCCGGCCGATGCTGAAGGTGGTACCCTCAAAGAGACAGAGGGATGGATAAAGCCATACCGCATTTGCATCCGGAAGATTGGGCGAGGGCTTAACCTCCAGTTCAACCTTGGTTTCATGGGTATAGTTGGTCAGGCGGATCACCTTCAGGTCGCATTCCCGGCCGTTTTTCAGCCATTTTTCGCCATTGACCATGCAGGCATACTCCCCGATGGTCATCCCGTAAACCACCGGGACCGGGTGCATCCCGACGAAAGAGGCAAATTCCTTTTCCAGTACAGGGCCATCGATATAAAACCCGTTGGGGTTAGGCCTGTCGAGAAGCACAAGGGGGATCCCGTTTTCGGCGCAGGCCTCCATGACGAAGGTCAGGGTGGAGATATAGGTATAAAACCTCACGCCCACATCCTGCAGGTCAAACACCATCATATCCAGTGAAGCAAGATCCTCCCTCGCGGGTTTCTGTTTTGAACCGTACAGCGAAACTACCCGAATCCCGGTGGCAGGGTCCGTTGTGTCGGATATGGTCTGACCGGCATCCGAATTCATCCTGAAACCATGTTCCGGCGAGAATATCCGTTTGATGTAAAACCCTTTGCCAATAAGCACATCCACGATATTCGCATGCCATACGACCGATGCATTGTTGGCCACAATGCCGATCGACCGTCCCTTCAGGATGGGAAAATAGGCAGCCGTGTCACCGGCCCCGGGTATTACCTGCGATTGCACCAGCAGGGGCCATAGCATGAAGATCACCGGATAAAAATGCCGGGCGAAGGAGTGGCGGTTGACAACCGGCACCAGTCCCGGCGGGTCGTTTATTGCTGCAGCCATTTCATTGATCGAAAAAAGACATACTTTTGCAAAGTAAACACTTCTTTTAGTTGAATACTGAATTTTTTCTGGCAAAACGGCTCGTATCACGAAGCAAGGGAAATTTTTCCTGGACCTTCGTCGTGATCGCCATCACCTCGATAGCCCTCGGGCTGGCGATCATGTTCATTGCCGTGGCGATCCTCACGGGGTTTAAAAAGGAGATCAGGGAAAAGGTTGTGGGATTTTGCGGCCATGTCCAGATTATTAAATATGCCGAAACCACCACCTACGAACCACAGCCGGTGGAAAGACAACAGCCCTTTTTCAGCCGGCTTCAAAAGACCCCGGAAATCCGCCACATCCAGGTCTTTGCGACCAAAGCCGGTATTATTAAAACTACCGACCAGATCCAGGGTGTGGTGCTGAAAGGGGTCAGCACCGATTATGACTGGAGTTTTTTCAGGAACAAGATGGTCGAGGGACACATCTTTACCCTGAAGGATACGGTTAGAACAGATGAGGTGATCATATCACGGAAAATCGCCAACCTGCTGAACTTACACGTAAACAATGAAATGCGCATGTATTTTATTGTCGGGAACAATACGCTGGGCCGGAAATTCAGGATTTCGGGGATTTATGATACCGGGCTGGAAGAGTTTGACAAATTGTATGTCATCGGCGACATCCGTCATGTCCAGAAGCTCAATGGCTGGACAACAGGCCAGGTGGGCGGGTTTGAGGTTTATCTCAACGATTTCAAAGACCTGGACAGGATGGGCGTATATATTTACCACCAGATCGGGTTCAGTCTGGATGCGCAGACCATCAGGATGCTCTTTCCCCAGATATTCGACTGGCTTGACCTCCAGGACATCAATGTGCTGATCATCCTGATCCTGATCGTACTGGTATCATCCACCACCATTGTTTCCACCTTGCTGATCCTGATCCTGGAAAGGACGACCATGATCGGCATCCTGAAGGCGCTGGGGATGCGCAACCGGGATATCCGGAATGTCTTTCTTTACAATGCCCTCTACATCGTAGGCTGGGGGGTGTTATGGGGTAATGCGCTTGCCTTTACCCTTTGCCTGCTACAGAAGAAATTCGAACTGGTAACCCTCTCCGAAGAGACCTACTATGTATCGGTAATCCCGGTTAACCTGAACATCTGGAACATCCTCCTGATCAACCTGGGAACCGTGGCCGTTTGTTATCTCATTTTCACCCTCCCCTCCTTTATCATATCAAGGGTCACGCCGGTTAAGGCGATCCGTTTCAGTTAACAAGGGAATTCCCGACCTGAAGGCCGGCAGGGAATGTCAGGCAGGATTACAGCTCATGAACACCTTGCCCGGTTTGCGGGAAGGAGAATCAGGTCAGCCCGGGATAGATCAGGTCAAGACCGCATTTCAGGTTGTGCAGGTAATCCAGCGCCTTCAACACCAGTTTTTTGGGAAGGATTGACCCATGTTGCGGCAGGATAGCATTTACCTCGACATTCTTCAAGCTTTTCACAAATCCCTTTGCCGCAATGTTGCCGGCCATGTAGTCAAGGTGAAAAAGGTTCATTTTCATTTCATGCCTGCTGAAATCATCTACCACAAGTCGCCATTCCGGGTCGATGGAGGCCCAGATATCACCGGAAAAGAGGAACCTTGAGGTTTCATCCCACGTGGTAAAGGCTCCTGGAAAGTGGAGGAACGGCGCTTCATAGAACCTGAGTTTTTTTCCTGATTCAAAAATGTAATGTGGGTTTTCGTTGATATTCACGAAGGAATAGTTCAGTTTGCCATAATGATGAAGCAGGATGTTGGTGCGTACCGATGTGATGATCCTGATATCAGGATTTGTGGTTAGCCAGTCGACCATTGAAGCGGCCACATCGGGATCCTGGTGACAGACAATCAGCGCTGTTATCTTTTCAGGTGCAAGGATCTGGGCTACCCGCATTTTAACAAAATCAAAGGCACCGCGGCCGCCCGGATCAACAATAATGGCTTCGTGCCCGTCGACTATCAGGTAGGTATTGCAGCGAAAAGCGCTCAATTCAGGTACGCCAAGCCAGTAAATGGTATGCTGGTCATCCTGGTAGAGCGGTGTTGGCTTGTCGCAGTTCCCTGTGAAGGTTCGCCCGAGTTCAACCAAATCGATGGTATTCATAAAAGCTTTTATTTAGTCTTTTTTATGCAGTCCGCATTCTTTAAATTCAGGCAGTTCCCACCACCATCTCCCCGAGCGGACATCTTCCCCGGGCTGAACCTGCCGGGTGCAGGGCTGGCATCCGATGCTCGGATATCCCTTCTGGTGCAATTCATTAACCGGGATTTTTTTTTCACGAATGTAGGCCCACAAAGATTCTTCCTTCCAGTAAATCAATGGATTCACCTTTATGATCTGCATCCGGGCATCCCATTCGACCATGTTGCTGGTACTGCGGGTTACCGATTGTTCATGGCGCATCCCGGTAACCCAAACCTTCATGCCGGCCAGGGCCCGCGTCAGCGGCTCGATCTTACGGATATGGCAGCAAAGCCTCCTGTTTTCAAAACTGTCATAAAAAAGGTTTATCCCGTGTTTGTTGACCATCCCTTCAACCCCCGACGACTCGGGGAAATAGGTGTCAATTTCTATTCCGTATTTTTTCCTGGTGATATCCAGCAGATCATAGGTCTCCTGGAAAAGCCGCCCGGTGTCAAGGGTAAAGACTCTGACCGGCAGCTTTGCCGACCCTATCATATGCGTAATCACCTGGTCCTCTGCACCCAGGCTGGTTGAAAAGGCGATTTCACCTGCATATGCCGACGCAAACCAGGCCAGCAACTCTTCAGGCGAAGCGTTCAGAAACTGCTGGTTTAATGCTGCAACTTGTTCTTCCATATCATATGAATCTTCTTGAATATTTTTGATTGATCACAATTTTACCAGTCATACACTTGCAAACATCTTCAGCCTGCGAAAGGTCTGTCTCAGATGACAACTCCGTAACCGGACAAACCAAGCCTGGCATACAAGATTTTAAATATGTTTTCAGATCATATTATCAACCAGGAACAGGTTATGAAGGTACCATTGCGCTCAATCCTCAATTATTCTGTGAATTTACAAAAAACGACCTGAATTGTCAATTATTTTCCATGCGAGACATCTTTCATGACCGATTTATTCCCGATTTCTCGCTGTCATATGGTACAAACCGGGTTCATAATTGTAATTTTGGGCAAAATTAAGATCATGAAGCTTCATTTTATTGCCATCGGAGGCAGCGCCATGCATAACCTGGCGATCGCGCTCCACAAAAGGGGATACCTCATAACAGGTTCCGACGATGAATTTTTCGAGCCATCAAAGAGCCGGCTTGCGGCGCACGGATTGTTGCCTGAGCGCCAGGGCTGGGATGCTTCGCGGGTTACACCCGGTCTTGATGCGGTCATCCTGGGCATGCATGCCAAAGCCGACAACCCTGAATTGCTGAAAGCGAAGGAACTTGGTATAAAGATTTTCTCTTACCCTGAATATCTTTATGAACACGCGAAAAACAAGAAGCGCGTGGTAATTGGCGGGAGCCACGGAAAAACGACCATCACCGCCATGGTCCTGCATGTGCTTCAGCATGAGGGGATGGATTGCGATTACATGGTGGGCGCGCAACTCGAGGGGTTTGATGTCATGGTAAGGCTTACAGAACAGGCCCGGGTCATGGTCATTGAAGGAGATGAATACCTTACCTCCCCGATCGATCTCCGCCCGAAATTTCATCTTTACAAACCTGACATCGCCCTGCTCAGCGGCATTGCCTGGGATCATATCAATGTATTCCCCACTTTTCAGCAATATATTGACCAGTTTGTGATTTTCATCAACCAGATCACCGCGGGTGGAACCCTGATCTATTGCAGCAGAGATGAGGAATTGCAGAAAATCTGCCCACAATCGCGCGCAGGCATCAGCATTTTTCCATACGATGTTCCCCTTCACACGATCAGCGAAGGGATCACACGCATTCTGTTTGGGCAGGAAGAATATCCTTTGCAGGTTTTCGGCAGGCATAACCTGCTGAATATGAACGGTACCCGCATTGTCTGCAATCAGCTGGGCATCGACGACCATTCGTTTTACAACGCGATCCAAACCTTCAAAGGAGCCTCCAAGCGGCTGGAAATGATCGGCAGGAATGAATCAAGGGTTGTCTACAAGGACTTTGCCCATGCCCCTTCGAAGGTTAAGGCCACGCTGGAGGCTGTCAAAGAGCAGTTTCCCGACCGTAAGGTGGTGGTTTGCCTTGAACTGCATACTTACAGCAGTCTGAACAAGGATTTTTTAGACCATTACCGCGGAACCCTCGACCCCGCCGACAGGGCCATTGTTTATTACAGCCCCCATGCCCTGCTGCTGAAGAGGCTTCCTGAGATATCAAACGACCAGGTAAGGGAGGGATTTATGAAAACCGGCTTGGAGGTTTATACCGATTCCGCGGAGATGGCTGAAGCGCTTTTCAGTGACAACCATTCCGGCGATATATTACTCATGATGAGTTCGGGAAATTACGACGGGCTTGATCTGCAACAGCTGGCTGTACGTTGGATTGAACGTTAAACAAAGAACCTCGCGGCAAGCCGCGAGGTTCTTTGTTTATGGAGCAGAAGGCAAATGCCTTGTTCAGTGGATTAGCCGTTCATCGAGATCAGGAACTCCTCGTTGGTGTTGGTGAACTTCATCCGTTCACGGAGGAATTCCATCGCTTCCAGCGGATTCATATCCGCCAGGTGATTCCTGAGGATCCAGATCCGCTGAAGGGCATCCTTGTCAAGCAGCAGGTCTTCGCGGCGGGTACTCGAGGAGACGATATCAATAGCTGGATAGATACGCTTGTTGGAGAGTTTGCGGTCGAGCTGCAATTCCATGTTGCCGGTACCCTTGAATTCCTCAAAGATCACTTCGTCCATCTTGGAGCCTGTTTCAATGAGGGCCGTGGCAATAATGGTAAGCGATCCGCCATTTTCAATCTGCCGGGCAGCGCCAAAGAAACGTTTGGGTTTCTGCAGTGCATTGGCTTCGACGCCTCCCGATAAAACCTTGCCGGAGGCAGGCGCTACGGTATTGTAAGCACGGGCGAGACGGGTAATTGAATCGAGCAGGATGACCACATCATGTCCGCATTCGACGAGCCGTTTGGCCTTTTCCAGGATGATATTGGAAATGCGGGTGTGACGGTCGGCGGGTTCGTCAAAGGTGGATGATATAACTTCCGCCTTCACGCTGCGCTGCATATCGGTAACCTCCTCGGGACGTTCATCGATTAGAAGGATGATCATATAGACATCGGGGTGATTCGCGGCGATGGCATTGGCAATCTCCTTAAGAAGCACCGTTTTACCGGTTTTAGGCTGGGCGACGATCAGTCCGCGTTGTCCGAAACCAATCGGGGCGAACATGTCGATAACCCTTGTCGACATGCTTTCGTTCTTGTGGCCGGTGAGTTTGAATTTCTTCATCGGGAACAGCGGCGTCAGGTAATCGAAGGGGATACGGTCACGGACCTCTTCAGGTTTGCGGCCATTGATCAGGTCAACCTTGATCAGCGGGAAATATTTTTCACCCTCTTTCGGCGGGCGGATGGTACCCCGGACGGTATCGCCGGTTTTCAGCCCGAACAGTTTGATCTGGGACTGTGAAACATAGATATCATCGGGTGAATTCAGGTAATTGTAATCGGAGGAGCGCAGGAAACCATAGCCATCGGTCATAATTTCAAGAACCCCTTCGCTGACGATGATCCCTTCAAATTCGAAGGTGTATTCTTCGCGGTGGCGTTCGGGGTATTTCCTTGGAAACTCGCGTTGTTTGCGGTCATCAGAAACCGGCTGGGCTGTGTTGTCAGCATTTGCTTCAACTTCACCGATTTCGATTTCCATCGGTTCAATCGGGCCATCGGGTTTCTGAATGATATCGACAGGGTCGATGGGAATAAAGGGCTTGTCGCTGGTTTCCTCGAAATCAAAACGTTCTTCAGAATTATCAATCAGTTCAGGCATCGTCATTTTCACCAGCGGTTCGGCAGCTTTTTCCTGGTAGGGCCTGAAGGGTTTATTTTCCCTTATCGGCTTGTGTTCGCGAGGAGGACGCTGTTCCTTGGGAGCCTGCGGATCACGGGGAGTTTGCGGATCACGGGGAGTTTGCGGATCACGGGGAGCCTGTGGTTCACGGGGAGGCAACTGGTTTTTCTGACCGGCCGGTTCACGGGGAGTACGCTGGTCTTTCGGTGGCACCGGTCCCCGTGGAGGACGCTGATCCCGTTGCTGACGGGGCTCGCGCGGCTGGGAAGGTGCGGCTGGATCCTTGATCTCCTTCTTTTCAGCAGAGGGATCTGAGGCACGGGGTTCCCTGGGGGTGTTCGGCAAACTGGTTTCACGGGGTTCCCGTGGAGTTTCGTTACTATCTTTTCTTGGACGGCCACGGAAGGGCTTTGCCTGCTCCTGCTTCTCTTTGCTCAGGATCTCCGGGGTGGGGTTCAGCGCCTGATGATCGAGGATTTTATAAATGAGGTCCTGCTTTTCAAGTTTTTCAACTTTGGGGATATTGAATTCTTTGGCAATCACTCTGATCTCTGACAGCTCTTTGCTGTCGAGGGAAATAATGTCATACATGATATAAAAATTTAATTGATTGAATAGTCAATATGAAAATGAACTATGGTTTGAGGATAAGGATTGAACTGGACTGAAATTGGAAAAAGAAACTGCCGTGGGGATTAAAATCGGTACAAAGATAGAAAATAATTATGGATTGTCAAATTTTTTTCCGAAAGCGGTTTCCCGTCAACGGAAATCTTCCTAATTTCGCGCTGAATTTAACGATTTCCCTATGTTACAGCGTATTCAATCGGTATACCTTGCAATCGTGGCACTTGCTGCGCTCCTCCTTTTTTTCTTTCCGCTGGCAAATTATTACAATGATCTGCATGGCAACTACAAATTTTTTATCTATGGCGTCAGGTGCATGGATCCCGAACCAAAGGTGTTGTTCAGCACTTTTTTCACCACCCCGCTCGTAATCCTGGCCCTGGTGTCGCTGATTTTTTCGGTGGCAACCATTTTCCTCTACAAAAAACGTTTCCTGCAGATCCGCATCTGCGCCTTTAATTTGATTACCAACATTGTCCTGATCATGGTAATCTTTTTCTTTTATGCCACCCGGATCCAGTCGATGACCCTGACCGAACCCCAGTATAATTTCCTGGGCATGTCCCTTCCCCTGATATCGATCGTTTTCCTGATCCTCAGCAACCGGGCTATCAGGAAGGATGATGTATTGGTAAAATCGGCCGACAGGCTCAGGTAGCGGGATGCCCGCAACCGGGACGGGGTTCCCCTAATGCTGTTTACGGGGGATATCAATCAGTTCGAGATCCCGCATGTTTTTCCCGTCGATGACCACCCTGATGGCCGTGATCGATTTGTGGATCCCGTATTTTCCCGCCGCACCCGGGTTGATATGCAGCAGGCTGTGTTTTTTGTCATACATCACCTTCAGGATATGGGAATGGCCGCATACGAACAGGGTGGGCCGCTCCTGCAATATCAGCCCCCGCGCTTTCGGGTCATAGCGTCCGGGATAACCGCCGATATGGGTCATCAGCACCTTCACCTCCTCCACCATAAATTGCTGGACCTCCGGGTATTCAATGCGGACATCCTGCCCGTCGATATTGCCGTAAACAGCACGGAAAGGCTTTAATTCGCGCAGCTGGCAGGCAACTCCGATATTCCCCATATCGCCTGCATGCCATATTTCATCCACCCCTGAAAGAAACTCCAGCACACTTGGATGGACAAATCCATGGGTATCCGACAAAATTCCTACTGTTTTCATCTGGCTGGTATTATGCTGAAGCCCGCAAAGGTACACAGAAGGAGCAGAATTTTTGCCCTGCAGGATCTTCCGCCGTCATCCTGACGAAAATAACCGATATTTTTGCATTATAAACATTACGCCCATGTGGATAAAAAAACTGGCAGCCCTCCTGGTGGTTATGGGCTGTTTCACCCTTGCAACAGGCCAGTCGCTCAGGGTGCTGACCTACAATATCCGGTACGACAATCCCGGCGACGGTCAAAACAGCTGGCCGCTGAGAAGAGACTGGTTATGCTCGCAGGTACGCACCTGCAGCCCCGATATTTTCGGGATCCAGGAGGGATTGTCACACCAGGTTGACTATATCGACAGCGCCCTGGCGGTGTATCACCATATCGGCGTCGGCCGCGATGACGGCATGAAAAAGGGTGAATTCAGCGCCATCTTTTACAATTATAAAAAATTCAGGGTATTAAAACAATCCAGCTTCTGGCTCTCCCCCACGCCCGGCAAGCCATCGAAGGGGTGGGATGCCGCCTGTATCCGCATCTGCACCTGCGGTTTGTTTGAAGAGCTGACCACCAGGCGGCAATTCTGGGTCTTTAACACCCACCTCGACCACATGGGAGTCGTTGCCCGTAAAAACAGCGCTGTGCTTATCTGCCGGAAAATCGCGGAGCTTAACAGGAAAGGGTTGCCCGTCATTCTCACAGGCGATTTCAATGGTGGTCCTGAAAGTGAACCAATCCGGTATATAACCGGGCGGTTTGCCGACGCCCGGCTTGAAATGAAAGATCCGGAACCGGGCGACGAAGGCACCTTCAACGGGTTTGACCCTTCAAAACCTGTCAACGAGCGGATCGACTTTGTCTTTACAGGGAAAACTGGATTTTCCATTACAAAGTATCATGTGATCAGGGAATATCATGACGGCAAATATCCCTCCGACCATTTCCCTGTTGTGGTGGAGATGAAGTTCACACGTTGATTTTTCCCGTGGTTCACCGTGATTGGGTTAATTAACCTATTTTTGTACGTCCTAAGTGATGTTTCATGGAAAAAGTTGTCATTCTGATTTTTGGAGCGGGATTCCTTGCCGGTTTCATCCTGCTTTATGTCAGGATGGGCAGCTCCGGGAAAAAGGGCAATTCAGCCGAAGCCGAACAATTAAGGGTGCAGGTCAATGTGCTGTCCAGCGAAAAAAGCGCTGTTGAAGAACGCGCCCGCATGCTGCAAATCCAGGCCGATGAGGCAAAAGCGATGATTGCTGCCAGGGATGCCACGGTGATCGCAATAAACAATGAACTTTCATCGAGGAATGCCGAATATGCCGGCCTGCAGCAACAGCTTGCCGGCCAGCAGGCCGACCTTGAAAACATCCAGGCGAAGTTCCGACTGGAATTCAGGAACCTGGCCAACGAGATCCTGGAGGAGAAGACCCTGAAGTTCACAGAACAGAACAAGGCGGGGCTCAGCGAGATCCTGAAGCCGCTGGGTGAAAAGATCCGCGATTTTGAAAAAAAGGTGGATGAAACCTACGACAAGGAGTCGAAACAACGTTTTTCCCTCGAACGGGAAATCAAAAACCTGGCGGAGCTGAACCAGCAGATCAGCAAAGAGGCAAACAACCTTACCCATGCCCTCAAGGGACAGTCCAAAACACAGGGAAACTGGGGCGAGATCATCCTGGAAAACATCCTGGAGAAGTCGGGACTTACGCGCGACCGTGAATTTTTTGTGCAGCAGTCACACACCGGCCAGCAGGGAAACAGGCTTCAGCCTGATGTGATCGTTACCTACCCCGGCGACCGGAATGTGGTGATCGATTCCAAAGTGTCGCTGGTTGCCTATGAACGTTATGCCTCCGCCGAAACCAGGGAGGAACAGGATCTTGCCGCCCGGGATCATCTGACGTCGGTAAAGAACCATATTGCCGACCTGAGCAGCAAAAACTACCAGGACATCTATGCCCTGAAAAGCCTTGATTTCGTCATGCTGTTCATGCCCATCGAGCCGGCCTATATGGTTGCCGTGCAGGCTGACCCGAATCTCTGGAACTATGCTTATGAAAAAAGGGTACTGCTGATCAGCCCGACAAATCTGATTGCCGCCCTAAGGATGATCGCGAACCTGTGGAGAGTCGAATACCAGAATAAAAACGCCATGGAGATTGCCCGCCAGAGCGGCGACCTGTATGACAAATTTACAGGATTCATCGAGGATCTGCAGGAGATCGGTTCGAAGATCGACAGTTCACGCAAGGCCTGGGATGCATCCATGAACAAACTTTCAACAGGCAAAGGAAACCTGATCAGGAGAGTTGAAAATATAAAAACACTGGGAGCCAGGGCAGGCAGGGAGATCCCGAAGTCGATGCTCGACAGGTCGGAAACTGGAGACTGAAACCAGGCTCTCGGTAAAGGGGTGATAATAAGTCAGGAATGATCGTGTTAAAAGTGAATGGTGAATCAAGATAAATGAAGGAGAAAAAATGAAGAAAGAGACCTATATTTACGGCATAAGGCCAACCATCGAGGCCATTAAGGCCGGCAAAGAACTTGAAAAAATATTCCTCCAGAACGGATTGAAGGGCGACGGATTCAGGGAATTGTTCAACCTTATCAAGGAGCTGGAGATCCCCTACCAGTTTGTCCCGATTGAAAAACTAAACCGCCTGTCGCGTCAGAACCACCAGGGGATCATTTCCTATGTCTCTGAAATAACCTATCAACGCATCGAGGACCTGGTGCCCAATGTTTTCGAACAGGGACGAACGCCGCTTTTCCTGCTGCTTGACCGGGTAACCGATGTACGCAACGTGGGTTCCATCGCAAGGACTGCCGAGTGTGCGGGGGTTGACGGACTGGTCATCCCGGCGAGGGGGTCGGCCCAGATCAATTCCGATGCGATCAAAACCTCGGCCGGGGCGCTCTACAAACTACCCGTGGTGCGCGCTCAAAACCTCAAGGAGACGATCCAGTTTCTCAGGGACAGCGGGCTGACCATCGTGGCTGCAACTGAAAAGGCCGAAAAAGAATACACCGCTGTCGATTTCAACAGGCCCATGGCCCTGATCATGGGATCTGAAGGGGAAGGCATCTCCGAGGAGTACCTCAAACTGACCGACGAGTTTCTCCGGATCCCGCTGATGGGGGAGATCGAATCGCTCAATGTCTCCGTGGCAGCCGGGGTCATCCTTTTTGAAACCCTGCGGCAACGCAATATTAAATAGTTCAGTTCATTGCCTTTTATTATCCATAAATAAAGAACGTGATGTCATTTGAGTTCCATCCGGTCACTATCCTTAAAACCCTTTGCGGATGAAATACCTGTATAAATACACCCCTGAGATTATCCTGTTTGTCTATCTCCTGGTCTTCCTGGGTTTTAAAGCACCCAACACCCTTTCAGGCCATATGATTAACGGCGACGGGAAGGGATATTATGCTTATCTCCCGGCCATCTTTATCTATAAGGACCTGCAATTCAACTTCCAGGAGAAGATCGATTACCAGTATTATGCCGGGAATACAACCCCGCCAAAGGATTACCGGAATCCGGCCGGCTCCAGGAGGGTGGATAAGTTCTTCCCTGGGTTGGCTATTATCTGGGCGCCCTTTTTCATTGCCGCCCACATCCTGGCCATCCTGGAGGTGTTTCCCAAGGACGGGTACTCCCTCCCCTACCAGTATGCCATAGTACTCTCAGCCCTGCTATTCCTGTGGCTTGGAGCCCGTTGGCTGCAGAAACTATTGAAGCAATACGGTTCCGGCGACCGCACCGCAGCCTTTATCACGCTGTCGGTGACGCTGGGAACAAATCTTCTTTTCTATACGGCCATGGAGCCCTCCATGCCTCATGTCTATTCCTTCGCCCTGATGACGGCCTTTTGCTACTTTACCTTTAACCTGTTCCACGATTTCAGGCCCAAATGGTTTGTAAAGTCGCTCCTCTCCCTTATCCTGATCGTCCTCGTCCGCCCCACGAACGGATTGATCGTGCTGCTCATCCCCCTTTTCGCAGGGAACCTGCCTGCAGCGCGGAATACCATCAATCAACTGGTTTCTGAACGAAAAGCGCTTGCAAGGGGTACTATCATGGCACTCGTACTGCTGGCGATTCCCTTTATCCTGTGGTACCTGCAAACCGGCCGGTTTTTCGTGTACAGCTATGGGAATGAAATATTTATGTTTTCCTCTCCCCGTATTTCAGATATCCTTTTCAGCTTCAACCACGGTTGGTTTATTTATACTCCCGTGGCCTTTATCGCCCTGTTCGGATTTATCCCCCTTTTCCTGCGGAACCGCCCCGGGTTTTTCCAGCTGGTTCTCTTTATGGGTGCCTTTGTATATGTATCTTCCTGCTGGTGGCTCTGGACATACAATTCACAATTCGGCCAGCGTGTTTTTACAGATATCCTTTTTGCGGTTGCCCTGCTATTGCTGTTTTTATACCAGGCGCTGGAGAAGACCATGTTCAGGAATGTTTTATCAGGCCTCCTCCTGGTATTGATTTCGCTGAACCTCTTCCAGTTTTACCAGCAGACACGACAGGTCCTGCCGGCCGATTCGGTGACAAAGTCGATATACCAGGACTCCTTTTTCAGTCTTGTGCCCGTCATCAGGTCCTATATCCCTGACGAGTGCATCGTTTCGTCGAAAACCCTGGCGAATGACATGGAAAAGGATAAGGGGGGCATCTGGATGAATCCGCGGACGCGGACCAGCAAAGTGTTCCACCAGGGACAATGGTCGTCGCGGACCGACAATGTCATCCCCTACAGTGTTGGACCGGAAACCCGGTTCGACAGCCTTTTCACAACCAAAAACCGTGTTATCAGGGTAAGCAGCTGGGTTTACGCGCCGATAGAGATTGCCGGGATCACACTGGTAGTCGATTTTCAGCTGAAGGGAAAAAGCGTTAGTCTTAACCAGGTCACCCTCGACAGGTTTATCAGGTCGAAGAGCTGGACCGAAACCGGCGTGGCCTTTTACGTTCCCCGCACCCTTCAGAGAAACTGCACGGTAAAGATATACTTCTACAATCCGTCGGCCTGTTACCAGTTCTTTATTGACGACCTGGTCATTGATTTCCTGTCACTCAAAGACGATCCCTCCTGCAGGAAAATCGACGGGGTGGTGATAACCAAATGAAAACAGTCCATGTTCATCCTGAAGATCCAAGGTGCAGGCAATATCCCGGATTATATCCAGATCCGCGACCATGACTTCAACCTGGTAGCCTATTTTAAAATAACAAATCCCAAAACGGCCCTGGCACGTTGCCATCTGCTGGACCGGATGGACGAGATCCTGTCGCTGGCAGGCAGGCTGGAATACGGAAAAATTCACAAGCTGGAACTTTAACATCGTAAATCGGAACAAATCGTTACTTTTGTCCAAACCGAACCTACCATTATGACCGGCGAAAACATTATCGAACTCGACAAGGTTTCAGTTTACCAGAATGAAAACCTCATCCTGGCAAATGTATCGCTGACCATCCGCAGTGGTGAGTTTTTTTACCTCATCGGGAAGACGGGCAGCGGGAAAAGCAGCCTGCTGAAGACCATTTATGCCGAATTGCCCGTCAGGGTTGGAACGGCAAGGGTTGCCGGGTACGACCTGCGTACTTTGCGATACAAGGAGGTCCCCTACCTGAGAAGGAAGCTGGGTATCGTGTTTCAGGACTTCCAGCTATTGATGGATCGCTCGGTAAATGAGAACCTCTACTTTGTGATGCGGTCGACCGGGTGGAAAGATAAGCGGGAGATGCAGAAACGGCTGCTGGAGGTGCTTGCCAAGGTGAACCTCGGAAACAAGGGCGGCAAGATGCCTCACCAACTCTCGGGGGGCGAGCAGCAGCGGGTTGCCATTGCGCGTGCCCTCGTCAACGACCCCGAGGTGATCCTGGCCGATGAACCTACCGGGAACCTGGATCCCGAAAGTTCCGAAGGGATCATCAGCCTGCTGATGGACATTTCAAAAACAGGCAGGGCCGTGGTAATGGCAACGCATAATTATACGTTTTTCGACAAGTACCCGGCCCTGACCCTGATATGTGAAAACGGGAGAGTTATCCCCCATTAGGCGCCCAAAGTGGCAACCATCACCGCTTTGATCGTGTGGAGGCGGTTTTCGGCTTCATCAAAAACGATGGATGCAGGCGATTCAAACACCTCTTCCGTCACCTCAAGCCCGTCAAGCCCGTATTTTTTAAAGATGTCAAGCCCGACTTCGGTATCCTTGTTATGGAATGCAGGCAGGCAATGCATGAATTTCGTGTCAGGGTTGCCGGTAAGTGCCATCATCTTTGCATTCACCTGGTAAGGCAGCATCTCCTTGATACGTTCATCCCAGAGTTCCTTTGCTTCGCCCATCGACAACCAAACATCGGTATAGATAAAATCAACTCCCTTTACGGCCTCTTCCACATTTTCGGTCAGGGTAATTCTGGCGCCGGTTTCTTTTCCGATGGCACGGCATTTCTCAACCAGCTCTTCCTCAGGCCAGTATTTTTTTGGTGCACAGGCACGGAAATCCATTCCCATTTTCGAAGCGCCGACCATGAGCGAATTGCCCATGTTATTCCGGGCATCACCGCAATAGGTAAAGGCAACCTGGTGCAGGGGCTTGTCCGAATGTTCGATCATGGTCAGGAAATCGGCCAGAATCTGGGTTGGGTGGAATTCATTCGTCAGGCCGTTCCATACCGGTACTCCTGCATATTTTCCAAGTTCTTCAACGATCGACTGACCAAAGCCGCGGTATTCAATACCGTCGTACATGCGCCCGAGCACCCGGGCAGTGTCTTTCATGGTCTCTTTCTTCCCGATATGGGATCCTTCAGGCCCTAAATAGGTTACCCTGGCGCCCTGGTCCAGCGCGGCAACTTCAAATGCGCAGCGGGTACGGGTGGAAGCCTTTTCAAAGATCAGGGCAATATTTTTTCCCTTTAACCGCGGTTGTTCGGTACCGGCATATTTGGCCTTTTTAAGATCCATGGAAAGATCGAGTAAAAATCTGATCTCCTGGGGGGTGAAATCGAGCAACTTTAAAAAATTCCTGTTTCGAAGATTGAATGCCATAAATGATAAGTTTAGATTTATAATTTGAGATTTGGAAACTGTTTAATGTTGTGTCGTTTTGTGGTATGATCCTTTTTCCTTATCGCATGTTTATTTTAACCACAATGGACACAATGATTTACACAATGGGCACAATGATCTTTTTGTGCGTTCTGCCTTACTTTGGTCGTGATTAAAATTGCATGTGCAAAATTAGGAATTTCCTGTCACCGGGCAAACAGGTTCTGTAAAGATCAAAACCACAAACTTTCACGATTCCCGTAGGAAGCCGGTTCGCAACCTGTGGGTTTCCTAGTCGACCTGTATTTCCGACATCTGCATGTCGCGCCCGGAGGGTCGTTGAAAGGCTTTTAACCCAAATTCAGGCAAAACGGCAAGAATATGTTCAAAAAGGAGGGCCTGGAAATCCTCAAAGCTGCTGAGGTCGGGTGAGATAAAATAGCCATATAATTCAAGCGGGAGCCCGTTCTCAGTGGGTTGCTGGATGCGCACCATCAGCGAGGCATCCTTATTCAGGTTCGGTATGTTTCGCAGGTAATCAAGGATATAAATCCTGAAAAGACCCAGGTTCGTGATCCGGCCTTCCGGGGCTTGGGGTTCCGCAATAATAATGCCATTTTCTCTCAGCGTATCGAATTTTGATTGATCCATAAAGGTGATGGTACCGATGTCGATCAGCACGGAGCGTTTCATCCGGCGGCCTCCGGCCTCGTTCATGCTGCGCCAGTTCTGGAACGAATCGGTGACCAGCGTATAGGTCGGGATGCAACTCACGGAGTTATCGAAATTCCTGACCTTCACCGTCACCAGTGAAATATCGATTACCGTACCGTCGGTATTGAATTTGGGCATGGTGATCCAATCGCCGATATGGAGCATTTTATTGTTTGAAAGCTGCACTCCGGCCACAAAACCCAGGAGACTGTCCTTGAAGATCAGCATGATCACCGCTGACATGGCGCCCAGCCCGGCAAGCAGCGTAAGTGGCGACTGTCCGATCACGACGGAGATCATGGCAATCCCCCCGACGACATAGGTAATGATCTTGCCGATCTGCACATACCCCTTGATGGGCTTTGAATCGGAGATATCAAGGTCGCCGTAAATATGATAAACGGCATTTAAAAATGAGACCGCCACCAGCAGGATGATCCAGGTCATGTACAGATGCAGCCCTAGTTCGATGAAGTGGATGGCTTCCGGGTATTTTGAGATGCTTGGCGACAACGAAACCTTCAGCACCAGGGGAGGCAGCAGCATGGCAAGCCGGGTAAATACCTTTTGTTCGTAAAGATGATCATCCCATTTACTGACCGACCGTTCCACCAGCCTTTTAAGAAACTTGTTGATGATGTATTTTGCAATGTAATAAACAATGACCGAAGCGATGAGAATGATGATCAGGGAGGAGAAATCGGCCATGTATTCCGCAAATCTGACAGAGAACCCCATATTGACGAGGGTTGACTCAAGTCCTTTATTGATCGTGGTGGTGGTGATATCCTGCATGATACAAATTATTTATACTTAAACACACTGTCACCGCTGAACGGGCCCTCTGAAGGTGGCTTCCGGTTCAGTTTCATCTTGTCGCAAACCCCGCCCCTGTTACGCGTGATTCACCTCAACCCAGGGAACCATGACATTCAGCGACATGGGGTTGACCTTCAGCGTAAGTTCTTTGCCCATGATCTTCGGGTCACCGTCAAGATGGATGTTCTTTCCCTTTTTTCGCTTTAAAATCACCTCTTTGGCCCTGATAATCTCGACATAACGGGTTCTGTCAAATTTCCTCAGGAACAGAAGCGGCGCAAGGAAAACCGTCTTCCAGCCGGGAACCTTCCCAACGATGCAAACATCGATGAAACCGTCGCTCACACTGGCCGTAGGATCGATGGAGGTATTGTTGCCAAACTGGCTTGAATTTGCAAAGCTGACGAGCAGGGCCCGGCGTTTAACGACCGTCCCGTCGATGATCATGGAATATTGTTTGGGTTTGTAGTTGAGGTAGGAGGTAGCCGTGATCCTGAAGTAATTCGAAAAGCCGCGCCTCCCCGATGCGGCGAATTTCTTTGCCACCGAGGCATCGAATCCAACCCCGGCCACATTCACGAAGAGCTGATCGTTGATGGTAGCCGTATCGATTTTACGTGCCATTCCACTGCCCACCAGGTCAATGGCTTTTTTCAGGTTCATCGGTATCTCCAGGTGACGGGCAAGTCCATTCCCCGATCCTGCCGGCACGATGGCCAGGATGGTGTTGGTTCCCACGAGGCCGGTAGCCGTTTCATTCACCGTGCCGTCGCCACCGACAGCCACCACGATATCAATACCCTCTCCGGCCGCTTTCCGGCTAATCTCGGTTGCGTGCCCCGGGGCATCGGTATAGGCGATCTCCGCCCTGAATCTCGATTTATCCAGGCGATCCTCAATCAGCCGCTCGACACTCTTCTGCCTGCCAACCCCGGATATGGGGTTGATGATAAAAAGAACACGTTTCAAAACATCTCCTTCTGCCATTGGGGCCGGTCCATTTACAAGTTCAGACAAAGGGTTCATTTTAAATTGTCAACCATCATCCGGTTTTCGATAAGCCGGTTGCAATACTGCTGGAGGTAGGCCCTGATAAAGAGGTCCAGCTTTTGTTTTTCGGGATCTCCCTTCAACACCAGGTTATCATGGAGCATCGGGTCGATCTTCATGTTAAAAAGCGAAGTACAGCGCGACCCGTCATGTTCCATATAATACCCGTCTTTCATAAGCCCATAGAGGCCGCTGATATAATGGATGGAGAAGTTTTTGGGGCCGGTCAGGCTGTCAAAAAGGTCGTTGCCGAAGGCAAGGTATTTCCTGTCATATCCAAGGAAATGCAATACTGTAGGCATCACATCGGTTTGCTGGGCTACGGCGGTCGATATCCCGTGAAGGTCGCTGCCGGGTTTAAAGAACAGCAGGGGAATGGCGTACTGTCCCACATCGGTCTGGTACCAGGGATAGTACCCTTCCGAGGTATGATCGGCCGTAATCACAAAAAGGGTGTTGTTATACCAGGGCATATGCCGGGCGGTATGAAAGAATTCACCCAGTGAATAATCGGCATACATGACACTTTGCTGGATGGGCAGCTTGCCAGTCCTGAAAATATTGACATACTTTGCCGGCACATAATAGGGGTGGTGCGACGAAAGCGAAAAGAAGGCTGCCGCAAAGGGCTGTTTGAATCCATTGATCGTGCTGGCTGTAAATTTGAAAAATTCCTCGTCGCGGATGCCCCATTTCCCGTCGTAATCGCGCTCGTTGTGATATTCGGTGCGTCCGTAGTAATGGTCAAAGCCAACAAGCCTGGAGTAGGAGTCGAAGCCCATCGTGCCATTGGTGCCGCCATGGAAGAAAGCCGTGGTATAGCCCCTTGACTTGAGCAAACCGGCAATGCTGGTGTACTTCCCTGCGGCATACCCCGACTGGATAAACGACTCATTCATCAGCGACGGGATTGACGACAACACGGCTGGAATCCCCTGGATGGAGGTCTTCCCGTTTGCATAGGCATCGAAATAAAGACCACAGCGGATCAGGGAATCAATAAACGGGGTAAATCCCTGGTACCTGCCGTTGTCGAGCGAACGGTTCAGCAAGCCGATATGTTCGCGCGAAAAGCTCTCCAGGATGATGATCATCACATTGTAATTCTTAAATCCCGGCGATTTAGGCTCATGCACCGGGTTATACAGTTCAGCCAGGTCATGCTCCTTTTTGAACCATGTCAGGGTCTTCAGATCCTGGTGGTTATAGGTTTTCACCAGTGAAAAGGGGGTATTCAGCAGCAAGGGAATGTTTTTGGCGGAGGTGTAATTCCCGGCGGTAACAATGCCGATCGGTCTCAACTGCAATCCCCCCCTCATCCCGATGATTGCAAGAATCCCGAACATGAGGGCAAACAAGCTATTCACGAGCAGGTAGCGAAAGCCTTGCCCCTGTTTCTTTGCGCCACGGGCGACAAGCCCGATCCGGGAGCCAAGCCAGATCAATGCAACCACGAATACAACCCATACCACGGCAATATACCAGAAATCGTGCAGGAACTGGGGTATCAGTTTATTAAAGTCACCTCCTACCCCCACATAATTAACGAAATCGGCGGTAAGCCGCTTCAGGGTAAATCTGAAATAGATGGTATCCCCGAAGTTGGTCATCAGGGCCATCGAATTGACCAGGTAAAAATAGCTGTTTGCGACACCCTGGTAAATCCTGTTATACCGGAACTGAAAGGGCAGCAGGTTCATCACGATAAAGGGAATGTTGATGATCAGCAGGGCGGAAACATCGAACCGGATCCCGATGATGAACAGGCGGAGGGTTTCCATGAATCCAAGGCTTGAAAAATATCCCAGGTTGAACCCATAAAAAAGAATCCGCGAGAAAAACAACAATATCAGCATCAGCATCAGCTTCAGCAGCATCGCCACAAAAACATGACCGCTGAACCATTTGCCGCCTTTTCCCGAACGCTTACCTCTGCCTCCTGAACGCCTGGCTGAACCTTTCTTTGAACTTCCTCCCGATTTTTTTCTCATGCGGATTTTTCTATACGACTGCAAAATTAAGGCAATCGGTCAATTATATAAAAATATTTTGAAAAAGATGATGCCCGGACCGGCACAAACAGCCATTTCCTTCCCGGAACCCTCATTTTCCATCAACCGCCATCAGCACCTAGAATGAAACCCAATAATTTAATCAAAAAAATTTATGGATATCAAAAACTATACTACTGGCAAAAAAGCATTTTTTACAGCCGGTAATGTAAAAATAATCACCTATTTTTGTCTTGCAGCATTTTACCATCGATCAGATCAGAAATCAATATGAAATTGCCATAAGTCAGCTATTCATGCAAACCGTGAATGATAATTTATGGCTGTTCCATATGGCCCGAAAAAAAAATATTAAACATGAAAACTGAACAAAGTATTTTTACAGAAGCCAGCCTTTGGATAAAAAAAAGTGATCATGCCCTGGGAAAGCTGGCCCAGCTTGTTTTCCTGTTTGGCAACAAAGAGCTTCTTAAAAATCAGCAGCATATTGCATTCGTTAAGGAATCATATCCTGCCGCCCAGATCGTGGGATGTTCAACCTCGGGTGAAATATACCAGGAAGAGGTATTCAACCATCACATCGTCTGTACTGCCATATGGTTCGAAAACACCCGGGTTGAGATTGCCGAAGAGCCTGTCGCCTCGCCGGAGGACAGCTTTCAGGTCGGCGAAAAACTGGCTGACAAGCTCTGCAGGGAGGATCTTGTTCACCTGATGGTGTTGTCGGAAGGGCTCAACATCAATGGCAGTGAACTTACCAAGGGATTAAACTCCCGGTTGGGAGACAAGGTTCCGGTGACGGGCGGACTGGCCGGGGACCAGGCAAATTTCAACGAAACTGTGATCGTGTACAACCAGGCCGGGGTGAAGAACCTGGTGCTGGCCATCGGTTTTTACGGGAGCCATATCAGGGTGGGATACGGTTCGATGGGTGGCTGGGATTCGTTTGGCGTTGACCGTGAAGTCACCAGATCCAAAGGGAATATCCTGTATGAACTTGACGGTCACCCGGCGCTTGAACTCTACAAGCGCTACCTGGGCAGCCACGCCGCCGACCTTCCCTCCTCAGCGCTGCTCTTTCCATTGAACCTGAGGCTGAAAGACTCCGAAACTTCCGTTGTTCGTACCATCCTCGGGGTCAACGAGGAGGATGGGAGTATGATTTTTGCAGGCGACATCCCACAGGGGGAGTTCGTGCGCCTCATGAAGGCCAATTTTGACAGGTTGATTGAGGGCGCAAATGGTGCGGCTGAAATGGCCAGGATAAGTCTAAAGGATTACAATCCCGATCTTGCCATCCTGATCAGCTGCGTAGGCAGGAAACTTGTGTTACGGCAACGCGTGGAGGAGGAATTGGAGGTAATCCGGGAGGTAATCGGCACCGGCGCCGCCATTACAGGATTCTATTCATACGGGGAGATCTGTCCCATCAAACCATTTGAACAGCATTGCGAGCTTCACAATCAAACCATGACCATTACTGTATTTAAAGAAGTTTAAACTTTGCGTATCGATGGAAAACATGCAGAACAGGTTACTCACCCGACAGATAAAAAGGCACTACGGATCCACAGAAAATCTTCCGGAGGAATTAAAGGGGCTAATCCGGGATATCGACAATACCTATAAGAATTTTGAAGATGACGCGCAACTGCTGCAAAACTCCATCGAGATAAGTTCCCAGGAACTAAGGGATGCTTTTCTCCGGCAGAAACAGGATGCAGAGGCACAAAAGGAGACCATTAACAGGATCAAAGAGGCGATCTATGCACTCAACCCGTCTGATCCTGCCCACACCAGGGAGGGCGAAGCATCCCCGACAGACAGCAGCTACCTCTTTGAATCGCTGCTAAAGCTGATCGAGGAGCGCAAAGTGGCCGGGGAGGCCCTGCAGTCAAAGACAGCCCTGCTGGAGGCCCAGATGGATGCGACCATCGACGGAATCCTGGTAGTTGACGATCATCACCGAAGAATTCTGATCAATAACCGGATCGTTGAATTGTTCGATGCTCCCGCCGATGTTCTGCAGGAAGACGATGACGCGGCATTGCTGAAGCATGTCGTCAGTTTAACCAAACACCCCGAACAATTCCTTGAAAAGGTCCTGTACCTGTATGATCATGTCACCGAATCAAGCAGCGATGAATTTGAGCTCAAAAGCGGCAAGGTTCTCGACCGGTATTCAGCCCCGGTGCTGGGAAAGGATGGGAAATCATATGGCAGGATATGGATATTCCGCGACATCACGGTAAGGAAGCAAACAGAAGAGGCCCTGCAGCAGAGCAGTAAGAAATGGGAGGCCATCATTGCCGCCTCTCCCGACGGGATCGGTATGATAACACTGGATGGGAAAATTCAGCTGATGTCCGACAAACTGGCGCTGATGTACGGGTATTCGGTTGAAGAAAAGGACCTGAGTGTCGGGATGTCTATTTTTGACTTCATCGATCCCTCCAACCATGCGCAGTTGAATGAAAACATCGGCATTTTACTTTCTGGAAAGGATGACAACCGGATCACCGAATACCTTGCCGTTAAAAAAGATAAAAGCCTCTTTTATGTCGATGTTAACTCGACAGTATTGCTCGATTCACAAGGCAATCCCGAGAGCATCCTCTTTGTTGAGCGGGACATTACGGACAGGAAACAGGCGCAGGAGACCCTTCTCAATGAGCGGACGCTCTTCCGTACCATCATCGACCTGATTCCCGATGCCGTTTATGTAAAGGATATGGAGGGACGCAAGCTGCTTGCCAACCCCACGGAAGTTCATCTTGCAGGAAAGAACTCAGAACAGGAGGTGATCGGCTATACCGATTTCAACCTCTATCCCGATGAGGAGGCCGTCAGGGCTTACGAGGAGGACCAGTTTGTGCTGCAAACGGGCAACCCGGTACTGGATGTGGATGGAACACTGATTGATAAAGAGGGCAAACTGCACAGGCTGCTGGTTTCCAAAGTGCCGTTGCGCGACATCCGCAACAGGATCACGGGCATCGTAGGCATTACGCATGACATTACCGAGCGGAAACAGGCAGAGGACGATCTGAAACAGGCATCAACCCGGCTGGAGCTGGCAACCCGGGCAGGAGGAGTCGGTGTATGGGATTATGATGTGGCAAACAATATCCTGTTATGGGATGACCAGATGCTGGCCCTTTATGGAAGCCGGAAGCAGGATTTCGCCGGGAAATACCAATCATGGCTTGCCTGCCTTCACCCGGAAGATGTCGTCCAGGCCGACATGGAGATAAATATGGCCATCCGTGGCGAGAAGGAATTCAATACGGAGTTCCGGGTTGTTTGGCCCGATGGCACGCTTCATAACGTACGGGCGCTCGCCACCGTAGTCCGCGATGATGACGGCAACCCCCTGCGGATGATCGGCACCAACTGGGACATCACCGAGCAGAAGAATACCGAAACAGCCCTTATCCAAGCCAAACAAACGGCCGATATCGCCAACAAGGCCAAATCGGAATTCCTCGCCAATATGAGTCACGAAATCCGCACTCCGCTGAACGGGGTTATCGGATTTACCGACCTGCTGCAAAAAACCCCGTTAAACAAAATCCAGCGGCAGTATGTCGAGAATGTCAATACTTCCGGCCATTCACTGCTAGGAATCATCAACGACATCCTCGATTTTTCGAAAATCGAGGCCGGGAAAATGGAACTCGACCTGATCAAAACCGATATCATCGAACTGGCGGAGCAGACCTCCGACATTATCAAATACCATGCGTCACAGAAAGGGATTGAACTGTTGCTGAACATCCAGCCAGAAATTCCACGCTTTGGCATTGTCGACCCCATCCGCCTGAAACAGATCCTGATCAACCTGCTCGGGAACGCGGTGAAATTTACCGAATCCGGAGAGGTGGAACTGAAAGTTACCTTCACCAAAACTGACGAGAAGACAGGCAATTTCACCTTCTCGGTAAGGGATACGGGGATCGGCATCACGGAGCTGCAGCAGAAAACACTTTTCAAAGCCTTTACGCAGGCGGATTCGTCTACTACGCGAAAATTCGGAGGCACTGGCCTTGGATTGACCATCTCCAATATGCTGGCCGAGAAGATGGGCACAAAAATCGGGATCTCCAGCGTGCCGGGCATTGGTTCAACCTTTTTCCTCACCGTCGGAACCGACTATGAGAACGGCGATAAACTTCATTCAGGAAGCCTCACCGAAATAAACAGGGTACTGGTTATCGACGACAACCACAACAACCGTCTTATCCTTGAACACACCTTCAGGGACTGGGGAATCGAATATGTTGGCGTTGAAAGCGGGGAATCTGCCCTGGCCCTCCTGCAAAAATCATCCGATTTCGATGTCATCATCGTTGATTATCACATGCCGGTTCTCAACGGGCTGGATACCATCAGGCTTATCCGTGAACAATTCAAGCTTACCCCTCAGAAACAGCCGGTTATCCTGCTGCACAGTTCGTCGGATGATCTTGAGATTTATGACGAGTGTAAAAAACTCGGGGTCAGGTTTAATCTCACAAAGCCTGTCAAGGCGCAGGAATTGTTCCATTACCTGAAAAACATACATGCACAGTCGGCCCCGGATTCAAAGGAGCCGGAGATCATTCCCTATACCCTGCCGGCAGCCAGGATTTCAGGCAAATCGCCTGTCATCCTCATTGCAGAAGATGTCCCGCTCAACATGTTACTGGTTACCACCATCATCAGGCAGATGATTCCCAACGTGACAATCATCGAGGCAAACAGCGGGAAAGAGGCATTTGACATGGCCTGCGCCATTAATCCCGACCTGATCCTGATGGATGTCCAGATGCCCGAAGTCAGCGGTATTGACGGAACGATCCTGATCCGGAACAATGAACTCGGCACAACGGGACATGTCCCTATCATCGCGCTGACCGCCGGGGTGATCAAGGGGGAAAAGGAAAAATGTCTGAATGCAGGCATGGACGATTTCCTCACCAAACCCATTGACAAAATTGCCCTTCAGAAGATGCTGGACAAGTATCTCACCGACTTTTACCTGCGAAGCACCAATACTGCTGAAAAGACAGGCGAAGGAGGTGCCAGCCTCCATTTTGATGTCGACACCCTGATGAATAATATTGACCAGAACAGGGAGGTGCTCGATGAATTGCTGGAAGATATTCCCATCCAGTTTACGGCCGATATCGCCCGGCTCAGAAAGGCCATCACCGGTAAGGATGCTGCAGAGATCATCAAAGCAGCCCATTCCATCAAAGGCGCGGCCCTGAATGTGAATTTCAACCTGCTGGCTGGTTTTGCCAAGGAAATTGAAGAAAATGGTCACGAATGCCTTGACATGAACCGTGTGATCGCCGAAATGGGCGCCTCCGCCGCTTCAATGGAGGGCTCACACCTCGGAGGATATGCCAACCAGTTGCTGAGGATGATACGGGAAATTGAAGAGAATGCAACTGTTTACCTTGATAAAATCCACCATGCCTTCACCGACCTGGTTTTAGAATGGGAACTTGTTGAAGGCATGATAAAAGCGATGAAAAGTGCCGGGTAATCAATGGTTTACTCCCGGTTTTTTTCAGCGTTGAACAGTTCGACCCAGTCATGCACCCGCCTGTCGGTAAGCCGGCAGGCTTCGACTACGATCCTTCCCGCGGCAATCGAATCCTCGAGTGCGTCATGGTGGCGGAACTCGATACCCAGATGACGGGCGACATTGGCAAGGTTATATCCGCTCCTGGAAAACTGCGGCCATGCTTTCCGCACAATCCTGGCCGAATCGAGCCAGCGGATATCGATCGGGTTCAGGTTAAACCGGGCATAGGCCCTGCCGAAAGCCTGAACATCAAATGAGGTGTGATGCACGACAATATTCTTGGATAACAGTTTCCGCAGGACTGGATATACTTTGGGGAATGTCGGGGAATCCTCCACCATCTCCGCCGTTATCCCGTGAACCCGGATATTGCTCCAGTGAAAGGAACTTTGCGGATCAATGAGCGATTCCCACCGCCCGACAACCTCCCCGTTGTCAAACATCCCGATCCCGATCTGGCAGATCGTCGATGAATCCCAGTTGGCCGTTTCCACATCCAGCGAATAAAACTTCATGTTTAAAATATTACCGGCAAAATAATTTCCGGATTTTGCCGGTTAAAGGTATAAATTTACAGGGAATCCGGCATCCAATTTCCGGTTTTGATAGCCGATTTTTTTCTAATTTTGGCTGTTCATTTATTAACATTAACGAAATTGCGTAATGGGAGAAATTGTCAGTACCGGTAACAAAGGCAAAGGGGTCCGCTCCGACTGTCATGTTACCCTCGAACTTACCGGCGAGGGAGGAATCCAGCTTCATCTTGAGTCAAAAGTTGCCGTGATGTATGGCGACACGATCCGCAGGGAAACACTGGAGATCCTGGGTTACTTCGGGATCAGGAATGCGAAGGTTTCAATCGAAGATTCAGGCGCCCTGTCGCTGGTTCTGGCTGCCCGCCTCGAGGCTGCCGTTAAAAAACTTGTGACCACAGATAAGGTCTGGCTGCCTGCCATGCTTCCCTCGAACCTGTATACCACTGCCAGGGACCGCAACCGGTTTTCCCGGCTCTACCTGCCCGGGAATTCCCCGAGCCTGATGATCAACGCGGGAATCCACACCCCCGATGGCATCATCCTCGACCTGGAAGATGCCGTTGCTCCCGATAAAAAGGACGAAGCCCGCTTCCTGGTCAGGAATGCGCTGTGCGGAATCGATTTCTACGGCGCCGAGCGGATGGTACGCATCAACCAGGGCGAGCGCGGCCTCGAAGACCTGGAGTATATCATTCCCTACAACGTCAACCTTATCCTGCTGCCCAAATGCGAAAAGCCTGGACAACTGGCTGTCATGAAAGAACGGATTCAGAAAATCCAGCAGCAGCACAAACTGACAACCCCTGTCTGGATCATGCCCATCATTGAAAGCGCCCTGGGGGTGATCAATGCCTACCCGATAGCCTCTTTCTCTTCCAGTATTGTAGCCCTGGCCATCGGGCTCGAAGATTACACGGCCGATCTCGGGACAAAACGCACGGCCGAAGGGACCGAGTCGTTCTTTGCCCGCAGCATGGTGGTCAATGCCGCACGTGCCGCCGGGATACAACCGATCGACTCGGTATTTTCCGATGTCGGCGACATGGAGGGGCTCCGCCAGAATGTGCTTCGTTCCAAAGCCCTCGGCTTCGACGGCATGGGGTGTATCCATCCCCGGCAAATCCTGGTGATCCATGAAAACTTTGCCCCGTCCGCCGACGAGATCGAAAAGGCAAAGAAGATCGTATTTGCCTTTCACAAGGCTCAGGAGCAGGGTCTCGGGGTGGTTGCCCTGGGCACCAAAATGATCGATCCGCCGGTAGTGAAACGGGCGCTCAACACCATCAATCTTGCACTTAAAATGAATAGAATCGCTGAAAACTGGAGGGAAATATATGAACAAATCTGATAAACTGGTAACAAACGCCGCAGGCCGTGTCGTGCCTACCGAGATCAACGGAAAACCTGCCATCCCGTACCAGGGGGTTGGAAAATTCAAACCCGAAGGATTCAGGGCTGCCCCCCGGATTGCCTCCTGCGCCGATTTCCCCGAAGATGGCAACAAGGTCATCGCAACCCTTCGGGAAGCACTGATCAAATCAGGTTTGAAGGATGGCATGACCCTCTCGACCCATCACCATTTCCGCAACGGCGACCTGGTCGCCACCCAGGTTTTCGATATCGCCCACGAATTGGGCATCAAAGACCTGGTGTGGTATCCCTCTGCATCCTTTCCCTGTCATGAACCCATGACCAAATACCTTGAAGACGGAACCATCAACCGCATCGAGGGCAGCATGAACGGCGCCCTTGGCAGGTTCACCTCCGACGGGAAGATGAAGGGACTGGGGGTGCTTCGCTCGCACGGAGGCCGCTACCAGGCTGTCCAGGATGGCGAAGTACATATCGACATTGCCGTCATTGCCGCCCCGACGGCCGACCAGTTCGGCGATGCAAACGGGGTCAACGGCACGGCAGCCTGCGGCCCGCTGGGCTTTGCCCTGGCCGATTCACAATATGCCGACAAGGTGATCATCGTTACCGACAACCTCGTCCCGTTCCCCTGCCTGCCCTGGCAAATCAACGGTAATTACGTTGATTATGTAGTGGTCATGGACAAAATCGGGATTCCTGAAAAGATCGTCAGCGGCACGACCGAGATCACCAAAAGTCCCGACCGGCTGCTGCTTGCCGAATGGTCGGCAAAATTCTGCGACGAAGCGGGGCTGATCTACGACGGTTTCTCCTTCCAGGCAGGCGCCGGCGGTACAGCCCTCTCCATCGGGATCTATTTTTCGGAAATCCTGCGCACCCGAGGCTGGAAAGCTCGGTTTGCAAGGGGTGGCAGCAACAAATACCTGGTAAAGATGCTCGAGGAGGGACTTGTTGAGTATATCCTCGACGGCCAGACCTTCGACCTTGACGGCGTACGCTCCATGCGCGACAACCCGCATCATACCTGGACAAGCCCCTTTACCAGCTACAACTATCATGGCAAGGGTAATTTTTCCTCCCTGGTTGATATCGTGATCCTGGGCGCAACGGAGGTCGACGTGAACTTCAATGCCAACGTGGTTACCCATTCCGACGGCTACCTGCTCCATGGCATCGGCGGCTGGCAAAACACCCTCTTCGGGAAATGCGTCATCCTGCCCATCCCCCTCTTCCGCGACAGGATGCCGGTGATACGCGACGAGGTTACCACCATCTGCGGCCCCGGCGAACTCATCGACGTGATCGTCACCGAACGCGGCATTGCCATCAACCCCCTGCGCACCGACCTGATCGAAAAGATGAAAAACTCGTCGCTGCCCATCAAAACGATCGGAGAACTCAAGGCTGAAGCCGAAAAGATCTGCGGCGTACCGGCAAAACCCCAATTCACCGACGAGGTGGTCGCCGTGGTAAAATGGGTCGACGGCACCATCCTTGATTCGATCTGGCGCGTTAAATCCTGAGTAACCCGCGGGTACTGACCACATTTGACAGTCAGCCATTTTTTCATTATTTTAGCCAATCTAAAGTTTGATCCGGCACCCAATATGACGATCCGGCTCCCCTGTTTCCCGGGCCGGCTCCTGGTTCCGGTGAAAAGCAATATGTTTGTCAGCAAATCTTTATCCTCTTGACACTCCAGCAAATATTACTTAAATACTGGGGATATTCCTCTTTCCGCCCGCTGCAGGAAGAGATTATCCGGTCGGTGCTCGACGGCAAGGATACCCTTGCGCTGTTGCCGACAGGAGGAGGAAAGTCACTTTGCTACCAGGTTCCGGCATTGGCCCGCGACGGGATTTGTATTGTCATTTCCCCCCTGATCGCCCTGATGAAGGACCAGGTCGACAACCTTAAAAAGCGCGGCATCAATGCGGCGGCGCTGCATTCGGGGATGCATCCCGATGAAATGGATATCATCCTGGGAAACTGCCTCTTCGGGGATATCCGCCTGCTCTACATCTCCCCTGAAAGACTGGCGACCGACAAGATGCGTGATGCGCTGAAACGCATGAAGGTGAATCTCTTTGCCGTTGACGAGGCCCATTGTATTTCGCAATGGGGCCATGATTTCAGGCCCCCCTATCTCCGGATCGCCGATATCCGCTCCATCATCCCCGGGGTGCCGGTGCTGGCACTGACCGCCACGGCGACCCTCAAGGTGGTAAAAGAAATCCAGCAGAAGCTTGAATTCAGGGCTGAAAACGTATTCCAGAAAAGCTATGAACGGAAAAACCTCTCCTACCTGGTTTTCCGGGAGGAGGATAAGTTAAAACGGCTGCTGAAGATCGTCAGCAAGGTCAAGGGCCCCGCGATTGTATATGTCCGCAACCGCAGGCAAACCAAGGAGATTGCGGAGTTCCTGCAGAAAAACGGCATCAGCGCCGATTTCTACCATGCCGGCCTGGAACCAAAGGTGCGGGAACAACGGCAATCGGCCTGGATGAAGGAAGAACGGCGCATCATCGTCTCAACCAATGCCTTTGGCATGGGAATCGACAAAGCCAATGTAAGGCTGGTGGTTCATCTCGATCTGCCCGATAGTATTGAAGCCTATTTCCAGGAAGCCGGCCGTGCCGGCCGGGATGAAAAGCGGGCTTATGCCGTATTGCTTTTCGAAACCGCCGATATCCTCGATTCACGCAGCAACCTCAAACTATCGTTTCCGGGGCTGCCGATGATCCGCGATGTTTACCAGGCGCTTGGCAACTATTTACAGTTGCCGGTCGGTATGGGTAAAGATCTGCAACTCGATTTTGATATCAGCGATTTTGCCTCCCAATACAATTTTCAACCGGTAATCGTGTTCAACTGCCTCAAATTCCTGGAGAAGGAGGGATTTGTCATGCTTACAGAGGCATTCCATCATCCTTCGAAAATCCATATCAGGGCCGGGAAGGAGGAACTTTACCGTTTCCAGGTTGAACACGAACCTTTTGATCATTTCATTAAAACCATACTGCGCTCTTATGGAGGCATCTTCTCCGGCTTTATCATCTTCCATGAATCAGAACTCGCCCGGCGGAGCAACCTTTCGACCGAAAAAGTAATCAACAACCTGAAATACCTTGCTAAACTGCAGATCATCGACTACCTGCCCCAGACCGATAAGCCCCAGATCGTCTTCATCCAGGAAAGGGTGAACTCCGGCGACCTCTCCATCTCAGGCGAAGTTTACAACGACCGGTTGGCTGATGCCGAAAAACGGATGGAAAACATGATCCGCTATGCCGAAACCACCCATAAATGCCGCAGTCAGCAACTGCTTGCCTATTTCGGCGAACACCAGTCAAAAAGGTGCGGAACCTGCGACACATGTATTGAACGAAATAAAATAGGCCTCAATGAAATGCAGTTTGACGATATTGTGGCGAGGATCAAACCGGCACTGAAAGCCGCTCCGTGCTCCATGGAGGAGCTGGTCCGGGCTGCCGATCCCGTCAGCGAGGACAAGTTAATCCGAACCGTACAGTGGCTGGTTGACAGCGGAAAAATCGTGGCTGAACCGGGAAGGAAATTCAGATGGGGCGACCGCGACAAACTCAAAGAATAACTCTTTCTTCAATATTCATTATTCGATATTCATTATTCGATATTCATTATTCATAAATTTAACCTATGTTTTCTCCATTCCTGTTGTCCATTGTGCTGCTGTTTTCGCCGGTCCGGGACAACCCGGTCAATAAGCTGTGTGAGTGCAAAGGGCTGAAACTTTATGGCAATGTAAAGGTTGTCAATGACTTCCCCGACCTGAAGGTAAAGATCGTTGAGAATTTCCCCGATCTGAAGGTCCAGGTGGTAGAGAATTTTCCTGACCAGTGCGGGAAATGGAAATTTGTCAGCGACTTCCCCGATATAAAAATTAAATTCGTGACCGACTTCCCCGATCTGAAGATAAAGTTTGTCGAGAACTTCCCGGGACAACCGTAGCGCAGATCTCACACCCGTCGCAAAGAATAAGTGAACGTTTGTATGATTCAGGCAATGGGCAGCAGGCAGCAGGCAGCAGGCAATAGGCAACAGGCAATAGGCAGCAGGCAACATTAATCAGTCATCAGTAATCAGTAATCAGTCATCATTATGTCCGTTCAGTCATACGACGACCTGCCGCTCTGGTCGGCACCCTTTGGGCTCACCCTGCTCGACACTGTCCGCACGAAATCTCATATCAGCATACTCGATATCGGCAGCGGCAGCGGTTTCCCGATGCTCGAACTGGCTGAGAGGCTGGGAAAGACCTGCATGGTTTACGGGCTGGATCCTTCACCCGAATCCATTGCCATGATCCACGAAAAACTGGCGCTGAAAGAGATCGGGAATGCAAAGATCATCGAGGGTGTCGCCGAGGCAATTCCTTTCCCGGATGAGTATTTCGGGCTCATCGTCTCCAACAACGGGCTGAACAATGTTTCGGACCAGGTCGCAGCCTTTGCAGAATGTTTCCGGGTTGCTGCTCCCGGGGCACAGATGGTTCTGACCATGAACCTTCCGCACACGATGGTCGAATTCTATGATGTTTTTGAGGAGACCCTGGTGGAACTTGGCTTTTCGGAGGAGATCAGGAAGATGAAGAAACATATAACAGCCAAACGTAAAACCGTCGAATACCTGAAGGAACTTATCCTGGAAACGGGCTTTATCATCAATACGATCAACGTCGACGGATTTAAAATGAGGTACAGCGACGGAACGGCCTTTTTAAACCACTCCTTTATCCGGGCTGCCTTTATGCCATCATGGAGGGAGCTATTACCTGGAAACCAGGCAGATATGATCTTCCGGGGCCTCGAACGGAAATTGAATCTCTTCGCCACTGAAAAAGGAGAGCTTCCCATATCCATCCCGTTTGTCTGCTTTGACTGTTTAAAACCAGGTCAGTAATTATTTTTAAGAGTAATGGCCCTTCACATTTTCTTCACCCAAACAAATGCTTAATTTTTTCCATTGAACTGATTTTATTTTATGACACTTCTCCCTCCCTCCTTTTTCCTCCGTAACGATGTTGTCCAAATCGCGCGCGAACTGCTGGGGAAAAAAATCATCACTCGCTTTGACGGGGTGACCACCTCCGGGATCATCAGTGAAACAGAGGCTTATGCGGGTGTAACCGACAGGGCTTCGCATGCATACGGCGGCCGCAGGACAGCCAGGACCGAAGTAATGTATGCCGCGGGAGGAACGGCCTATGTATATCTTTGCTACGGCATGCATTCGCTGTTCAACATCGTTACCAATGAGGCCGGCATCCCGCATGCGGTGCTGATCCGCGGGATCATCCCCCTGGAAGGAACCGAAATCATGCTGCAAAGAACCGGCAAAACAAAGTTCATAAGGGATTCGGGCATCGGCCCGGGGAAGGTATCTAAATTACTCGGGATCCATTATTCTCACTCAGGACTTTTGCTGAACCAGGCATACCATCCAGGTAATTACTCCATCAGCCTCGAAGAAACGGGAACGGGAGCTTCTCCGGGCAAAATCACCACCTGCCCGCGCGTCGGGGTGGACTATGCAGGGGCGGATGCCCTGCTGCCCTACAGGTTTATTCTTCAACGCAATAATTAATTGCAAACAAATATACCCGATCTGTCAAATGAGTCAAGTAACCAGGCCAGGCTTACCCTTCCGGTGAATTTCAACACCAGGTTGAAATTTTCCCCTATCCATGGTTTCAGGGAATAGTTATGTCGCAATAAAATAAATACAAAATAATTATTTGATGACGGCCTTCGGGCATTTTTCCCGGGCGCAACTGGGCACAAAAAAACCCGGCCGTGGCCGGGTTTACGATGAAGCAAAAGCAAAGTATTACTTTACTTTTTTGCCAAGTTCTGCGCCGGCTTTGAATTTCACAACTTTCTTTGCAGCAATCTTGATCTCTTTTCCGTTCTGGGGATTGCGTCCCTTACGGGCAGCTCTCTTGGAAACCGAGAAAGAACCAAAACCTACTAAAGCAACTCTTTCGCCTTTGCCCAGTGCCTTTGATGTAGCTGAAATAACAGCTTCCAGAGCCCTTTTGGCTTCGGCTTTCGTCATTTTTGCGTCATTGGCAACTGCTTCGATTAATTGAGCCTTGTTCATTTTTCTGAGGTTTTAATTAATAGTTGATTAATAATCATTGCAAAGATAAGGTATCTGCAAAAAAAGTCAAGAGCTTTCCCTCTAAAACAGTTGAAAATGTTGATAAAATGGAATTTTTGTTAATATCTTGAGCCCTGAAACGGTTAAATACCATGGGTTTCAGGAATTATTTTCCCGAAGCCCCTCAGGAAATCCCCGCTATTCATGACTTTCCGACCCGATAACTGGAGTTCGAGAATTTCGATAAAGCCATTTTCAGCCCAAATTCCCAGGAAAGATTTCCCATCCGTAATGAAAGTTCCCGGCAAACCCTTTGGCTCCGTTTGCCTGGGGGTCACTTTGAAAATTTTCAACACCTGGATCGTACCATCCGCCGCCATGAATTCGGTAAATGCCCCGGGATGCGGGCATAGCCCCCTGACTAAATTGTGGACGGAAAGCACATCCTGTTCCCAGTTGATCCTGCAGTCGTCCCTGAAAATCTTTGGTGCAGGTTTTAAGCTCCCCTCATCTGCGATCAGCGAATCCTGGTAAACCTCACTGACTGTTCCAAGGGCCAGTTGCTCAACTGTTTTTAAAACAAGCGCCGCCCCTTTTTCCATTAACCGGTCATGAAGTTCACCGGCCGTTTCCTCGGGGCCGATCGACATTTTTTCAGCAAACAGGATTTTGCCTGCATCGATCTGTTCATTCAGCAGGAAGGTGGTAATGCCGGTTTCCTTCTCTCCGTTCATGATGGCGCGGTTGATGGGAGCGGCTCCGCGGTACTGGGGCAAAAGCGAGGCATGGAGGTTAAAGGTGCCCAGGGCAGGAATCGACCACACCTGCCGCGGCATCATCCTGAAGGCAATCACGATCTGCAGATCGGGATGGAAGGAGGCGAGCTGTCCGGAAAATTGCGGATCTTTCATATTGACGGGTTGTAAAACCGGGATTCCGCAAGATTCGGCAAAAGTTTTTACGGGTGATTTTATCTCCTTCAGACCCCTTCCAGCCGGCCTGTCGGGCGCCGTAACCACGGCGACAACAGGAAAACCTTCGTCAATAAGCCTTTTAAGGGATGCAACAGCAAACCCCGGCGTTCCGAAAAAAATAATGCGTGGGTATGTTTTCATAAAAAAAGCCTGATAAATCAGGCTCTAAATTTAAGATTAAGGAATGACAGTCAGCAGAAAAAATCGCTGCCGGTATCCTGACCTATTTTTTTATCTGTCCCTCGGCATAGGAGATATACTTGTCAATTTCCCTGCCTTCATTGGAACGGGCATAGTTTTCTTTCAGTTTTTTATAGATGCTGACAGCTTTTTCATAGTTGCCCAGCTCTTCATAAGCCATCCCGGCTTTCATCAGGAACAGCGGCGAGGTAAATTCGTTCTTCTTCATTTCGGCGGCATCCATATAGAGATCGGCAGCTTTCTGTACCTGTTTCAGTTCCATATTGCAATCGCCCATGGCGCCTTTTGCCATTGGTCCTACAAACTGATCGTTGCTGCTGAATTTTTTAAGCTGATCCAAGGCTGTTTCAAACTGGCCAAGTTTCAGATAGCAGATTCCTGCGTAGTAATGGGCCAGGTTTGCCGACTTGGTCATCCCGAACTCATCAATGACAGCAAGGAACCCGATGTACTGCCCGTCACCGTTTAAGGCTTTCTTCAGTGAATCCTGTTCGAAATATTTTTCTGCCATGAACATCTGGCTCTGGGCATCCTTCTCCTTTGGAGCCAGGTAGAACCGCTTGAATCCAAAGAATCCAAGTACGACAACGATAATCACGCCGACAACAATCAGGATGATCTGCTGGTATTTCTCAATAAACTGTTCGGTTTTGCTGAAGGCCTCTTCAACAGCAACAATACGTTCTTCGGTTTTGTCAATCTTTTTATCCTGCTTATTTGCCATGATATCTGAATTTTGGAGGTGCAAAATTACATTTTTTCCCGAATTAACGGCATAGTTGACCATTTTTTTTACTTTTGCACAAATCCAGAAATACCGGAACATGAACACAGTCAATAATCTGACGGCTGAAGCCACCGATCGGTTAATCGATTACATGAAGGGGTGTATCACAGAGGAGCGTTTCCGGAAATTTCAGCAAACCATCGGTTTACGGACCCGGCACATCACCCTGGCCCTTGAGGACATCTTCCAGCCGCACAATGCCAGCGCGGTTCTCCGGAGTTGTGAATGTTTCGGGATCCAGGATGTGCATATCATAGAAAACAGGAATAAGTACGAGGTAAACCCCGATGTGGCGCTGGGCTCCTCCAAGTGGCTAAACCTGGTTACCTACAATGGCAGTGAAAATAATACCAGGAGCTGCCTCGAAAATCTCAGGAAGCAGGGCTACCGGCTGGTTGCAACCACACCGCACAAGGATGATTTCACGCCTGAAACGCTTCCCCTTGAGCAGAAAACAGCCCTGATTTTCGGCACCGAACTGGCAGGTTTGACGCCGGTGGCCCTGGAGATGGCCGATGATTTTATCAAAATCCCCATGGTTGGATTTACCGAAAGCCTCAACATCAGCGTATCGGCCGCCATTTTCATTCAATCGCTGACCGGCAGGCTTAGAAATTCAACCATCCCGTGGCAGCTGACAAATACCGAACAATCGGAAATCATGCTTACCTGGCTGAGGAATTCGATTAAACGTTCCGAGATTATGGTTCGCAATTTCATGGAAAATAATACGTTACAAGGTATTCAAACAAAATAACAATCGTTGATCCCGGTTCCGGCAACCAGTGCCCGGTATTTTCATTTTTCTTTGCTCCGGCACAATTCAGATTCGATTGATATGTTGTGGACTTTCAGGGGAATCCTGATCCCAAAATCCATACGATATATTTAACCACAATGATCACAATGATTTACACAATGGTCACAATGGAATTATTTGTGAACATGGTGCCTTCATTGTGTCATGGTGGTTAATTTTGATCAGGTAATTAAAACTACCGAGTCTCATATTTTGTTCCAGGTTCAAAAAACTTCAATTTGGTGGAATCGTTCGTTTTATGTAATTTTGCCGGTTATCAGACATTTTTAACACAATATATTATGGGAAAAGGAGATAAAAAAACGAAGCGTGGTAAGATCATCATTGGCTCAGCAGGTGTGAAGAGAACTCGCAAAAAGAAAAATTCGGCTGCCGCAAAACCAAAAACGGGATCCGCTGGTGCAGGCGAAAGCGAAGCAATGTTAGCCCAGGAAGCAAAAGCTGTAAAAAAAGCTGCTAAAAAAGCAGAGGAACAGGCCGAAGGCGCCGATGAAAAACCCAAAGCTGCCAAGGCAAAGAAAAAGACTGCCGAACCTGAAGCAGAAGTTGAATCTGCCCAGGAAGAGCCAAAACAGGAATAACGACGTTCATCAAATGATTGTTTCAAACCCGTCCGGATCGGCGCCAGCTGGTCCGGACGATTTTATTTTATAATGAATAGCCTTTCTACTTACTTTCCCTTGTTAACCCCCGGCCAGGCTGAATGCTTCGTGAAAATGGAGAGCCTCTACCGCGAATGGAATGCCCGCATCAACGTGATCTCCCGGAAAGATATCGATCATACCGGCATTCATCATATCCTCCATTCGCTTGCCATTGCAAAATTCGCCCACTTCAAACCGGGTACCTCCGTTATGGATGCCGGTACCGGGGGAGGGTTTCCCGGGATCCCGCTGGCGGTGATGTTCCCCGAAGTTCAGTTTACCCTGGTCGACTCCATCGGGAAGAAGATCAAGGTCGTGGAGGCTGTAGCTGAAGGACTCGGGCTGAAAAATGTCGTCGCGATGAATACACGCTTTGAATCGGTGGACCGGAAATTCGACTTTGTCACCGGCAGGGCTGTATCCAACCTCCCGCTGTTCCTCTCGATGGTTCGTCCATGCATTAAAAAACAGGGATTCAACGCCTTGCCAAACGGGGTCCTCTACCTGACGGGAGGCGAGATCGACACCGACCTGCAAAAATTCAGGTCGGTACTTACCACCGTCAACCTGCAGGATTATTTCACGGAAGATTACTTTGCGACAAAAAAGCTTGTCCATCTTTATAACTTTTAAGAAGTATTTCCCCTATTGATCAATCAATTAGCCTGATTGCCACCCTGACATGATAAATAGTCCTTGGACATATCGCCGGATTTTCTTTATTTAGCTGACTTATTCACTGAAACATCTAACCAATTAAATTAAGTATTTATGGCCGAACAGAAAAAATTCATTCCTTTCGTCTCCGCGGAGACAAATATGAAAGAATTTACTCTCCGGGCGTTGATCATTGGTCTGTTTTTTGCCGTTATCTTAGGCGCAGCCAATGCTTACCTCGGACTAAAAGCCGGTATGACCATCGCCGCAACCTATCCCGCCGCCGTGCTTGGGATGGCGATCCTGCGGATCATGAAGGGGTCGATCCTGGAAGAAAACTTTACCCGTACCGTTGGTTCCATCGGGGAATCCGTCGCAGCAGGCGCAATTTTCACACTTCCTGCATTTTTTGTCTCCGGCATCTGGTCCGAATTTTTCACGGTAGGCCATTATATCACCTCTTCCCTGATCCTGATGGCAGGCGGTGTGCTCGGAATCATGTTTGTGGCGCTTCTTCGCCGCGTCATGGTTGAAGATGCCGAGCTTCCTTTCCCGGAATCAGTTGCTGCAGCTGAAATCCACAAAGCCGGCCAGGGTGGTTCGGGTGGTTCGAAATTCCTCTTCTGGTCGATGGGCCTCGGCGGTCTGATCAAGATCCTGGGCGAACTCCAGTTATTCCAGTATCTTTGGGAAAAATTCGTTTTCTTTGGCAAA
>SESG01026901.1_pt1 | contig 43168 bp, 35 predicted proteins | sample 3171421 | NCBI WGS metagenome assembly SESG01 (sample SAMN10866946, study PRJNA518727) | freshwater metagenome | biome: subpolar coniferous forest; feature: holomictic lake; material: water; isolation source: holomictic Lake 227, 6 m and 8 m depth | place: Canada: near Kenora, Ontario | collected...
CAGGCACGGCAGACGATGCGGGAGGCGATGATGAAGCAGGCCACCTTGCCGGTCCGGCCCGCGGTCATGCCCTCGACCCGCCCGGACGGCGGGGCTCGTCCGCCGGAGAGACCGGCCCCCGGTGCACCGAAGGGTGAGCTGCAGCGGGGCGCGGTGGGAGCCGGCGTCCGGGACGCCGACGCCATGCGGGCCGAGATGGCGAACCGGGCGGCAACCGGCAACAGCGCCAGCGGCACGCTGCGCCAGACGAACGGCGACATGATGAACGCACCGATGATGCAGCGGTCCCAGGGCATGAACCCCGGCGGCGGGATGATCCCCGGCGGCGGAACGGGCGGCGGCGGGATGGGGCCCGGCGGCATGGGACCTGGCGGAGGCATGCGGTCCGATTCCGGAGTGCGGTAGCGAGACGGCCATACCGATGACAGCCGTCCTCGCGCTCCTCATCGGTGCCCTCCTCGGGACGGCACCCGGCGCCGACGAGCACCTGCTCGCCGGCGCCAACGCGTTCCGGGAGGAGCGCTTCGACGTCGCCCTCGTCGAGTTCCGTGTGGCGCAGGCGCTGGGGGCTCCCGACGCCGCCACGTACGCCGCCACCACGCTCGTGAAGCTCGGCCGCCCCGAGGAGGCGGTGGAGTCCTTCGGCCCGGGCGACGGCCCTGGACAGGACCCCCTGACCGACTACTACCGGGGGCTCGCTTGCTACGAGGCTCGGCTCTACCAGTGCGCCGACCGACTCATGGCGGCGGTCGGTGACCGGGCCGGGCCGCGCATCGCCGGGCTCGCCTCCGACATCCGGGGGAAGGCGGCGGCGGCGCTCGCGGGCGCGCCCTCGACCGACACCATCGACTGGTACCTCTCCCGCTGCTCCGCCGAGAAGAAGGCGGGGCGTGCGGTCCTGTCGGCCGCCTACTGCAGGGAGGCAGCCGGGCTTTCCCGGCGGACGAAGGGATGACGGCGCTCCTCCTCGCGCTCGTCCTCGCGGCCCAGCCCTCCCCATGCGACCCGGTGCAGCCCGCGCCCCGCGCCGATCCGGCCGCCGCGGCGAGCTACCGGACGGTGGGCGATGCGGAGCGGGCCTCCGGTGCGCGGGACACCGCCACCACCGCGTACCGCCTGGCCGCGTCGCTCGACCCGGCGGACCCGGATTCCCGGCGGGCGCTCCGGGAACTGTGCGAGACGGAGGGTGCGGCGGCGGTCGATCCGTTCCGCCGCGGCGTCGAGCGGATGGAGCGGGGCGATCTCCGGGAGGCGGTCGCCGACTTCCAGGCCGTGCGGGCCGCGCGCCCCGACGCGCCGTCGGCGCTCCTCGAGGGAGTGTGCCTCTACCGGCTCGGCGACGACCGGGGCGCCGAGCCCGCCTTCCACGCTGCCGAGGGGGACCCCGAGGTCGGCGACACGGCGCGCTTCTACCTCGGGCTCATCGCGCTGCGGCGCGGGGACTCGCAGCAGGCGGCGCCGCTCTTCGACGGGCTCGTCGCCAGCTCGGGCTACGGTCTCGTCGCGGCCGACATGGCGCTCATCGCGCGGCGGAGCGGGATCTTCACCGTGTCGGCGCTGGCCACCGTGGGGTGGAACTCGAACCTGACGCTCGCCCCGAACGGCTACGCCAACAGCGGAGCGGCCGACGGCAACGCCTCGATCGCAGCGAGCGCGCTCTGGCGCCCGCTCGGGGAGAGCGGCCCGTACGCGCGGGTTTCGGGCGCCTACCAGCAGCAGTTCTCGCTGACCGCCTTCGACAGCGGCTCGGGCTCGGCCGCGGTGGGGTGGCAGCTCGGCCACGCCGACCGCGCCCTCGTCGCCGAGTACGCGTACACCTTCAGCACGCTGGGAGGCGCCCCGTACCTCTCGTCCAACCGGCTGCTCGGCTCGGGCTGGCTCACGTTTGGATCGTTCACGCTCACCGGGACCTACCTGGCCCGGTTCGAATCGTACATGTCGGTCTACGAGCCCTTCTCCGGGATCTTCCAGTGGGCGGAGCTGCGGGGCGCGTGGTGGTTCGGTCCCTTCTCCCGCCTCGGCCTGGGCTACCAGCTCGGCGCCGACGGCACGAACGTGAACTACCTGTCCTGGATCGAGCAGGGGCCACACGCCGACTTCTTCCTCCAGCTCGGTCGCTCTTTCCGGCTCGGGGTCGACGGGTGGCTCGGATTCCGGACCTTCGGCGCCGTGGCGCCCGGTCCGGGCGTGGTCCGCGCGGACACCTACCTCGCCGGCGCCCTGCTCGCGGAGTACGATCTGGGGAACCACTGGACCCTCCAGGCGAACCTGGGGGCCCGCCAGGCCTGGTCCAACCTGCCGCAGTTCACCAACTTCGCCTTCGTTCCCAGCGTGGGGATCTCCTACCTGGCGGGATTCTGAGCCCCCGTGAAGCGAGCCCTCGTCCCCCTCGTCGCTGGACTGCTCGGCCTGGCCGGGACGCTCGGGGCCACGTTCTACCTGCATCGCGCCGCGAACGAGGCGCTGGACCGCGTCCTGGAGGAGCGGATCCTGGGTGCGGGCGAGACCGCCGCCGAGATGGTCGGGCGCGCCCTCCCCTCCACGGCGACCCTGCGGGCCGTGATGGACGCGAACCAGCTCGAGGGGATCTTCCTCCTCTCCCCCGACCTGCTCGTCCTCGCCGACGCCACCGGGACGCCCGGGCGACGGGCAGATCTATTGCGGGTCGATCGGGGGCGCGTGGCCCGTGCGCTCGCGGGAGAGGCGTCGCTCGCCTTCTCCTACGCGGTGGGGAACGTGAAGGTCGCCACCGGCTACTTCCCGGTACACGGGCCCGACGGGGCGGTGCGATCGGTGCTCGCGCTCGAGGGCGGTCAGTCGCTCGCGGGTGCGCGGAGCGGTCTTCGCCGCGCGCTGTGGGGCGGATTGGCCCTCTCGGCGGTGGTCGCGCTGGCCCTTGCCTTCGCGGCCTTCCGATGGGCCCGCGGCGAGGATCAGCGGCGTGCCGCGGCGACGCTCGCCGCGAAAGGGGATGCGGTGTCGCGGATGGCCGCCATGGTGGCCCACGAGATCCGCAACCCGCTCGGCACGATCCGCGGGTCGGCGGAACTCGTGCGCGCGCGCGGCGCGGGTCGGCTCTCGGCGGCGGACGAGGAGGCGCTCGGCGACATCCTCGGCGAGGTGGACCGGCTCCGGCGCCTGACCGACGACTTCCTCGACCTCGCCGGCAGCCGACCGGTCAACGCGGTCCCGGTGGACGCGGCGGAGGTGGCGCTGGATGCGGGGCGTGCGCTCGCGCGCACCCAGCCGCACGTCACGGTCACGGTCGCATCCCCCGGCCCGGTGGTCGCCGCCGATCCCGGGCGGCTCCGGCAGGTATTCTCCAACCTCTTCGCGAACGCCGCCCAGGCGGGCGCCGCGCGGCTCGAGGTGTCGAGCCGGGTGGACGGGGGCTTCACCGAGATCGACGTCCGCGACGACGGGCCGGGTGTCGATCCGGCGCTGCGGGAACGGCTCTTCGATCCTTTCGCGACCGGACGGAAGGACGGCACCGGGCTGGGGCTGGCCGTCTGCCGCCGGATCGTCGAGGGGCACGGCGGGGCCCTGGAACTTCTCCCCGGAAGCGGCCCGGGGACGACCTTCCGTCTCCGGCTTCCGCTCTCCGAGGGGTAGGATCGCGCCATGGCCCGGATCCTCGTAGCCGACGACGAACCCAAGCTCGGAAACGTCGTGGCCCAGATGCTCCTGCTCGACAAGCACGAGGTGGTGCGCGTGGGCGGGGGGCAGGAGGCGCTCACGGCGCTCGGCGCAGGGCGGTTCGACGTGGTGGTCACGGATCTCCGGATGCCCGGCGTGGACGGCCTCGCCGTGCTGCGCGCCGCCCGCGGCGCGGTCGGGCCGCCGGAGGTGATCCTGATGACCGCCTTCGGCTCGACCGAGAGCGCGGTGCAGGCCATGAAGGCCGGGGCCGCCGACTACCTCACCAAGCCCTTCTCCATGGACGAGCTCCGCCTCCGGGTGGGTCGGCTCGTCGCCCAGCACAGCGCGGAACGGCGCAACGAGCGGCTCCTGGAGCGGCTCACACCGGACCTGGTGGCGGAGAGCCCCGGGATGAAGGCTGCGCTCTCCGCGGCGCGCCAGGTCGCCGCGACCGACGCGAGCGTGCTCCTGCTCGGCGAGAGCGGCACCGGCAAGAGCCAGCTGGCGCGCTACATCCACTACCAGAGCAAGCGGGCCGGGGGCCCGGTCGTCGAGGTCCACTGCGCGGCGCTGCCGGAGACGCTGCTCGAGGGGGAACTGTTCGGCTTCGAGAAGGGGGCCTTCACGGGTGCGACCCAGCGAAAGGCGGGGCACCTCGCCGCGGCCGATGGCGGCACCCTCTTCCTCGACGAGATCGGCGACGTGACCCCGGCCACCCAGGTGAAGCTCCTCCGCTTCCTGCAGGAGCGGAGCTTCGTCCCGCTGGGTGCCACCGCCTCGCGCACGGTGGACGTCCGGGTCATCTCGGCCACCAACCGGGACCTGGACGAGGCCGTGAAGACGGGGAGGTTCCGCGAGGATTTCTTCTACCGGCTGAACGTCTTCGCGATCCGTGTCCCGCCGCTGCGGGAGCGGCGGGAGGACATCCTCCCCATCGTCGATCGGTTCCTCGCCACCCGGGGGCTCCCGCCGGAGAAGCTCTCGGCGGCGGCGCGCGATCGCCTGAGGAGCGAGCCCTGGCCCGGGAACGTGCGGGAGCTCGAGAACGCGATGGAGCGCGGCCTCATCCTCGCCGGGGACTCGGACGTGGGAACCGGCCACCTCGGCGGGGGAGCGACCTCCGCGTCCCGGGCGAGCGGCGTCGGGAACCTCCTCGTCGACGGGTTCGTGCTCGACGACCTGGAGCGGGATCTGATCCTCGCCGCGCTGGAGAAGGCGGGCGGGAACAAGGCGCAGGCCGCACGCCTCCTCGGCGTGACCCGGCGCAGGCTCTACTCGCTCCTCGCGAGCCTGGAGGGGGCGCGCGGCGGGACGCAGGAGGAGAACGACTAGCGCGCCACCACCCGCACGCCGGGCGCCTTCACCACCGCGACGACGCGGAGACCCGGCGCGAGCCCCATCCGGTCCGCACTCTCGCGCGTGACCAGGACCACCAGCGTGGGTCCGCACGCCACCCGGACCCGCACCAGCGCACCCTCCTCCTGCCGGGAGACGACCGTTCCCTCGAGCCGGTTGCGCGCCGACGAGCCGTGCCGCTCGAGCGACTCGAGCACCACGTCCTCCGCCCGGATGCAGGCGTAGACCTCGTCTCCCGCGCTCCCCGGATCGACGGCCAGGATCTCGGCGCCGCCCGCCTCGAGCACCAGCAGGCCCATTTCACTGCGAGTGACTTTTGCCGGGAGGACGTTCTCCGTCCCCACCGCCCGGGCCACCTCCGCGTCCACCGGATTCGTGAAGACCTGGGGCACCGGACCCACCTGCCGGATGGAGCCGCCCACCAGGACGGCCATCCGGTCCCCGAGCGCCAGCGCCTCGAGCCGGTCGTGCGTCACCACCACCGCAGGAACACCCGTCCGGACCAGGAGCTCGCGCAGCTCGCCGCGGAGCGACTCCCGGGTGGGACCGTCGAGCGCGGAGAGCGGCTCGTCGAGGAGCAATAGACGCGGACCGGGCGCGATGGCCCGGGCCAGCGCGACCCTCTGGCGCTGCCCTCCGGAGAGCTCCCCCGGCTTCCGCCCCAGGAGATCGGCGATCCCGAACCGGCCGGCCAGCTCGTCGATCCGCCCGTCCCGCTCCGCCTTCGGGACGGAGTGGAGTCCGTAGCCTACGTTCGCGCGCACGCTGAGGTGCGGGAAGAGCGCGTAGTCCTGGAAGAGCAGGCCGACGTGGCGCCGCTGCGGCGGCACGTGGATGCCCCTCCCCGCGTCGAACCAGGTCTCTCCCTCGAAGACGATGCGCCCCTCGTCCGGACGGTCGAGGCCGGCGAGCGCACGGAGCACGGTGGTCTTCCCGGATCCGGAGGGGCCGAAGAGGACCGTCACCCGCTCCCCGTCGAGGGGCCAGGCGCCCCGGGCCGAGACCACCGGACCCCGCGGGAAGCGGCGCACGAGGTCGAAGTTCAGCGTCCGTTCCATGCGGGGAGCGAGCCCCTCCGGAGCGCGTGGACGAGGGCCAGCACGACGAAGGAGACGCCGAGGAGGAGCGCGGCGGTGCGGTGGGCGGCGGCGTACTCCAGCGCCTCGACGTGATCGAAGATGGCCACCGAGAGGGTCCGGGTGCGCCCGGGGATGTTTCCGCCGACCATGAGCACGACGCCGAACTCTCCGAGGGTGTGGGCGAAGGCGAGCACCGTGCCGGCCAGCACGCCCGGCCAGGCGAGCGGGAGGGCGACGCGGAAGAAGGTCCCCAGACGGGAGACGCCGAGCGCGTGGGAGGCCTCGAGCAGACGCCGGTCCACGCCGGCGAGCGCGCCCACGAAGGGCTGCACGGCGAACGGGGCGCTGTAGAGGACCGAGGCGAGGAGCAGCCCCGCGAAGGAGAACGGGAAGGGATGGCCCACGACGGCCTCGAAGGCCCTTCCGGCCGGGCTCCGGGGACCGAGCCCGACGAGCAGGTAGAAGCCCAGGACCGTGGGCGGGAGGACGAGGGGCAGCGCCACCACCGCCTCGACGAGGAACCGCCCCTTCCAGCGCGTGTTGGCGAGCCACCAGGCGAGCGGCAGGCCCAACCCCACGAGCAGGAGGGTCGTCAGCGTCGCGAGTTCCACCGAGAGGAGGAGGGCGCCCGTGTCCATGGCTCAGGGCAACCCGAACCCGTGACCGGTGAGGGCCGCCCGGCCGCCCGGGCCTGCGGCGTGGGCCAGGAAGGCGCGGGCGAGGGGCGCCTCGCGCGCCGCCGAGAGGACGACCCCGGCCAGCTCGATCCGGGGATGGGCGTTCTCGGGGAGGACGAAGACGCGCCCGCCCGCGAGCTCCTTCTCCAGCGCGAGCGACCAGGGCAGGAAGGCCACGTCGGCCGCGCCGGTGGTGGCGAACTGGGCCGCCTGGCCGACGCTCGTCCCGAGCACCAGCCGTTCCCGGACGGCGTCGAGGATCCCCGCAGACCGGAGCGCGCCCTCGGCGGCGCGACCGAACGGCGCGACGGCCGGGTTGGCGATGGCGATCCGGCGCACGCCGGGGCCGGCCACGCTCGCGAGCCCGTCCCGCCCGATGTCGAGCGGGGAGCCGGACGGCGTCCACACGACCAGCCTTCCGATGGCGAACACCTTCTCGTCGGCGGCCGCGCCGAGCCCGGCCGCCACGATCCGGTCGGGGTACTCCCGGTCGGCGGAGAGGAAGAGGTCGAACGGGGCCCCGGCCTGGATCTGGGCGAAGAAGGTGCCGCTCGCCCCGAAGACCACCGAGACCGAGACCCGCGGGTGGGCGGCCTCGAAATCCCGCCTCCACTCCTCGACGGCGGGCTTCAGGCTGGCGGCGGCGGCCACGGTGAGGCTCGTCCCGCCGCCTGTCGGCGCGGCCGCGGTGACGAGCGGGACGAGCGAGAGAAGGGAGAGGGCGAGGAGGCGCACGGGCTGTCCAGGACAGGAACGAATATGCAACAATGAGGAGCAACATACCCCAAAGGACCCCCTGGTGCCCAGGCGATGACCGACACGCTCCTCACCACCTCCGAGGTCGCGGCGGTCCTGCGCGTCCACCCGAAGCAGGTCTACCGGCTCGTGAAGAAGGGGCTCCCGGCCCGCCGGGTCGGCTCGGAGTGGCGCTTCTCCCGCGCCGACGTGCTCGCCTGGTCGGGGGGCGGTCCGGAGCGGGGAGGCGATGCCCGGGGGGCGGCCGAACCTCTCGCTGCGGACGGCGCGGCCCCCTCCCTGGTCGCCGCCAACGGCGACGTGGCCACGCTGGCGCTGCTGCGGATCGCGCAGGCCCTCGGCCCCCCGCTCATCGGCCTGGTGGAGGCGGACGTCCGCGGCGCCGCCGCACTGCTGGAGCGTCGCGCCGTCCTGGCGGCCGGGGCCCACGCCGGCGGATTCCCGAGCCACGTGGGGGCGGAGCGGGTGGCCCGGATCCACCTCGTCCGGCGGGAGGTCGGCCTCGTCTCCCCGAGGGGCGCACCGGTACTCGCCGTGAAGGAGCTGGCCCGCAGCCGGCTCGCCTCCCGCCCCGCCACCGCCGGCGTGCGCGCCCATCTCGACGCCGCGCTGCGTGGCGCGGGGCTCGACCCCGGGCGCATCCACCGGCGGGCGCTCCTCGTCGCCTCCCACCTCGAGGTGATCCTCGCCGTCGCCTCCGGACGGGCCGACGTCGGCATCGCGTCCCGCGCCTGGGCGGAGCGCGCCGGCCTCGGCTTCCGGATGCTCGCCCGCGAGGACTACGGATTCATCGTGAACGCGCGCGACCTGGGCGACCCGCGGGTGATCCGGCTCTGCGAGGCGGCGCAGGGGCGCCGCTTCCGGGAGGAGATGGGCGCCGTGGCCGGATACGACGCGACCGGGGCGGGGGACATCCGCTACGACGCGTGAAACTGGCAGGTGGCGCTAGAACCCCGCGACCGCGTGGGGCACGTACGCCTCCTCCAGCACGGCGACCTCGGCGGGATCGAGCCGGACCGGGAGGGAAGCGACTGCGTCGGCGAGGTGCTCGAGCCGCGTGGCCCCGACGATGGGGGCGGTCACGCCCGGCTTCCCGAGCAGCCAGGCGAGCGCCACCTGGGCGCGAGGGATGCCCCGCCGCTCCGCGACCTGCGCCAGTCGGTGGGCGACGAGGCCGTCGGCCTCCTCGGTCCGGGCGTAGAGGGTCTTGCCGAAATGGTCGGTCTCGGTCCGGTGGGTGGGCGCGGCCTGCCACGGACGCGCCAGCCGCCCGCGGGCGAGCGGGCTCCAGGGGATGACCCCGATCCCCTCGTCCTGGCAGAGGGGGATCATCTCCCGCTCCTCCTCCCGGTAGATGAGGTTGTAGTGGTTCTGCATGGAGACGAAGCGGGCCCAGCCGTTCTCGTCGGCGAGGTGGAGCGCCTTCGCGAACTGCCAGGCATGCATCGACGATGCGCCCAGGTAGCGCACCTTCCCCGACCGGACCAGGTCGTGGAGCGCCTCGAGCGTCTCGTCGATGGGCGTGGCCGGATCCCACCGATGGATCTGGTACAGGTCGATGAAGTCGGTGCCCAGCCGGCGCAGGCTCTCCTCCACCTCGAAGAGGATGGCCTTGCGGGAGAGGCCGCGCCCGTTCGGCTCGTCGCGCATGAGGCCGTGCACCTTGGTGGCGATGACCACCGACTCGCGCCGGACCGCCCCCTTGAGGAACCGTCCCAGGATCTCCTCGCTGGCGCCGCTCGAGTAGACGTTGGCGGTGTCGAAGAAGTTGATCCCCAGGTCGAGCGCCTGGCGCAGGAAGGGCTGGCTGGCCGCCTCGTCGAGGACCCAGGCGTGGCGGCCGGGCTGGAGGGCGCCCTTCACGGGGACGCCGAAGCTCATGCAGCCGAGGCAGATGCGGGAAACCCGAAGACCGGTCCGGCCGAGGTTCGCGTATTCCATGGGGGCGGCATTATCTGCGTCCGGCCGAGGACGCGCCACCGGCATCGTGCCCTCGAGACCGAAGAGCGCCGGCAGGATCCGCTCCGGCGGGTATCGGCGACGCAGTTCCGCGACCCATCCCTACCTCGCTTCACGGTACTTCACGAGCGGGACCGGACGGCCCGGCGTATGCATCGCCCCGTGGGTGTTCAGGGAAGGGGGGGCCACATGACGAGTGGAATCGAAAGGGCCGTGGGGCTGGGCATTGCCGTGATGGTGGCGGCCGAGATCGTCCTGGGGATCGCCGTCGAGTTCCTGCTCGCCTGGTAGGCGGCGCCGAGCACGTTCCGGAGGCAGGCCCGGCCAGTAAACGCTGATTGTCGCCGGACGCCTCGCTTACACCCCGGGTGAGACTGGCGACCCCGCCCTCTCCGCGCCAGAGTCCTGCGCGCACGGAATCATCCGTGACGGGAGGACCCCATGAAGAAGAAGACATTCCTGTCGATGGCGCTGCTCGCGATGCTCCTCGGCTCCGGCAGCGCGCGCGCCGAAGGACCGAAGGTCGATCCCACCCTGGCCGACGCGGTGAAGCGGTTCAACGACACCTTCAACCGGTTCGACGCGAAGGCCACCGCCGCATTCTGGGCGGAGGAAGGAACCCTCATCAGCCCGGCGGGCGAGGTGGGCAAGGGTCGCGCGGCCGTGGAGACGGTCTACGCCCACGACATCGAGATGTTCCTCAAGGGCACCACCTCCACCTTCCGGATCGACTCGGCACGAGCGTTGAAGGGCGGATACGCGCTCCTCGACATGAGCCACGAGATCCAGAACGCCAGGATGCCGGACGGCTCGACCGGCACGATGAAGCTGCACACCCTCATCCTGGCGCAGAAGAAGGGCGGCTCGTGGCAGTGGCTCGATGCCCGTCCCTACGCCTTCCTGAGGCCGCCGGCCGCGAAGTGACATCCCGGAGGACGACATGCCGAAATACGTCGGCTCTCCTACCCGACGGACGGGCACGAGGCGGTGACCGGCGTCGCACCCAACGAGCTCACCTGACCGGGCTCTCGCCGAGGGCCGCGCGGAGCCGCTCCGCGAGATCCTCCGGCGAGAAGGGCTTCTGGAGGAAGGCGGCTCCCTGCGGGAGGCCTCCCGTGTCGTCGAACTCGTCGGCGGAGTAGCCCGACATGTAGACGACCGGGAGTCCCGGGAACCGCTCCCGCAGCGCCGCCGCCACCTCCGGACCACTCCGGACCGGCATGCGCACGTCGGAGAGCAGGATCGCCGGCGGCCGCGAACCGGCCTCGATCCGCTCGAGTGCCTCCTCCAGGGTGGCGGCCGCCACGACGGCGAAGCCCAGGCGTTCGAGGGTCCGCGACGTGATCCGGCGGACCTGCTCGTCGTCCTCCATCACGAGCACCAGCTCCCCCGCGCCCCGGGACGCCTCGCCCTCCGGCCCCGCGCCCTCGGTCGGGGGCGCGGCCCGGTCGGCCACCCGTGGCAGGCAGATCTCGAAGCGGGTGCCGCGCCCCGGCGCGCTCTCCACCTGGATGCGTCCGCCGCTCTGCTCGACGGTGCCGAACACCATGGCGAGCCCCAGTCCCGTGCCCTTCCCGACCGGCTTGGTCGTGAAGAAGGGCTCGAAGATGTGGGACCGGGTCTCCTCGTCCATGCCGACCCCCGTATCCTCCACGGTGAGCAGGATGCACCCTCGTCCCTCCTCCGCGGCGCTGCCCTTCCACTGGCAGTCGGCTTGCCCCGACAAGTTGCCGGTTCGGATGGTGAGCATCCCGCCATGAGGCATGGCGTCCTGGGCGTTGAGGGCCAGGTTCATGATCACCTGCTGCAGTTGCACGGGGTCGGCGCGCACGAGGCCGAGATGCGGGGCCAGCTCGGTCCGGAGCGCCACGTGTTCCCCGATGAGCCGGGTCAGGATCCGCTCCGAGTCGAGCACCACGTCGTTCAGGTCGACGTCCCGCGGATCGAGCTCCTGCCGGCGGCTGAAGGCGAGGAGCTGCCGGGTGAGGTCCCTCGCCCTCCGGGCCGCAGCGTGGATCTCATCGATCTCCTCCCGAAGCACCCCGCCCTCCGGCGCATGGTCGAGCGCCAGCCGGGCCCCGCCGAGGATCACCGTGAGCAGGTTGTTGAAGTCGTGGGCGACGCCCCCGGCGAGCCGCCCCACGGCCTCCATCTTCTCCGACTGGCGCAGCCGCTCCTCGGATCGGCGCTGCACGGTGAGGTCGCGGACGATGCCCCACATGCTCGCCGGCCCGTCGTCGTGGTACCGGACGAAGACGCGGAGCTCGATGGGGAAGACGGTCCCGTCCTTCCGTCGGTACTCCTTCTCGTAGGTGGCCCGAAGCCCGCGGGCGCGGAAGAGCTCCGAGATGGTGCGCGCCTCCTCCTCGTGCCAGCGCTCCGGCGTGAGCTGCGGGTACGACATGGACCGGAGCTCGTCGATGGAGTACCCGAGCATCTTGAGGTAGGACTCGTTCGCCTCCAGGATCGTCCCGTCGGGGGTGGCGCTCACGATCCCGTCTCCCAGGGCCTCGTAGAGTTCCCGGAACCGGCGATCGAACCGCGAGGCGACCCGCTCGGCCTGCTCGATCCGTTCCCCCTCGGAGACGTCGCGGAAGATGGTGTAGGCGACCGGTTCGCCCGAACGATCGGTCACCACCGACGAGGTGAACTCGGCCGGGAAGGTGGTTCCATCCAGCCTGCGAAGGTGGAGCCGGCCCTTCACCGATCCCGAGCGGGTGCGGGTCGCGAGCTTCTCCCGGAGGACCTCGTCGTCGAGGACGATGCCGCGGCGCCCGGCACGCACGATCTCCTCCTCGGTTCCTCCCAGCGACCGGCAGGCCGCAGGATTGGCCCGAAGAAAGGTCCCATCGGGCCGGCTGACGAGCGCCGGATCCCCCATGGCCTGGAACAGCCCCTCGTCGAGCGGGCTCAGTTCCGGGTTCGGCTTCCGACGGTCCGGCAACGGCTCCTCCTCTTCCGGAGTCACAGCGATGGAGGGCTCCGGGAAGGGACAAATACCTTCGGGGGACTGCCCGCGCCCGGCGATCGCTTCGCCGGACCCCGACCCGTCAATTGACGGGACGGCCGGATCCCGCTACGCATTCCCGCTCTCCATGACTTATCTCGCTCCCGCGCCCCGGTGGCGCCAGGTAGAGATCCTGGCACTTCTGGCCCTTCTCTCCTCCCTCGCTGCCTGTGGTTCCCGCTCCGCCGCTCCGCCGCCCCCGGCACCGGTGGAGGTGGGTGTGGTGGTGGTGACTCCGACGCTGCTCACCCTCACCCGCGAGTTGCCCGGGCGAACCTCCCCGTACCGCGTGGCCGAGGTGCGCGCGCGGGTGAACGGTGTCGTGCTGAAGCGGCTCTTCGTCGAGGGCACCGACGTGAAGGAGGGGCAGAAGCTCTTCCTCATCGACCCGGCCCCCTACCAGGCCACGCTCGACGGCGCCGTGGCCGCCAGGTCCCGCGCCGAGGCCACGCTGGGCAACGCCCGGCTGCAGGCGACGCGGGCCACCGATCTCATCCGGAACGGCGTCGTCAGCCAGCAGGATCACGACAACGCCCAGGCGGCCCAGAAGACCGCCGAGGCCGATCTGGCGTCGGCGAAGGCCGCCGAGGAGACCGCCCGCATCAACCTGGGCTACACCGCCGTCATCTCCCCGGTCTCGGGGCGGATCGGCCGCGCCGCGGTGACCGAGGGGGCCTACGTGCAGTCCGCGCAGGCCACGCTGCTCGCCACCGTGCAGCAGGTGGACCCCATGTACGTGGACATGACCCAGTCGGCCGACGAGGTGCTGCGCCTCCGTCGGGACTTCGAGGCCGGCCGGATCCGGGGCGCCGGGAAGGGGCACGCCCGGGTTCGACTCGTCACCGACGACGGCAAGGAGTACCCGCTCGGCGGGACCCTCCAGTTCACCGACGTGAGCGTCGACCCGGGAACGGGTTCGGTGCTCCTCCGGGCGCTCTTCCCCAACCCGACGGGGGTGCTCCTGCCGGGCCTCTTCGTCCGGGCCCGCATCGAGGAGGGTGTGAACCCGCAGGCGCTGCTCGTGCCCCAAGTCGGCGTGACGCGCGATCAGAAGGGGACGCCATTTTCACTCGTAGTGAATTCGGAGAAGAAGGTGGAGCGGCGCTCCCTCGTCACCGACCGTACCGTGGGAACCTCCTGGCTGGTCACCGAGGGCATCCGGCCGGGGGACCAGGTCATCGTCGAGGGGCTGCAGAAGGTCCGTCCCGGGGCGACCGTGAACCCCGTCCCGGCCTCCGGCGCGAAGTAGGATCCCGTGGCCCGATTCTTCATCGAGCGTCCGATCTTCGCGTGGGTGGTGGGCATCCTGGTGATGCTCGCCGGCGGGCTGGCCCTGCTCCGCCTGCCCGTCTCGCAGTACCCGGCCATCGCGCCCCTCTCGGTGAGCGTCACCACCACCTTCCCGGGAGCCTCCGCCAAGACGCTCGAGGACACCGTCACCCAGGTGATCGAGCAGCGGATGAACGGCATCGACAACCTGCGCTACATGGCCTCCTCGTCCGACTCGGCCGGGAACGCCTCGGTGACGCTCACCTTCGACGCCGGCACCGATCCGGACATCGCCCAGGTGCAGGTGCAGAACAAGCTCGCCCTCGCCGTGCCCCAGCTGCCCCAGGAGGTGCAGCGACAGGGGGTGAAGGTCGCCAAGTCGGTCCAGAACTACCTCCTCATCGTCGGCCTGGTCTCCGAGGACGGGTCGATGTCCCGCAACGACATCTCCGACTACGCCTACTCCACGCTGCAGGACCCCATCAGCCGCGTGTCCGGGGTGGGCGAGGTGAACACCTTCGGCGCGCAGTACGCGATGCGCATCTGGCTCGACCCCATCCGGCTCGCCAAGTACCGGCTCACGCCCATCGACGTCGTCGGCGCCCTGAACGCACAGAACGTGCAGGTCTCGGCCGGCCAGCTCGGCGGCCTACCGGCCGTGGACGGGCAGAAGCTGAACGCCACCCTCACCGCCCAGACGCGCCTCCAGAGCCCGGAGGAGTTCCGCGCCATCCTGCTGCGGGTCCAGCCCGACGGGGCGCGGGTGCTCCTCGGCGACGTGGCCCGGCTGGAGATGGGGGGCGAGTCCTCCGAGATCGAGACCCGCATCAACGGGCGCCCCTCCTCCGGCATCGGCGTCCGGCTCGCCGCCGGGGCCAATGCGCTGCGCACCGCGGCCGCGGTCCGGGCGCGCATCGACGAGCTGGCGCGCTACTTCCCGCCGGGCCTGAAGGTGGTCTACCCGCTCGACACGGTCCCCTTCATCCGCCTCTCCATCGAGGAGGTGGTGAAGACCCTCCTCGAGGCGATCCTCCTCGTCTTCCTGGTGATGTACCTCTTCCTGCAGAACTTCCGGGCCACCCTCATCCCGACCATCGCGGTCCCGGTGGTGCTGCTCGGCACCATGGGCGTGCTGGCCGCCTTCGGCTTCGGCATCAACACGCTCACGATGTTCGGCCTGGTGCTCTCCATCGGCCTGCTCGTCGACGACGCCATCGTGGTGGTGGAGAACGTCGAGCGCGTCATGGCGGAGGAGGGGCTCGGGCCGCGCTCCGCCACCCACAAGTCGATGGTCCAGATCACCGGGGCGCTCGTCGGCATCGCGCTCGTGCTGGCCGCGGTCTTCGTGCCCATGGCCTTCTTCGGCGGGTCGGTGGGCGTCATCTACCGGCAGTTCTCGATCACCATCGTCTCCTCGATGGTGCTCTCGGTGCTGGTCGCCCTCTCCCTCACGCCGGCGCTCTGCGCCACCCTCCTGAAGCCCGTGGAGAAGGGGCACGGGCTCGCGAAGACGGGCTTCTTCGGCTGGTTCAACCGAATCTACGACCGGGGATCGGGGCGCTACCAGCGGATCGTGGCCTGGATGCTGCAGCGGCGCGTGCGCGCCATGATGGCCTACGGCGTGCTGGTGCTGCTCCTCGGGATCGGCTTCGTGAAGCTCCCCACCGGCTTCCTTCCCCAGGAGGACCAGGGGCTCATGTACGCCTCGGTGGTGCTGCCCCCCGGCAGCACGCTCGAGCAGACCCGGAAGGTGCTCGAGAAGGTCGCGAACCACCTGCTGACCGAGGAGAAGGACGCCATCGAGTCGGTGATGGAGATCGCCGGGTTCAACTACGGCGCGCGCGGCCAGAACGCCGGCGTGGCCTTCATCCGTCTGCGCCCCTGGGACGAGCGCAAGGGGGAGCGGCTCCGCGCCGACGTGGTCGCGGCGCGCGCCCAGAAGGCCTTCGCCCCGGTGAAGGAAGCCAACGTCTTCGTCTTCACGCCCCCGGCGGTGACCGAGCTCGGCAACGCGAACGGATTCGAGTTCCAGCTGCAGGACCGCGGCGGGCTGGGGCACGACGCCCTCATGGCGGCACGCAACCAGCTCATCGACCTGGCCCGCAAGGACCCGCGCCTCGCCAAGGTGCGCCCCTCCGGCCTGGACGACACGCCCCAGTTCAACCTGGACGTGGACCAGCAGAAGGCAGTGGCGCTCGGCGTGTCGCTCGCCGACGTGAACCAGACGCTCGCCGCCACCTGGGGCGTCACCTACGTGAACGACTTCATGGACAAGGGGCGCACGAAGCGGGTCTTCCTGCAGGCCGACGCCCCCTTCCGGATGAACCCCGAGGACCTCGACCTCTGGTACGTGCGCAACCGGGCCGGGGAGATGGTGCCGCTCTCGGCCATCTCGGCGCGCCGCTGGAGCTTCGGCTCCCCCAAGCTGGAACGCTTCAACGGCATCCCGGCGGTGGCCATCCAGGGTGAGCCGTCGGCCGGGCGAAGCTCGGGCGAGGCCATGGCGGCGCTGGAGGGGATCGTGGCCCGGCTGCCGCCCGGGATCGGGTACGAGTGGTCCGGCCTCTCCTACGAGGAGAAGGTCTCGGGCGCGAACGCCGGGGCGCTCTACCTCATCTCGCTGCTCGTGGTCTTCCTCTGCCTCGCCGCGCTCTACGAGAGCTGGTCGATCCCGGTCTCGGTGATGCTGGTCGTGCCGCTCGGCGTGCTCGGCGCGGTGGGTGCGATGCTCGGCCGCGGCCTCGTGAACGACGTCTTCTTCCAGGTCGGGCTCCTCACCACGGTGGGGCTCTCCGCCAAGAACGCCATCCTCATCGTGGAGTTCGCGAAGGAGCAGCACGACCGGGGGAAGGACGCCGTCGAGGCGGCGCTCGAGGCGGCCCGGCTGCGGCTCCGCCCCATCCTCATGACCTCGCTCGCCTTCATCCTGGGCGTGCTGCCGCTCGCCATCGCCCACGGCGCGGGAGCCGGGGGGCAGGTGGCCATCGGGACCGCGGTGATCGGCGGCATGCTCTCCGCCACCGCGCTCGCCCTCCTCTTCGTCCCGCTCTTCTTCGTGCTCATCGCCCGGCGGGTGCGGCCACCCGAGCCGCGGCGCGAGCCCAACGACCCGGACGCGGACGCGCAGGCGGAGGAGGCCGAGGAGCGGGCCCGGCTCGCCGGCGCGAGGGGGCCGGGGTGAACCGGGCCTCCGGCCGCGACTGGCGCACCCCGACGATGGTGCTCGCGGCTGGCTCGATCCTCCTCGCCCTCTCCCTCGGCTTCCGTCACGCCTTCGGCCTCTTCCTCGCGCCGATGTCCCGGGACAACGGCTGGACGCGCGAGGTCTTCGCGCTCGCCATGGCCTTCCAGAACCTGGTCTGGGGGCTGGCCCAGCCCTTCGCCGGTCGCATCGCCGACCGGTACGGGGCCGGCCGGTCGATCCTCGGCGGCGCCATCCTCTACGTGGCCGGTCTGCTCCTCATGTCCGTGTCCCACACCGGGTCCACGCTGGGCTGGGCGGGGCTGCTCATCGGCCTCGGGCTCGGAGGCACCACCATCTCGGTGGTCTTCGGCGCCATCCTGCGGGCCACGCCCCCGGCGCGGCGCAGCATGGCGATGGGGATCGCCATGTCGGTGGGCTCGCTCGGCCAGTTCGTCATGCTGCCGGCGGCGCAGATCGCCATCGGATCGGTCGGCTGGCAGACCACGCTCCTCGGGATGGCCGCCGTCGGCGCCCTCATGATCCCGCTGGCGGGCGCGCTCTCCGAGAAGCCGGCCGGGCCCTCCGCGGAGGGCGACATGCGGCTGCGCGCCGTGCTCTCCGAGGCCTTCTCGATCCCCGGGTTCTGGCTGCTCTGCTTCGGTTTCTTCGTCTGCGGCTTCCACGTGGTCTTCATCGCCACGCACCTGCCGTCGTTCCTCACCGATCGGGGGCTCGGCCCATCCGTTGGCGCAACCGTGCTCGCGCTCGTCGGACTCTTCAACATCTTCGGGTCCTACGTGTCGGGGCTTCTCGGGGGACGGATCTCCAAGCCGGCGATCCTGGTCTTCATCTACGGGGCCCGGGCCCTGGTGATCGCGCTCTTCCTGGCCTTCCCGGTGACCGAGACCACGGCCTACGTCTTCGGGGCCGGCATGGGACTGCTCTGGCTCTCCACGGTTCCCCCCACGAACGGCACCGTGGCCACCCTCTTCGGCGTCGAGAACATGGCGCTCCTCGGCGGCATCGTCTTCCTCTTCCACCAGATCGGCGCCTTCCTGGGCGGCTGGCTGGGGGGGCGGCTCTACGTCGCCACCGGGAGCTACGACCTCGTCTGGTGGCTCTCCATCGGACTCGCCGTCATGGCCTCGCTCATCAACCTGCCCATCCGGGAGGTCCCGGTGGAGCGCATCCGCGCCAGGGCCGGGGGATTGGCGTGACCCGGCGGATGGTGATCGCCTCGGCCGTGGGACTCCTCGGCCTTCTCGCGCTCTGGGCCTTCGTCTCCTACCTGCAGCCCTCCTTCAGCGGCGAGGTGGGCGATCTCCTGCTCTGCAATTGACGGCGCCGCCGAACGCCCCATCTGGAGTCCCCGGGGCCGGCGGGCTGCGTGGTATCGGTCGGTGGTGACGAGAAAACTCCGCTCGGCCGCGGCCCTCCTCCTCCTCCTCGCCTCCTGCTCCACCACCCGTCTCACCGATACCTGGCGGGACCCGGGCTACGTGTCGAAGCCCGTGAAGCGGGTCTTCGTCATCGGGGTGCTCGTCCGCGACGAGGTCTTCGACTCCTCCTTCGAGAAGGCCATGGCCCAGGCGCTCACCGCGAAGGGGTACCAGGTGGTCACGGCCTCGATGGCCTTCTCCCCCTGGGAGCTCGACTCCGACAAGATCGAGAAGTACGTGCGGGCCCACCGCATGGACCTGGTCGTCCAGATGCGGATCTCGACCCGCACCACGTCGAGCTACACGCCCCCCGCGACCGCCTACCTGGGCATGCCCACCAACGTCCCGGTCGGCTGGTACGGCGGAGGGTACGGCGGGTACTACGCGCCGGGCATGCTCGTCACCCAGCAGGGGCACGTGAGCGAGGATTCGCGCATCGCTGCCGAGATCAAGGTCTTCAGCGTCCCGGGCGAGGCCCTCGTCTGGAGCTCCAGCGCCAGCGTCGAGAACGTGGTGGGAGACAAGGACGCGGGGCGTTCGCTCTCCGCCGAGGTCGTCCACGACCTCCTCCGGGCGGGCATCCTCGTCCCGTAGCGCCGGGCGCCCTACCCCGCCGGAAGCGACTCGCGGATCCGGGCCACCAGCGCCTCGGCCGTGAAGGGCTTCTGCAGGAAGGCCGTCCCCGCCGGGAAGGTCACCTCGTCGGCGAGATCCTCGCTGGCGTACCCGGACATGTAGACGGTGCGCAGGCCGGGCATCCGGATGGTGAGCTCCGCGGAGAGCTCCGGGCCGCTCGTGCCGAGCAGCCGGACGTCGGCGAGGAGGACGGACGGAGGCTGCGGGTGGTTCGCCACCCGCTCGACCGCCTCGTCGAGCGTCCCGGCCGCGAGCACCGTGAATCCGGCATCCCGAAGCGTCCGGGCGGCGATCCTGCGAAGTTGATCGTCGTCGTCCACCACCAGGACGACGTGACCGGTGGGCTCGGCCGCCGCCCCGGGTGCCTCCGGGCCGATCTCCGGCTCCGCCACGTGCTCGAGGCGGGGGAAGCGGATCTCGAATCGGGTCCCCTGCAACGGCCCGGTGTCGACGTGAATGCAACCTCCGGCCGCGGTGACGATCGAGGCAGCGCTGGAGAGGCCGAGCCCCGTCCCCTTGCCCACCGGCTTGGTGGTGAAGAAGGGCTCGAAGATTCGGGAGCGGGTCTGCTCGTCCATCCCGGCTCCGGTGTCGGAGACCACGAGCAGCACGCCGCCACCGGGGGGCGGCAGGCCGACGTCCGGGGCGCGCCCGGGCGGGCCGTCGACGAGTGCCGTGGAGATCGTGAGCGTGCCTCCCCGAGGCATGGCGTCCCTCGCGTTCGCGGCCAGGTCCACCAGCATCCGCTCGATCTGGCCGGAGTCGGCCAGGATCGTGCACGGGTCGGAGGAGAGGGTGGTGCGGACCCGGATGCGCTCCCCGACGACCTGCTCCAGCGTGCGCTGGCCGTCGCGGACCAGCCCGCCCAGCTCGATCGGGCGCGGATCGAGCACGTGCCGGCGCCCGAAGGCGAGCAGTTGCCGTGTGACCGTTCGGGCCTTCTGGGCCGCCGCGTGGAACTCCTCGATGTCGTCGTGGAGTTGCCCCTCCTGCGGTGCGGCCGCGAGCGCGAACCGGCTCGAGGAGAGCATCACCGAGAGCAGGTTGCTGAAGTCGTGCGCGATCCCGCCGGCGAGCATCGTGAGCGCCTGCATCCGCTGCGACTGCCGGAGCTGCTCCTCGGCCCGGCGGCGGGTCGTGACGTCCTGCACGTCGGTGATGAAGTAGCGCGGGGCCCCGTCCGGAGCCCGCACGAGCGACACCGAGATCTGGGCGAGCAGCAGGCTCCCGTCCTTGCGGACGTACCGCTTCTCCAGCTCCACGGCCGAGGTCTCCCCGACGAGCGTCCTGCGGACCGCCTCGTCGCTGGCCTCGCGATCCTCCGGGTGGGTGACGTCCGCGTAGCGCAGCTCGAGCATCTCGTCGGCCGTGCGCCCGAGCATCCGGCACAGCGCCCCGTTCACCCGCACGTACCGGCCGTCCGCGGAGGTGAGCGCCTTGCCCACCAGCGAGTTCTCGAAGGCGGTCCGGAAGAGCTCCTCGCTCTCCGCCACCGCCTCCTCGGCACGCCGACGCTCCGCGCGGGCGCGAAGCGAGTCGATGCCGTAGGCGACGTCGGCGGTGAGCCGCTGGAGCAGCTCCTCCTCCTCGGCGTCGAAGGCGTCCACGCGCGAGGAATATACTGTGAGTGAACCAACCGTGCCGGACGCGAGGTTGATGGGCAGGCCGATGACCGAGGCGAATCCCCGCTCGGTGGCGGCCTCCCGCCAGGGCTCGAAGGCGGGGTCGGTATCGGTGTTGCGGACCACGAGCGGCTTCCCCGTGCGGATGGCGGCCCCGCCGGGCCCCCGGCCGTGGACGTCGTCGGCCCAGGTGAGGGGGATCGACTCCACGTACCCCTCGGAGAATCCGGCCTGCGCCACCCGGCGGACGCTGCGTGCAGGGTCGTGGACGGCGTAGCCGACCCAGGCCATGGCGTACTCCCCGACCTGGACGAGGACCCGGCAGAGCTGCTGGAGGAGCTCGTCCTCGGAGGTGGCCCGGACGAGCGCCCGGCTGCACTGGGCGAGCGCCCAGTAGGACCGGGACATCCTTCGCTCCCGCTCCTGGTGCACCTTCAGCGACGGGACGGGATCGACGGCCGCGGGTTCGGCTGTGGGGGACTTCCTCGGGGGGTGGGCCATCGACCTTCCAGTGTCCTTCAATTCCGGCGCTCCGTGCAGTCCCCTGACCCGGGGGTGACGCCGCGGCGCGTCAACGAAATGGGCGATTTGACCCACCTCCGAATGGCGCACACGCGGCAGCCTGGTGTAACTTCCGCGGTCCTTCTACCCCCTCCCCTCCCTGTGCCGGCTCACGGCCGGCAGGAGACGAAAATGTACGGAACGATCCGGCGGTACAAGCTGAACAAGCCCAAGGAGTTCAACGACCAGGTGAACAACTCCTTCATCAACGTGGTCCGCAAGGTCCCGGGCTTCATCTCGTACATCGCCATCGACGAGGGCGAAGGATGGTGGGCCTCCCTGAGCCTCTTCGAGACTCGCGAGGGGATCATCCAGTCCGATCGCGTGGCCGCCGAGTGGGTCAAGGCCAACTGCCCCGGCATGGTGCAGGGACCGGCCGAGATCACCGCCGGCCCCGTGGTCGTGAAGTAGGCATCGGGGTCATACGTGTTCTCCATCCACTCCACAGAACAACTCCTCCGGGCCATCGCGCTGGCGAGCGCAGGGCTCTCGATCCTCATCTGCCTCTGGTACATCGTCCGCCGCCCGCACCTGAACCGGGTGACCAAGTCGATGCTCCTCCTCGGTCTGGGTGCCTTCCCGCTCATCGTCTCGCTCACCGGAAACATCGCCGGCTTCGAGTACACGCTCTCGCGCCCGTTCTGCGGCTCCTGCCACGTGATGGGACCGTACCTGCGCGACGCGGAGGACCCGAAATCCACCAGCCTCGCCGCGATGCACAGCCGCAACCACAAGTTCGGCGAGAGCAGCTGCTACACCTGCCACGCCGACTACGACATGTTCGGCGCCATCACGACCAAGCAGAACGGCATGAAGCACCTGTTCAAGTACCTCACCGAGTACGCCTCCACGGGTCCGGACGGCGAGGGCGGGCCGACCATCCACCTCTACAAGCCCTTCAAGAACGGCGCCTGCATGCAGTGCCACTCCACCACGGCGAAGAAGTACGTGGAGACCCACGGGGATTCGGTGGAGGCCATCCGGTCGGGTGAGATGCGCTGCATCGACTGCCACGACGTGATCCACCCGCTCGCGCTGTCCCGCCGTCCCGGCGCCAAGAAGGAGGTCTCCAAGTGAAGCGCGAACTGGCAAAGAAGATGGTCCTCCTCTCCGTGCTGGGGACCATCGGCGCCATGCTCTTCATGGCGGCCTCCCTCGTCTACCCGCACCCGCTCCTGCTCGTGCTCGCCATGAGCATCGGCCAGGGCATCGCGATCTTCGCGCTGGTCCTCTTCCTCCTCGCCGTGGCGCTCGACCTGCAGGCGAGCGGTGAGCTCTACATCCCCGAGGAGGAGAACCCCGCCACCGAGACGCCTCCGTCCACGGAGGGGAGCCCGCCCCCCACGGCCTGAAGTGAAACGCCTCCTCGCCACCCTCCTCCTGACCTGCGCCACCCTCCCCGGGGCGGCGCGGGGCTCGGAGGGCGAGGCGGCGGCGGGCCCGAAGCCGGTCGTCGCGGCTCCGCGGATCGTGCTCGCGGCGCGGAGCATCGGCTCCCGCCGGGGCGACCCCCCCTCCCCGAAGGCCCACGCGGCGCTCCTCGTCCGGCTCGGATCGGGCCCCGGAGGGTTCATCGTGCAGGGCGGGAAGGAATCGGTCTCGGGCTGGCTCCCGGGACGCGCCCGCGTCATCGGCTACGTCATCCCCTGCGCCGATCCGGCGCTCGAGTTCACCCGGGCCGCCGGGGCCTTCTGGGGCGAGGGCGAGGTGCGGGAGCTGCCCACCCGCGCGCTCGCCACCTTCGACGAGCCGGGCCTCACCGAGGCGCGCATCCGCGCGATCGTCGACTCCCTGAACGAGGAGTTCCGGAGCCGCGACTACCGGCTCGACGGCGGGCCCAGTTCCAACAGCTTCGTGAGCCGATTCCTGGAGCGGCTGGGGCGTGCGCTCCCGGCCGTGGGCGATGCCGACCTCCCCGGCTGGGGATGGCGGCCCTGAGAGGAGCCCGACATGGCCGAGGCACGTAGCCGGAAGCTCTGGCTCGACTGGCAGCGCGGCCTCGCCGTGCTCTACATGCTCGAGTGGCACACGTGGGACTCGTGGCGTGCCGACCCGGCCGCGGTCGGGCCCGTCCACGAGGCGCTCGCGATCCTCGGCGGCTTCGCGGCCCCGTCGTTCCTCTACATGGCCGGCATGTCGCAGCTCCTCGGCGACGCGGCCCAGGAGCGGAAGGGGATACCGGTCGGGGTGCGGCGCATCGGCGCCATCCGCAGGGCGCTGTGGCTGCTCGGCGTCGCCTACCTGCTCCGGATCTTCTGGTTCACCGCCGGTGGCGCCTGGCGGGTCCCGGACGGATGGCAGGGGATCCTCAAGGTCGACGTCCTGAACGTCATCGCCGTCTCGCTCCTCGTCTCGGCCCTCTTCACCGTGGGGATGAAGCCGAGGCTCCACGCGATCCTGGCGGTCGGCGCCACCGCCGCGGTGGCCTTCCTGGCCCCGGTGGTGGCCGGCTGGAACCACCCGCCGAGCCGCATCCTCGACTACCTCTACTCGGAGTGGCCGCGCGGCATCTTCTACCTCTTCCCCTGGGCCGCCTTCTGCTTCGCCGGGAGCGCGCTGGGGCGGCTCGCGATGGGGGAGTCGCGGCCGAGGACCTGGCTCGCGCTCGGGGCCGGGCTGGCGCTCGTGGGCTGGCTCGGCGACAAGCTCCCTCCGTTCTACGCCCACCAGGATTTCTGGCGCGTCTCCCCGTCCTGGTTCGCGATCCGGCTCGGGGGCGTGGTGGCGACGAGCGGCCTCCTGCAGCTCGTCCCGGCGAGCGCCGACCGCTGGCTCTCCTGGCTCCGCACCATGGGGCGCCACAGCCTGCTCGGGTACTTCCTCTCCATCGAGCTTCCCTACGGCGTCCTCTCCCGCCCGTTCCACAAGCAGCTCGGCACCTACACGGGGCTGGTCGGGGTGGTGGCCATGGCGGTCCTCATCTGGGGCGCGTCGGTGGCGGCGGAGCGGTACGACCAGTGGAAGCTCGCCCGGGCCCGGGCGGCGTGATCACCCTGCGCGCCGCGGCCGCACTGGCCCTCCTCGTCCTCGCGAGCACCGCGGAGGCCGCCGCGCCCCACCTCACGCCGGCCCCGCTCCTCTCGCGCGGGAAGCGGGTCGCATCGAGTCCGAAGGGGGGCGCGGTGGTGGTGGACGGCGTCTACCGGACCTCCGCCTCCTGGGCCGGCGGGCACCCCACGCCCGCGAAGCCCTCCTGGGTCGCCATCGACGTGGGCTCGGGGCCCACGCGACTCCTCGTGTCGTGGACCTCCTCCGGCAACCACGACTACATCGACCGGAAGTACGGAGCCCCGGTCGACTACCGCATCGAGACCTCGGCCGACTCCACGAACGGCGCCGACGGGACCTGGCGGACCGCGCTCGCCATCTCCGGGAACCCGGTCCGGTCCCGGGCCCACGCCATCGACTTCTCCGGGCAGCGCTGGGTCCGGATGGTGGTCACCGGGCTGTCCCCGGATGTCTTCGAGCACGGCCTCTACCTCGACGAGATCGACGTCCACGACCTCTCGCGCGGGGGCGACGACCTCTGGGTCTTCTTCGGCGACAGCATCACCTCCGCGGTCTTCGACCGGGCGCCGGGGCACCAGCCCGACTTCGCCACGCAGGTGGCGCTCCTCCATCCCGGCTACCACCCGGCCGTGGTCGGCGCGGGATTCGGGAGCCTGCACCACTCCGACGCCGTGCGACGCATCGACGAGGTCCTGGCGCAGAACCCGGACGCCCGGGTCATCGCGCTCGGATTCGGATCGAACGACTGGGACCCCAAGGCGTTCCGCGCCGACCTGCTCGAGGTGATCCGCAAGGTGAAGGCGGCCGGGCGCATCCCCATCGTGGCGCGGATCCCCTTCCGGGCCGACGCGAAGGTCGACTTCGCGGCCCAGCTGAACCGTGTGGTGGACGAGGAGACGGCCCGGCTCGGCCTCCTTCCAGGGCCCGACCTGTACGGCTGGTTCCGGGCCCACCCGGAGCGGCTCACCGACGGGCTGCACCCGGACGACGCGGGGGCGCGGGAGATGATCCGGCGCTGGGTGCAGGCAGCGGCGCCGCTCTACCGCTGACCGGGCGAGGCCCGGGCCGCCGCGGTACAATCGGGCCATGGCCGCCACCGATCCGTTCGTCGATGCCCAGGGGCGCGTGAAGAAGCTCCGCACCCGCCCCGCCAACTCGGAGCTCCTCGACCTCTACGCCCTCTTCAAGCAGGCCACGGAGGGGGACGCGACGGGGAGCCGCCCCGGAATGCTCGACCTGAAGGGGCGGGCCAAGTTCGATGCCTGGACCTCCCGCAAGGGGATGGCGCAGGGGGACGCGAAGTCCCGGTACGTGCAGCTCGTGGACGCGCTCGTGAAGAAGCTCGGCTGACCCGAGCGGGCGCGGGTCACGCCGCCGCGCTCTCCGGCGTGGGCTCCCCGTCCGGGAGCCCCTTGCCCTTCCAGAGCAGGTAGACCGCCGGGTACACGAGGAGCTCGAGGACGAAGGAGGTCGCGAGCCCCCCCACCATGGGCGCGGCGATCCGCTTCATGACGTCCGCCCCGGTTCCGGTGGACCACATGATGGGGAGCAGCCCCATGAAGGCGGCGGCCACGGTCATGGCCTTGGGGCGGAGCCGCTTCACCGCGCCGTGGACGATGGCCTCCACGAGGTCGCCGCGGGTCCTCAGGCACCCTCGCTTCGCCCTCTCGTCGAGGGAGAGGTCGAGGAAGAGCAGCATGAACACGCCGGTCTCCGCGTCGAGCCCCATGAGCGCGATCATCCCGACCCAGGCGGCGATCGAGACGTTGTAGTCGAGCGCCCACATGAGCCAGACCGCCCCGATGGCCGAGAAGGGAACCGCCAGCATGACGATGCCGGACTTGGTCGCCGACTTCGTGTTCATGTAGAGCAGCCCGAAGATGAGGACGATGGTGATGGGGAGCACGAGCTTCAGCCGCTCCCGGACCCGGAGCATGTTCTCGTACTGGCCGCTCCAGGTGAGCGAGTAGCCGGTGGGGACCTGGACCGCCGCCGTCACCGCCCTCTTGGCCGCGTCCACGTAGCTCCCGATGTCGATCGCCGAGGTGTCGAAGTCCACGTAGACGTATCCCACCAGCATCCCGTTCTCGTTGCGGATCATCGACGGCCCGGAGACGAGCATCACGTCGGCGATCTCCTCCATGGGGATCTGGCCGCCTCGCGGAAGCGGCAGCAGCACCCGCTTCAGCGCATCGAGATCCTCGCGGTAGTCGCGCTGGTAGCGGACGTTGATGGAGTAGCGCTCCCGCCCCTCCACCGTGACCCCCTGCTCGTCGCCGCCCACGGCGGTCATCACCATCATGTTGGCGTCGTCGATGGAGAGGCCGTACCGGGCCAGCTCGTCGCGCTTCAGGACGAAGTCGAGGAAGTAGCCCCCGGCGACCCGCTCGGCGAAGACGCTGCGGGTGCCGGGGAGCTTGCCGAGCGCCGCCTCGGTCGCCAGCGCGATGCGCTCGATCTCCGGCAGCTTCGCCCCCGAGATCTTGATCCCGATGGGGGTGCGGATGCCGGTGGAGAGCATGTCGAGCCGCCCCTTGATGGGCATGGTCCAGGCGTTGGAGATGCCCGGGATCTGGAGCGCGGCGTCCATCTCGTTCTTGAGCTCCTCCTCGGCGATGCGGTCCCGCCAGAAGGGGCGCAGGGGCGCCTTCAGCCACTCCGGCGCCCAGGAGGAGTACCAGCGGGGCCGCTCGCGCCACTCCAGCTCGGGCTTCAGCACCACCGTGGTCTCCATCATCCCGAAGGGGGCCGGATCGGTGGAGGTGTTGGCCCGCCCGGCCTTCCCGAAGACGCTCTTCACCTCGGGGAAGGTGCGGAGGATCTTGTCCTGGAGCTGCAGCACGGCCTGGGCCTCGGCCACCGACATGCCCGGCTGCACCGCCGACGGCATGTAGAGGATGGTCCCCTCGTTGAGCGGCGGCATGAACTCCGAGCCGAGCCGGAGGTAGACGGGCACGGTGGCCGCGACGAGGAGCAGGCTCGCGGCGATGACGCCCCGGGGGTGGCGGAGGACGAAGCGGCAGGGGCCCTCGTAGAGCCGGTGGAGGACGCGGCTGACGGGGTGGCGGTCCTCCGCGTGGTACGTGCCGACGGCCACCTGGGTGGCGAGCCAGGCGAGCGCCCGGGGACGGAAGCGGAAGGGCTCGATGCGCGCGAAGAGCATGCGCATGGCGGGGTCGAGCGTGATCGCCAGGATCGCGGCGATGGCCATGGCCAGGTTCTTCGAGATGGCGAGCGGCCGGAAGAGCCTGCCCTCCTGGTCCACCAGGGTGAAGACGGGCATGAAGGCCACGGCGATGACGAGCAGCGAGAAGAAGACCGAGGGGCCCACCTCGAGCAGCGCCTCGAGCCGGACCTCGTGGAAGCTCCTCTTCGAGCCGCTCGCCTGCCAGATCTGGATCTTGTTGTAGGCGTTCTCCACCTCGACGATGGCCCCGTCCACCAGCACGCCGATGGAGATGGCGATGCCGGCCAGCGACATGAGGTTCGCCCCCATCCCCATCGCGTACATGGGGATGAACGCCAGCGCGATCGAGACCGGGATGGTGACGATGGGGACGATGGCGGACGGGATGTGCCAGAGGAAGATCAGGATCACGAGCGAGACGATCACGATCTCCTCGACGAGCTTGTGCTTCACGGTGCCGATGGCCTGCTCGATGAGCTCGGAGCGGTCGTAGGTCGTGACCACCTCCACCCCGTCGGGAAGCGACGACCGGAGATCGGCCAGCTTCGCCTGCACGCGATCGATCACGGTGAGCGCGTTCTCTCCCTGGCGCATCACCACGATGCCGCCCACCACGTCCCCCTGACCGTCCATGTCGGCGACGCCGCGCCGGATCTCGGGGCCGAGCGCCACCTGGGCGACGTCCTTCACCTGGATGGGCGTCCCCCCCTCCGCCTTGAGCACCAGCTTCTCGAGATCGGCGATCGACTTCACGTACCCCCGCCCGCGAACCATGTACTCGCGACCGGAGAGCTCGACGAGACGCCCGCCCACGTCGTTGTTCCCGCGGCGCACGGCGGTGAGGACCGCCTCGAGCGGCAGCTTGTAGGCGGCGAGCTTGGTGGGGTTGACCGTGATCTGGTACTGGCGGACCTGGCCGCCCACCGTGGCCACCTCCGACACGCCCGGAACCGACTGGATGGCGTAGCGGAGGAACCAGTCCTGGTAGGAGCGCAGCTCGTCCGAGCTGTGCTTCCCGCTCCGGTCGACGAGCGCGTACTGGAAGACCCAGCCCACGCTGGTCGCGTCGGGGCCGAGCTCGGTCTTCACGCCGGCCGGCAGCTGGCCGGTGATCTTGGACAGGTACTCGAGGACCCGGGTGCGGGCCCAGTAGGGATCGGTCCCGTCCTCGAAGATGACGTAGACGTAGCTGAACCCGAAGTCGGAGAATCCCCGGATGGCCTTCACCTTCGGTGCACCCAGGAGCGCCGTGGTGATGGGGTAGGTCACCTGGTCCTCGATGATGTCCGGGCTGCGATCCCATCGGGAGTAGACGATCACCTGCGTGTCGGAGAGGTCGGGCAGCGCGTCGAGCGGGATGTTCCGCATCGTGTACACGCTCACCGCGAGCAGCACGAGCGTCGCCGCCAGGACGACGAACCGGTTCTCCGCGGAGAACCGGATGATCCTCCGGACCATCGCTACTTCCCTCCCATGGCGGCGAGCGAGGCTCGCAGGCGGGACTCGGAGTCCACCAGGAAGTTGGCGCGGGTGACCACCTTGTCCCCGGCCTCGAGGCCGGCCCGCACCTCCACCTGGTCCCCGTTCACCGACCCGACCTGGATCTCGCGGGGCTGGAACTTCCCCTCCCCGAGCGCGAGGAAGACCACCTTCTTCGATCCCGAGTCGATGACCGCGTCGGCGGGGATGCGGAGCCCCTCGCGCCGCTCCGCCTCGAGCGTCACCTCGCCGAACATCTCCGGCCGGAGCTCCCCCTTCGGGTTCGCGAACTCCAGCCGCACCTTGGCGGTCCGGGTCTTCGGATCGAGGATGGGATCGAGGAAGATGACCTTCCCCTGGAAGGTCCGGTTCGGGAAGGCCTGGAGGGCGAGCCTGGCCCGCATGCCCGGCCGGATCCGCGCCAGGTCGGTCTCGTAGGCGTCGGCCAGGACCCAGACCTCGGACAGGTCGGTGATCTCGTAGGGCATGTCGCCCTCGTTCAGCCGGTGGCCCATGACGATGTCCTTCTTCGTCACCACCCCGGTCATGGGCGAGACCATGGTGAGGTTCTTGGTGGGCTTGCCGGTCTCCTCGAGCCGCTTCACCTCGCTCTCCGGGATGTCCCAGAGGCTCAGCCGCTCCCGCGCGGAGTCGACGAGATCGTCGCCGGCGCCCGTGGCGACGCCGCCCTCGGCGAGCGCCTTGCGGGTGCGCAGGGCGAGCAGGTACTCCTGCTGCACGGAGAGCAGGTCCGGGCTGTAGATGCTGAAGAGCGGCTCTCCGCGCTTCACCGGCTTGCCCACGTAGTCGGCGTAGACCGTGTCCACGAAGCCGCCTACCTTGATGTTCACGTGGTGGACGTTGGCCTCGTCCACCGCCACCTTGCCCACCGTGCGCCAGGTCGCGCCCACCGGGCCGCGGGTGACCTCCGCCGTTCGCAGGCCGATGAGCTGCTGGCGCTGCGGGTCGATCTGGACGTTGGCGAGCCCGTCCACCGGGCTCGCCCCGCCGGCCGCCTCGCCCACCTTCACGAGCGGCATGCCGCAGATCGGGCAGTCGCCGGGGTGGTCCGACACGATGGTGGCGTGCATCGGGCAGGTGAAGCGGGTCCGGGCCTCGGCCGGGTCGGCCGAATGGACGTGGGCCGGCCCCTTCCGGGCGACCAGGTAGGCCGCCCCACCGCCGACCGCGAGGCCGAACAGGAGGACCGCGACGAGCGACCCGGCGCCGAAGCGGCGCGCCGGAGCGGGAATCTTGGTGTCGTTCATCTTGCGTTCTCCCGTGGAGCTACATTCCGGAGGGCATGCCGTTCTGCGCGGGGACCGCGGCGGGCTGGGGCGCCCCGCCGGCTCCGCCCGAGCGACCCGCCGTGGAGACGGAGGCCGCACCCGGCATCGAGCCGCCCCCGCCGCCTCCGGAGGATCCGTCGGGCGGTGCGAGGCTCACCTCGCGGTCGGAGATGGCGATCCGCTGCGCCGAGGCCAGCGCGTCCAGGTAGCCCCCCTCGTCCACCACGAGGCCGCGAAGCACCTCGAGCACGGACGGGAAGGTCACCTTCCCCACCTGGTACTGCGCCAGCGTGGAGCGGACGGCCGCGTCCGACTGGACGAGGATCCCACCCCGGTAGATCTCGAGGGTCTGGAGGGCCGCCTCGAGCAGGGAGCGGCGCTCCTGGGCCCGCAAGGTCACGAGCTGCCGCACGGACTCCTCCCCCCGGAGCTCGGCCTCCCTGCGGGCCTGGCTCTCGTCCACCGCGCGGGACTGCTTCGTGGCGCCCCACACCGGCAGCGTGATCCCCAGCTGCAGCGTCCACATCGGCTCGATCGGACCGCGCGGCATGATCCCGGCCGTCACGGCGAAGTCGGGGAACCACTCCTTCTTCGCGGCGTCCACGCGGCGGTCGGCAGTTTGTACCGATAGTGAAGCGATGAAGAGGTCGGGGCTGCGCCGCTCGGCGTCGGCGACCGCCTCGGCGGTGGCCCGCAGGACCGGGTCGGCGAAAGCGGAGAGGGGGTGGGGCGTCGCGATGGGCTCCTCGAGCGGGTGGACCCGCAGCCGGTTGAGCGACTGCAGGCGGATCCGCTCCTCCCCCTCCAGCGCCGCGCGCCGCTGCTTCAGACGGGTCCGCTCGAGCTGGGCGCGCAGGAGGTCCGACTGGGCCCCCTGCCCGACCTCGTAGCGGGTCCGGGCCATCACCTCGGCCTCCCTCCAGAGCACCTCCAGCTTGGCGAGGATGCCCATCTGCCCGCGGACGAGCAGCAGGTCCACGTAGGCGCGCTCCACCTCGGCGGTGGTGACGAGCCGCAGCCGGTTCGTCTCCGCGGAGGCGACCCCGGCCTGCGAGCGGGCCGTCGCCGCGCGGGCGGAGAGCTTCCCCGGCCACGGGATGGGCTGCGTCAGCATGACCTGCCAGTAGGAGGTCTCCATCGTCCCGATCTGGATCCCGTTGAACCCGTCGTTCTGGATGCCGAGCGTGAGGGTCGGGTCGGGGAGGGAAGCGAGCTGCGGCGCCCGCTCGACCTCGGCCCGCGCCGTCGCATCGGCGCGACCGATCTCGGGGCTGTTCTTCAGCGCCTCGGCCACCAGCGCGGCGACCGCCGGGTCGGACGGGAGCGGAACGGGAGCGGCGGCGAGCAGGAGGGAGGCGAGGACGGGGAGCATGGCCCCTGGAACAGGAGCAGCAAGCGTGCCGTTCCTGGGGGCGAGGACCGTGACAGAATGATCAGTAATTTCAGGGTATTAGAAAAACGGTTCCCGGCCGGAAGGGATTTTCCGTCACCGCTGGGATTACACTGTGACCTCTTCGGTTACTCTTCGATGACCTCCTCCTGGTCCGGCACCGCGCGCAGGCTCCTCCTCGGATTCGGGGCGATGGTCGCGATCTTCGGCGTGGCCTCCTGGGTGGCGCTCGCGGGGCTGGGGCAGACCCAGGACGCGGTGGCGCGGATGAAGGTCGCCGAGGAGGAGGTGCGCGTGGCCCTGCAGCTCGCCAGCGCCGTTCGCGACCAGTACGCCCACCAGGCCCACACCATCATCATCGGGGACGAGAGCCACCTGGGCTTCTACTCCGAGGCGCAGCGGCGCGTGCTGGAGCTCACCCGCCAGCTCCGCAGGAGCTCGTCGTCGCCCGATGCGCTCGCCTCCGTCGAGGAGATGGAGCGGGCGAGCGCGGAGCTCGACGCCATCTTCCGCCAGGGGATCGTCCCCGCGGTGGTCCGGGGAGACCGGGCCTTCGTGCAGGACGAGCACGCCCGGGCGCAGCTCGTGGTGACCCGCATCCAGGATCTGGCCGAGGCGCTGGTGGCCCGCTCGGAGGGGTCGATCGCATCGGCCCGCGCCGAGGTCGAGGCGGTGGAGCGGAGGACCCGCGCCTGGGTCCTGGCGCTGCTCCTCGGCGCCCCGCTCCTCGCCGGCGCGGTGACCTTCGTCATCGTGCGCTCCATCGCCCGACCCGTAGCCCGCCTGCAGGAGGGCGCGGCCCGGCTCGCGGCCGGGCGGCTCGACACCCGCATCGACGTGGACTCCCCGGACGAGTTCGGGGCGCTGGCACGCCAGTTCAACGCCATGACCGATGCGCTCCGGGAGCACCAGGACCGGCTCGTGCAGAGCGAGAAGCTGGCCGGGATCGGCCGGCTCGCCGCGGGCGTGGCCCACGAGATCAACAACCCGCTCACGGTGATCCTGGGATACGCGCGGCTCCTGCAGCGCAAGGAGGACGCGGCGACCCGGGAGGAGGCCCGCATCGTCGAGGAGGAGGCCATCCGGGCGCGCGACATCGTCGAGGGGCTGCTCGACCTCTCCCGCCCCCTCCCGGCCGGCCTCGACCGGGTCGATCTGCGGGCGCTCTGCGACGACGTCGTGGAGCGCTACCGGGAATCGGCCACCGTGCAGCCGGCCTCCCTCCAGGTCACCGGGTCGGGCGCCGCACCGGGAGTCCCCGCGAAGCTCCGGCAGGTGCTCGCGAACCTGGTGCGCAACGCGGCGGAGGCGGCCGGCCCCGGCGGGAGCGTGGAGGTGCGCGTGGCCGAGGAGGCCGGGCGGATCCGGGTGGAGGTGGACGACACCGGGCCGGGCATCGGAGCCGACGCGGCGGCGCGCCTCTTCGAGCCCTTCTTCACGACCAAGGAGCGGGGAACCGGTCTCGGGCTGGCGGTCTCGCGCGCCCTCGCACGCGCCCACGGCGGCGACGTCCTCGGCGCCTGCCGGGAGGGCGGCGGCGCCCGCTTCACCCTGCTCCTCCCGCGCGTGGCCGGGGAGGGCGCATGAGCCCGCCCAGCCGCGTCCTCGTGGTGGACGACAAGGAGAACATCCTGGGGCTCCTGGCCCGGATCCTCGGCGACGAGCACGAGGTGACGACCGCGTCGGACGGCGCCCGGGCGCTCGAGCTCCTTCGCACCAACGAGTTCGACGTGGTGGTGACCGACATCCGCATGCCGGGCGCCGGCGGCTTCGAGGTGCTGGCGGCCGCGAAGGCCGCCTCGCCGACCACCGAGGTGGTGATGATGACCGGCCACGCCACGGTCGGGGACGCGGTGCGGGCCATGCGGCTCGGCGCCTACGACTACCTGGAGAAGCCGTTCGACCCGGACGCGGCGGCCCTCACGGTGGCCCGGGCCGCCGAGCGGCGCCGGCTGCGGCACGAGGCGGCCTCGCTGCGGCGGGAACTCGTGGGGATCCACTCCTTCCACAACCTGGTGGGCAAGAGCGAGCGGATGCGGGAGGTCTACCGGCTCCTCGAGCAGGCGGCCGGGCTCGACATCACCGTGCTCCTCGGCGGCGAGACCGGCACCGGCAAGGAGCTCGCGGCCCGCGCCATTCACTACCAGTCATCCAGGAAGGACCGCCCCTTCGTGGCGGTGAACTGCGGGGCGCTGCCGCCCGACCTCGTCGAGAGCGAGCTCTTCGGCCACGCGCGCGGCGCCTTCACCGGGGCGGTCACGGCCCGCGTCGGACTCTTCGCGGAGGCCGACGGCGGGACCCTCTTCCTCGACGAGGTGGGAGACCTGCCGCTCGCCACCCAGGTGAAGCTGAACCGGGTCCTTCAGGAGCGGGAGGTGCGCCGCGTGGGCGACAGCGTCCCCGTGAAGGTGGACGTCCGGGTGATCGCCGCCAGCCACCGCGAACTGCGGGCCGAGGTGTCCGCGGGGCGCTTCCGGGAGGATCTCTTCTACCGGCTGAACGTCTTCCCGGTGCGTCTCCCCTCGCTCCGGGAGCGGGTCGAGGACGTTCCGCTGCTGGCCGCCCATTTCCTCGCCAAGCACGCGCGCGCCATGCGGCGCGAGGTGGGCGCGCTCGACCCCGAGGCGCTGCGCCGGCTCACGTCCTGGCCCTGGCCGGGCAACGTGCGGGAACTGGAGAACGCGGTGGAGCGGGCCGTCGCGGTCGCGTCGGGACCGACGCTCTTGCCCGGCGACCTTCCGCCCGAGCTCTCCAGCCCCTCCCCGGCGATGCCGCCCGGCCCGGTGCTCGCGACGATGCCCTACCGGGAGGTGCTGGAGCAGGCGCAGGACCGGGTCTCCCGCGAGTACCTGGTGGCGCTCCTCACCGAGTTCCAGGGCAACGTGACCCGAGCGGCGGCCCGCGCCGGGATCGAGCGGGAGAGCCTGCACCGGCTTCTCAAGCGGTACGGGATCCGCTCCGACGACCACAAGCGGTGAGCCGGGCTCCTACAGCCCCTTCGCCCAGTTCGCGAGCAGCTCCTTCTCCGCGGCGCTGAGCTTCGCCCCCGGATGCGCGATCACGTAGACGAAGGGCGGCATGTCCCCCTTCGCCACCTCCTTCGCGAGCTTCTTCGAAGCCTTCTGCGCCCCCTTCGGCGTCCACTCCGAGAAGTTGAGCTCCTCCCTCCCCTCCTTCACGTCGTGGGCCACGAGCCACGAGAAGGGGGCCACGTAGGCCTGGGGCGGCCAGACGGTCTCGTTCGAGTGGCAATCGAAGCAGGCGCGCCGAAGAACGGCCTCCACGTCCGGCGGGGCCGGGGCCCGTGCGGTCACCGGCGGGTTCCTGCGGTCCACCGGAACGAGCTGGGCGACGACGAGGAGCGCGACCAGCACGAGGGCGATCCGGATGACGATTCTCTTCATCCCCCGAAGAGAGCACAGGAAACTCCCGACCGCCACGTTCGCGCGTATTCCCGGGGGGCCTGGCGACCCTCTTTTACAGAATTTACTCCCACGAGGCCCGTCCAGAGCCCTTTTCACCGACCCCCCAGAAGGAGCCCCCCCGAGAACGAGACAGGGAGGGGTCCGCTCCTTACATGAACGACCCCACGAGAGGAGAGCCATCCCATGGATTTCGAGAAGCAGGTCGCCGACCTTCGCGCTTGGTTCGCGAGCCCCCGTTTCGCCGGCATCCGCCGCGTCCACTCCGCCCGCGAGGTGATCGAGCAGCGGGGCACCATCCAGCCCGACTACAAGGTGGCCCGCGAGGCCGCCGACGCCTTCCACGCCCGGCTGCGCGAGCTCTACTCCGAGAAGCGGAGCATCACCACCTTCGGCCCGTACTCGCCCGGCCAGGCCGTGGCGATGAAGAAGATGGGGATCGAGGGGATCTACCTGGGCGGCTGGGCCACCTCCGCCAAGGGCTCCGCCCTCGAGGACCCGGGTCCCGACCTCGCGAGCTACCCGCTCTCCCAGGTCCCGGACGAGGCGGCGCCCATCGTCCGCGCGCTCCTCACCGCCGATCGGAACCAGTTCCACGCCCGCACGAGGATGTCGGAGGAGCAGCGCCGGGCCACCCCCGAGGTGGACTTCCGCCCGTTCATCATCGCCGACGCCGACACCGGCCACGGCGGGGACGCGCACGTGCGCAACCTCGTCCGGCGCTTCGTCGAGGTGGGCGTCCCCGGCTACCACATCGAGGACCAGAAGCCCGGCGTGAAGAAGTGCGGCCACCAGGGCGGCAAGGTGCTCGTCTCCGAGGACGAGCAGGTGAAGCGCCTCTCCGCGGCCCGCTTCCAGCTCGACATCATGGGCGTGGCCGGCATCATCGTGGCCCGCACCGACGCCGAGTCGGCCACGCTGCTCGACGGGCGGGGCGACGACCGCGACCAGCCCTTCATCCTGGGCGCCACGAACGTGACCGGCCCCACCTTCAAGGCAGCCTTCCTCGCCATGCTCCGCCAGTTCCACCGGGCCGGCGTCGAGGAGCTCTCCGGCCATCTCCTCTACGCCCTCTGCGAGGAGGAGTACGCCGCTGCCGATGCCTGGCTGGAGAAGAACGGCTTCACGAAGGCCATCTCCGACACCGCCGCCGACGTGGGATCCGGGAAGATCGCCACCGTGGACGCGGCCCTCGACAAGGTGTTCGACGAGTTCGTCGATGCCTGGCAGCTGGAGGCCGGCATCTGCACCTACGCCGAGGCGGTGGGCAACGTCATCGCCTTCCGGCACAACGAGGGGGACCCGCCGCCCATGACGAAGGAGCAGTGGCTGGCCTTCGCGGTGCGGGCGCCGTTCTACAAGGCGCGCGAGAAGGCCCGCTCCATCGGGGTGGACGTCGGCTGGGACTGCGAGCACGCCAAGACCCCGGACGGCTACTACCAGGTGCGCGGCGGCATCGACTACGCCATCGCCAAGTCGCTCGCGGCCGCCCCCTTCGCCGACATCCTCTGGATGGAGACCAAGACCGCCGACCTGCACGACGCCAAGCGCTTCGCCGACGCCGTCCACGTCGTCCACCCGGACAAGATGCTCGCCTACAACCTGTCCCCGTCCTTCAACTGGGACACCACGGGGATGAACGACGACCAGATGCGGGCCTTCCCGATCGAGCTCGGCAAGATGGGCTTCGTCTTCAACTTCATCACCTACGGAGGCCACCAGATCGACGGTCTCGCCTCGGAGGAGTTCGCCACCGCGCTGCGCCAGGACGGCATGCTCGCGCTGGCGCGCCTGCAGCGGAAGTTCCGCCTCCTCGAGTCGGGGTACCGCACGCCGCAGACGCTCGTCGGAGGCCCCCGCCTCGACGCCGCGCTCATGTCCATCTCCGGCCGCACCTCCACCACCAAGGCCATGGGGCAGGGCTCCACCCAGCACCAGCACCTCGTCCAGACCGAGGTCCCGCCCAAGCTGCTCGAGGATTGGGTCGACGCCTGGCGCAAGGCCCACGGCGTCGCCGAGAAGCTCAAGGTCTCGCTCAAGCCCCGCACGTCCGGCTCCGACCTGCTCGAACTCGCGCTCCTGGGTCCCGACGGAAAGGCCCGCGCCAACGTGGTCTTCGCCGTCATCCAGGACCGGCGCGGTCGCAACATCCTCTCCGTCCGCGACCAGAACAACTTCGACCTGGCGCTCCGGAAGAAGCGTCTCATGACGCTCCTGCAGCTCTTCCTCATGCACCGATACAAGGCCCACTCGGTCCACTATGTGACCCCGACCGAGGACAACCAGCGGCAGGCCGAGGGCATGAAGAAGCAGGGGCTCTTCTCGATGGTGAACGAGGAGGTCGGCGAGATCATCGTCGCCGACGTGGCCCAGGAGCGGGTGAAGGAGCTCCTCGCCCCCGACCGGGTGGCGCTGCTCAAACTGGTGGCGGTCCGCTAGCGGGGTGCTAGGCTTCGCCCCGACTCACCGCGACCCCCACCAGGAGATCTCCCATGATCCGCGCGGACGTCCTCCAGCAGTTCCCCGGCCTCTTCGGCAAGAAGTCCGTCAACGGGCGCGAGCTCGACGTGGACGAGACCATCACCCTCCTCACGCGTGAGGTCGAGCCGGCCATCGCCGCCGCGCTCTCGGCCCGGCGGGCGGCGCTCGCCGATCCCGCACCGGTGGTGAAGAAGTTCGCCTGGCCCTCCTGGGACGAGAGCTTCGACGACCCGATCACCGGCAAGTCCTTCACCTACCGTCAGATCGTCCAGGGGCTGGTGGACAACTTCCAGGGGAAGGAGACCCCGCTCCGCTGGCGGCTCAACGACGAGGTGGCCATCCCGGAGCACGTCCACCCCTCCCGCAACCCCGGGCTCGAGCTCACCGGCCCGTGGGCGCCGCTCGACATGGCGATGAACGCCTTGAACAGCCCGGCCCCGATGAACATGCCGGACTTCGAGGACGCCTCGCCGCCCCACTTCCGGCCGGACGGCGTGTCCGCCTCCGAACCGGTGGGCGTCTTCGCCGCGCTGCAGAACGCGAAGGACGTCTTCGCCGGCAAGTGGACCGGCACTCCCTACGAGGTGACGAAGAAGGGCAAGACCCGCTCCTACCGCATCGAGCGGCCTCCGGCGCAGTGGCCCACGCGGCTGGCTCGCCCGCCCAGCATCCACCTTCGCTTCGACCAGGTCACCGTGGACGGCAGGCCCGCTCCCGGCACCGTGGTGGTGGCGGTCCTCTGGGCGCTCAACAACTTCGACTCGCTGCGCGCCCTCGGAAGCGGGACCTACTTCTACATCCCCAAGATGCAGACGCCCCGCGAGGCGGCCATCGTGGAGCGGATCCTCTCCCGCATCGAGGAGCTCATCGGCGTCCCGGCCGGAACCCTCAAGACCAAGATGCTCTACGAGGAGGGCATCGCCGGCCGCTACCTGCCCGCCATCGCCTGGACCTTCCGCCGCAGGCTGCTCGGCACCAACGTGGGGCGCTGGGACTACCTGGGCAGCCTCATCGAGATGTGGAAGGACGATCCGAAGGGGATCTTCCCCGACCCGCAGTCGGTGGGGATGGCCACGCCCAACATGCTCGCCTACCAGCGCTACAACGCGCTGCTCATGACCATGGCCGGGATGAAGGGGGGCGAGCTCGTGAACGCCTCTCCCATCGGCGGCATGGCCGCCGTGATGATCTACCAGAAGGGCGATCCCTACGGTCGCTCCCGCTACAACCCGCTCGCGCTGCGGGCCATGGTGGTGGACAAGATGCGCGAGCGTCTCCTCGGCCTCCTCTTCGTGCCCGACGCGCCGCTCCCCGCCGGGGCCCGCCCCACCCTCGCGGACGTCCTCGGCGGCCAGGTGAAGGGCAGGCTCTACGACGCCTACCGGCAGAGCTGGGTGGCGAGCCCGGAGGCCGAGTACGTGGCGGCCGGGAACGCTCCGCTGCAGGCGAAGCTCGCCGAGCTGCAGGCGCTCGTCGATCGTCCGCTCCAGACCACCGACGTGGAGGGGCGCGCCGTGCCCACCTCGGCGAGCGGCCTGTCGGCGGCCGAGCGGGAGCTCTTCCAGTCGCGCGGGATCCTCGACGCGGCCGGGAAGATCACGCCCAACGTGGTGACGCTCGAGTCGCTCGATTCGCCGGAGAAGCTGCTCGACGCGGCGCGCTGGGAGGCCATCTACCGGCCGCCCACCGGCGACGTGACCATCGAGCACGTCCAGCACTCGTTCTACATGGCGGCCAACTACGGCTTCCAGATCCTGAACGGCAACTTCGCCGCCGCCATCGACGACTACGAGCTGAAGCTGCGCTTCATGAACGACCTCGCCACCTATCGCATCTACGTGTCGTGGCTCTGGTCGCTCGCCTTCCACCAGGCCACCCTCACGAAGGACGGCCAGCTGCTTCGCCAGGAGCTGACCGCCGACGGCGTGGTGCTCGGGAGGAAGGCGGAGCCGGTGAAGGCCGGGACGCGCTTCGACCGGGCCCTCTTCGAGAAGGTCTTCACCTACCACGACGAGTGGACGGCGGCCTTCTTCGCCGAGCAGGACCGGCGCGGCGATCCCGGGCGCTTCGACCGGAAGAAGGCGCCCATGATCATGGACCTGCTCCGGCGCCAGCTCCTCTCGCCGCGCTACGTCCAGCACAGCGCGCGCGTGCTCTTCGTCATCGGCCAGTCGAGGGCGGCGCTCCACGGCCAGATCCTCGAGGCCATCTTCGACCTGTCCCGCGACGAGGTGGTCCGCCGCGTCCAGGCCGGCCAGATGGACCGGGCCGCGCTCGAGGCCCACGACTACTGCCTCGACCTGCCGCCCACGTAGGGCGCGGGCGCCGTCAGGGCACCACGGCCAGGAAGAGGTAGGCGGCGAGGATGGTCAGGTGGACCATCCCCTGCAGCACCGTGGTGCGCCCGGTGCCCAGCGTGATCACGCTCACCCCCAGGGTGAGCGCGAGCAGCACCGTGTCCTTGGCCGAGATGCCGAGGGAGAGCGGAGCTCCGGTGGCGAGGGCGACCACGGCGATGGCCGGGATGGTGAGCCCGATCGACGCCAGCGACGACCCCAGCGCCAGGTTGAGGCTGTTCTGCAGGAGGTTCTTCCGGGCCGCCCGGAGCGCCGCCACCGACTCGGGCAGGAGGACCACCGCCGAGATGACGATGCCCACCACGGCCACCGGCGCGCCCGCCCGGGCCACCACCCCCTCGATGACCGGCGAGAGCACCTTGGCGAGCCCCACCACCGAGACCAGCGCCACGAGGAGCAGGCCCAGGCTGGCCAGCGTGGCGCCGGCCGACGGCGGCGGGGCGTGGTCGTCCTCCGAGGCGGCGTCCTCGACCAGGAAGTAGTCGCGGTGGCGAACCGTCTGGACGAAGACGAAGGTGAGGTAGAGCACGAGCGAGACGACCCCCACGAAGACGAGCTGCGACCGGGCCAGGGTGGGACCGGGGGTGGCGATCAGGTGGTTCGGCAGCACGAGCGTCAACACGGAGAGTGCGGAGAGCACGGCCAGCGCCGCGCTCGCACCGCGCACCTGGAACCCCTGCTCCCGGTGGCGCACGCCGCCCGCGAGCAGGCACAGCCCCACGATGCCGTTGGCCGCCAGCATGACGGCCGCCAGAACCGTGTCGCGGGCCAGCTCGGCCTTCTCCGCCCCGCCGGAGAGCATGAGGGAGGCGATGAGCGCCACCTCGATCACCGTGACCGCGATGGCGAGGACCAGCGTACCGAAGGGCTCGCCGATGCGGTGCGCGATCACCTCGGCGTGGTGCACCGCCGCGAAGACCGCCAGCAGCAGCACGGCCCCGGCGAGCGCACGGACGGCGGGGTGCGGAACCAGGATGGCGAGCGCCAGGACGGCGACGGCCGCGAGCGGAGCAGCCCACGTCCAGGCGGGATTGGTCTTCGTCATGTGACCCTCTTCTACCGGGCCGGGCCGGGTGGCGCCAATGCGGTCAGCTCGACCTCCCCGAGATCGACCGGGGCGCCGGCGGTTGCCTTCACCGGGAGGGTGAGGGGCGCGTAGCCGGCGGCCGTGATGCTCACCTGGTGGTCCCCCTCCGAGGTGATCCGGGTGAACTGGCCGGTGGCGACGACGGCGTAGCGGCGGGAGGCGACGCCGTCGATCAGGATGCGCGCCCGGGTGACGGGCTTCCGGGTTGCCGCGTCCACCAGCTTTCCGGTGAGGGTGCAGGAGGGGGAGAGCGGGACGTCCACGGCCCGGGTCTCGGCCGCGCCCACGGTCACCTGCGCGTCCCCCACCCGGCCGTCGGATGTTTTCACGTGGAGTGAAACCTGCCCCGGGGCCACGTCGTCGAGCGTGAACGTGCCCCCGCCGAACTGCTGTTCCGGCGTTCCGCCGCCGGGCACGAAGGAGCGCCGGCTGGCGGTCACCGCGAAGGTCTCCGGGGCCGGCTCGCCGACGAGCCGCCCCTGCACGCTGGCCGCGGGCTGGAGCTCGACCACCACCTCCGCGGAGGGGGGCGTGGCCTGGACGCTCCCGGTGCGCCCGCCGTTGCGGGCGCTCACCTGCAGGGGATCGGGGGTCCCGGGGGCGATCGAGAAGGCGCCCCCGGCGTCGGCCTGGGCGAGCTGGAGCCCAGCCCCGGGGGCACCGATCCAGACCACCGCCCCGGCGGCAGGCGCCCCCCCCGGCTCGAGGACGCGACCCGAGAGCGTGGCCGGGGGCTCGTCCGGGAGAACGAGCTTCACCTCCGCCCGCTGGCCCACGGCCAGCCGGACGGTCGCGAGCGGCGTGGGGCGCCCGGTGAAGCGGAGCATCGTCCGGAGGCGCATGGCGTTCAGGGCCCAGCTTCCCGCCGGCAGCGCGAGCAGGAAGGTCCCCGCCGCATCGGCGTCCACCTGCCGGGCCTCCCCCGGTCGCATGGGTCCCCCGCTCCCCGAGGTCCAGATGCGGGCGCCCGGGACGGGATTGCCGGCCGGGTCCACCACCGTGCCCGAGATGATGCCGCCCTCGACGATGGCGAGGTCGGCCGTTGCCGTCTCCCCCTCCTCCACCGTGACGAGCTTCACCGAGGCTGGCGAACCGGCATCCCTCCGCGCCGCGACGCGCACCGGCCCGGGAGCGACCCCCTCCAGCCGGTAATGCCCCTCCGCATCGGTGCGGGCGGCCACGGTCGTGGGCGCGGGTCCCGGGCCTCCTGGGTTTCCGCCACCGCCCCCACCGCCGGGGAATCGTTGCGCGTCTCCGGTGACGAGGGCAGCCGAGACCGGCGCCCCGTCGATGTCCTTGACGGTCCCCTCGATGACCGCGGGGGCGGAGAGGCTCACATCGAGGACGAAGCGGTCGCCGGGTCGGAGGTTCACGGCCGGGACGACGGCGTCGGCGTGGCCGCGGAACGTGACCGTCACCGACCAGGTGCCGGGGAGGAGTCCGCGCATCTCGTAGGCACCCTCGGCGCCGCTCGTGGTTCGCATGGCGCCGGCGGCGTCCCCTTGCAGCACGGCCACCACCGAGGCACCGGGGACCGGCCGCGCGCCGGAGCGGATCCGACCGGAGAGCGAGGGTGCCGGGCCGAGCGGGATCTCGACCCCGCCTGCGGTGCTCCCGGCCGCCACCGGGATGGCCCTGCCGGCCGAACCGGTCTCGACCCCGAGCCGGGCGAAGGCCCGGTGCAGGCCGGGCTCGACGTCGGCCGCGAACCCGCCGCCGGCGCCGGTCTCCACGACGACCGGCTCACCGGCGCCGATCACCGAGACCGTGGCCCCGGGCACCGGACGGCCGTCGCGCGTCACCATCCCCTCGACGACGCCGGCCGGGGAGAGCTCCAGGAGGAGCTCGGCGGACCGGGGCACCGGGAGGTCGTGGCTGCGGGCCGGCGAGTGGCCCACCGCCCGGGCCTCCACCTCGAGGCGGCCGGCGGGCAGACCCTCGATCCGGAACCGACCGTGCGCGTCGGAGGTCGCGGACGCCCGCTCCTGCGAGGGCACGTCGAGCCGGCGAAATCCCGGTCCGCGCCGGACCGGAGACGCCGTGATGGTCGCGAAGGGGATGGCGGCGCCGCCCCGCCGCTCCACCGTCCGGCCGGACAGGGCGAGCCCGGCGCCGAGTTCCAGCGTCACCGCGGTCCGCTCCTCCCCGCGCGGGCGGACCACCTCCTGGAGGGTCCGGGCCGTGCCGGGCGCTCGGGCGGAGAGGAGGTGGGGGCCGATGGAGGCGGCGAGGAAGAGCGTGCCATCGGGGCCGGTGAGCCCCTGACCGGCCTCCTCCCAGCGG
>SESG01011035.1_pt1 | contig 43098 bp, 42 predicted proteins | sample 3171421 | NCBI WGS metagenome assembly SESG01 (sample SAMN10866946, study PRJNA518727) | freshwater metagenome | biome: subpolar coniferous forest; feature: holomictic lake; material: water; isolation source: holomictic Lake 227, 6 m and 8 m depth | place: Canada: near Kenora, Ontario | collected...
CAAGTTCTGACCGAGGCAGCTTGATTTAACACGCGAGGCCGAGCATGCGCCATCGTCCCTTTGCCAGGATAGCCGCCGTCCTCAGCTTCGCCTTGGCACTGCTACCAGGGATCGCGCTGGCGCAGGTGACGCCTTCCGCTCCAATGCCCGGCACGGTGATGACGCCTGAATATGCGCGCATCGTGGCCAAGCAGGCCTATGTCTGGGGCTGGCCGATGGTCAATATGCACAACCGACGCGAGACCTACCGTCGGCTGCCGGTGACAGCCATACTGGGCAACGTGCGCATGGCGCCGCTGAACAAGCTTGTGATGTTCACTGACTACGTCAATCCGCTGCAGCGCGACGTCGCGCATCCGAATCAGGACGTGGTCTACGGCGCCGGCATCATCTCGGCTGAGAAGGGGCCGGTGGTGATCCAGGTGCCTGACTTCGGGGACCGCTTCTGGCTCTACCAGATCGCCAACCAGCGCACCGATTCGTTTGGCAGCATCGGTCGGCAGCACGGTACCAAGCCGGGCTTCTACCTGCTGGCGCCGTCGAACTGGAAGGGCGCCACACCGCCGGGCATACAGGGCGTATTCCGTTTCGACACCTCGGTGGCGGTGGTGCTGCCGCGCGTATTCATGGCCGACACCAAAGAAGATCGCGCAGCCGTGCAGGCCATCATTTCGCAGATTGGGATGTACCCATTGACCGACTTCGACGGCAAGGCCAAACGCACCGACTGGAACAATCTCATTTCGCTACCCACGTTCCTGATCGGCGGCGAGAGCAAGAGTGAACGCAAGTTCGTGCATGCCGAGAAGTTTTTCGACCAGCTCGGCACGGTGCTTGACGGCGTACCACCGCTGCCCGGCGAGGAGGCGCTGGTGGCGCAGTTCCGCGCGCTGCTTGCCGCTGCAGCACGCGATCCGGCGGTGAATGCCGCCATCAACCAAGCCGCCCAGGAGACCGAGCGCGAGGTCGTCGATCCGCTGTTCAAGCTCTACAACAACGGTGTCGAACTGCCGGGCTACTGGACGCGCATTTTCAACGGCGCGGCCTTCGGCCACGACTACCTGACGCGGCTGGCGATCGCCAAATCCAACATCTTCGTCAACCAGAACGCCGAGACCACCTACATCTACCAGTACCGCGACGCAGACGGCAAGCGCCTGAGCGGCGCCAACCGCTATCAGATCAGGTTCAAGAAAGGGGAACTGCCACCGGTGCGCGGCTTCTGGTCGCTGACGATCTACAACAGTGAGCACTTCTTCGACATCAACGACATCCAGCGCAACTCCACGGGAACCAAGAACAAAGAGCTGAAGTTCGCCGCCGACGGCTCATTGACGATCTACGTCCAGCGCAATCGACCGGCCGCAGACCTGGTCGCGAACTGGCTGCCCTCGCCCGCAGGCGATTTCGCGATGACCTTGCGCGCCTATTGGCCGGACGACAAGCTGGCCAAGGGCGACTGGGTGCCGCCGCCAGTAGACCGGATGAAGTAAACGCCGCTCGGGCGCTAGCGATGCTCTGTTGAGGCCGGCATGACAGGAGGGAATGCAGCATTGCCCCGAAGTCATGGTCGTGTCCCATGACGTGGTGTAAGTCCACAGCCCGGACAGGCTGATGTCAGTGTAAATTTCACCAGATTGAGCTTCAGTTCCGCCAAGTCAGTGGACCGCAGGGGTTGCTACAGTGGTACCAGGCTGCGGGCCACTTCCTCGCGCGCCTGGGTCGGGCATTTGAGACTTACCGTGCCCGCAACAAGCAGCCGAGTTCTGCGACTGGTCGGTCCGTTTCGCCGTCGATCAGCAGATCGATCAGGCGCTGCGGCAGTTCGGTTGCATAAAGTGCCCGGGTATTTCCAAGGAACTTGGCCTTGATCTCGGCTACCGACGCAGGACGTTCTGAGCTGCCCTTGACCTGGGCGATACGGATGTTTGTGCTTTTGCCGTCCCGGAATTTGACACAGATTTCCGCCTCGAACTTTTTCGGAAAATCGGCATCGAGCATTGGGGTCCAGCTAATTTTCTGGGCGAAGGCAATCGCTTCGGCGCTCACCTGTTCTGCCAGAAAATGGTCGGCAGTGATCGGAATTCCAAGAAAAGCGAGTGCCATGCAATAGGGCAGACTGTACTTGGCCTCATTCGGGATGGCCGGTGTTTGCTTGCGCTTCCAGGGCTCGCAAATGATGGCTGCGGCACCGGGCGGAACCTGGCATTCAACGCTGACGATGTCTTGTAGTGAATCGGGCGGCACTGCGAACTGCTGCACGCCTTCAAGAAAGGGATGAATGTAGTGACAGCAGGGGAAGAGTTTGAAGGCTGCATCGCGCAGCATCCAAAGTTGACCCAGGCTCGCAAGTTCCTGTTGCAGCACTTCGCCGGCACCCAAATCGTCGGTATAGGTCTTGTACAGACCGAAGCGACCTTCGTAGACTGTGGTGGGGCCGGTCAGGCCGGCCGCTGCCAGTTGCGCCGCGATCATGCCGGCGTGAGCCGCCCAGCCGGGGTGCAAGGCCTTTACGCTCGCGCCTTCGCTCAGAAATTCGAAAATCCCCGATGCCTGGCTGCCGGCGATGCCCTGAGCCGAGATCAACTCTGCCCGCGATGCCCCAGCCGCGCTACTTGCCATCAAGGCCGCCACCAGTGTGCCGGCGACTGAGGTCACCTGAAAGCCGCGGCGCTGGAAGGATCCAGGCGCGGCCAGGCCGACGCGAACCAGCACTTCCCAGCCTATCGTCACCAGCCGCAGCAGTTCGCCCAGGCTCAACTGGTTTTGCTCGGCCGCCGCCAGCGCGGCGGGCACCAGAACGGCGCTGCCATGCACGATGGACGCCATGTGCGTGTCGTCATATTCGAGCGCGTGGATAAAACTGCCGTTGAGCAGCGCAGCGCTGGCACCGTTGGCCTGGGTCGTGCTGCCCAGAACCGTGCATCCGCCGGCCTGGGCGTTAAAACGCAGGACGCTGTCGACCATGCGGCGCTGCACGGCGCCGGCCGATGCGGCAAGGCCGACACCGAGGGCATCAAGCGTGTGCAGGCGCGCCAGTTGTGCGACGTCCTGCGGAATGTCCTGCTGGCGCAGGGACAGCGCGAAGTCGGCGAAGTCTTCGCTGATCGTCATGACGGCTGTTCCTGCGTGGCCTTGAGTTCCCTGGCCGCCGCTTTGCCGCTCAAATAGCCCAGACCGATGGCCGTCAGCAGCCCGTTGCCCGATGCGTAGCCCGCCGCACCGGTCTGGCCGCTGATGCCGCCTGCAGCGCCGCCGCCAGCAAAAAGGTTGGGGACGCAACTGCCGTCCTTCTTCAGCACATGGCCGTCCGTATCGATGGCAAGCCCGCCCTGTGTGTGGAACAGGCCTGGCGTAACGCGGCAGATCCAGTAGTTCGGCTGCATCGGCGCGAGGCCGAACTTGCGACGGCCGAAGGCGTCCTGGTCCTTGCCGGCTGCGGCCTGGTTATAGTCATCGAGGGTCTGCGTCAGCGTTTCAACCGGCAGCTTGAACAGCGCGGCCAGTTCAGCGGCGCTGGCAGCTGACTTGATGCCGCCGAGGTTAACCAAGTCGCGGAATTCATCTTCCTTGTCGGCAATGGCCTTGATGCGGTCATCAAAAATTGCAAACACATCAATCTGCTGCGCCAGCACCATGCGTGCGTAGGCTGAATAGCCGAGGTCCTCGTTGCCGAAGCGTTCGCCGCGCGCATTGACCAGCACGCCGCCTTTTTCCAGCGTGGTCCACGACAGCAGCGAGCCGTGCGGGTAGGCGACGGCTGCGTAGCCCTGGTAGGCGCCCATGTTGACCAGGCCCGCGCCCAACTCGCGGCCCCAGAGCACGGCTTCGCCCTGGCTGCCCAGGGCGCCGAAATACTCGGCGCCGGCGATCTCGGGACAGAACTCTTTCACGAGTTCGCGGTTGCCGGCAAAACCATTACAGGCCAGGATGACCTTGCCCGCCTTGATGCGGGTGGACTCAACACCTTTGCCGCCAATCAGCGCGCCAATCACCTCGCCCTGGGCCGATGTCAGCAGCGACTGCACGGGGTTGCCAACCGCGAGCGCAATGTCGCGCTGCGCGACGCCGGCCAGCAGATCGTCCATCAGGTCCTGGCCACGGCGCGACGCCGGCGCATGCAGGCGCGGCAGTGAATGACCAACGTGGCAGTAGTCGGTGATCAGGCTCATGCGCGCTGGCACCCGATCGACCAGCCATTCGCACAATTCGGCGGAAATCGCGACCAGTTTGTCGCTCACTGCGCTGAGCTCATGCTCACCCGCAATGCGTTTGAGGTCGGCCCTCATGGTCGCCGGCGAGTCCTCAATCTGGGCGGCACGCTGGAAGCGGCTGCCGGCGCCGGGAATCGATCCCGTGCTCAGCGATGTGTTGCCGCCGGCCTGATCGCGCTTCTCGACGATTGCCACATGGGCGCCGTCGTCATGGGCCGCGATGGCGGCCGTCAGGCCGCAGCCGCCTGCGCCGATGACCAGCACATCGACTTCCATATCCCACTGATTTGCGTTCGCGTTCATTGCATTGTTCCCTGTTCCGGTATTCACGGTCGTGCGGCGCTCGCCGCTTGACTAAAAAATTGATCCACCAGCTCGCGCCAGGGTCGAGCGAGTTCCTTGCCGTCGGGATGGTCCGCGCAGCGCGCGTGAAGCGCCCGCAGCGCCATCACCAAGCCGGGTGCCGATGCCTGCGACAGCCCGGCGATCTTGGCCCACAGCTCTTCTTCGTCGAAGGGGCGGTCGGGGCCACCGCGCGCGCTCAGGCAACTCGCGCTGTAGCTGTGGCCATGGTCGTCGACCAGCGTGACAAAAGCCGGCCGGTCCTGGGGCCAGGGCAGGTCTTGCGTCACCTGGCGCATCTCGACTTGCGAGCGCAGGCGGGCGACCCGTTCGTCTACCACGGCCGCGGAGTCGAACGCTTGCGCGCCGCCGTGCCCGTAGACCAGCGACGCCGCCAGCGCGTGGGGTAGTGAAAACTTGGCGCCCAGGGTGGTGGTGGGCTGAAAATTATTCAGGGTTATGCCCAGGCGGTGCGTCTGGATCTGAATCCGGTCGATGCATGCGCCGCCCTGCAGGGCCGGGTGTTCGCGCAAAATTTCCTGCATCGCCTCGATTGCTGAATGGGCGTACTGGCAGCAGGCATTGACCTTGTGGTAACCCGATGCAAGCGCCCAGTCACTGCCGACGTCCAGGCTCAGTTGCGCGATGTGGGCTTGACTGCCCAGGGTCTCGTGATAGACCGCGTGCGGCGTTTCGGCCAGACCTGCAATTCCGGCTTCGGCCCATTCGATCGCCAAAAAGGCATTGGTGATGCCGGCGGCCGCCCAGGCGTTGCGAATCAGCGCGCCCCGCACGGCCTGGTTGTAGGGTCCGACCACGCCCAAGGTACTTGCGTTGGACAGGGCGTCGAGCATCAGCCCGGCCGGCAAGCGGCGCAGCAAGCCAATCGCGGCGGTCGCACCGAGGGCATTGAACAGTGCGTGCGGGTGAATTTTGAGGTCGTCGAAAGGCCATGTCCGGGCAAAGCGCGCCGTGACCTCGTAGGCCAGGGTGCTGGCGCGTAGGACTTCGGCGCTCGAGCGCTGCTCGCTCTCGGCGATCGCCAGCAGGATCGGCAGGGTGTAAAGCCCGGCATGGCAAACCGCCTTGCGGTAGCCCTCGTCGAGTTCGTTCCAGCTCGCGGACAGGGCATTGCCCAAGGCCGCCTGCAGTGGCGCGAGCTGCGCACGGTCGCGCCGGAACAGCGATGCCGTGCCGCGCGGGCCACGTGTCAGCAGTCCATCATGGGCCGCAACCACCTGCGGTTCGTTCTCAGCCGACAACATGGCCGACAGGTCGTCGGCAATCACCAGCACGGCCTTTTGCCTGACAGGGCCCGGAATATCGCTCAGTTCCTGCCTGACCGCCCACTCCACCAGCTGACGCAATCCTTGTCCCGCCGCTTCACGCAATGCATCGTTCTTCATGTCTTGTTCATGTTTTCAAAATAAGTGCCAGAGGCTTTCCTGCTCCAGCAACTGCTGGCTGGGTCCGTCGAAAATAATCCGTCCTGATTTGAGGACCACGGCGCGTTCAACCTGCTTGAGCGTTGCCTGAACGTTTTGTTCAACGATGAGCACGGTCGTACTTTCATTTTGGTTGATGGCCCGGATCGATGACAAAACGTCACGCACAATGATGGGTGCAAGACCGGTGGTCGGTTCGTCGAGCAACAACAAGCGCGGGCGCGTCATCAGCGCCATCCCGAGCGCCAGCATTTGCTGCTCTCCGCCGCTCAAGGAGCCGGCCTGCTGCAGCCGCCGTTCCGCGAGAATGGGGAAAATCCCGCAGACCGTTTCGGCATAAGCCGGGTCGTGCATCAAGCCCGAAATCCGCAGGTTCTGCTCTACCGAGAGCTCGCGAAAGACGTTGTGGCCTTGCGGCACGAAACCGATGCCCTGGCGCACGTTGAGGTGGACCTGGCCGGCGATGATCGCCTGCCCGTGGTAGCTGATGTTCCCGCTGACCTGGGCAATGTCGCCGACCAGGCTCTTAAGCAGGGTGGTCTTGCCGGCACCGTTGTGACCAAATATGCCGACCCGCTCGCCGTCGGCGATAGTCAGTGACAGATCATGCAATACCTGCAGTTTCCCGTAGGACGCGTTGACGTTTTCGACTTGCAGCACCTTGGCCTCTCCTTCTGGTTAAACGCCGCTTACGCGCCGAAATACAATTCCGCCAGTGTCTTGCTCGAAAGCAGGGTATCGACGCTTCCGCGCTCGAGAATTTTTCCGTTCGCCATGAATACCGCGCTGTTGCACAGGTCCTTGATGAAGGACACGTTGTGTTCAACCACACAGACGGCCCGCCCAGCTGCGGCTTCTTCCCTGACGATGGTTTTCATCGTGTCGTAGGCGGGCCCCTCAACGCCGGCCATCGGCTCGTCGAGCAGCAGGCAGTCGCCGTCGTTCATCAGTGCCCGGGCCAGCCCTACCAACTTTTGCTGGCCAAACGAGATGTCGTTGACATTGGCGTGGGCGATCGCCTCGAGCTTCATCCGGCCCATGATGGTCATGGCGCGCTCCAGCAGCGCCTGGCTGGCGGCAGCGACCTGTTTCGGACGGAAAATGATGCGCGAGATCTGCTCACCCGGGTAATCGCGCGGTGCCACCAGCATGTTTTCGAGCACGCTCATGCTCGAGAACAAGCGCATGTGCTGCCAGGTGCGGGCAACGCCGAGCCGGGCGCGCTGGTACAAAGGCAAGCCCTCGAGCGGCTGGCCGGCTACCGAGATGGTTCCGGAGTCAACCGGGAAAACGCCCGAGATCAAATTGAACAGCGATGTTTTCCCGGCGCCGTTGGGCCCGATCAGTCCGAGGATTTCCCCGCGTTTGATGTCGATGGAGATGTGGTCGGCAACCACGATGCCGCCGAAGCTCTTGCACACCTGATTCAGGGATATCAATGTTGTCATGTCCCGATGCCCCTTATGCCTGCCGCTTGGCGGGCGCAATCAATCCCTGCGGTCGCCAGAATATGAAGATGATGACCAGCGTTGTGAAGATCAGGCCCTGCAGCGGCGCCATGATGCTGGGCGGCAGGTTCAGGAAGCTGATGGCCTGCGGCAGCAACAGCAGCAGCACGGCGCCGAGCACCGGTCCGAAGTGCGAGCCCATGCCGCCGACCACCACCATCGTCAGCAACATGCCCGACTGGAGGATTTCAAACTGGTCGGGGCTGAGGTACTGGTAGTAGTAGGCATAAATGCCGCCAGCGATGCCGGCAAATCCGGAGCCGATGGCAAAGATCGACAGCTTGATCATCATGGCGTTGCGCCCAAGCGCGGAAAACGCCAGCTCATCGTCACGCATGGCGGCAATGACGCGGCCGTAGGGCCCGGTGAGCAGCCAGCGAATCATCCACACCACGGCAGCGGCGATCAGGCAGGAGACGGTCGCGAACACGGCGCTGCGCATCGGGCCGGCGACCACGTTGGGGATGTTGCCCAGGCCGCTCGCACCCCCTGTGAAACCGAGGTGCTTGATGATCTCGAGCAGGCCAAGCTGGAAGCCGATGCTGGTGATCAGCAGGTAGTCACCCGATATGCGCAGCGAAGGCAGCGACAGCATGATCGACGACAAAAACGCGACCGCGCCCCCTGCCAGCACGGCGAGCACCGGATTGGCGTCGAAGTGAACGGCCAGCAAGCCGGTGGTGTAAGCACCCAGCGCAAAGAAAATCGGATGGGCAATGCTGATCAGCCCGCCAAACCCGATGACGAGATTAAAGCTTGAACTCAGGATCACGTAGATCCCGACCAGAACCGCCAGTGAGACAAGATACTCCATGCTCAATTACCTCTTTGCGTTGCGCTGTTCATTGTTTTTTCACCGGGCGAGTCAGCTGCCTGAACTTCTGCAAATTGACCCCTTGCGGAAAGAACAGGATGGTGACGAACAGAAAAACGTACAGGATCAGGCCCTGCCATTGCGAAGGAATGACGAAGATGCTCAGGCCCTGGATCAGCGACAGCCCGATCGCTGCGAGCGCAGCGCCGAAAATCCGGCCCATGCCGCCCAGCAGCGTCGAGATGACGGCGAACAGCATCATCTGGATCGGCGTGTTGGGGATCATGGAGGCACGCGTGCCAAACAGGTACATGCCCGCAGTAATCAGGACGGCCGCGATGGCAAAGGTGATGACGTAGGCGCGTTTGACATTGATGCCGTAAAAGCGCGACAGCTCCGGGTTGTCGGCAACGGCGGCCATGAACTGGCCGTCCCGCGTGCGACCGATGAACTGGTGCAGCAGGACCAGCAACACGAGGGTCACCGTGAGCGCCTGCAGATCCCAGTAGCTGATGACGATGCCGTTGATGATCATCACTCCCGACATGATGCTCTGCGTCAGGGCCACCGGTTCGGTGCCAAAAATCATTGCCAGCAGGTAAGCCAGGAATTCGGACACCACAAGGGTAAAAATGAAAAATGTCAGGTTCGGCGAGTTTCTGGCCCGCAGCGTCTGCAGACCGTAAGTGTCCATGAAGACGCTGGCAGCAATCGTGGCGGCCAGGCCGACGCCAACCGACAGGAGCAGGGGCAGCCCGAGCTTGCTGTGCACCGTGTACATGACATAAAACGACAGGGCCATGATGCCTGCCTGCGCAAAATTCCAGACCTTGACCACCTTGAGTACAAGCGAAAACGCCACGGCAAACAGCACGGCATAGGTCGAAGCGGCCAGCCCGGTCCAGATGATCTGCAGCAAGATGGATATATCAATCACACCAATCCTTCACTTGACGGCTGGGCAACGGCTGCTCGGATAGCCACCGTTGCCCGGAGCTCTTTTTTTTACTTGATGGTTGCCAGCGGAACGAATTGCCCCTTGACCACGGTCAACAGGTACACCGGCTTGGCGACGCGGTGATCGTCACCAACCTGGAGTGCGCCGGTCATCGGCAGTTCGAAGTTCTTCACGCTAAGCAATGCCTTGCGCATGTTTTCGCCGGTGGCGGGGAGCTTGTTTTTCTCGACCCATTTGTACAGTTCGGCGACCAAGTAAGGGCCGTCGTACAGGTACTGGGTGTAGGGCAGGCCGTTGGGCACGCGCTTCTCGGTGTCCTTCCAGCGCGCGACGAAGGCCGCGACATTGGCGTTGTCGGCAACGTCAGGCGCAAGCGATGTGACGATCAGGCCTTCGGCCGCGGCACCCAACTGCTCGATCACCTTGGGGTTGTAGCCGGCTGAGTAGGTCGAGACGCGCTGCGTCAAGCCGAGCTGGCGCATCTGGGCAATGACTTGCGGCAGATCCGACACCAGACCCTGGATATGGACCATTTCCGGATTCGCGACACGCACCTTGAGCAATGCGCCGGTGAACTCGGTGGCCTTGGGGTCGTAGGCTTCGTACGCAACCACTTTGCCGCCAGCCTTTTCGAACACGCTCTTGTAGATCGCCGCGCCTTCGACGCCGCTGTCATTGTTGATGTACATGATGGCGGCGGTCTTTTTGCCCAGCGTCGTGTAGGTGTACTTGGCCAAGCCGCTGACATCGACTTCGGCCAACGGGAAAGTGGTGTAGACGTAGTCGCCGAGCTTGGCAATCTCGGGCGAATTGGCGCCCACACTGAGTTCGAGCACCTTGTCGCGATTGGCGATAGGTGCTACCGCCTTGACCACCGAGCTCCACGCGGTGATGAACACCGGCACCTTGTCGACGCTGGTCAGGCGTTTGACGGCGTTGATGCCCACTTGAGGATCGGCCTGGGTGTCGAGCAGGATCATCTCGAGCTGTTTGCCATTGACACCGCCCTTGGCGTTGATGTCGGCCACGGCCCACTGTGCGGCCTTGACCTGGTCGGCGCCATACAGTGCTTGCGAGCCCGACAGCGGCATCGCGAGACCGAATTTGAGGGTTTCCTTGGCTTGCGCCCACGCTGCGGGGGTCATCGCAGCGCCACTGATGATCAGCGCCGACAGCGCCAGCAAACTACGTCGATTCGAAGGTTTCATTTTCTTTCCAGGGTGGATGAATAAAAAGACGGCCGGGCTTGACCGCCACGAGGGAAATCAGATTTTTCTCAGGGTCTCTGTGATCTCGCTGGTCGATGCGACATCTGCATACTTCTCGGCCATATCAAACAGATTCACCGCGTGCGCAACACGGCTTCGGTCGTAGACCGCGTCTTGCGGCACCAGAACCTTGAAGTTCAAGGAGAACGCGTCGACCACGCTGGAGCGCACACAGCCACTGGTGCTGCAACCGGTGATGATCAGTGTGTCGGCCTGCAGGTCGATCAGATGGCTCGTCAGGGCAGTGGCAAAAAAGGCGCTGGGATGTTTTTTGGGCAACAACACATCGCCCGGCTGCGGCGCAATTTCCTTGACGAAATCGTAGCCGTGGGCCGGGATGTTCATGATGGCCGGAACCTTGTCGGCCAGGCGTCCGCCTTCGTTCTTGTTCTTGGGCGCCACGTGGGGGTACAGGATGGGCCAGCCGCGCCGGCGGAATTCATCAAGCAACAACTTGATGTTGTCGACGGCTTTCCAGGCGACATCGCCGCAGCTGGTCGGGAATTCCTTGATGGCCTCGAAAAAGGGCTGCGGTGTAGTACCGGTGGTGCGGTATTGCACGTCAATAATCAGCAGGGCCGGGCGCTTGCCGACACCGGTCGGTCGTCCGAAACCCGCTGCGCGATAGGCACGCTGTTCTTCTTCGCTGATGATTCCATCCCAAGGTTTCATTTTGATGCCCCCCCCTCTTTCGCTGTTGTCAATGACCGGAAAATATAGCTGCCGTAGCCTGGCTGTCCGGTGATCTTGCCGTTGGCCATGACGGTCTCGCCGCGCACGATTGTTTGCACCGGCCAACCCTTGAAGGTCTGGCCTTCGTACAAACTGTAGTCGGAATAGGAGCCAAGTTCAGCGGGATTGACCACACGCTCGAGGTTAAGGTCGACCAGCGTGATGTCGGCATCCGAGCCGACTGCCAGACTGCCCTTGGTGGGCGCCACATTAAAAATTCGGGCCGGCGCGGATGTCAGTACTTCGGCGATCCGGCGCAGGCTCAGGCGCCCCTTGTGGTAGCCCTCGTGCAGCAGTACCGGCAGAATGGTCGCGATGCCGGGGAAGCCCTGTGAAGCCAGCCACAGGGGCTTTGCTTTGGTGACCCGCTTGCGCGGGCAGTGATCGGAGCCGACCACGTCGATAGTGCCGTCGCGCAAACCTTCCCACATGGCAGAGACATCGTCTGCGCTGCGGAATGGGGGGTTGGCCTTGCCCATGCCACCGAGATCGGAATCTTCGGTGTGGGTCAGATAGTGCGGGCAGGTTTCGACAAAGACCTTGTCGTAGCGGCCACGCCACTTGCGGACTTCATCGAGCGCAAGTCGTGTGCTGATGTGTGGAATGTAGATTTGCGCACCCAACTGCTCGGCGAAATACATGGCACGCACTGAGCTCTCGGCTTCGGTGAAAGCGGGCTTGGCCAGGGACCAGTCCTTCAGTGTAGAGCCGCCGCCAGCCTGGATGCGGCTGCGGATGCGGTTGACGATCTCGATGTTTTCGGTGTGGCAGACTACCTTGACATCGCCAATGGCGGCCGCCATCGCCAGCAGATCGTACAAGTAGCCATCGTCAGTACCGTCGAGGCCCAGATAGCGGCCTTCTTCACCCTTGAAGTTCATGAAGTACTTGAACGAGGTGACGCCATAGGTCTTGACGTAGTCCGCCAGTTCCTTGATGTGGTCTTCATTGGCCGTGCTGAAGTGAAAGCCGTAGTCGATATAGGCGCGGGTTTTCGCGTAGCCCTGTTCGCGCTGGAATACATCGGCGTAGCCCTCGTTGTTCAGGAAGTAGCCCAGTACCGTGGTGAAGCCGCCCTGCGCGGCATAGATGGTCTCGGTTTCATACTCGGTGATCTTCTCGCCAAAACCGAAGTGCACATGCGCGTCAATCAGTCCGGGAAACACGTGCAACCCCTTGGCCGACTTGACGGGTATGGATGCGTCTACCGGTGTGTCTGGCGCCAGGTGGCCCGCAATCTTGCCATCGCGGATCAGCAAGTCCATCGGTGTGCCGTCCGATGTGGCGTCAACCAGATTGCCACCCCGCAGTACGTATTCAACAGTTTTCATTTGTGCAGTCCTCAAAAACATTCGCTCAATTCGTTCAGCGTTCGCGGCAGGGCCGCCGTTTGCGTGATCTCCAGGGCGCGCAGACTGGCCTGCAGCCAGGCCGGATCGAGTCCGCTCCCTATGCAGACGATACGCCCACGCGGGTCGGAGTCGGGCCATGCCGACATGAAGGTCGGTGAATGGAATACCTTGCCCACGCCCTGGATCAACACAAAGGGGCGGGCATCGCTCAGCGACAGCAGCCCCTTGCAACGCAGCAGCTGATCGCCGAACTGGTGCACCAGCAAATTCCACCAAGCTGCAACGCCAACCCAGCTTGGGCGCACTTCGGTGAAGGTGCTCCATGAGCCGATCGCGCTGTCATGCCTGAAGACGCCGCGCGGGTCAGCTGCGAACGGGATAAAACTGCCGGGGGCCGGCAGTAGTTGCAGGCTTCGGTCGTAGGCGTGCGTGGTGAACACCGACAGTGCGGCCTGGCCGTCAACCGACTCCGTGACCTGCGCGCGGGGATTGATTTGCAGCAGTTGCTGGCGCAGGGCGAGCAGTTGTCCAGGTTCGGCCATGTCGGTCTTGGTGATGACCAGATGCTCGGCCACACTGGCCTGCCGCTTCGATTCCGGGTACTGCTCCAGTTGCGTCACGCCCTGCACCGCATCGACGGTGGTGATGACTTGCCCGAGCCGGAAATGCTGCATCAGCGCCCGGTCGCCAAGCAACGCATGCAAGACCGGCAGCGGGTCGGCCAGGCCCGTGGTTTCTATGACCACGCGACGCAAGGGCGGCCGCCCAAGCCGATTGGCGAGACTTTTTATTTCCAGCAAGGTCTCGCGCAGCGAGTGGGTCACGCTGCAGCACAGGCAACCGGAGTCCAGCAGGTAGACATCTTGCGAGATCTCCTGGTAGAGCAATTGGTCGAGCCCGATCGCCCCGAATTCATTGACGATGACGGCCGTATCTGCCCCCGCCTCCAGGCGCAGGAAGGAGTTCAGGAGCGTGGTTTTCCCGCTTCCAAGAAAACCCGTGAGCAGGTCAAAAATAATCATCTTCAGTCACATAAAACTGTATTTCAGCTGCTTAGCAGCATTTTCCGGTCATTTCAATGCTTTACGGTAGACGAAATAGTGTTTCGCCAGATGATGTTAGCATAGAATGATGTATCTTCAATCGGTATTTTGTTTTGGCAGATGGAACAAAATACCAAATGAGCGCAATCACAATGCCCACATCCAAATCGAAACTAAAGCCCGACCAAGAAGGGGAGAGCCGCACGTCGCGCAACCCGAATTCAGTGGAAGCCATCAAGGTGGCGATCCGCATACTCAACGAGATGGCGCTGGCCCGGCGCGCCATGCGGATCACCGAACTGGCGGAGAAGATGGGCGAGACCAAACCCCGCATCCACCGGCATCTCGCCACGCTCAAGGAGATGGGTCTGGTGGAACAAGAGCAGGCAACCGAGCGCTACCGACTCGGCTGGCGCCTGTTTCAGCTCGGGGAAGCCGCTGGCGCGCAATTTGACTTGCGTTATCGTGCCGAGCCCTATCTGATCAAGTTGCGCGATGAATTGCGGCAGACCTCGGTTCTGGCCATTCCCATCAATGACCAGCCGATGGTCATCGCCACTTCGGACAATATTTACGCCAGAATCTGCATCTCGGTGAAGCCGGGTAATCGACCCTTGCCGCATTGCTCCGCCTTTGGCCGTTTGATGTTGGCCTATTCCTCCGAGGAGGCGCGGCAGGCGCTGCTCTCCGATGAGGCGTTGATCGCCGAGACGGATAACTCCCTGATCGACCCACAGGTCTTGCTGGAGCGACTGCCGCTAATAAGAAAGCGGCTCTATGACTACGCGGCGGGTGAAATGATGGTGGGCATTAACACGGTCGTCGTACCGATTTTTCGTGATGACGATGTGCTGGCCGGAGCGATAGGTATCGTCGGCTCAGTTCAGGAGATTCCCGATCCGCCGCAGCCTGCCCAGATCGCCTTATTGCAGCAATATGCGGAAGAACTGTCCATACAGCTCAACAGCAATACCTATCATCGAATGCGTCTTCTGCAGCAGTCGCGATAAGGGGGCTGTTGTTCCCTTCATCATGAAGTTCTCTGGTTTGTGCTTGGCGATTCCCTTCCTTTAACTCTAGATCACCTGTATATGACAATCACACCTGGCCAACGCTTTCGCAACGCGCTGCGAGAAGAAAATCCGCTTCAAATTGTAGGCACCATTAACGCGAACCACGCCTTGCTGGCGCGGCGCGCTGGTTACCGCGCCATTTATTTGTCGGGCGGTGGGGTAGCGGCTGGCTCGCTTGGCCTGCCCGATCTGGGCATCAATACGCTGGACGACGTGCTCACTGACGTGCGCCGTATAACCGATGTATGCGACACGCCACTGCTAGTGGACATCGACACTGGTTTTGGCCCCAGCGCATTCAATATCGCCCGCACGATCAAGAGCCTGATCAAGTTCGAAGCCGCAGCCTGCCACATTGAAGATCAGGCCGGCTCGAAACGCTGCGGCCACCGACCTGGCAAAGAAATCGTCTCGACGCAGGAAATGGTCGACCGCATCAAGGCTGCTGTTGATGCGCGCACCGATGGTACTTTCTTCATCATCGCCCGCACTGACGCGATTGCCAGCGAAGGGGTCGACGCAGCCCTGGAGCGAACCCAACGCTACGTCGAAGCCGGTGCCGACGCAATCTTCGCCGAGGCCGCCTGCGATCTGCCCACCTACCGCCGCTTCACATCGTCTCTGCAGACGCCCGTGCTGGCTAACATGACGGAATTCGGCCAGACGCCTCTCTTCACTGTTGATGAACTGCGCGCTACAGGAATCGCCATGGTTCTCTATCCGTTGAGCGCTTTTCGCGCCATGAACAAGGCTGCTGAATCTGTGTACGAAACTATCCGCCGCGACGGCACTCAAAAAGATGTGGTCGGAGTCATGCAGACGCGCGAGGAGCTTTACGAGCGTATTGGCTACCACGCGTTTGAGCGCAAGTTGGATGCACTCTATGCGGAACGCATACAGCAATGACAATCCTTTATCGCTGCGCCGGAAGACGTTGGCAATTCCAGCAACCTATAGCCTTTATGTGAATATCACGTTACTGTGTAGCGGTTGAATTCTCCATCAGACTCACGGACCAATTTCCAACGCCAGCTGATAAGTTTTACACTTTCGTAGGTATATCCGGAACCAGCAAAACCCAATTACGCGACGCCACCGCTCATTAGGACAATGTCAGTTGGAAGAACGCTATGCACAACTTAAGCAGCCATAAAACGCAACAAGTCACCGTGCCGAATATCGCCAAGCCGCGACCAAACGAGGTCGTTATCAGCCTTTTCCCGGGGACCATTGCCTCCTACGTTCCTGAGGGGTCGGAAGAGGTACCGATCAGTGTTTGGTACTGGATTTTCGTGGCTGCACTTTTTCTGGCGTTGGGGTGGATCGCATGGACTCAAGAACAGGAAGAATGGTGCTTACAGGCGCAACCAATAAAATTGGCTGACCCAGATAAAGTGATTCGCGATGTCGCCGCTGACCGAAAATTGGCCAGTTCTTCGGCTGTCCTTCTGATGAATTTTGCATGCACCAAAAGGTGATCACCATGGACGTAAAAGGTAAGGTCTTCATCGATCGGACTCAACACGGTAGCAGGTCGAATATTCGTGCAGTGCAGGCCGGTCAACTAATGACTGCTGAGGCGACTTCAGGTCCGCAATGCCGATGCTCATGACAAGAAATCTCATTGTGACCAGTGTCGGTGTCGCCTCATCGCGGCGCAACATCACGTGACTGGATACGCCTTTCAAGCCGCCACGCTCACCTGCGCCGGTTTGGCCCGGTAGGCTCCCTCCCATGCAATCGAACCAAGTGCCTCGCGCGCGAACCTTTCTTGACAAGGTCTGGCAGGACCACGTCATCCGCGCTGCGGGCGGGGACGCGGACCTGCTGCAGATTGACCGCCTTGTGCTGCACGAGTTGTCCGGGAGTCAGGTTGTGCGCGCGCTCGCCGAGGCCGGGCGGAAACCCATGAGCCGCAATCAAGTCTATGCGGTGATCGAACACCTGATCTCGACACGGCCCGGCCGCGGTCCCAACGAGTCGCCTTCGAAGAGTGGACCCATCATGATTGAAACAACCCGGTTGGCATCCCGCGATTGGGGCTTGCACTTCATCGACTACGACGACGTCCGCCAGGGAATCGCGCATGTGGTGACCCCCGAACTCGGCATCGCGTTCCCCGGCTCGACGCTGGTGTGCTGCGACAGCCATACCAGCACGGTGGGCGGCGTCGGTGCGCTTGCCTGGGGCATCGGCGCCAGCGAAGCCGAGCATGTACTCGCCACGCAGACACTGATGCAGTCCCGGCCGAAAACCATGCGCGTGAACTTCACTGGCAGCCCCGCCAATGGTGTGTATGCGAAGGACATGATCCTGGCGCTCATTAGGCAGATCGGAGCCCAGGGCGGCATCGGCTATGCGGCGGAGTTCTCAGGGGAGGCCGTGCGCAGTATGCCTGTCGAGGGACGGCTGACCCTGTGCAATATGGCCATCGAGTTCTCCTGCAAGTACGGCTTTGTTCCGCCGGACGACACCACGATCCAATATCTTGCCGGGCGCGAGTTTCTGCCCACGGGCGTGGACTGGGACCGCGCCGTTACGAACTGGAAGGGCTTGGTGACCGATGATGCCGCACGCTTTGACCGAGAGGTCGGCATAGATTGCAGTGACCTTCAGCCCCAGGTGACCTGGGGCATCAGTCCGCAGCAGGTGATAGGCATTGACGGCCGAGTGCCGGATCCGACCGATGCGGCCGATGCCGAGGCACGTGACCTGAACATGCGCGCGCTGGAATACATGCAGCTTGTGCCCGGCACCCCACTGCAGGGCCTGGCGATTGACGTGGCCTACATCGGCTCATGCACCAATGCCCGACTATCGGATCTGAGAGTTGCGGCCGGCGTACTGAAGGGGCGCAAAGTCAAGGCCGGAGTACAAGCGGTGTGCGTGCCCGGCTCCACGTCGGTGAAACGCGCCGCGGAAGCCGAGGGAATTGACCGCATCTTTAAAGAGGCCGGATTCGAGTGGCACGAATCAGCTTGCGGATTTTGCGCCAGCTTAGGGGACCTGCGCTTCGCAGACCTGCGTGTGATGAGTACTACGAACCGTAATTTCGAAGGACGCCAGGGGCCGAAGACACGCACCCACCTTGCCAGTCCCGCGTCTGTGGCAGCCTCGGCCATTGCGGGCTGCATCGCGGATGCACGGAGGGTCAACTAATGGAGGCACTGCAAAGGGTCACCGGCATCGCGGCGCCGATGATGCGCATCAACATCGACACCGACCAGATCATCCCGGCGCTCTTCCTGGGCGGAACGGATGCCAAGGGATACGGTGTTCATCTCTTCCATAACGTCCGCTACCTGACCGACGGGGCACCGAACCCCCAATTCGTATTGAACCAGACGCCCTACGACCGGGCGCAGGTGTTGCTGGCCGACAGAAACTTCGGCTGCGGCTCCTCGCGTGAGCGCGCGCCCAAGGCGCTGCGAGAGTTCGGGTTCCGCTCAATCATCGCACCCTCTTTCGGCGGGATTTTCTATAACAACTGCTTTCGCAACGGCATCGTCCCCGTCGAGTTGCCGATCGAACAGGTTCGGCTGATGGCGGATGCCGTGACGGCCGATAGCAGCGCGGAGGTAACGATCGACCTTCAGGAACAGATTGTCGTAGCGCCAGGCGGCGAACGTTTTGCGTTCCATGTGCCCGGCATGCTGCGGGATATGCTTCTCAATGGCGTGGATGAAATCGCGCTCACTCTGACGCATGCAAAAGAAATCGAAAATTTCCGCGCTGCAGACAGGGTACGTCGGCCTTGGGCCTATGGGCCGTAAAGGGTGTCAGGTCTTGAATTTCGCCGCAAGTTCTTCGAAGCCATCCTTGGGCACGAGGCGCTGGTGTTTCTCGAACGAAGCAACGAGGCCACGGTTTTCATCGAGGCTGCCGGTATTCCGAACCGGAGCAAGGCGGCCGAACTCGCTTGCATCGAGAGTGGTGTCCTCCACCCGATACCGACATTGACAAGTTGCGACACGACGAGATCCAGTGGGAGGCGCTGCAACTTTTACACACCAGTGGGTACTTCCACGAACGTCGGTACTGGTCAAAACGGAGGGCACGCCCACTCCCGATCACCCGTGCAGATGGCGCTCTAACAGGGAGCGAGCTTGATTTTTTGATGTCAGTGCGCAAGGACCTCTTCAGGCAGATTAACGATGAAGTCAGTAAGGCCCTTGGCATGGTTTGAAGGTCGCATGTGGTCCAGCATTGCCGCTGATGCGGCTTCGCCATCGCGGCTTTTGATGGCTTCAACGATTAGTCGATGTTGTTCAAATGACGTCTTGATATGCTCGAGCGCACCGAACGCATGGCGACGGTAATACCCGGTGCGCGCGCGCATGCGAAGCACTTCCTGGCGCAGGTAGGGATTGCGCGCGGCTCGATAGATCAGTTCGTGGAAACCAAGGTTTCTTTCCTGCCACCCATCCATATCGTCAGACTCTACGACTTCGCTGCTTTGTTCATGATGATCAACGATGAGCTTGACTTCTTCCAGCGTCATACGCTGGCATGCCAGTCGAACTGCGACGCCTTCAAGTTCTGCCAATAGTTCCCAAAGCGAGAGTAATTGCCGAAGATCCATTTTCGCCACGACCATTCCGCCCCGAGGGAGACTGCTGAGCAGCCCCTGAACCTGCAATTGAATGAGTGCCTCCCGAATAGGTGTGCGCGAAACTTCATACTGAATCGCCAACTCGGCCTCGTCAATGGAGTCCCCTGGAAGCAAGGCTCCCTCTTTGATGGCGTTTTCGATCTCCATACGAATCCTGTCGCTTGCCTTGATGAAGGTTTTCTTTTTCATAAACAAGGGTTTTCCATGATGATGTATATGTTTATTTGAATTATATTTATATTTATGGAGTCAAAAATTATAAATTAATATGTCAGTGTTCAATCCATCACCCGTCAGCATACGATCTAAACAAGAGCTAACCGCGTGGAGTAGTGTCGTCGAGGCGGCCTTGGCGCATCGTAGGAACGGTGCCACCACGCAGGAAGTGCAACGTTTGGAGAGAATACTTCAGCGCCTTTCCAGTGCGGCAAGTGATGCGATGCGCCACGCTGGTTTCGAGGGCGCAACGACTTCAAATCAAGACGCATTCTCGCGTGCGCTCATCGCGCTTTCCAATGAATGACTTACCTGCAACACTTACAGGTTTGCAGCAGGCACTGAAGCGGGGGCAGATTTCTTGCCGTGAAGCTATTGCTGCCCAACGCCAGCGGCTAAGCCGGCTCAACCAGCGTTATCACTGCGTTGTACAGACTTTGTCGAATGAGGCTATAGAACCGAATTCAAACGTGTTGTCTGGCGTGGGCTTGGCACACAAAGATATATTTAATACGCTAGACAGGCGACCGGGTGTGGGTCATGGCAGCGGCGACATTCTGCACGGCCTCTCACCAGCGACCGCGATCGCACGGTTGCAGCTGAGCGGCGCCTCCCAACTTGCGGCAGTGTCAATGGCAGAGTACGCGTGCGGGGCGACAGGTGAAAACGATCGGTTCGAGCGCTGTGTCAATCCGCTTATGTCGCAAGCTGTCGTAGGCGGCTCTTCTAGCGGGAGTGCAGTGGCGGTAGCGAGTGCAATGGCCTACGGATCATTGGGTACCGACACTGCCGGCTCGATCCGCATCCCCGCAGCAACGTGCGCGCTCCTCGGACTTAAAACGACGCACGGGCTGATCTCTGTCGACGGCGTGTATCCATTAGCACCATCTCTCGACACAGTTGGCATTCTGACCAGATCCGCTGCAGACGCTGCGCAATTGCTAGAGGTTGCTGCGAATGTCGAACTGCTGCAACCAGTTGCTAGCCATCCATTGCGCATCAAGGCATGGGTGTCAGATGATGCCCTTCACCCTGATGTTGCCGGAGGGTTGGAGGACTTTGCGCGGGAATGCGGGGTGACGAACTGGGTCAGGCAATGGTCTGATTTCCAGGTTTTGACCCACTTGGCTGAAATCGTGATGCAGGCCGAAGCGTCAAACACGCATCGAATCGCGTTGCTCGATGGCACATCGTCGCTGGCCGTACAGGCAGTGGCACTCGCTGGGTTGGTCATTCCACAAGAGTGGCATCATGCTGCCCTCGTCGATCGAGCCCGTCGTACAAGTGCCTTTGTACAAGAGCATCTACGCGAACACGACATACTTCTTCTTCCTGCGCTGCCGCAGCCAGTGCCTGACTGGAGCACCGTGTCCCACGGAAGCCTTGACTTCGACGTCAAGCAGCTACTTGCTTTGCACCGCTATATGGGGTTTGTGAACTACCTTGGATGCCCCTCGGTGGTCATTCCGATTGCGAAGGACGCGCGCGGTTTACCCATTAGTGTGCAGCTTGTAGCAAAGCCCTTTCACGAAAGAACGCTTCTTTCTTTCGCGGGTGCGGTGGAGTCACGCCGTTTCGGCGCAATCGGCTTTACAGACCATTTTTTCAGATAAGGCTGATGACATTTGTGGCAAAAATTCATGCTTCCTCAGCATTAGCAAGATTTCGCGTGCTTGACCTGTCGAGGGTTCGCGCGGGGCCCAATTGCGTGCGCATGCTGACCGACTTCGGTGCCGACGTTATTCGAATCGAACCGCCACCGGGAATTGACCCGAACGAAGCCATGTTTGCCGCAAACCGCCGCAGCGGCGATTTTCAGAACATCAATCGTAATAAGCGCTCGATGACCCTGAATCTCAAGCTCCCCGGAGCACGCGACATTCTCATGCGGTTGGTCAAGGATGCCGATGTGCTGGTTGAAAACTGGCGTCCAGATGTGAAGAAGAGGCTGGGCCTCGATTACGATTCTCTTGCCGCAGTCAACCCACGCATCGTACTCGCGAGCATTTCGGGTTTTGGCCAGGACGGCCCGCTTGCAAGTCGCCCTGGTTTTGACCAGATCGTCCAAGGAATGGGCGGGCTAATGTCAGTAACTGGACATCCTGAGTCAGGCCCGGTGCGCGCCGGATTGGCTGTGGCTGATATGAGCGCTGGCCTTTATACGGCGCTTGGCATACTAACCGCGCTGCTTGAGCGTGAGGTGTCGGGTAAAGGTCAGTGGGTTCATGCATCCTTACTCCACTCCCAAATTGCCATGATGGATTTTCAGATGGCTCGTTATCTTAACGATAACGATGTGCCGGTGCAGGTTGGTAACGACCATCCTACGAGCTGTCCTATGGGACTCTTTGAGGCAAGTGACGGAGTTTTCAATCTGGGTGCATCAGGTGAAGGCAACTGGATACGCTTGTGCAATATTCTTGAACGCCCTGAATGGTTGAGCGATTCAGAATTTAAGACAGAAACACTACGTATCAAGTATCGCGATCGACTCACTGTCGCGCTAGCGGAAATATTTAGGGAGCGTACTGTCGAATACTGGGTCGCACTTCTCAACGATGCGGGCGTCCCGGCTGGTCCAATTTATACCGTTGCGCAAGTTTTTGAAGACGAGCAGGTTAAGCACTTAGGTGTCACCACATCGCTCATGACAGACTTCGGCAAAGAGATGCATTACATCAACCAACCAGTTACTTTGGAGCGGACGCCGTCCAAGGTGGTGGCCCCAGCGCCAAGTTGGGGTCAGCACACCGATGAAGTGCTCGGCGAGGCAGGTTATTCACAAGAAGAAATTCGGCAATTCCATGCCGATGCGGTGGTTTGACGCTTATGGCAGACGTCACTCACTCCATCGATGGCTATGTGGCCACTGTTTCTCTATGCAACCAGAGCCGGTATAACGCCATGTCAATCGCCATGTGGCTAAAACTTGCGCAGACGATGGAGCAGCTTCGAAGCGACACCTCCGTTCGGGTGGTAATCCTGCGCGGTGAGGGTGACAAGGCATTTGTCTCGGGCGCTGACATTTCCGAGTTTGAGTCGCAGCGCAACAGCGCTGCCGGAGTCGCAGCTTATGACCTTGCGGTAGATCGTGCACAGAGCGCGCTCGTGCAGTTTCCACGCCCCGTCATCGCGGCTATCAGCGGGATCTGCTACGGAGGAGGCCTAGGGTTGGCCCTTGCCTGTGACCTTCGCTATGCCTCAGCCAGTGCAAAGTTCCGCATGCCTGCCGCGCGCTTGGGTCTTGGCTACGCACTCAAGGGCATGAAACGCATGATCGATGTACTGGGCGCGGCGCGAGCCAGTGAGCTGTTCTATACGGCTCGCGTTTGCGATGCGCAAGAGTCTGCCCGCATCGGGCTTGTGAATTCTGTGCATGAGGATGTGTTCGCATATGCCGCGCAAACCGGCGCGGAAATTGCGTCCAATGCGCCCATGACTATTGCCACCGCCAAGATTGCCGTCAACGCGTTGCTGTCAGGCAGTGCGGATGCCAACGCCGAAACGGTGAAAGCCGCTGTCGAGGCGTGTTTTGCAAGTAGCGACTATGCGGAGGGCCGCAAAGCATTCGCGGAAAAACGTCCTCCGCGATTTGCTGGACGCTGAACCAAAGAATTCCCGGGTCTATCTTTTCAACTTAATCGGAGCTTTGACGATGAAACTCATTACAGCAATCACCGCCGCATTTATGACGGCTATCACCACGGCTGTCCACGCCATCGGCCCGGCCCCTGCGCCGCTACCGCAGCGCGAGACACTCACCATAGGATTCGTAAAAGTGGGGCATCTGGCGGCCATGCTAAATGTCGAAGAAGAGCTCAAAAAATTTAACGTCGACGTCAAGCGCGCCGAGTTTGTACGTTACGCAGATGCGCGCACTGCACTGCTTTCCAACTCAGTGGATGTCTCAGCCGTTGGCCCCGGCGATCTGGCCATCGTTGCGTCGCAAGGCAGCAAGAACCTGATTGGCTTGACGGGCGTGGCGGGCTCGGCCAAGAACCTTGTGGTTCGAAAAGACGTCAAGATCAATGACTGGAAAGACATCGCCGGCAAAAAGATTGCTATTGCGCCCGGGTCAGCCGTATGGTTTCAGTGGGCCATGACGATGGTTGAGAAGGGAATCCCCTACAACAGTTTCTCCCCGGTCAATATCCAAGGCGGCGGAACCGCGTTTCTTCAGGCTCTCAAGCGTGGCGACATTGACGCCATGGTGCTATGGGAGCCGTTTGAGTCACAGGCCGTGGCCGAGGGTGATGCCTATTTCGCCAAGGCCCTGGAGTACAGCCAGTCCAAGTCGGTGGGAGCCGAACTTGGCATGCTCGCCGCTTCGCGAGACGCGATGACCAACAAGCGTGAAGCCATTCGTCGCTTCCTCTGGGTCTATCTCAATGCAGAAGAACAGATGGCAAAAAACAATGAGCTGTTCGCCGATGCTTACGCCAAGTACACGGGCTTGCCGCTGACCGTTACCAGGGAGTCGGCCAAGATCATCAAGCTAGGCGGGGTTCTCAACAAAGAGCAGGTCCGGTTGCTGGCAGAGGCCGCGTTCAAACAGGGCATCGTCCAGAAAGACGTTGGTGCAGACGCCGCGGCCCTCTATGACGATTCAATGGCCCGCGACATAAAACGATAACAAGTGATGAAGCGCCTGAAGCAACTTATTCTTGGCCTGGCTGTGCCGGTGGCCGTGCTCTGGTTTTGGCAAGTTGCCGGAAGCCGCCCCGACATGGCTGGTATCGTGCCGACCCCGCTTGCCGTCTTGGCCGGATGGAAGGACTGGGTCTTTGGCGCGGCAGGCATGGGACTCAATCCTTACTCGGGGACTTGGCTGTCCAATGTTCAGTACTCTGGAACGCGCGTAGCGCAAGGTTTCGTGCTGGCGGCCTTGCTCGGCGTCCCGCTCGGACTGATGATCGGATGGAGCCGCTTGGCGTCAAAGCTGTTCGACCCGATGATCCAAAGCCTGCGCCCCATTCCGATCACGGCCTGGCTGCCATTTTCGATTGCCTTGTTCGGCATCAGCAACATGGGTGCAATCTTCCTGATATTTTTGGGCGGTTTTTACGCCATCGTGGTTAATGCCACCCAAGGGGCGCGCGATGTCGAACGCAATCTGATGCGCGCTGCACTGATGATGGGCGCCACGCGGACCCAGGTCCTGCGTCGGGTCGTCTTTCCGTCTGCGATGCCTTCTATTTTCACCGGACTTCGCATAGGCCTGGGCATTTCGTGGACAGCAGTGATCGTCTCCGAGATGGTCGCCGTGAAGTCGGGGCTGGGCTATGTGCTATGGGATGCCTACTACGTCGGTCGCATGGACATTGTGCTGGCCGACATGGTTTCCATCGGCGTGATGGGCTACATCAGCGACCGTCTCATCGTCTATATCGAACGACGCGTTCTTCGCTGGCGCATCCTTCAAAACCATTGAGTATCATGCCAGCCATTCACATCGAAAAACTTGACAAGATCTATCCGACGCAACCGCCGGTCCATGCGCTCGACAGGATCGACCTAAACATACAAGCAGGCGAATTCGTTGCATTGCTGGGTCCTTCCGGATGCGGCAAGTCCACGCTGCTCAATCTGCTGGCCGGCTTCGAGCAATCTACCAGCGGCTCATTGAAAGTCCATGGGCGAGCCGTTGACAAACCGGGCCCGGATCGCGGCGTGGTCTTTCAGGAAGCCGCGCTTTTTCCGTGGCTGAGCGTCTGGGAAAACGTGATCTTCGGTCCGAAAACGCAAGGCTTGAATCCCAAAGACTACGAAGAACGTGCGAATGAAATGCTGCATATCGTCGGCCTTTCTGACTTCAAGCACCACCTGCCGGTGCAGCTTTCCGGTGGTATGCGCCAGCGTGTGGGCATTGCGCGCATCCTCACGCTCGGCTCGCAGGTGCTGCTGATGGACGAGCCCTTCGGCGCACTCGATGCGCAGACGCGCCTGTCGATGCAGGAACTTTTATTGTCGGTTTGGCAAAAACTCAAGCCCACGATTATGTTTGTGACACACGACATCGATGAAGCAATCTTTCTGGCCGACACCATCTATGTCATGTCGGCACGCCCCGGTCGTATTCAGGCGCGCCTGAATGTACCGCTGAACCGACCCCGATCAATTGAAGACACCACGTCTGAAGACTTCAATACGATGAAACGGGAAATTCTTCGACAGATTCGTCACTGAGGGACTTACCCATGGCCAATCCCCGCGTACCGTACCGATTCTCCAACGAGGGGCCCGTTGTTGCTCCGCATCCTGATGGCAACATCCTTGTGCATCTGGTCGTCAACGTGGAACATTGGGAGTTTGACGCGCCCATGCCACGCACCATCATTACGCCGCCACATGGCAAAGAAACCGTGCCAGACGTGCCCAACTTCAGCTGGGTCGATTATGGAATGCGCTGCGGCCTGCCGCGCATCATCGATGCCATCAGCACGCGCGGGCTGACCGCATCAACCAGTTTCAACGCCGGTGTGATCCATGCTTATCCACGCGCAGCAGAGGCCATGCATGACGCGAAATGGGAGTTCGTAGGACACGGCGTTCACCAGAAATCCCTAAACCATGCTGGGGCGGAGGAAGAGATTATTCGGACCAGCCTCGACATGATTGAGTCCTTTACCGGAACCCGCCCCAGAGGTTGGCTCGGCCCAGGCTTGCGCGAGAGTCACAGCACGCCTGAAAACCTCAAGGCGGCCGGCCTGGACTATGTTTTTGACTGGGTGGTTGATGACCTTCCTAACTGGATGTCAACCGCCAACGGGCCTCTGCTGAGCTTGCCCTACAACCTGGAGCTGAACGACTCCATTATTTACGCCGTCGAAAAACATTCATCGGATGAAATGTTTGAGCGCGTAAAGCGAACGGTCGCGCTATTCGAGCGAGAAGCCAAAAAACGGCCTCGTGTACTTACCCTCGGGCTTCACCCGCACCTTATTGGCGTGCCGCACCGGTTCGGTTCATTCGAGCAAATGCTCGATCTGTTAATGAAAACACCCGGCGTGTGTTTCATGCAAGGCCATGACATTGCTGACTGGTACACGTCACAAGTCCCCGCCCCAAAGTCCTGAAATCAAAAATTCGGAGATAAATGAATGGACCTCAAACTTGAAGGCAGTCGTGTACTGATAACAGGCGGCTCCAAGGGTATTGGCCTTGCCATTGCGATTTCATTTGCGAGGGAAGGCGCACTACCGATCATCGTGTCGCGGTCAGCCGAAGCGCTTGAAAAGGCCGCCTTGGCCATCAAGAATGAAACTGGCGTTGTCGTCCGGGCTTTGGCAGCAGACCTGGCAACGTCCGATGGCGTGGAACGCCTGGTATCCGGCGCAGGCGATATAGACATCCTTATCAACAACGCAGGCGCCATTCCTGGCGGCTCGCTCGCTGACGTGGATGACTCACGGTGGCGGCAGTCGTGGGACCTCAAACTCTTTGGCTACATCAACCTGGTGCGCGCGGTGTTACCACGCATGGAACAGCGTGGTGGCGGCGTCATTGCCAACATAATCGGCATGGCAGGTGCGGCTCCCCGCAATGAATACATATGCGGGTCTACTGCCAATGCCGCGCTTATGGCCTTTACCAAGGCTGTGGGCGCTGCAAGCCCGCGGCGCAACGTGCGCGTGTTTGGCATTAATCCCTCGCCCACACGAAGTGATCGCATGGAAAGCATGCTGCGCGCGCAGGCCACCAAAAAACTGGGCGATGAAAGCCGCTGGATGGAGCTGACTTCGGGGTTGCCTTTTGGGCGCCTAACGGAGCCGCAGGAAATCGCTGACCTGACAGTCTTCAGTTGCTCAACCCGGTCGGGCTACCTTTCCGGTACCGTCATCAACGTGGATGGCGGACAGATGTACGCATCCCCCCAATAAACCGACACCACCTTTTCAAGGCGTTTGCATCAATGATCAAGCAGAACAACTATAAGTATGAATTCACCGAACTTCGCGAAGGAGTTCGCGCCGTTGTGACGCAATTCGATTCACGCTACTGGCAGGAGGTGGACGAAGCGCGCACATTTCCCGAAACCTTCGTCAAGGCGCTGACCGACGCAGGTTGGCTCTCAGCCCTTATTCCTGAGGAATACGGCGGATCCAGCCTGTCCCTCACTGAGGCCAGCGTGGTGATGGAGGAAATCAATCGCGCTGGGGGCAACTCTGGCGCATGCCATGGCCAGATGTATGTCATGGGCTGCGTGGTACGTCACGGATCGGAAAAGCAAAAACAGGACCTTCTGCCTCGCATTGCAAGTGGCGAGATTCGCATGCAGTCCATGGCTGTTACAGAACCCACTACAGGCAGCGACACCACCAAGCTCAAGACAACCGCTGTCCTCAAGGGCGATCACTATGTTGTTTCGGGGCAAAAGGTATGGACCTCGCGCCTTCAACATTCCGACTACATGTTGCTGCTGGCCCGCACCACGCCGATTTCGGAAGTGAAGAAGAAGACCGAAGGGCTTTCCGTTTTTTTGGTCGATCTGCGGGAAGAAATTGGCAAGAGCATTACAGTGCGACCCATTCGAAACATGGTTAATCACGAAACCAATGAAATCTTCATCGACAACCTGCGAATCCCGGTGGAGAACCGCATTGGAGAAGAAGGCCAGGGCTTGAAATATATTCTCGACGGACTAAATGCCGAGCGTATTCTCATCGCCGCGGAGTGTATTGGGGATGGCTACTGGTTTATCGAGCGGGCCAGCGCCTATGCGAATGATCGAGTGGTATTTGATCGCCCCATTGGCAAGAACCAGGGCATTCAGTTTCCCATCGCACGATCCTTTGTGAATGTGGAAGCAGCCAGCCTCATGCGCTATCGTGCTTGCGAACTGTTCGATGAAGGCAAGAGTTGCGGCGCTGAAGCCAACATGGCCAAACTGCTTGCTGCCGATGCTTCGTGGGAAGCTGCCAATGTGTGCCTGCAAACCTATGGTGGCTTTGGATTTGCGGCCGAATACGATATCGAACGCAAGTTCCGTGAGACTCGCTTGTATCAGGTCGCGCCGATATCGACGAACCTTATCCTTTCCTACGTAGGAGAGCACGTGCTCGGTATGCCGAGGTCTTACTGAACATGCAGAAAGTGACTCAGCCGTTGGAACAATGGGTTGGCCGCACCCAAACTGTCACTGACGTGATCAGTTCGGTCCAAGTGCGCCAAATGGCCGCCACACTGAACGACGCGTCGCGCATGAAACAACCCGAACTGGCAACGCTGCCAGTCGGTTGGCACTGGTTGTACTTCAACCCAATGGAAGTTCAGTCACAGCTCGGCGACGACGGCCACCCATTGCGTGGAGACTTTCTTCCTCCGGTACAGCTTCCGCGTCGAATGTGGGCGGGCAGCCGGTTAATGTGGACGCGCGCTTTCAATGTTGGGGACACTGTTGAAAAAAAAATCTGAAATTTTGAAGGTCGCGCGCAAAACCGGTCGCAGCGGAGAGATGGTGTTCGTCACGGTTGCGCACAGGTATTCGGATGCACAGGGGCTTTTGCTCAACGAAGAACATGACATCGTCTATTGCGAAAACCCAGCCGACGTGAAAAAGGCGCCCATCGTGAATGTAGCGGCCAAAATTCAGGCCACCTGCGATTTTCCAGTGCTTGTGTTCGAACGCAAAGGCGAACACACCAAACCGGTTCATGCTGATTCAATCATGCTGTACCGATACTCTGCGGCGACCTTCAACGGTCACCGCATTCATTACGATGTTGACTACTGCCGGGACGTTGAGGGCTATCCAGGGTTGGTAGTTCACGGGCCTCTCATTGCAACGCTGCTGCTTGGCTACGTCGAAAACGAGATCGCAGACGGGCGCTCTATCAAGACGTTTGAGTTTCGTGCAAATCGGCCCACGTTCGATACCAGTGATTTTCATTTGCACGCATCGAAAACAGAAGAAAACAATACTTGGCAGGTGTGGTCGACCAACAATATGGGACAAATTGGAATTGATGGCCGGATGACCCTGGAATGACGGCGTTTTGAGTTGACATCGCTCTCCTGCCTTTTTGTTTCAGCGATGCGTACTGAGCGTATTGCCAAGGCTTTCGATGCCGGGGCGCACGCCATCATTCTCGAGAGAGGATGCGGATTTTTTTGAGCTGGAACCAGTATTTCAGCAAGTTGTTAGGTGCCAATTTAATTAGAAGGACGTTTTTCATCAACTCCCCGACTGCCCAACTCGCCGCGTTCGCCGCCAACTTGCGGTTTGAAGTCATTCCTGGTGCTGTAGTCCGAAAGACTGAAGATTTGCTGGTTGACTGGCTTGGCTCCGCTGTGGCCGGACACGGCGCGCCTGCGGTAGAAAGTATCACGCGCTTTGCGATGGCTATGGGAGCGCAGGTCGGACCATCTGAAGTGATCGTCAATCGCGCCCGCACAAGCCCGTATTTGGCCGCTATGGCCAACGCTGCCGCCTCGAACATGGTTGAGCAGGGTGACGTACATAACGGCTCTGTGTTCCACCCTGGTACGGTCGTCTTCCCGGCCGCCGTGGCGGTGGCGCAGGCGCTGGGGGCCAGCGGCCAGCAGTTACTGACGGCGGCGGTGGCAGGCTACGAGGTCGGCATACGCGTCGGCGAATTCCTCGGCCGCTCACACTACAAGGTATTCCACACGACCGGCACCGCTGGCACGCTGGCTGCTGCTGCTGCGGTGGGAAGTCTGATCGGGCTGGATGCAGCGCAGATGCAGCACGCCTTCGGCTCGGCCGGGACACAATCGGCCGGTCTGTGGGAGTTCCTGCGCACCGGGGCGGACAGCAAACAACTGCACACCGCGCACGCAGCCGCTACCGGTCTGATGGCGGCGTATCTGGCGAAGGATGGATTCACCGGTGCCGCGCAGATCCTGGAGGGACCGCAGGGCATGGCTGCCGGCATGTCGAACGATTCCGACCCCGCCAAGTTGATCGACGGTCTGGGCACGCGCTGGGTCACGGCCGAGACCTCGTTCAAGTACCACGCTTCGTGTCGTCACACGCACCCGGCGGCCGACGCGCTGTTGCAAGTGATGCAGGTGCACCACCTGAAGCCCGAAGATCTTGCTCGTGTGGTGACGCAGGTCCATCAGGGCGCCATCGACGTGCTGGGCCCGGTGCTCAACCCGATCACGTTACAGCAGAGTCAGTTTTCCATGGGCACGGTGTTGGCGCTGGTGGCGCGCTTCGGCCACGCGGGGCTGGCGGAGTTTGACCAACACTTCCAGGACGAAGCGACGCAAAACCTATGCGACCGCGTGGAAATGGTGCTGGATGAAGAGGTGGACATGGCCTACCCGCGACGCTGGATCGGCAAGGTCACTGTCCATACTACCGACGGCCGCGTTCTGACCGGCCGAGTGGACGAGCCCAAGGGAGATCCCGGTGACACGCTCAGCCGCGATGAGATCACAGCTAAGGCGCTGCGGCTTGCGACGTTCAGCGGTGGTGCGACCGCGGCCGAGATGCAAGCTGCGGTGGACGCGCTCTGGGGCGTGGCCCGGTGGTCTCGCGTGGGCGCGTTGTTGGAGCGCCCGTCGTGAGCGAACATTTAAAGCCGATGCCCGTGCAGGACGTATGTTCCGCACTTGCGACTGCGCGTTCTTTTCTGTTCGTTCCCGCCAACCGGCCGGAGCGTTTCTCCAAGGCGCTGGGATCGGGGGCGGATGCGGTCATCATTGACCTGGAAGACGCAGTGGCGCCCAGTGACAAGACTGCCGCGCGCGGCCAACTGGACGATGCGTTCTGTCGATTTTCCCATCTTGAGCGCGCGCGGATGGTGGTACGCATGAACGCCAGCGGCACAAGTTGGCATGACGACGACCTGCGGCTTCTACAACAACTCGCTGGGCAGGGTTTGGCCGGCGTAATGGTTCCCAAAGCCGAAACGGTAGCGGGTCTGCAGCACGTAGCGCATACGGTGGGCCCGGCCTGCGCCCTGTTGCCCCTCGTGGAGTCGGTTGCCGGACTCGACGCGGCCGATGCGTTGGCAGGCACGGCGCAGGTTTTGCGACTGGCATTTGGCAACCTCGATTTTCAGGCGGATCTGGGCCTGGCTTGTGGACCCGATGAAGCCGAACTTGCGCCGGTGCGTCTGGTGCTGGCGCTAGCCTCACGCCGCGCGGCGCGGGCGGCGCCGGTGGATGGAGTGACACCAGGCACACAGAAAAGCGCGCAGTTGCAGGCCGATGCGGCTCGTAGCAGGCGCGGTGGCTTTGGCGGCAAGCTCTGCATTCATCCGGCGCAGGTTGCCAGCGTGAACGCGGCTTTTGCGCCGGGTGCGGCCGAACTGGCTTGGGCGCGCCGCGTGATTGCAACTTTCGAAGCGGCGGGTGGGGGGGTCTTCAACCTCGACGGCCGCATGGTCGATGCGCCGGTGATTCGGCTCGCGCAGCGCACGCTGGCTGGCGCGAAGCCGGACCGCCGCGAGTAGCAACGGAGCAAACGAATGAGCACATTGGCAAGGTAAGACAATTCGCGCAGCAGGCACAGTGCACACACTTCAACCTTCAAGCGTTGAATTTGCGCCAGATGGGGTTCGAGGTCCATGCTGCGTCCGTCAAAAGCTGTCCTTTTAAGGACGCGAATTCTCAGGCAGTTTGCGGAATAGTTGTGATGCCGACCCGATGTTATGGGTTACGTGTTGCTCAATGCACAGCGCAGCTTTGGAAATATCGCCGGCAAGGAGAAAACTGATGATCTTTTCATGTTCATCAATCGCCGTGCTGTTTTCAAAGCGCTTTGCCAATAGTGCAAAGCGTATCGGCTGTGCCATCTCGTTTAAAGTTTCAATCGCCTTTTGCAACGGCTCATTATTCGCCGTCTGCATGATCGCATCATGGAATGCAACATTGGCTTCCAAGTAGGATTCAATATTTCTTGCGGAAAATTGCTGTTTCATCGCCGCATTCGCCGCTTGCAGTGTGATGATCAAGTCAGTCAAAGATTTCCCGGCAAGCGCCTCGACGGCGTGACGCTCCAGCAAACCCCGCAGGCGGTAGATCTGTTCTGTTAGTTCGGCTGAATATTCTCTGACGCGAAAGCCGCGGCGTGGTTCATGCTTCACAAGACCGCGGAGTTGCAACAATCTAAGGGCTTCACGCAAAGGGCCGCGACTCACGCCGTATTCGACCTCAAGTTGCTGTTCACGCAGCGGATCCCCTGGTCGATAGCGCCCGATAATTATTCCCTGCCTGATTCGTTTCATCAAGAAATAGGGGATCGGCTCTGGGGTCGAATTTGTCATTTTATGAAGGGATGCACAGCACACCAGTGTTTCGCTACATCAAGACGACGACACAACCAGACTTTGTCATGCCTGCGCACATGATCCAGGAATGCAGCCAATGCCTGCGCCCGACCCGGTCTGCCAGAAATGCGCGCATGCAGACCGATCGACATCAACTTCGGTGCATGCACCCCTTCCTCGTATAGGCGATCAAAAGTGGCTTTCAAGTAATTTTCAAAATCAAATGGCGTGGAGAAACCGCCCGGTGAAGCAAATTTTCCATCGTTCGCATCCATGGTGTAGGGCACGACCAAATGAGGCTTTGAACCCACTTGAACCCAGTACGGCAATTCGTCGTTGTACGCATCTGAGTCGTAGAGAAATCCGCCCTCCTCTACCAGCAAGCGCCGCGTATTTTCGCTCGCCCCATAACGGCAATACCATCCCAGAGGTCGTACTCCCGTGGTGCGCGTGAGTGATTCGATTGCACGAGATATGCGCTCTTGTTCCTCGTCGACCGAAAGCCTGAAATGCTCCTCCCAGCGGTAGCCATGGCAACACACGTCAAAACCTGCCGCAACAATGGCTTGTGCCACGAGCGGGTTGCGCTCTAACGCCAATGCACAGCCAAAGATCGTTGCAGGAACCTCACGCTCCTGAAGAATTTGCATCAAACGCCAAAATCCAACCCGACTTCCATATTCGTACATACTCTCGAACGCCATATCTCGTTGCCCCGCTGGCACCCTTCCACCGGGAGCCTCGGCCAGACCGAGTTCGGTCCTTGCGTCACGATCAGCGTTGTTGTACTCGGCTCCTTCTTCGTAGTTGATCGCAATCTGCAGTGCCACTCTGGCATTGCCGGGCCAATGTGGATTAGGCGGTGTGACTCCATAACCGATGAAGTCGCGTGTTGGGGTCCAAGCTTGAGTCATATTTTGATCGCTCTAATGTTCGGCTAAAGAGAAGTTTGTCAGGGAATCATGCCCAGTCGACGGGCGAGCACTACCAGTCGCTCAGCTCTGGTGATAAAGGGACCATCGACGAGCCGACCATCCACGGTAAAAGCGCCCACACCCCGGCCCAGATGATGCTTGGCCGCATCGACAACCCGAACCGCGTGTTCGACTTCCGCGTGGTCAGGCATAAACACCTCGTTTGCTATTTCGATCTGCGATGGGTGAATACAACTTCGACCAGCAAAACCCAGTTGTCGTGCGGCAAACGAATCTCGTCGATAACCTTCTTGATCGCGAATGTTGACAAATGCGCCGTCGTACGCCTCGACACCAGCCTCACCAGCCGCCATGCGAACGGCTGTGCGCACGTATTGGGTAGCCGACGGCTCGCCCGACACAATTCCTAACGGCGCAAAAAGGTCGCCATAGCCAATCTGCAATCCAACAACCGAGGGGTGTGAGCTTGCGATCTCGGCAGCCATGCGCAGCCCACGGGGGGACTCAATGTTGGCCAAGATACCGATTGAACGCGTGATGCATCGCTCACGTTCAAGTTTCTGGATCATTTCGACCGCCCGCAATACAGAATCGGCCGACTCAACCATCGGCAGGTTCACAATTTGCAGCGCGGGCCAGATCGCCGCCTTCAGATCCTCGGCAAAATGAACCGTATCGACGGCGTTGACCCGCACGATAAGTGTCTTGTTCTCGTTCAATTGCGAGGCATCTTCCATCGTGACTGGACGGCACTCCAGCAGCTTGCGCAATTCAATACGTGCAGCAGGTTTGCTTTCGATGGCAACTGCATCTTCGAGATCAAAGGATATGGCATCAGCAGCACTGCCTAACGCCTTGGCGAAAAGTTCCGGCCTAGAGGCCGGTACGAACAGTTTGCTTCTCATGGTTCTCTGCTATTTCAGTTTGATTGCGAGTCGGCGCATTGAGTGCTCGAAAATAGTTGAGCGTCTGTTCGATTGAGACAACATCAGCAAACTGTCTGTCCATGTCGAACAGCGAGATCGCGTGCGAAATCGGGATCCGGTCAAATACCGCTTCTTGTGGAACTATGGCACGCAAGTTATAGGAGGCCGCGTCGAATACAGTAGCGCGAATGCAATTGCTGGTTGCACCGCCGACAATGATCACCGTGTCAATTTGTCGTTCTACCAAATAGCCCAGCAGGGGCGTTCCGTGAAAGCCGCTTGGTTTTTTTTTGGAGAAAACAATGTCGGCAGGACCCGGCTTGAGTTCCGGGACCAACTGTGCGCCAAATGAGCCAGCCAGGCACCAGTGTTCGCTTTGTAGTAGATCGCGCTTTTGCCTATAGACACCCATGTCGTTACCACTTCGACAGAGTTCAAACAATGTAAAAAAGCATGGTACGTTCGCTTCTTGCGCTGCGCTCACTATACGGGAGATCTCTTTAACTGCGCGCCTGCCCGTGGCACCGCAACTTGAAGGCCATTGCGCGTCTGCACCGTCTTCGCCGACCATATATCTTTGCGCATCAATCACAACGACCGCAGGTCTTTGACCGAATCCCATTCGACGGCCGAATCGCCCACGCGCCACAATGGCACGATCTTCCTCAGTCAAGAATTGGTCCCACGAGTTCATGGTTGTAATTTCCTTCTTTCATTCATGCTGCACGTCACCTTACAAGGTGGCGCCGGATGAGCGTAATTCTGCGATCTCGGCGACGTCGTAACCCAAGTTGACCAGGATTTCCTGCGAATGTTCTCCGAACGCGGGAGCAGGGCGAACCACCGACTTGCCAGCTTCTTGAAATTTGATTGCACGCGACAGACCGCGGTATTTCCCAACGATTGAATGCTGGTAGGTTTCTACAATTTCTTCCGCCAAAACCTGCGGATGGTCGAACATGTCTTCGATTTCAAGCGCTGCGGCACAGGGGACGCTCTCGCCGAATATTGCCTCCCACTCGCGAGCACTGTGCGCCTGCAAAGCCAGGCTTACCTTGGGGACGAGTTCGGCCGCATGCTCAGCGCGGTGACGAACGCTGTCATAACGCGGGTTCGCCGCAAGTTCTGGTAACCCGATCAGTTCGCATAGCGCTGCCCAAAAGTGTGCTGTATTCGCCGAGATATAAAGACTGCCCTCACGGGTCGGGTAAAGGCCTGTGATACCGCCAGAGCGCATATCTCGATACGCGCTTCGTGGCTCATCGGCCGCCCAGACGAACCGAGCCGATTGCATGGCCAGGGCGCTTCGAAGCAGCGAGATCCCAACAAACTCGCCCTTGCCAGTGCGCTCTCGTTGATAGAGGGCCGAACTCACTCCTCCCGCAAGGAGCGCTGCAGCGTAATAGTCGACGACCGAACCATACACAATCTGCGGCTTGTCTTTCGTCCCTTGCAGGGTGCAGATTCCGGTCATTGTTTGAAGCACTTGGTCGTAGCCCGCCTTCTTTTTTAACGGACCGCTCTCGCCATAGCCGGTCACGGCGCAATAGATCAGGCGCTCATTTAGCAACTTCAGGCTTTCGTAGCCGATACCCAGTTTTTCGGGAACGCCTGGACGGAAGTTGTGAACCATGACATCCGCGTCGCAGAGCAACCGCATCAGCACTTTGCGCGCTGGCGCCTGCTTGAGGTCCAGCATGATCGAAGACTTTCCTCTGTTAACGCCAAGGAATGCACGCCCCTCGGATTTCAATGTGGACGGGTAGGCACGCAGGTTATCGCCTTGCGGGGGTTCAACCTTGATGACTTCTGCACCTTGATCAGCCAATAGCGTGCAGCCATAGGGAGCGGCAATGTAGGCACTGAGATCGAGGACACGAATGCCTGATAAAGGCCCGGTATTTGTCATGATATGGGCAGTAATAAAAGAGGAATTTGAAGTTGGAGCGGTTGTGCCATCTAATGCGAAAACCGCCGTGCGCCACCATCGACGTGAATGACTTGCCCGGTGATGTACCTTGCGAGTGGTGACGCAAGAAAAGTCACCAGCACCGATAAATCCTCAGGCTCACCGATGTAGCCAACTGGGCAGTTCTGCGCAACCCATTGCCGCTGAGATTCGGCCGTGGGTAGCAATTTCTCGTCAATCTGCTCCGAGTGGATACGCCCTGGCACAACACTGTTGACGGTGACTCCATCCTTGCCAACCACCCGTGAAAGCGCCTTGGCCCAGATGTGGGTCGCGCCGTTTGGGGGAACACCGCCATTCACGGCTACAGGCTCATCGCCACCGGTGATGTTGATAATGCGTCCGAATCCGCAAACCCTCATCCCGTCTACGAAGGCATGCGCAAGTTCGCGCCCTGCATGGAAGTTCAGGTACATGGCGTCTTCCCACTGTTTGAGCGTCCCCAAACCGTCAAAGGGCCGTGACCCGCCTGCGTTGTTTATAAGTATGTCAAGTTGACCGAAGTGGCTGGCAATGCACTGCTTTATCGCCTGTGGCGCGTCGCGCTGTGTGATGTCGTAAGCCAGCACCAAAGGACGTAGCAGGCCCTCGCTTTCGATTTCGATAGCCAGAGAATTGAGCAGGTTCTCGCGGCGAGCCACCAGGATCAACTGGCAACCTTCCTTGGCAAGCATGTGTGCAATGTTGCGCCCAAGACCGGCACTGGCACCCGTAACCAAAGCAATCTTCCCGGCAAGTTGAATATCCAAGGCGATTTCTCCCTATTGAGGTCCAGTTATACAGAATCGTTTCATTCAAAGACCGAGATAGGCCTTGCGTATGCGGTCATCACCCGCCAGCGTCTGCGCCGAACCTTCTATCGTAATGTGCGAGTGTTCCAGTACGTAGGCATAGTGGGCCAGTTTGAGAGCCTGCGCCACGTTCTGCTCAACCAGCAGCACACCTACGTTGCGCTCGACAATGGTCTTGATGATCGACATGACCTGACGCACGACAATTGGAGCCAATCCAAGCGAGGGTTCGTCAAGCAACAGGTACTTGGGCTGAGACATCAAACCACGAGCAATGGCGCACATCTGTTGTTCCCCACCCGAGAGGGAGCCCGCATTCTGTGACAGTCGTTGTTTGACTATCGGAAAGATATTCAACAACCACTCCAACGTGTCAGCGTGCTTGGCTCGGCTCCGCGGAGAATACGCGCCCATCTCCAGATTTTCGCGAACGCTCATGAACGGGAAAAGATGGCGTCCTTGAGGAACCTGCGACAACCCTGCCTCTACCCGCTCGTGCGCGGCGATTTTTCCAATATCAACGCCGTCAAGCAAAATACTGCCTTCCTTGACATCGACAAGCAAACCTGAAAGGGCATTCAGGGATGTCGTTTTACCAACACCATTGGCTCCAAGCAAGGAGACGATCTTGTCCTGCGGCACCGTAAAACTCACGTCACGCAAAATGACCACGTCGCCGTACCCGGCAGTGAGGTTTTTGACTTCAAGACTCATGCCTCATCACTCCCCAGATAAGCGGCGATCACTTTGGGATCGCGCACCACTACCTCCGGCAAGTCTTCAGCAATCTTGACACCGTAGTCCAACACCACGATTCGGTCGGCGAGCGACATCACGGCATGAAGGTTGTGCTCGATCATGATCACTGCGAGTTCGTCGCTGTGAACCAGATTTCGGATCAGAGCGATACTTTCTTCCACTTCCGTCACATTGAGTCCGGCCAGAATCTCGTCGAGCAAGATGAGTTTGGGCTGCACTGACAATGCACGTGCGAGTTCCAGACGCTTGCGTGCTTCGAGTGTCAGGCTGCCGGCGAGCCGGTGCATCAGTTTGCCCATTCCTACACGTTCCACGATGGCTTCGGCTTTTTCACTGGCAATTGCATGGGTGTTGTTCAGCAATGCCCCTACCATGACATTTTCGTGGACCGTCAGAGTTGTGAGCGGTTTGACTATCTGGAAAGTACGACCTATGCCAGCACGTGCACAGCGTGCAGCACGGGCATTGGTCATGTCTTTATTGTCAAACATCACTCTTCCACCCTGGGAATCGAGGTGACCACTGATGATGTTGAATAACGTCGTCTTGCCCGCTCCGTTGGGCCCGATCAGTCCAACAATCTCTCTTGGTCGAACATCAAATGACACGTTGTTCACAGCGAACAAACCGCCAAACCGGCGCACCAAACCTTCTATCTTCATCAGTGGCACGGACTCGGCCATAGTCAAGTTCTCAGTCATTTCTTGCGCCATGCGGTGAACGCACCGACGACTCCTTGTGGGGCAACAAGCACTACTGCGAGAAGCACCCCGCCATAAATAAGCAGGCGTGGACCGCCCCCGAGGAAGGTGCTCAAAGCGCCATCAAGAGGCGTCATCAGCACCGACCCCACGATTGGACCCAACGGTGTACCGAGTCCACCAATGAGACTGAAAAGGGCGATCTGGACTGAAATATTGATCGAAAACACGCTTGGCGGATCGAGAAAAAGAATGTACTGCGCATACAAGAAGCCACCCATCGAAGTCAACGCTGCACTGATCATTGTGATAATTAGCTTGACGCGCACAGTCTCGACCCCCATGCTCTCTGCTGCGTCCTGATCGTCCCGAATCGCAATCAGATACAGACCGAGGCGTCCACGGTGTATCCACTTTGTGATGGCATATACCAACATCATCAATAAGAATGATGCCAACATGTAAGCCCACCGCGATTCAAAAATAAAATTGGAAAATCCGGGTTTGAAGCTTAGCGCAATGCCGCTGGAGCCACGCGTAACGCTTGTCCAATTATTGGCAATGATCTCCATCACAATCGGGAATACCATCGTCGCCAAGGAGAAGAAGGCGCCACGCAAACGAAAGCAGGGCCAACTGATCAAGACTGCCAAGGTGGTGGTAGTTGCGATACCTGCGAACAAACCGATCCAAGGCGAGATGCCGAAATTCGCATAGAGTACGGCTGTGGTGTAGGCGCCCACGCCAAAGAAGGCGGATTGACCCAGCGAAACGAGACCAGCGTACCCGGCCATCAGATTCCAGGCGCCACTCAAGGCGGCCCACAGGAAGGTCATGACAATGATGTTGAGGTAATAGTCATTCATCATTTCGTGCCTATTTCTTCAGTACCCGCACGTCCGAACAGGCCTTGAGGCCGCACCAACAGGATCACGATAAAAAGCAACAACGCAATCACATCCTTGAACTCAACGGACAGATAGAAGCCGGTCAGGGTCTGCGCGATGCCGATAATCAAGCCCCCCACTACCGCTCCAGCGACACTGCCCATCCCTCCAAGCACAACCACCACAAAGGCGGTGATGATCAGATCTACGCCTACCGTCGGGAAGGTGTAATACATCGGTGTGAGTATGCAGCCCGATACGGCAGCACAAGCCACGCCGCAACCAAACGCCATTCGGTTGAGTCGTTTGGTATCAACACCCATGAGACTTGCGGCATAACGGTTCTGCACCATGGCACGCAGCGCACGCCCTCCCCGAGTGAGATACAGGAATGCGATCAGACCTGTGGCCATCACGATCGCAGCGACAAATGCGAACAGTGATGTCGCGGAGATCGACAGTCCTGCCACCGTGTAAGACAACGACGTGTAGGAAGTCGTGACTGACCGGTAATCAGGGCCCCAAAAAGTCAGCGCCAAGTTTTGCATTAGAACCGACAGTCCGAAGGTAGCGAAGATCTGCATCGAGTGCGGCGCGAACATAATTCGCTGAATAACCAGACGTTCCACGAGCATGCCAAGAACGAAGATCACCGGCACGACTACAACCGCCGACACATAGGGATCGACACCCAACGCCATGTTGGCCCAGAAGGCGCCAAACATGGCTAGCATGATAAATTCGCCCTGAGCAAAATTTACTATCCGCAGCACGCCGAAGATCAGAGTCAAGCCGATAGACAACAGGGCATAGACTCCACCGATCAGTACGCCGGAAACCAGCAATTGCGGAAGTATTGACAGCACTATTACTTTCTCTCAGATCTGGTTTTCCGGCACGATGGAGCGACTAGCGCTTGTCCCATGTTGGCAGCGGCACCAGGATCGCGTCATTGGTCTTGGCGCGCTCTGGGCTGACGACAACTAGCTTTCCGTTTTGCCATTGCTGCGCAACCGGGAACGCTCGCAGATTCTGACCGCGCATGGGGTCCGTCTCACCGGCAAACTTGACCCCCCAGCCCAGTGCGGTTCCTCCGTCCGGAATGTCAACTGCGACTGCCGCTACACGAACCTTTTCAGGGTCAAGCGAGCCCGCCTTTCGCAGCACGTTATCAAGCAACAAAAATGTACCAACAAAACCTTGCGTACCAACGTATGACGGTGGTTTCCCATGAGCAGCCTGAAAGCGCTTTTTGAATTCCTCTAGTTGCTTGGTTGACTCCTTGGACAAGGCTGCAACGTTGATGTTGGCTGACCCTTCTGTATCAAAGATGCCGTTAACCCCGTTGCCCAGGCCTTCTGCAAAGCTTGGCAAACCGTAGATGCCACCGGTCCCGATGAATGCATCCACGTTTACACCGAGTTGTTTCATCTGCCGCTGAATCAGCAAGGCGTCATTGGCATACGATGAAGCAATGACAATGTTCGGAGCTTCAGCCTTCATCCGTAGAACCAGTGGCGAGAGGTCGGTGGTCGTCGCTTTGTAGGCAGTGCGTCCAGCGATCTTGAAGCCAAGTTCTTTGGCACGTGACTCTGCGGCTGCGGCCACTGAAGTGCCGTAATCTGAGTCTTCATGGACCACCATCACGCTGATGTCTTTAGGCTCTTTCTTCAGATTCTTGGCGATGACTTCTTTCGCCAGGTTGGCAGCCAGTTGACCGTTTTGGGAGGCGGTGAAGACCACACGGAAATAGTTCTTGAATCCACGCTTTGTAAGGCCATCTGAAATGCCTCCGGTTTCCCAGTAAATGCCTCCACGCCGCTCGACAACTTGGCTGGCCGCAAAAGAGAGTCCGCTCGAATAGGTACCTGTAATGACCTTGAGTCCTTCCAAAGACGATAGACGTTCAGCTTCAGACTGCGCCTTGTCTGGCGTTGAGGCGTCTCCCGAAATCAGTTCAATTTTGTGTCCGGAAACCCCACCTTGTTCATTGATCATATCCACGGCGATGCGTGCACCATTGAGATTCTCCGAGCCGAGCAAAGCCAATGACCCCGTCAGTGGATAAAGGGCACCGATCTTCCACACTTCCTGGGCATGGAGAGGACTCAGCAGGAATGCTGACGCCATCGAGGCAAGAAAAACACGTCTAAATTTCATATCTCTATCTCCTCTTGTAAAAACCAACAAAATTTGCCTGCGGTTAAATGACTGGACCCATATCATGGGTCCTGCCGATTCACTCATCCGGCGGTCGGTCCGCCATATATTCTGTTAGCAATTGCGACCTGCCAAGATTGCATGCAACTCTTGCCACGGTATCCCAGAGCACGTGATCGTGCGGCGTCGGCTTCGAACGTGGCAATCTCGGCCATCCCATGGGGAGTGCTATCGAGTGCTGCCACACCGGCTTCTGTTGCGGCAAGGCTCAACATCGTCTGAATGACTTCCAATCCCGGCCCCCTGTAATCGATACCCGAGGCGCGGGTGAGGTCTGCGGCCCCGAGTTGAATGGCGATCACGCGATTCGAGGCGAGCGCAATCGATGCTGCGTTACGCAGGCCACATGCCGACTCAATGGTTGGAACAATGCGAATGGGGGTGGTCCGGCCGCTGCTTGCCTCAATGGCAAGCAGTAGTTGCTCAACCAAAGCGATGTCCAGCGGGGACTCGGCCTTCGGAAGGTTAACCACATCGACATGGGTTCCCGCAAGAGCCAGGATATCAGTTGTCAGTCGCCCGCTTTGAATCCCATTGACGCGCACCCAGACTTTGCAGGGCAGACGATTGGCAGCCAGAAAGTGAGCTACTGCCTGGCACGCAGTTGTCTTGGCGTCCTCAGCCACACCATCTTCGAGATCAATCGACAGCGCATCTGGCGACGCCCGAAGTGCATCTGCGACGGTATCGAGACAGTCACCATGAACAAATAGTTTGCTGCGGGGAACAAGCATTCGCAAACTATAATTCGGCGAATGTAGATTGTCTACATTTATTTGAATTATCATTTTTCCTTGCAGAGCCACCGGCATTCACTGAGAACGACCGACACCAAGGTGATGGCTTTCGTGTAAGCGCACCAGATCGGAAAGTTCTGAATCGCTGCACAGGAGCCGACTCTCACATTTTTGATATTCCGTAGCAGATGACCGGTCACCAGAATTCGTATCGCCGAACGACTGCTAAATGGCGAAGTCACCCTACGTAACGCCCCCCTTTCCGCCCTCTTCGCACGCCTGAGGAACCACAGAATTGAATGTTGAGTGATTCTCCGTAGCAGGAATTCGGGCCCTTTTTGCACCTTTGTCTTGA
>SESG01007410.1_pt1 | contig 42970 bp, 33 predicted proteins | sample 3171421 | NCBI WGS metagenome assembly SESG01 (sample SAMN10866946, study PRJNA518727) | freshwater metagenome | biome: subpolar coniferous forest; feature: holomictic lake; material: water; isolation source: holomictic Lake 227, 6 m and 8 m depth | place: Canada: near Kenora, Ontario | collected...
TGGGGCTCATCCTCCTGGTCCCGATGCTGTTCCGGCGGACTACGGGACGTACAGGTCCGCGTTCCGGGTCTTGTCGTCGCCTCCGATCATGAACACATTGCCGCCCGAGAGGAGGCAGGCCCTCGGGCGCGAGCGCGCCACGGTCATGGACCCCACGCTGACCGACGATCCCGCCGTGACGTTGTAGAGCTCTGCGCTGGCCAGGGCATCCGAAACGTCGAGGATGCCGCTCGCTCCCCCGGCGAGCAGGACCTTTCCGCTGGGCAGCAGAACCGCTGCCTGACTTGAACGCGCGGCGCCGATGGACCCGGAGGACGTGAAGAGGCCTGTCGCAGGATCATAGAGTTCCGTGCGGAGCGGAGACCCGGAGGCCTCTGTGTACCCACCCGCGATGAGCACCGATCCGTTCGCCAGAAGGGTTGCGCTCGCCGAGATACGCGCAAAGTTCATGCTCCCGGTCGCCGTGAAGGTCCCGGTGGCCGGGTCGTAGACCTCGGCGCTGGCGAGGGCAACTTCGGTACCGATCAGATCGCCCCTGCCACCGGCGACGAGCACCTTTCCGTTCGCGAGCAGCACCGCGGCCACCCCGGCTCCCCGCGCGACGGTCATGGGCCCCGTCGTCGAGAAGGTCCCCGTGCCGGGATCGTAGACCTCCGCGCTGGTGCTCCTCATGGAATTGCCCAGCACGAGCACCTTTCCATTCAGAAGCAGTATCGCCACATGCCAGGAGCGGGTGCCGCTCATGCTCCCCGTGGCCGCGAAGGTCCCCGCGACGGGGTCATAGAGCTCGGCGGTTGCCGTAGCGACCGGGGCGGGATGGCCGGCATCCACGGTGTTGCCCCCGGCAACGAGAACCTTGCCATTCGCAAGCAACGTCGATGTCTGCAGGTTGCGGGGGATGGTCATGCTCCCGGTCGTCGTGAAGGTCCCGGTGGCCGGGTCGTAGGTCTCGGCACTGGAGATTGCCGTGAAAAGACCATACGGGGCGGTGAGCCCGATGCCCCCGGTCACGAGCACCTTCCCACTTGCGAGGGGCGCTGCGGATGGCCCTTCCATCCTGACGACCGTCATGCTCCCGGTGGACACGAATCCCGGGACGCCCGCAGCCCGGACCTCGCCGGTCAACGTGAAGTCCGTGCTCCCCACGGTGTTCGATCCGGTGATGACGTAGGCGGCTCGCACCGTCGTCGCCGACGGAGTACCGGAGATGACGCCCGTGGTCGCGTGGAGGGAGAGACCGGCAGGGAGCGAGGGGGAGACGCGGTAGGACGTGATCGCCCCCCCGCCGCTGGAAGGCGTGTTCGGAGCGATGGCGAGGCCGGCCATCCAGACGGCGGGGTTGGTGCCGTACACCAGGTCGGAGGGAGCGACCACGATCGGAACCGCAGGCTTGACCTCGATGGTCAGCGCTGCCGAGGCGCTCACCGACCCGTTCGATGCGGTGACCGTGTAAACGGCGCTGGCGGTCACCTGCGTGGGCGTGCCGCTGATGGTTCCGCTGGAAAGCAGAGAAAGGCCGGCCGGCAACGCCGGGGCCACCGAGAAGGATGGGCTGGAGACGCTGTAAATCGGGGTGTTGGGCGTGATCGCGTCGCCCACGTAGTAGACACAAGGATTCGTCGCGTAGGACAGCGTTGCCGGGGAAGGGGAGGATCCCGAGGAACCCCCACAGGCGCCGAGGAACCCTGCAGCGAGGACAAGGGGAAGGAGACGATGGCGGAGCGCTCGGTTCGTCATGCAGTATTCACTCCAGGTACAGTTCCGCGCTGGAGATCGAGGCCAGGGAGTTCAGGCCCCCTGCGACGAGGACCTTGCCGTTCGGTAGCAGGGTGGCGGTCGCGCGGGAACGCGAAGTGATCATGTTCCCCGTGGACGCGAACGTTCCCGCGTTCGGGTTGTAGAGTTCCGCGCTGGCGAGGTTGTCCGAGTTGTATCCGCCCGTCAGGAGCACCTTGCCGCTGACGAGCCGAGCGGCCGCCTGCGAGTACCGAGCGCCGACCATGCTTCCCGTGCTGGTGAAGAGTCCGGTTACGGGGTCGTACAGTTCAGCAGTAGCCACGGGCACCGATCCCGAGCCGTCCCCGCCCCCGGCCACGAGAACCTTCCCGGAGACCAGCAGCGTTGCGCTGGAGAGCAGTCGCTTGGAAGCCATGCGGCCGGTCGCGGCGAAAAGTCCGGTCGCTGGGTCATACAGTTCCGCGGAGGACAGGTAGCCATCCGATCCCTGCCCGCCCGCCAGGAGCGCCTTCCCGTTGTCGAGGAGGATCAGGTGGAAGACGAAGCGCGGCGTCGTGACCATGGTCCCCGTGGCCGTGAAGACCCCAGTCGATGGATCGTAGAGTTCCGCGCTCTTGAACCCAGCGCTGCCCGCGCCACCCGTCACGAGCACCTTCCCGGTCTTGAGCAGCACTGCCGCGTGGCCGGCCCGCGTACCGGACATGTCTCCTGTCGCGGTGAACAGACCGGTGGCGGGGGCGTAGATCTCCGCGGACGAGAGGAGGCCAGAGGTACCGAAGCCGCCGGTGATCAGCACGTTTCCGCTCGGGAGGAGCGTTGCCGTCTGGCCGTCCCGCGCCACGCTCATGCTTCCGGTCGCCGTGAAGATCCCGGTGGCTGGGTCGTAGAGTTCGGTGACGGCCGACCCGCCTCCCGCGACGAAGACCTTCCCGTTTGCGAGAAGCGTCGCCGTGAAGTCGCTCCGCGCCACGCTCATGCTTCCCGTGGCGACGAACCCTGGAACACCGAGGGTCAATGGCACGGTCGTGCTCCCCGAGCCGTTCGAGCCGGTGACCGTGTAGGCGGCGCTGGCCGTCACCTGGGTTGGCGTCCCGCTGATGACGCCCGTGGTCGCGTTCAGCGCGAGGCCGGCGGGAAGGGTGGGCGAGACGGCATACGACGAGATTGCACCGCCCGTGCTCGTGGGCGTGTTGGGGGTGATGGCGACGCCCACGGCGTAGATTCCTGGGTTGCTGGAGTAGGTGAGGCCAGCGGGCGCGGGGTCCGCGGTGCTCCCGCAGGCTGCGAGCAGGCTGGTGGCGAGAAGCGACGCGAAGACGGCGAGGATTCCGGGGCGAGTGGGCATGTGATTCTCCTGTCTGTGAAACAGGATGCCCACCGAACGTCCGCTTCCGATACGCCCCGAATGAATAGATGCAAATTGCTCCACCCGGATGGGTAAGCCGTGAGTGAGTCTTACTGAGCAATCCTCATCATCTCCGTCCCGCCCGTGCCCGCAGATGCAAATTGCCCTGACCTACAGGGGCTCTGGCGAACCCACTCCGCGTGACGCATGCTGTCGCGGTTCAGCTCGAAGTGTCGGAGATGCCACTGTGGCTGATCCGGCCCGGGTTCACTGGGAGGCGTGAATGTTCATCCAGTCCTGGCGGGAACTCGGTCCAGGCCAGAGGCGGATGGTGCTGGCCATCGCCGGAGCCGTCGTCCTCGCCTACGCACTCTGCATCGCCCTGTGCGTGTCGGTGCTGACCCGGAATCGCGAAAACGCAACCCGGAACCACGCGCTGCGAATGAGCGTCGTCGGTGTCGAGCCCGGGAACACGCCACCCAACCCCCTGCCCCCCGAGGGCGACTTCACCACCGTCCGGGTGGGCACCTACGTGGACGGGATCGACGGACTGTCCCTTCGCGACTCCACCTGGTCGGCGGAACTCCACGTCTGGTTTCACTGGATCGGGGACCCCTCCCTCGACCCCGGAGGACGGATGGTGATCATCGACGGGAAGGTCACCCGGAAGGAACTGCTCGAGGAGTTCCACGGGCAGGACGGCACGAACTACCAGAGGTACCGGCTCTCCGGGAAGTTCCTGAAGTTCTTCGACACGCTGCGTGTGCCGGTCGAGGGGCACATGCTGAACGTCTTCATCGAGGACGGATCTCGCGACGGCACCCGGCTGCGCTACGTGGCCGACCCGACCTCGGGCGTCAGTTCCCGAGCGCGCATCCCGGGCTACAGGATCACCGGTGCGCGGAGCACCGCCAAGCCCCACACCTACCGGGTGGCGTACGGCGACCCCAGATGGACCGGAGCCGACTCGAAGACCTTCAGCCAGTACATCCTCGGGATCGACATCGCCCGGTCCAGCCTCGGGGTGTACGGCAAGATCTTCCTGTCGCTCTTCGCCGCGCTGTCGCTGACGCTGTCGAGCTTCTTCGTGAAGGCGTCCGACGTGGCGCCCCGGCTGGCGCTGCCCACGGCCGCCTACTTCGGGGCCGTGGCCAACTCCTACGTGGTCAACTCCATCCTGCCCCCGTCCGGCACGTTCGGCCTCGTCGATTACGTTTTGGCGTTCGGGCAGGGCACCATCTTCCTGACCGTCGTGCTCGGGATGCTCTCCACCTACTTCCTCGTCCGGAAGAACGAGAAGGAGATGTCCTTCGTCCTCGACCGCACGATGTTCTTCGTCGTGGCGGCCTGCTGCGTGGCGGCGAACACCATCGTCCCCTGGAGCGCGATCGGCTGAGGCACCGCGCGAGGCCTCCCTACCTCACCCCCAGGCACTCGAACAGGAAGGCCCGGTCCGAGTACTCCCAGTGGATGCCTCGACGGAGCACGTTGAACCGGTCCACCCGGGCCACGTTGCTCCCCCCGTAGGCAGCGAGGCAGCCCCGGTAGCCCGCCTGCTTCACCAGCTCGAGCCGGCCGGGGGTCATGTGCTGCCTGCCCCCGTACGGATAGGCGAAGATGGGTGACACCACACCGAGCTCCCGCTGCAGGTCGTCGCGGGACCGCTCCAGCTCGCTCCGGATCTCCTCGTCGGTCCCCGAGGCGCAGCTGGTGTGTCCCACGGTGTGGGACCCGATCTCGAAGCCCGAATCCCGCATCGCCCGGAGGTGGTCCCAGGTCATGAGTGGGATGGGGGCGTTCCCGCGCCGGACGTCGTGCGGGAACTGCGCGGCGGTGCCGATGAGGCCGGTGCTCACGAAGAAGGCGGCCGGGATGCCGTGCCGCTCCAGGATGGGCGCCGCGTTGTCGTGGTTGTCGAGGTACCCATCGTCGAAGGTCACCGCCACCTGGGGCTTGCCGGCCGGGTCGATCTCCGAGGCGTTCAGCACCTGGTCGATGGTCAGTACCTGGCAGTGGCGGCGCAGGAGCGCCATCTGCCGGTCGAACTGCTCCACGCCCACGGTCAGGTCGTCGCGCGCGTCGTCCGTGACCCGGTGGTAGAGGAGGACCGTGATCCGGGGCGCCAGCACCTTGCCCAGCCCGGCCCGCCACGCGGCGTGCCCCATGCCGAAGAGGGAGTCCTTGACGGCGCGGACGGCGGGCGAACGCCGGGGGGGCTGCGCCCGGGCGAGCTTCCCCTCCAGCGCAGCGATCTGCCCCAGGGTGGGCTTCCGGTAGGTCTTTCCCTGGCCGGTCTGGATCTCGGGATGGGACGTCCCGGCCAGCGTGTCGCGGACCGCATCGCGCATCAGGTCCACGCCCACCTCGTCGAGCCGGAGCGTGATGCCTCGGACCGTGGAGTGTGGGCCGCAGGGCACCGAGCCCCGACCCACGATGTCGCCGGCGTCGAGCTTCTCGGCGACGACCTGGATGGTGCAACCCACCTCCTTCTCGTCGTTCCAGAGCTCCCAGAAAGCCGGCGGCATGCCGCGGTAGTCGGGGGCCTTCCCCTTGTGGAGGGTCAGCGATCCCCTGCGGGGTGAGGTGAAGACGGGGGGGCGCAGGATGGGGGCGGAGATGGCGAGCCCCAGGTCCGGATCGAACTCCCGGATGGCGTCGAGCGACGCCTGGCCGTGGATGTCGGGCACCCGCAGGATCCGGATGTTGGTCCGGGCTGCGAGGGCCTCGGAGGTGTAGTCGCCGCCCGGGTGCTCCGCGGGTACGGGGACCGCGGCCCGCCGCTCCGCGAGCCGCTTCCACACCGCTCCGGCCTGGTAGGGGATCCATCGCCACCCGTTTCGCTTGAGCAGGTTCCACTGGTTCCGGGCCACCTGCTTCCGGGTCCGCCGCGGCCTGTGGTGGACGATGAGCCAGGAGAGCCCCGGGATGGTGCGGTCGATCTCCACGATCCCCTTGCGGACCGAGTAGCCGGGATCGGCCGTGAAGACGGCGATCCGGTGGGTGGCGGGCGCAGGGACAGCCGCGGGCCCCCGGGAGGACGGGAGGGGGACGATGCGGGCCAGCGGGGCGATGGGGTCGGAGACCATGGCGGTTTCTTTCGGTGGCAGGTTCAGCGACCCAGGGAGAGGGCGTGCAGCCGGTCGCCCACGGCTTCCCGGGCGGTGAGGAGGCGGGCCGGATCGGAGGCGAACTCGTCCGCCCGGCGGATGAAGGAGGAGGCCCGGGCGCGGGCGAATTCCTTCTCGCCCCGGGCCTCCGCCAGGCGGAGCAGCTCGAAGTCCTCCATGCCCTCGCGGATCAGCTCGAGGCGGATGGAGGACAGGGGGATGTGGTGCTTGCCCCCGATGGTCCGGGTGTTGCCCGGGTAGAGGAGCGTCCCGTCGCCGTGGCCGCCGAAGGCGTAGATGGAGCGGAACGGGTCGTGCGTGATGGCTCCGGCGGGGCCGCATTCACGGGTGAAGCAGAAGTCCACCGCGTAGTAGAGCTCCCCCTGGATCCGCTCCAGGAAGGCCATCCACTGGAAGACCCGGTTCCGCATGGGGGAGGCGTCTACCATGTAGCTCGGCCAGGTGGACTGGGCGGGCCCCATCTTCCCGTTGCCGCAGCTCTCGTGCTGGTCGCAGGACTGGTACCAGAAGAGCTGCTTGCGCCGCGAGCGGGACAGGAAGTCGTCGTAGAGCGCCCTCCGGCTCTCCTTGCCGTGCGGCTGCATGCGGTCGAGCACCGGGGTGGCCACGTCCACCGCGTCGAGCAAGCCGTGCTTCGTCATGCTCTCCAGGTCGGCGGTGAGGAGCGTGCGGAAGTCCGGGGAGGCCGCGTGGGCGCGATCCCCCTCGACCTTGGCGTCGGCGAAGGTGCAGGTTCCGTGTCCCGGCTCGTCGCACTTGTACCAGACCATCCGGTCGAGCCAGCCGCGGTTCCGGAAGTGGCGCACCCAGCTCGCCATCACCCGCGGGTCGTCGCCGCCGGCGTAGGTGAACCGGGTGAGCCGGGCACCGGGGAGGAGCGTGTCGGCACGCCCGTCGAGCAGGGGGCTGTACAGGGTGTCGAAGCGGGTCCAGACGTCGTCTTTGGGCGGACCGTAGGTGACGTTGGCGATCGAGATGCGCCGGTCGAGGCCGAAGGTGGAGTAGAGGACGTGGAAGTGCTCGATCCCCGCGTCGGGCGTTCCCCGGGCGGTCGCGGCGCCGCAGCGTTCGTAGCTGCCGTACTCCTGGACGCAGGCACCGTTCCAGCTCATCGAGAAGTGGGAGGCGAGCGACGCCGTGGAGGGCAGGTCCACGTTCCAGACCTTGAGCCGGACCGGGAGGGTGGCGATCGCCTGGCCCGCCGCGCGCACGGTCACCGACCCCACGTACCAGCCGGAGGGGATCCCCTTCGGCACGTACACGTCGATCCAGGCCGAGAGGTTGTCGCCGGCGCGGACGTCGGCCGGGAAGACGTTGCGGGTCTCGCCGAAGTACCGGTCGCGGGCGGGGACCAGCGCGTCGGGGATGTCGCCCCAGACCCCGTTGGCGTCGCTCCGCAGCGGTTCGGTCACCTTCTGGTAGAGTTCCCGCGAGACCGTCACGCCGGTGGCCGCGCGGATCCGGCCGCCGCTCTTCGCGTCCACGAGGTCGGACGGCTCGAGGGTCACTCCCTTCAGGTCGCCGGCGGCGCGGACGTGGACCTGGAAGCTCTCCACCTCGTTGCGCGCCGCGGAGAGGAGCGCCCAGTGCTCCAGGCCGGGGGGATCGTTCCGCTTCACCTTGGCCATGCTGCCCGTCACCCAGACCTCCCGCGGGTAGTGGGAGGCGTCGGTGTCGATGGCCGGGGCGAGCTCGGGCGCGAGCGGGTCCGCCTTTCCCGCGGAGGCGGGGGAGGCGAGGAGCAGCAGGGCGACGGCGAGGGAAGGATTCACGGTCAGTGAGCGCCCTTCCCGCGCACCATCACCATCACCGTCCGGACCGCCACGTTGAACTCCATCCCCAGGTAGCTGCGCAGGTCGTAGAGGTGGGCCACGTAGGCGAGATCGTAGAGCACCTTGGTCCGGACGCTGTCCACCGACGTATCATACTCGCAGTGAATTTGCGCCCAGCCGGTGACGCCCGGCTTGCAGCGTGCCACCCGGTCTGCGTAGCCCGGGATGAGGTCGGCGAGCTGCTTCACGAAGGAGGGTCGTTCCGGCCGGGGGCCGACCAGGGTCATGTCGCCCTTCAGGACGTTCCAGAGCTGGGGGAGCTCGTCGAGGCGGGCCTTGCGGAGGAATCGCCCCACCGACGTGATGCGCGGGTCGGCCACCGTGGCCCAGACCGGGCCGCTGCGGGCCTCGGCGTCCACCCACATGCTCCGGAACTTGTACATCTGGAACGAGACCGGGCGGCCGCGGGAGTCGTGGCGCACCCGCTCCTGATGGAAGAGGGCCGGCCCCGGCGAGGAGAGCTTCACCGCGATGGCGGAGGCCAGCATGAGGGGCCAGGTCAGGAGGAGGAGGGTGCCGGAGCCCAGGATGTCGATGGTTCGCTTGGCGAGCCGGACGTTGAGCGGGAGCGGGGGCGGGACCTCACCCTCCGCCTCGCCGTCCACCGATTCCCAGCCCGCGCCCTGGCCGCCCCGGAACGCCTCCCAGGCGCCGACGGCGGTGGCCGCCTGGCCGAGGAGGCCGTACCCGAGCAGGCCGCGCGCACCCGCCACCGGCTGGCCGTCCAGCTGCCGCCAGAGGGCGTGGCCGGCGAGCGCCAGCACCACGAACCCGGTGGCGAGGACGGCCTGGAACGAGGGGTACCGGGTCGCGCCGACGGCGGCGGTGGCGAGGGCGCCGAGGAGGAGCCAGGGGCCGAGGATGCGCAGGAGCTTGGTGGAGGCGAGCGCGAAGGCCAGCCGGGGGCGGCGGGGCGAGTAGACGTCGGTGTGGCGGGAGAGCATCTGCCAGTTGCCCCGGGAGATCCGGGCGAGCCGGCGGAACACGGCGGCCGGGCTGGCCGTAGCCCCCTCGGAGGAGGCCACCTCGTGGACGTAGGCCACCTCGCCCCCGTCGGCCTTGACGAGTGCCGGCAGGAGGAGGTCGTCGTTCACGGTGCCGGAGGGAAGGGGCGGGATCGACGAGCGCCGCGCCAGGTAGCAGGCGCCGTGCGCGCCCACGACGAGTCCTCGGTCCGACTCGGCCCGCTTCAGGGCGGTCATGAAGCGCCAGTAGGCCCCCTCGCCGCCGCCCTTGCCCTGGGTCTCGTACCGGGGGACGGCGATGGCGACGTCGGGGTCGTGCATGGCGTTCAAGAGCGCCGCCAGGACGTCGGGGCCGATCTCGGCGCCGGCGTCGGTGAAGAGGACGAACTCGCCGCGGGCCTGCCGGGCCAGGTCGGTGATGACCGCCGCCTTTCCCCGGCGGACGCCCGGGTCGATCAGGCGGACGCGCGGGTCCCGGGAGGCGGCGGCTGCGGCGATGGAGGCGGTGGCGTCGGTCGAGCCGTCCGAGCCGACGAGCACCTCGAGGATCCGGTCGCGCGGCCGCATCGCGAGGGTGGCCTCGAGCTTGGAGCCGATCGTGGCGCCCTCGTTGCGGGCCGGGATGACGACGCTGATGCCCCCTTCCACGTTGCCGCCCCCGCGGGACCGGCGGCGGGGGAAGAGGAGAACGGCGAGCGGGTAGCCGGCGTACGGAAAGGCCGCGAGCGCGCAGAACGAGGCGAACAGGATCCAGAGGGTGGTCTCGGTCACGGGGCGACCTCCGAGGCGATGGGCAAGAGGGAGGAGGAGGTGAAGGTGCGGGCGATGCGGGTGAGTTCGGCGGCCCGGGCGCTCCAGGAGTCGCTGGCGACGCCGGCCCGGCGGACGGCGCGGAGGGACGGGGTGTCCTGATGCACCTCCCCTGCCAACCAGGCGAGGACGTCGCTGGTGCTGCGCCCCAGGCGGGCGCCCGCGATGGCCTCGACCTCGGGCAGCGGCGTGCAGAAGGTGGGGAGGCCCGCAGCGAGGTACTCGCGGATCTTGAGGGGGTTCACCGCGGCGGTGAGCTCGTTGAGTGCGAACGGGGCCCAGGCGGCGCGCCAGTTGCGCATGACGGCGGGCAGCTCGGAGTAGGGCACCGGGGGCAGGATGCGGACGTTCGGAAGGGCCCGCAGCGGGGCCAGGTCCACCTCGGCCCGCCCGACGAGCTCCAGGGTCCAGTCCGGAGCGGCGCGGGCCACCGAGGCGATGAGGTCGATGTCGATCCAGGGCGCCACGAGGCCGAAGAAGCCCAGGACCTTCGTGTCGGGGATCTCGAGCGGGACGCTCCCGAAATGGGCCGTGTCCACCCCCTGCGGCAGATACATGCCCTGGACCGCCGGCGGGAGCAGGCGCCGGGCCGTGGCGGCCACGACGTCGGCCATCCGCAGCATGCGCCCCTCGGCGACGCGGGCCAGTTCCGGGTCCACCCCGGGGAGCTCCGCGTAATCGTCGAGCCGCAGGTAGATGAGGCCGGCCCGGGGGATCGCGTCCAGGTAGAGGGCGGCGACCGGGTTGGAGGCGAGGATGACCGGACGCTCGTCGCCGAGGACGCCTTCGACCGCGCGGGCGATGGCCGAGCGGTTCATCGCCGCGACCGCCGGGGAGAGGTGCCAGGGCAGGACGCGGGGCCGGGGACGGACGAGCCAGGAGGGGTCGGGCGTGGCGCCCGGAGCCGGGGTCACACCGCGGAGCCGCCCCCAGATCCGGCGTGCGTCGCCGGCGGAGAGGCGCGGCGAGCGCATGGCGAGGGAGTCGATCCAGACGATCCGGGAGTCCTGGCCGAGCTGCCGCGCCAGGTGCTGGGTCGTGGAGGGGTGGCGCCCCCAGTCGTCGCCGAAGACGAGCCAGTTCATGCCGCCCTCCGGGCGTCGATCATCGCGTGGTAGCGGGCGGCGTAGGCGTCGGCCATGGAGTCCATCGAGTAGGTGGCGTGGACCATCGCCCGCCCGGCTCGCCCGACCTCCTGCCGCCAATCGGGTTCGAGGGCCGCGCGGACGAGCGCCTGCGACAGCGCGCCGGGATCGCCCGCGGGGACGGTGTATCCGCCGCCACCCGACAGCACGCGGGGCATCTCGCCGACCGCGGTGGTGATGGCCGGGACGCCGGCGGCGAGGGCCTCGAGCAACGCCAGGGGAAGCCCCTCGTTCCGGCTCGAGAGGGTGAAGAGATCCATCCCGGGGAGGAGATCGGAGACGTCCGAGCGGGAGCCGAGGAGGACCACCCGGGACGCCACGCCCAGCTCGGCGGCGAGGGACTCGATGGCGGGGCGCTCCGGGCCATCGCCGACCACGACGAGGCGGAGCGACGGAGCCGAGGGGAGCGCCGCGTGGAGCGCACGGAGGAGGGTGGAGTGGTCCTTCTCGGGGGCGAGCCGGGCCACGCAGCCGACCACCACGTCCCCGTCGTCCACGCCCATCGCGCCGCGGGCGCTGGCCCGCCGGTCCAGCGTCGTGACGGGGGGCATGGAGACGCCGTTCAGGATCACGGCGCAGCGCCGGCCCAGCGTGGAATGGCGCCAGGCGGCGACCTCCTCGGAGACGGCCACGACGTCAGCGAGCCCGTCCATGCTCCGGCCCACCGCTCGCCTGCGCCCCGAGTCATAGATGTGGTGCGAGTGCTCGGTGTGGACGTGAGGCACGCCTGCGAGCCGGGCCGCCGCCACGCCGTAGATGAAGGGGCCGAGGTGGTGGGTGTGCAGGAGGTCGGCCTGCGAGGCGCGTATCCATCGGGCCAGGCGGAACGGCAGGACCGGGTCGAGCCCCTGGCGCCCCTGGACGAGGACGGCCGGGGCACCCAGGGCCAGGATGGCGGGGCGGACGGGACCGTCATGGCGGTAGCCGGCCACGACGGTGTCGATGCCCCTGGACGCGAAGGCGGGAACCAGCCCCTCCACCATCCGTTCGATGCCGCCGATGTCGTATGCCTCGATGAGCTGCGCGACGCGAAGTCTTCTTGCCATGCGCCGCTACAAGGCAAGTGGCGTGCCGAGCGATCCGGCGCCCGGGAGGGTCAGGAGCCGTTCCATTCCCGGGCGGTTGTTCCGAACCGGGAGGGGTACCGCTCCAGTGTGCCGGGGACGCCCCGGAAGGGGCGCCCGACCTGTTCCATCCCCGAACGCTCGGGCTGGATCGCCTGTTGCACAGGGGACCATCGACCATGCGATCCATTGCACGACAGGGCCAGCCCGACGGCGGCACACCGAAGAAGGAGGTGCTGGCCCGTCGCCTCCTCGCCGAAGGGGTGGCTGCCGCGCTGCGTGGGCACCCCAACCGCTGCATCCTGGTGGTGTCGGCGCGCAGCGGCGACGGCAAGACCTTCCTCTTCGAGACCCTGGAGTCGGTGCTGGCCGCCGCCGACCCGGACGCCTGGCGCTTCCTCGACCTCCGCCAGGCCGCCCACGCCAGCCCGGCCGACTTCGCAGCCCCGGCGAGGGTCGTCATCGACGGCGCGTCGATGCTCGACGGCGACGGAGGCATCCAGCTGAACGCCGAGTGGATGGAGGCGCTCGACGGAGCCCTCATCGTACTGCTCGCGGGGCGCACCACCGAGGACGAGGTCGCGCAGCTCCGCGCCCGGCTCGACGCGCTCGAGATTCCGCCGGTCGGTGTGGTCTGGAACGACCGGGATGACCGCGGCATGCCGTCGCTCCTCCAGGCCCTGAAGCGCCGGGCAGCGGCGGTCCGCCAGATGTTGCCCGGCAGCAAGGCCGCCCAGACCTCCGACGCGCCGCGCCCTCGCCCGATCCTTCGCCGTGCCGCACAGGGGGGTGCCGCGTGAAGCCCATCATCAAGACCGGCACCTGGTCCCTCATCGCGAGCGCGGTGCGCCGCCGGTGGCCCATGGTGCTCGTCGCCATCGTGGTCACGCCCATCGCGGCCGTGACCGCCAACAAGGCAATGCCCAACCGCTACAAGGCCACCTCCCGGGTGCTCATCCAGGAGAGCAAGGCCATCAACCCCATCATGAACGACAAGATGGTGGACTGGAACGTCAAGAACCGCATCCTGGTGATGCAGGAACTGGTGCGGGGCAACGCCATCCTGGAGAAGGTGCTGCGGCAGCGGGGCGAGATCACCGAAGCCGACACCCCGAATTCCATCGAGGAGAAGATCCTGAGCTTCCGCAGGGAGGTCGAGGTCTTCGGCGTCGCCAACACGATGGCGCAGCTCTCGGTGACCCGCGGGACCCCGGACGCCACCTACGAGACGCTCAAGATCCTGGTCTCCACCTTCATCTCCGAGATGCTGCGACCGCAGAAGGAGTCGATCAGCGAGTCGGCCGAATTCCTTCGGGTCCAGATCGAACGACTCCGGGAGGAGCTGGCGATCGACGAACGGGAACTCGCAGCCTACAAGGCCGCCAACGCGAACGAGCTGCCCGAGGTCTTCCACCTCAACGTGGACCAGGTGAACCAGCTCAAGAAGGCCATCTTCGAGGCCGAGTCCGACCTGCAGGTGGCGTTGCGCCGCAAGGAGATCACCGAGGCACGTCTGCGCAACAGCAGTCCCGCCAAGCGGCAGGTCGAGATCAAGACGCTGGAGGCCAGGTCCCGGCTCCGGGACCTGGGCGGCATCTACACCGACGAACATCCCGCGCTCGAGACCCAGCGCGCGCTCATCCGGAAGCTCGAATCGGAGCACGACCGGATCGAGGCCAGCGGGGAGGAGTTCGATCTGGCCCACCTGGAGGCCATGGCGAGCACCCGCGGCGGCGACCGGGCACCGGGCGGGGAGGGGCGCACCGACCTGCTCTCCACGGACATCCTCTCCTACAAGGCAGTGCTGGCCGAGATCGAGAACGCGCGCGGGAAGCTGGTGATGCTGAACCGGCGGATGGTCCTCGCCGAGCAGCAGGTCCGCGGCGTGGCCCACAACGAGCGGAGCGTCCAGCAGATGCAGCGCGAGGTGGAGAGCAAGAACAAGATGTACCGGGACCTGCTCATCCGCTACGAGGAGACCCTCGTCACCCGCGAGCTGGCCCTGTACGACGAGAAGGCGCAGGTCTGGATCGTCGAGCCCCCGCTCCGTCCCGTCCACGCCACCAAGCCGGCCTCCATCCTGGTCGGGCTGGCCGGCCTGTTCGGAGGGGTGGTGCTGGGAGTCATCCTCGCCGCCGTCGGCGAGCTGCTCTCCGGTGTGGTCCGCCGGGACCGCGTGGCCACCATCGCCGGGGTCGAACTGGTGGGAACGCTGGGTTCGCGGGGAAGCCCGTGAGGAGGCCGCAGCTCATCGCCGCGGCCACGGCCACCGGCGCCGCCGGCGTCGGGTCCCTCGCCATGTTCCACCCCCTGGCGCCCGCGGCAGCGGTCCTGGGGGGCACGCTCGTCCTCTGGGTCTTCGCGAGCCCGTTCCGGGCCCTGCTCGGCTTCATCCTCATCCTTCTCCTGCGCCCGGCCGACATGGTCCCCGCGCTGGCTGCGCTCCAGCCGGCGCGCGTCTTCGCGCTGGTCGCACTGGGCCTCTGGATCGTGGAGAAGATGGTCCGCCAGGACATGAGCTGGCCGAAGAACAAGCTCGATCGCTACTTCGTCTGGCTGGTGGTCGCGCTCCTCGCCTCCTCGTTCCGTGGCACCGATCCGGGCACGAGCTTCGCGCTCTTCCAGGATGTCTTCGTCAAGATCATCATCCTCTACATCCTCATCCTGAACCTGGTGGACTCGCCGCGCCGCGCGGCCAGCTCCCTCCTCGTCATCGGTGCGGCCACCGCCTATCTCGGCGTCTATGCGCTCCAGGCCAAGGTCACGGGCCAGGCCCAGATCGAGGGAAGCCGCGCCGGATTCGTGGGGCTCCTCGGCGACCCCAACGACCTGGCCCTCTGCCTGCTCATGGGCATGCCGTTCCTCGCCAGCGCCACGATGGAGACGCGCGGGAAGACCCGCTGGATCTTCGGGATCATGCTCCTGGCGGTGGTCTCCGGCATCGTCTCGACCCAGTCGCGCGGGGGCTTCCTCGGCCTGGGCGCGGCCGCCTTCATCCTGCTCCGGGAGAAGGTGAAGAGCCGGGGCGTGCAGTTCGGCATCCTCGCCGTGGGCATGGCGGTACTGGTGGCGGCCTCGGGGATGTCGAGCCGCTCCAGCGGCGGCTCCGATGGCGACGGCATCGACGAGTCGGCCCAGGGACGGCTCGACGCCTGGAAGGCCGGGTTGCGGATGGCCAAGTCCCGCCCCCTGTTCGGCGTGGGCTACGACCGGTTCGCAGACAACTACCCGAACTACGTCGTGGACGCGGTGATCTGGGGGAAGCTGGAGGCCCACAACTCGTTCGTGAAGGCCTTCGCCGAGACCGGCATCTTTGGCTTCATCCCGTTCATGGCCCTGGTCGTGCTCTCCTTCCAGTCGGCGAAGCGGGTGCGGGCGCGCAGCAAGGAGCTCGACGACCCGCTCGAACGAGCCGCGGCGGGTGCGCTCCTGCCGACGATGGTCGCCTACTTCATCGCCGCCTTCTTCCTCTCCCAGTGCTGGAGCTGGTTCACCTACATCCTGCTCGCCCTGGTCGCCGCGACCGAGCGAACCCTTCCCCCGAAGACCGAACCGCAAGGAGTCACGCCATGATCCAGAACCTCATCCTCCGGGTGAAGCGTCGCGAGACGCCGTTCGCCCGCCTCGCCTACCGGGTCGCCAAGCGGGCCCGGACCTTCGAGATGCCCGCGCCCCGGGCGATCTTCCTGCCCGTCTGGTACGCGCACCACGCCATCGTGAACGGCTGGCGCTGGATCACCCGGGCCTTCTACTTCCAGCCCATGTTCCGCGCCCGCTGCGAGCGCGTGGGGAAGAACCTCCACGTCGATCTGGGGGCGCCCTACGTCTACGGTGACATCCGCATCCGCATCGGCGACAACGTCCGGATGAGCGCCGTCTCCAGCTTCGTCTCCACCAGCGCAGGCCAGGCGCCGCTCCTGGAGATCGGCAGCGACACCTACCTGGGCGGCCGGTTCGTGGTCAGCGTCGGGAGCCGGGTCTCCATCGGCAGCCACGTGCTCATCTCCGACAGCGTCGTCATCTCGGACAACCCGGGGCACCCGCTCGACGCCATGAAGCGACGGACCCAGGGCGTGGACCGCGACCAGATCAAGCCCATCACCATCGGCGACGACGTCTGGATCGGGCGGGACTGCAAGATCATGCCGGGAGTCACCATCGGGGAGGGGTCCGTGATCGGCACCGGCTCCGTCGTCACGAAGGACATCCCGCCCTACTCCCTCGCCATCGGCACTCCCGCCAAGGTGGTGCGCGACCTGCGACCCGCCGTCCCCTCCATCGTCGCCGCCGCCTGAGCCATGAACCGCTCCGCCCCCCGCTCCCGGACCATCGTCAACCTGGTGGCATCCCCGTTCCTGGGCGGTCCGGAGCGGCAGATGCTCGGCCTCGCCCAGGCGCTCGCCCCCGACGACCGGACGGTCTTCCTCGGTTTCCCGGAGGGGAGGGCGCTCCACGACCAGGCCGTGAAGCTCGGGCTGGAGTCGAACCTCCTCGCGGCCACCGGCCGGCCGGTGGGCAAGGCCGTGTCGGAGGTGACGGAATGGCTCTTGCAACTGCATCCCGACGTGATCCTCACGCACGGCTACAAGTCGGACATGGTGGGGCTCCTCGCGGCCCGCCGGGCGGGCGTTCCGCATCTGGCCATCTCCCGGGGCTGGACCGGCGCCACCCTCCGCGTGCGCATCAACGAGGCCATCGACAAGCTGGCCATCCGGGGCGCCCGGCGGGTCGTCGCGGTCTCGCATCGCCAGGGAGAGCGGGTCCGGGAGGCGGGTGTCCGCGGCGATCGGGTCGTCGTCATCCAGAACGCCATCGACGCTTCCCGGTTCGGATCGCCCGATGCAGCCATCCGGCGGGAGATGGAGGAGCTCTTCCCGGTGCGGCCCGAGCGGATCGTCATCGCCGCCGGGAGGCTGAGCCCGGAGAAGGGCTTCGAGGACCTGATCCGCGCCGCCCGGCAGGTCGTGGACCGCATGCCCACCACCGGCTTCCTGCTCGTGGGGGACGGCGCCCTCTGGGAGGATCTCGAGGAGGCCGTCCAGGCCCATCGGCTCGAGCAGAACTTCGTCCTGGCGGGCTTCCGGAGCGACATGGACCGGCTCATGGCGAACGCCGACCTCTTCGTGCAGTCCTCCCACACCGAGGGGATGCCCAACGTGGTGCTGGAGGCGGGCGCTTGCTCGGTTCCCATCGTGGCCACCGCCGTCGGGGGTACCGGAGAGGTCGTGGAGGACGGACGCCACGGCCGCCTGGTCCCGGCGCAGCGCCCCGCCGAGCTGGCCCGGTGCATCCTGGAGGTGCTCGCCGATCCGGAGCACGCCCGGGACATGGCCGCGGAGGCCCGCCGCCGGATCGTCTCCGAATTCACCTTCCCGGCGCAGGCCCAGGCCTACCGCCGTCTCTTCGACGAGTGCCTGCCATGAAGATCCTCCGTCTCCCGCCCGCCGCCGCCACGGTGATGGTCCAGGCCATCGACATGGCGAGCCAGATCGCCGCCGGCGTTCTGGTCGCCCGTGCGCTCGGGCCCGTCGCCATGGGGCACTACACCTTCGCGCTCGCCGTGGCCGGCATCCTCGCCATCGTGCTCCTCTTCGGCGCCTCCGAGGTCTCGGTGACCCTCTACGCCGGGCGAAAGCACGATCCGGGGGCGATCCTGGAGGGCTCGTTCGTGGCGCTCGCCCGGGGCACCGCGCTCACGGTGGCCATCGGCCTGGCCATCGGCCTCCTGCTCCGGCTCGACGCCGAGGGGGCGGCGGCGCTGGCCCTGGCGCTCATTGCACTCATAGTGAATGGGGCGAGCGCCACCTTCAACTACGCGATCCTGGGGCGGGGCGCCTCCTCCCGGGACCTGCCGGTCATCGCCTTCTCGCGCCTGGTCATGCTGGCCGGGGTGGCCTGGGGCGCCTGGCGGGGCGACCTGCTGCTCGCCATGGGCGGCCAGGTGGCCGGCGCCGCGACGCTCGCCTCGGGTCGGGCGCTGCTCGTGCACCGGAAGCTGTTCCCGCTGCGCCTCCGGCGGGACGACGAGGTCCGCGCCCAGATCAGCCGCCGAGGCCGATGGCTCATCCTCTCGTCGGTGTTCGGGACCATCTCGGCCCGCGCCGACATGATCCTGCTCGAGTCGATGTCCACGCCGGTGCAGCTCGGCCTCTACGGCGGCTCGTACCGGGTCATCAACGGGATCGCCACCGGCGCCAGCGCCTTCGCCATGGCGCTCTTCCCCGGCCTGGTGTCGGCCGACCCGGCCGCCCGGAACCGGGCCCGGAAGCTCGGGATCCTGGCCTCGATCGCCCTCTCGACGGGACCTCTCCTCCTCGTTCCGTTCGCCGGCGCCTTCATCACCCTTCTGTACGGCAAGGGCTGGAGCGATGCGGGACCCACCTTCGCCTGGCTGCTCGGCGCCAGCGTGCTCCAGGTCCAGACCGCCTTCCTCTCCCGCCGGATCGTCGCCGCCGGTCGCGAGAAGGTCATGCCCTTCGGCCAGGGGCTCGCCGCGACCGCCAACATCGGGGTGAACCTGCTCCTCATCCCGTCCATGGGGGCGCGCGGTGCGGCCATCGCCACCTTCGTGGCCGAGGTCTGCGTCCTGTCCGCGTACCTCATCGGGCCGCGGGTGTTCCACCTGTTCCGGAGCGGTCGTTCCGGAACGGGGCAGGTCGCCCCGCTCGCGTCGCCCGCTGCCCCACGCTGACGCATTTCCTGGCCTCCGGGGCTGGCACCTTGCGTGCAATCCCCGAAGGCCATGAAGAAGATCAACGCTCTCGCCGTGATCGGAACCCGACCGGAGGCCATCAAGATGGCCCCGGTCGTTCGCGCCCTGCGGGCCACGGGCCGATTCGACGTCCACATCCTGTTCACCGGGCAGCACAAGGGACTCCTCCACCAGGCCGCGTCCGACTTCGGCCTGGTCGCCGACGCCGACCTCGACGTCATGCGCCCGGACCAGGCCCTCGCCGCGCTGACGTCCCGCTTGCTCGACGGGATCGACTCGGTGATGGCGGGCCGGGCCTTCGACGTCGTCCTGGCACAGGGGGACACGACCACCGTCCTCGCCTCGGCGATGGCCTCCTTCTACCGTCGGATCCCCTTCGCCCACGTGGAGGCGGGGCTGCGAACCGAGAGCATCGACAGCCCGTTCCCCGAGGAGGCCAACCGGCGCCTCGCCGGCGCGCTGGCCAGCATCCATTACGCCCCCACCCGCGGTGCGCTCGCGAACCTCCTTCGCGAGGGGGTCCCGGCCGATCGAATCGTGGTGACCGGGAACACCGGGATCGACGCCCTGCTCGACGCCTCGCGCCGCTCCCCCGAGCTTCCCGTGCCCGTCTCGTCCGTGGACCGGCTCGTGCTCGTCACCCTCCACCGCAGGGAGAGCCTGGGCGCTCCCCTCCGGGGCGTGCTGGGTGCCATCCGCGAGGCCATCGTTGGCGTGCCGCGCGCCCGGGTCGTCTGGCCGGTGCATCCGAATCCCCACGTGCGGGAGGCCGCAGCGGAGGTGCTCTCCGGCGTGGCCGGGGTCGAGCTCGTCGAGCCCCAGGGCTACCTTCCCTTCGTGGCCCTCATGCAGCGGGCCGACGTCATCGTCACCGATTCCGGCGGCGTGCAGGAGGAGGCCCCCACCTTCGGCGCCCCCATCCTGGTCGTGCGCGAGACCACCGAGCGTCCCGAGGGTGTCGATGCGGGGCTGGCCGAGCTGGTGGGTACCGATCCGGTACGGATCGCGCGCCGCCTTGGAACACTCCTGGCCACTTCGGTGCGCCGCACCCAGACGGTCAATCCCTACGGGGACGGCAGGGCCTCGATTCGCATTGCGGATTCGCTGATCCAGCTGCTCGGCACGCGGCCTGCATTGCATGTGACCGTGCCGAACGGAAACACCACCCCAGTCCTGAAGGTCGCCTGACATGAGCCCTCCTGCCTACGCCGCCGCCCTCCCGATGCCCAGCGCCACCGCCGCCGCTTCCGCGAACGTCTACTCGCTCGCCGGGCTCCAGTCGCTCGACGCCGCTGCCCTCTCCTCGCTCGTCCGCGTCCACGGCAAGGTCGCCCGCACCGGCCACAAGATCCGGGTCGTCAACGCGACGCCCGACGTGGCCCGGATGCTCCAGGACCTCGGCCTCGGCTGGATGCTCGAGGGTCGTCCGCTGCCCGACCTGGCCCCGGCCAACGAGCCCATGCGCCGCTCGAACTAGGCCGCCACGCCTTCCTCCGCTCACTCCTCCACCCCACCGATTGCCGCCACGCGGCAAGCAAGGAACGAAAATGTCCGCCGCCGGCGCCTCACCCGTCGAGATTCCCACCCCGCAGCCCAGCCAGGTCGGCCTGGATGGGGTCGGCGCTCCGCCGCCCGCAGCCAATGCCCCCATGCAGCCGGGCGAGGCCCTGGCGGACGCCTTCATCGCCAAGGTGGAGGCCCGCACCGCCCGGATCGGCATCATCGGCCAGGGCTACGTGGGGCTGCCGCTGGCGCTGGTCTTCAACGAGGGCGGATTCCCGGTCCAGGGGTTCGACCTCGACCCCCGGAAGATCGAGGCGCTCTCCCGCGGCGAGTCGTACATCAAGCACATCGGCCCCGAGCGCGTGGCCGCCGCCGTGAAGGGCGGGCGGTTCAGCGCCACCAGCGACTTCGACGGCCTCGCCGACTGCGACGCCATCATCATCTGCGTGCCCACGCCGCTCGGGCCGCACCGCGAGCCGGACAACTCCTACATCCACCGGAGCGCCGAGGCCATCGCCAAGCGGCTCCGCCGCGGCCAGCTCGTGGTCCTCGAGTCCACCACCTACCCGGGAACGACCGACGTCGAGGTCCGCGGGATCCTGGAGAAGAGCGGGCTCCGCTGCACGGAGGACTTCCTGCTGGCCTTCTCGCCGGAGCGCGAGGACCCGGGCAACGGCAAGTTCGCCACCCGCTCCATCCCCAAGGTGGTGGGCGGCGTGGACGACGCCTCCTCCGACGCCGCGGTGGCCATGTACGCCGCCGCCGTCGAGAAGGTGGTCCGCGTCTCCTCGGCCCGCGTGGCCGAGTCGTCCAAGCTCCTCGAGAACATCTTCCGCTCGGTGAACATCGCGCTCGTCAACGAGATGAAGGTGATCCTCGACGGGATGGACATCGACATCTGGGAGGTCATCGAGGCCGCCAAGACCAAGCCCTTCGGCTTCATGCCCTTCTACCCGGGCCCCGGCCTGGGCGGGCACTGCATCCCGCTCGATCCCTTCTATCTCTCCTGGAAGGCCGCAGAGAACGGGCAGTGGGCCCGCTTCGTGGAGCTGGCCGGCGAGATCAACACCAGCATGCCGCGCCACGTGGTGAGCCGGATCGCCACCGCCCTGAACGACGACGCCAAGGCGGTGCGCGGCTCCCGGATCCTGGTGCTCGGGCTCTCCTACAAGGCCAACGTGGACGACGACCGCGAGTCCCCCTCCTACGAGATCATCGAGCACCTGCAGGAGGCGGGCGCCACGGTGGACTTCTGCGACCCGCACTTCCCCGAGGCGCGGAAGGGGCGAAAGCACGACCTGATGCTCTCGTCGGTCCCCTGCGACGCCGCCACCTTCTCCGCCTACGACGCCGTCGTGGTCCTGACCGCCCACGAGGCCTTCCGCAACCCCGCTCTCTTCACCGACGTGAAGCTCGCCGTGGACACCCGCAACCTGGTTGCCCCCCTCTTCCCCGGCCGGACGCCCCCCTGCCGCCTGGTGAAGGCGTGAGCCCCGCGGCCCGGCAGTTCCGCGTCGGCCCGCCGCGCACCTGGCTCGTGACCGGTGGTGCGGGCTTCATCGGCTCCCACCTGGTCGAGACCCTCCTCTCGAACGGACAGCGGGTGCGCGTCCTCGACAACCTGTCCACCGGATACCGGCACAACCTCGCGGCCGCCTCGGCCCCCGCCCCGGAACGCTTCGAGTTCCTGCAGGGGGACATCCGCGACCCGGCCGCGTGCCGCGCGGCCTGTGCGGGCGCGGACGTGGTCCTGCACCAGGCGGCGCTCGGATCGGTGCCCCGGTCGATCGACGATCCCAAGACGAGCCACGACGTCAACGTGACCGGCTTCGTGAACGTGCTCGATGCGGCCCGCGACGCCGGCATCCGGCGGGTGGTCTACGCCAGCTCGAGCGCCGTCTACGGCGACCACCCGGGCCTCCCCAAGATCGAGGACGAGACGGGCCGTCCGCTCTCCCCCTACGCCTCCACCAAGGCGGCCGACGAGCTCTATGCCCATTCCTTCGCGAACGCCTACGGGATGGAGCCGGTCGGCCTGCGCTACTTCAACGTGTTCGGACCTCGCCAGGACCCGAAGGGTGCCTACGCCGCCGTCATCCCGCTCTGGTTCGACAGCCTCTTCGGAGGACCGGCCCCGTTCCTGAACGGAGACGGCGAGACCAGCCGCGACTTCTCCTTCATCGCCAACGTCGTCCAGGCCAACCTGCTCGCGGCCACCACGATGGATCCCGCCGCGGTCCGCACCGTCTACAACGTGGCCTGCGGGGCCCGCACCACGCTGCGCGTCCTCTTCGAGCTCATGCGCGAGGAGGCGGCCAGGCTGGACCCCGCCTCGGCCCGGGTGAACCTCACCCACCGACCGGCCCGGGACGGCGACATCCGCCACTCCCACGCCAACATCCAGCGGGCACGCGACCTGCTCGGTTACGAGCCCACGCACTCGATCGGCCAGGGGCTGGCCGAGTCCGCGAGGTGGTACCACCAGGAAGCGCTGCGCAGCCGGGCATCCCTGGCCGCCTGAGGTGCCGTGATGACGAGGAACGCCGGGAAGTTCGTTGGCGTGGCGGTGGGATCGGTCCTCCTCGCGATCGCGGCGAGGTGGGCCCTCTCGGGAGTCCTCGGCATCCGGTTTCCCTTCGTCACCCTCTACCCGGCCATCGCGGTCGCCGCGCTGGTCGCCGGGCCATGGTCCTGCGCGCTGGCGACGGGCCTGGGCGCGGTCGCCATGGTGGCGGCCTGGCCGGTCCTGGCCGGAGCCGGGGCCACGGAACTGGTCACCCTGGGAACGGGGCTCGGGATGTTCCTCCTGGCGGGCGCGATCCTGGCTATCGTCACGGCCGGCGTCCACCGGGCTCGGGACCAGGGGGAGCAGATCCAGCAGGCGCAGTTCCGGGCTTACTTCGACGCTCCGGGTTCGGGCATCGCCGTGACCTGCCCGGGCAGGAACTGGATCGAGGTGAACGACGAGTTCTGCTCCCTGCTCGGGTACACCCGGGAGGATCTGAAGCGGATCGGCTGGAACGGGCTGTCCCATCCGGACGAGGCCGCGGCCGAGGGTGCCGCCTTCGACCGGATCCAGGCCGGCGAGATCGACCGGTTCTCCCTGGAGCGACGATTCCTTCGCAACGACGGCACCTGGGCCTGGACCATGCTCTCCGTGAGCGGCGTCCGCGCCCCCGACCGGAGCGTGAAGCACCTCATCGTGGTGCTCAACGACATCGGCCGCAGCAAGCAGGTGGAGCTCGAGCTCCGGGAGGCCAAGGAGGCGGCGGAGAAGGCCTCGCGCGCCAAGTCGGAGTTCCTCGCCAAGATGAGCCACGAGATCCGGACGCCGCTCAACGGCGCCATGGGCATGCTCTCGCTGGCCCTGCGCACGAACCTCACCGAGGAGCAGCGGGAGTACCTCACGACGGCCCACGGCTCCGCCCAGTCCCTGCTTCACATCCTGTCCGACATCCTCGACCTCTCCAAGGTGGAGGCGGGCCGGATGGACGTCGAGGCCGTGCCGTTCGATCCGCGCAAGGCCATCGACGGGGTGGTTCGCCCCTTCGCCGCGCGGGCCCGACAGAAGGGGCTCTCGTTCGACGTCCGGGTGGATTCCGGCGTGCCCGCCCGGCTGGTCGGGGACGCGGGGCGCTTCGGCCAGATCGTGACGAACCTGCTCTCCAACGCGATCCGGTTCACGGACCGTGGATCGGTCTCGGTCCGGGCCGGCGCGACCGAGACTCGACCCGGGGTCGCCGAGCTCCGCGTCGCCGTGCAGGACACCGGGATCGGCGTGGCCCCGGATCGCGCGGCCGCCATCTTCGAGCCCTTCGTGCAGGCCGACGACTCCATCACGCGCCGGTTCGGCGGAACCGGGCTCGGCCTCACCATCTGCAAGCAGCTGGCGGAGCGCATGGGCGGGCGCGTGGAGCTGGACAGCACGCCGGGTGCCGGCAGCGTCTTCGCTCTGGTGGTCGAGCTCCCCATCGGCCCGGTCCTCCCCGAGAGGGCCGTCCGGGTCGCCGGCTCGTCCCCCGTGGCGCCGCGGCCCAGGCGGGTACTCCTCGCCGAGGACAATCCCGTCAACCAGCTCCTCGCGGTCCGCATCCTGGAGGGGGCGGGGCACTCCGTGACCACGGCCTCGAACGGGCAGGAGGCGCTGCAGCGGTTCGCCGAGGGAGGGTTCGACGTCGTCCTGATGGACCTGCAGATGCCGGTCATGGACGGGCTCGAGGCGATCCAGGGGATCCGCGAGGTGGAGCGGCGTACGGCCGGGCACACGACCGTGGTGGCCCTCACCGCCCAGGCGATGAGCGGCGACCGGGAACGCTGCCTGGCCGCCGGCGCCGATGCCTACCTCTCGAAGCCCTTCTCCGCCGACGCCCTCCAGGAGGTCGTCGCCGGTTCCGGCGCACCCGGGCCGGGGCCTGCGGGCGGGGAGGCCGGACTGGTCGCCTGCGGGAGCTGCCGGATCGAGGATCGGGAGAGCTGCCGGGCCCGTCGGTCGCGCGAGGCCGTGGTGCTGTCCAGCGCGCTCGCCGCCTGCGGGGGCGACGCGGGGCTCTACCGCGACGTGGTCGCCGAGGCGCTGCGGAACCTCCCGGGGGATCGTTCGCAGCTTCGCGAGGCGGTGGAGGCCGGAGACCACAATGCCGTCGCCCGGGCCGCCCACCGGATGAAGTCGTCGCTGGCCGCGCTGGGAGCGACCCCCGCCAGCCAGGAGGCCGAGGAGCTGGAGCGGGCGGCGCGGCGCAAGGACGGCGCCATCCGGGAACTCGCCAACCGATTCGCCTGCGAGCTGGACCGGGCGGCGTCGGTCCTGCAGCGCTCCGTCGCGCAGGAGTCGGCGCCGTGATCCCCCGCCGGCCAGGGCAGCCCACGCTTCTCATCCACGATGGGAGCCCCGGCCTCGGCGGGTCGATCACCAGCGTGGGGGCGCTCGCCCCCTTCCTCGGCCGAGCGGGCTGGCGGGTCGAGGTGGCGGCCTTCCAGCCGGACGGTTGGGCGCAGGAACGGATCGCCCCCCATCTGCTGCCCGGGCAGGGCGATCGCATCACCGGTGCGGGCTACTTCGCCCGGGAGGTGCTGCGGGCCCGGGACCTCGCGCGCCTCTGCCGCCAGCTCCGCCCGGACGTGCTCCTCGCCAACAACGGTCCGGCGGCCAACCTGTCCACCCATCTGGCCGGGTGGACGCTGCACCTCCCGGTCCTGCAATACGTCCGGGGACCGTTCTGGGAGAGCGAGGTCTCGGCCCGGGCCCTGCGCGCCGCCGCCGGGGTATTCACGGTGGGCGACGAGTGCTCCCGCCAGGTCGTGAAGGTCTCCGGTGTGGCACCCGAGCAGGTGGAGGAGGGCCTCGATCCGTCCCGGTGGCCGACGATGCGCCGCGCAGGGGCCAGGGGCTTTCTCTGGAACTCCTCGCTCGTGGCCTGGAAGGGGCTCCCGCTCCTCCTCGAGGCCTACGGTTCGATGGGCGTCCCGTCCCCCGGGCTCGAGGTCTGCTACGCCCCCTTCCCGCCGGGCCATCCCGAGGCCATCGTGCCCCCCTCGAAGCTCCCCGCGGGCGTCACGGCTCACCCGGCTCCTCCGGATCTCGACGCGATCCGCGCCCGGTCGCTCGTCTACCTGCACACCGCGCAGCGCCCCGAGCCGTTCGGGCGCTCCCTGCTCGAGGCGATGGCTGCGGGGCTCTGCCCGATCGTCCCGGAGGCCGGTACGCCAGGACGGCTGGTGCGGAACGGCGAGAACGGCCTGACCTACTCCCCCGGATCGCTCGAGGGGCTCCGGCGGGCGATGCGGATCGCGGCCTCCGACCCGGAGCTCTGCGAGCGGCTCGGCGCGCGCGCCGAGGCCGAGGCGCGTGCCTACCGCAGCGAACTGGTCTTCCAGCCCATTCTCCAGGCGCTGGAGCGGCTCCACCCCGCCCGAACGGTCCCGGACCTCCCGGGACCTCTCGAGGTGGCTCACGGGAGGTGAAAATGCGGACCGACATCGACGCGCTCAAGGTCATCGACCTCAACCGGAAGTTCCACGACGAGGTGGAGGCCGAACAGTACGACACGCGAATGGGGGTTGACTATTCGTCCGAGGGGAGGGAGCGGCTGGTGGGCGAGCTGGAGCGCGTGCTGGGCGGACCCATCGAGCCCGGCACCCTCGCCCTCGACCTCGGCTCGGGGACCGGGAAGCTGGCCATCATCCTCTCCCTGCTGGGGCGTCACGAGCGGGTGGTGGCCGTGGACGTGAGCGAGCGCATGCTGGCGCAGGCGGAGCGGTCCGCGGCCCGGCTGGGCTGCCGGGTCGAGACGCGGGTCTCCGACATGGCCGTGCTTCCCTTCGAGGACCGCTCCGTCGATCTCGTGGTGGGCAGCGCATTCCTCCACCACCTTCCCGACCCGGTGGCCCTGATGAAGGAGGTGCGTCGCGTGCTCCGTCCCGGGGGCCGATTCGTCTTCGTCGGCGAACCCTCCCGCACGGGTCACGTGATGGCCGAGACCCTCAAGGCCCCGTGGGTGGCGCTGGTCCGGACCCTCCGGGTCCTGCGCGGGCGCCCGGCCCGCGGGTGGGAGCACGACCACATCGACGTCCATACGTTCACTACCAGTGATATGAGGCGGATGAGCGAGGGGTTCTCGGACGTCCGGTTCGTCGCCGAGGGATTCGCCGACCACGCCGTCGAGCAGGGGTTCCTGGTGCTCGTGCGGCGCGTCGTCGGAGGCAACCGCGTCGCCGACGCCGTGCTGGATGGGATCCGGAACGCGCTGCTCTTCCTCGACCACCGGTTCTTCGACCGGGTCCTGCCCCCCGGGATGCTCGCCTGCGTGAAGCTGAGCGGCGCCCGTCCGCTCGACGGTTGACGGACCCGGAAGGGCGCAGGGGTCAGGGGATGTCGGGGGACTGGACCGACACCCCGAGGTAGCCGGTGACCTGGACGAACCGGCTGGTCGACGCGCTGGCGAGCTGGGTCTGGACGTAGCCGCCCCCGAGGAGCGACAGCCAGCGCAGCGGGCTCCAGGTTGCGGAGGCGCCGAGCACCCCGTAGGACTCCGGTGCACGGACGAGGTAGGGAACGAGCGCCCCGGCGAGCGAGCCCTCGAACTTCCAGTCGCGCCCCATGTACCAGTCGGCCCCGAGGCGCCAGGTGATCCGCTGGTAGGCCGCCTGCACGTAGGTGTCGATGTACGGGCCGAGCCCGAGTTCGGCCATGAGCCGGATGGTGTCGTGGGAGGGCTGGGTCCAGACGACCTTGGCGCCCGCCACGGGGAGGAAGTTGCCCATCGAGACGGCGGCGATCGCGGGGTTGTTCACGGCGGCCACGCCCACGGTCACCAGGGTGTCGAGCTGTGCCGTCCAGCGCTGGGTCCAGGTCTCTGCACCGGCGAGCACGCGGATGGCGTAGCCCCCGACGAGCCAGTTGTTGGTGCCCGCCGCGGTGGTGGAGAGCGTGGTCCGGGTCCCCAGGAAGAGGTCGAGGGAGGCGTCGGCGCGGGGGCCCCAGGTGCGCGGTTGCGCGGCCTGCCCCGCGTCGCCGATCCCTCCCAGGTCGAACCAGCCCGCCGCCACGCGCAGCCGGACCCGCTGGCGGATGCTCACGGCCGCCGAGCCGTTCACGTCCACCGACATGTAGGGATAGGTGGAGTAGCTCCGGATCGGCTGGATGGTGACCGTCTGCGGGCCCGGTCCTCCGGGCGTCGAGCTGGGCACGAGCTGCGAGTAGTCGCCGTAGATGCCGTTGCCCCACGCGGCCAGCGCCCAGGCCGTCGAGGGAGTCCAGTCGACGCGGGCGTTGGCCCGCTCCAGGACCGAAGGCGAGGCGCCGTGGTAGACGGCCGGGAAGTAGATCCGGGGGACGTAGCTCAGGGTGAACTGCGCCTTGCGCCCGAAGGAGTAGAAGGAGAGCCCCGGGATCACCTCCATGTCGGTGTCCCACTGGGAGAGGCCGGCCTGGGCGGAGACGTTCTGGGTGCGCAGGAGCCCCATCACGCCTCCCGTCAGATGGGTGCCGGTCTTGGGACGGTTGGCCGCCGCCGACGACGGGAGGAAGGGGATCCGGGAGAGGCGGAGCTCCTCGTCGGCCGCAGCCTCGGAGCGCCCCAGGACGTCGGAGAGCCCCACGGGATCGGAGGGTGAGAAGGCCCGGACGGAGATGTCGCCGTCGGCGGGGACCTCCGGCTCGGGCGCGGGAACGGGGTCCTCCACCGATGGCCCGCCTTCCCCCGGCGCCGACTCGGCCGGCGGAGCGGTCTCCTCCAGCGGCGGTGGGGCGGCCGCCAGCCCGGCCAGCAGCGACAGGCAGACCGCGGCGAGTGCCGGGTACACGATCAGTCCACGACGATCACGTCGCCGTTCTGGAGGCGGAACGTGGCCGCTGCTCCTCGCAGCTGCGTGAGGGCGTCATACTCGAAGCGGATGCGCACCCGGTTCCCGGACGGCTCCCGGCGGATGATGATGATCCGGTCGCTGGCGGCGTACTGGGTGAGCCCCCCCGCAGCGGCGAGCGCCTCCATGATCCCGCTTCCCTGCTCGAGCGGGTAGGTGCCCACCTTGGGTACCTCTCCCAGGACCGAGATCATCATCGCCCGGGGTTCCTCGAGGGAGATGGTCACCGAGGGGTTGACGATGAAGCGGGTGAGCCGCTCCTGGATCTGGCGGGCGAGTGCGGAGGGGGTCACCCCGGAGGCCAGCACGTCGCCGAGGAGCGGGAGGGATATCTGGCCGTCCGGCCGGACCTTGGCGCGGACCGAGACCGATTCCTGCCCCATGACGCGAACCTGGAGCACGTCCCCGGGACGGATGACGTACTCCTGGTTGGGCGCCTCCTCGGGGACCTTGTAGTCGTCGATCTTGACGTACTCGCCGGCAGCCCGGCAGGCGGGGAGGGTGACGGCGAGGAGCGCGACGAGACAGAGGGAAAGTGCGGATCTTTGCGTCATCGGTCTCCCGTTCCATAGCACGTCCCTTGCCATCGATCCGCGTCCCGCCGCTGTTCCGCGCCGGGGCGCCTCCGGGGCGCCTCCGGGTGCGCCGGGCGGAACTCCCCGACCGGGTGTTCCCTCGTGGAACACCCGCGACGGCGGAGGCGCGCGGAGCGCACCGGTCCGGAACAGAACGGGGGCCCAGGACCCCACCGGAAGTTGGCGCGGCGCTTGTAAAGGAGGGTTCCGTCTCCTCATCCGAAGGAAACGAAAGGAATCACCCCATGTGTGGAATCGTCGGTTACGTCGGCCCCCTCTCGTCCGTGGACGTCGTCGTCGGAGGGCTGAAGAAGCTCGAGTATCGCGGCTACGACTCGGCCGGCGTGGCCGTGATCGGCCCCGGTGGCCTCTCCATCTCGCGGGCCAAGGGCAAGCTGAAGAACCTGGTGGACCGGCTCGCCGAGAAGCCGCTCATCGGCCGGACTGCCATCGGCCACACCCGCTGGGCCACGCACGGACGCCCCTCCGACGAGAACGCCCACCCGCACTCCTACAAGGGGGTGGCGGTGGTGCACAACGGCATCATCGAGAACCACATGGAGCTCAAGGCGGAGCTCTCCAGCAAGGGGCACAAGTTCGCCAGCGAGACCGACACCGAGATCTTCGCCCACCTCATCTCGGACGCCATGATCCTGGGCGGGAACGACCTCTCCCAGGCGGTCCGCGACACGCTGAAGCAGGTGAAGGGCACCTACGCCATGGCGGTGGTCTCCGAGAAGCGCCCGAACGAGATCGTGGCCGCCAAGAACGCGAGCCCGCTCGTCATCGGATACGGCCAGGGGGAGGCCTTCCTCGCCTCCGACGTGCCGGCCATCCTGGAGCACACCCGCGAGGTCTCCTACCTGGAGGAGGGCGAGCTCGCCCACCTCGGCCCCGAGGGGATCCGCATCGAGAACGCCCTGGGCGAGACCGTGACCCGCGCCCCACACCACGTGGAGTGGAGCTCGGTCGCCGCCGAGAAGGACGGCCACAAGCACTTCATGCACAAGGAGATCTTCGAGCAGCCCCGGGCGGTCTCCGACACCATCCGCGGCCGCATCTCCCTCGAGCAGGGGGACGTGACGCTGGACGGGCTCGAGCTCACCGAGGAGTACGTGAAGGGGCTCTCCAAGGTCACCATCGTGGCCTGCGGCACGAGCTGGCACGCCGGCCTCGCCGGCCGGAACATGATCGAGAGCCTGGCCCGCATCCAGGTCGAGGTGGAGCTGGCCAGCGAGTTCCGCTACCGGGACCCGCTCGTGGACGAACGGACGCTGGTCCTCGCCATCTCCCAGTCGGGCGAGACGGCCGACACGCTGGCGGCGGTGAAGGAGTCGAAGCGGCGCGGCTCCCGGGCCGTCTGCATCTGCAACGTGGTCGGCTCGTCCATCCCCCGCGACTGTGACGGGACGCTCTACACGCGGGCCGGCCCGGAGATCGGCGTCGCCTCCACGAAGGCCTTCACCACCCAGCTCGCAGCGCTCTTCCTCCTCGGCGTGAAGCTCGGCCGGCTGCGCGGCACGCTGTCGGCCGACCAGGCCCGATCGCACCTCGAGGGGCTCCGCCAGATCCCGGCCCAGATGGAGCAGGTGCTCCGCCAGGAGCCGGCGGTGATGCCGGTCGCCAAGCGCTGCGCCCGGGCCCGCGACGTGCTCTTCCTGGGCCGGAACACGCAGCACCCGGTGGCCCTCGAGGGCGCGCTCAAGCTGAAGGAGATCTCCTACATCCACGCCGAGGGGTATGCCGCGGGGGAGATGAAGCACGGCCCCATCGCCCTCATCGACGAGAACCTCCCGGTGGTGGTGCTCGCCACGAAGGAGCCGCACTACGAGAAGACGCTCGGGAACATGGAGGAGGTGAAGGCGCGCGGGGGCGAGGTCTTCGCGGTGGTCTCCGAGGGCGACAACCTGGCCGCCAGCCTGGCCTCGGTGGCGCTCTGCGTGCCGGCCTGCCCGCCGCTGCTCTCGCCGCTCCTCTCCATCCTGCCGCTCCAGTTCCTCTCGTACCACGTGGCCGATCTGCGCGGCACCGACGTGGATCAGCCGAGGAACCTGGCCAAGAGCGTCACGGTGGAGTGACCTCGTGGGCCCCGCCTCCAGAACTCCGCCGGTCGCGGGCGCGCCCAGGGTGAGATCCGGCGCCGGGGGCCTCGCCGTGATGGCCGTCGGGACGGCACTCGTCGTCACGTTCGGGATGACCTGGACGGCGTGGGACGTGGTCCGGAGCGACGAGGCCCGGCACCGCAAGGCGGAGGTCCAGTTTCGGGCCCGCGACGCCGAGGCGCGCATCGCCAACCGGATGTCGGCGTACGAGCAGGCACTTCGGGGGGCAGCGGGCCTCTTCCAGGCAGCGAAGGCGGTGGATCGCTCGGGGTTCCGCGCCTACGCCGCCACGCTGGACCTCGAAAAGCATTACCCGGGGACCCAGGGGGTGGGCTTCGCCCTGGTCGTCCCGGTCTCCGATCTCGGTCGCCATACGGAGGCCATCCGGAAGGAGGGCTTTCCGGACTACGCGGTCCACCCCACCGGAGGATTCCCCGGTCAAGCGGCACGCCCGGTCGGCCAGCGCGACTTCTTCACGTCCATCATCTTCATCGAGCCGTTCTCCGGACGAAACCTGCGAGCCTTCTCCTACGACATGTTCTCGGAGCCGGTCCGGCGCGCGGCGATGGAGAGGGCCAGGGACGAGGCCAGGCCCACGCTGAGCGGCAAGGTCACGCTTCTCCAGGAGACGAACGAGAACGTACAGCCGGGCGTGCTCATGTACGTCCCGGTCTACCGGAATGGCGTGACGCCCCAGACGCCGGCGGAGCGACGGGAGAAGATCGCTGGCTGGGTCTACATGCCCCTTCGCATGGGCGATCTCATGCGGGGCATCCTGGGCGAGCGAGGTGCCGAGGAGGTGGATGTCCGGATCCTCGACGGAGACGATCCGGCGACGGCCCAGATCATCTTCGACTCGTCGGGTGGGGCCGCCCCGTCGTCCAGTGCGCAGGAGCAGCTGGAGGCGAGGAGAACGCTCGTCGTCGGCGGCCGCCCGTGGACGGTGGAAGTCCGTGCGCGTCCGGCCCTGGGCGCAGGCGCTGGGCAGCGACTCGCGTCGGTGGTTGCGGTCGGAGGGGCCCTCCTGTCGGTGCTGCTCGTGGCCCTGGTCTGGGCCCTGGCGACGAGCAGGGCGCGAGCCAAGAAGCTGGCCAAGGAGATGTACCAGGACCTGAGCGATACCGAAGCCTTGCAGGCAACGGTCCTGGCGACGGCACTGGACGGATACGTCCTCCTCGACGAGGAGGGGCACCTCCTCGAAGCCAACCCCGCCTACTGCCTGATGTCCGGATACTCCCGGACGGAACTCCTGGGGATGAGCATCAACGACCTCGAGAAGGGCGAGACGGTCGAGGAGACAGCCGCGCGCGTCGCAAGGCTGATGAAGGACGGCGCGGGGCGATTCGAGGGAGTCCTCCGTCGAAGGGACGGGAGTCATATCCCCGTCGAGGTCAGCGTGGCCGTCATCGGCGACGCCGTGAAGAGCCTGGTGTGCTTCGTGCGGGACATCCTCGAGCGCACCCGGGCGGAGGAGGCGCTGCGGGGAAGCGAGAAGTTCCTCCGGACGGTGCTGAGCACCACTCCGGACGGGTTCTGGGTCGCGGACCGGGAGGGGCGGTTCCTGGACGTCAATCCCGCCTACTGCGCCATGTCCGGGTACGGCAAGGAAGAACTCCTGGGGATGCGCATCCCGGACGTGGATGCCACGGAGACGCCGGAGAAGACCGCCGCGAACATCGAGCGACTCATCGCCGCGGGGGGCGGCCGCTTCGAGCGGAAGCAGCGTCGGAAGGACGGCAGGATCTTCCACGTGGACATCAGCGTCACGTTCCTGGACAGGGGAGGCGGGGTGATGGTCTGCTTCCTCCGGGACGTGAGCGAGCGCAAGCGGGCGGAGGAGACCCTCGCCGAGGCGAAGGCGGCCGCGGTGAGTGCCTCCCAGGCCAAGTCGGACTTCCTCGCCAACATGAGCCACGAGATCCGCACGCCGCTGAACGGCGTGATCGGGATGCAGGAACTGCTGCTCCGGACCCCGCTCTCCGTCGAGCAGAAGGAGTACGTGGACACGGCGAGCAGCTCGGCGCAGACGCTCCTGCACCTCATCTCCGACATCCTGGACCTCTCCAGGATCGAGGCGAAGCAGCTGAGCCTCCAGGTGGAGGACTTCTCGCTGGCCGCGGCCGTGGAGCGGATCGCCCGCCCGGCCGCCCTGGCTGCCGGGAAGAAGGGCATCCAGTTCTCCACCGAGATCGGGAGCGGCACTCCGGACACGCTCGTCGGCGATCCCTGGAAGATCGGGCAGGTGGTGAGCAACTTCCTCTCGAACGCCGTGAAGTTCACGGAGGCGGGATCCGTGTCCCTCCGCGTCGCGGGGAAGGAGACCTCCCCCGGCGAGGCCGAGATCGTATTCGAGGTCCGCGACAGCGGGATCGGGCTCGACCGGCAGACCATCTCCAAGATCTGGAAGCCCTTCAGCCAGGCGGACGGAACGATCTCCCGCCGGTTCGGTGGCACGGGTCTGGGTCTCGCCATTTGCAAGGAGCTGGCGGACATCCTGGGAGGGCGCGTGGCGGTGGAGAGCGCTCCCGGTCGGGGGAGCACCTTCTGGATGACGCTGCGCCTGCCGATCTCCGTGCCGGCCCTCGCCGGCGCCGGGCAGCCGGTCGAGGCGAAGGCTCCGGTCGAAGCTCTCTCGGCGACCGAGCGCCCCCTGCGCATCCTGCTCGCCGAGGACAACCCGGTGAACCAGCTGCTCGCGACGCGGCTTCTCCAGGCCGCCGGGTACACGCTGGTGGTCGTCGGGAACGGTCGGGAAGCGCTGGAGCGGATCTCCCGGGAGCCCTTCGACCTCGTGCTCATGGACGTGCAGATGCCCGAGATGGACGGTCTCGAGGCCACGCGCAGGTTGCGGTTCCGGGAGAAGGACTCCGGAGGGCACCTGTGGATCGTGGCCGTGACCGCACAGGCGATGACGGGGGATCGCGAGGAGTGCCTCGCCGCAGGGGTCGACGACTATCTGGCCAAGCCCTTCACGGCGGCGGGGCTGGAAGCCGCGGTGAAGAGGGCCCAGCTGGACGCGGTGGGGAAGGTCGTGCTCCCGGCGGTGGTGAACCTGCGAAGAGTCGGGGCGTGCAGGACCTGCGTGAGCCTCGACGACGAGGAGTGCGAGAAGCGATTGAGCCGCCCGCCGCTCGATCTCCAGAAGGCGCTCGAAAGTTGCGGCGGCGACGAGGAGCTGCGCCAGGAGGTCACCGGGGCCCAGCTCCAGACGATGCCATCGGGGCGCGATGCACTCCGGCTCGCGGTCGAACGGGACGACCGCCGCTCCGTGGCTCGCCTGGCCCACAAGTTCAAGTCCTCCCTGAGTGCGGTGGGTGCGATCCCTGCCGCCGAGGCGTGCCGCGTCCTGGAGGAGGCGGCGCGCGGAGACGCCCCGCTCACCGGACAGCTGGCCGGCCGGGCCCTCTGCGAGCTGGAACGGGCTGCCCCGGCGCTGGAGGCCTCCCTCCCGCGCCGATGAAGACCGTCGCTGCGCGGTGGCACCTCCTTGAGGGTAGAATCGGGCCACCGCCATGCGAAAGCACCTCGGAACCCTCCTGGTCACGGTCGTGGCGGCGAACCTGCTCGCGTCCTGTTCGACCTTCTCCTCGGGCATGGGCTACATCACCGGCTCCGCCCAGCAGAAGGCGGACGAGGAGAAGATCGCGCAGGTCCAGGCCGACGTCATGGCCTTCGCCGACGTCTACGTCGGGGAGATCCTCGACGCGACGTCCCGATTCCCCGCGACCACCCAGGAAGCGCAGGTCCGCCTCCTCGGCTTCCAGGTCCGGCAGGCCACCGCCGCCTACGAGATCGCCTCCGGAGAGGGCCCGGTCGCGAACCTGATCGACCTCGTGGTCCTGGTCACGGCGACCCGCGCGACCGTGGACCGGCACGCCGTCCAGGAGTCGTTCGGCGCCAACGGGGAGCTGCTCTCCAAGGTGCTCGCCCGGCTCGACGCAAGGGTATGGGCCATCGCCGGCCGCGTCATGGACGCGGATCAGGAGACGAAGCTCCGGCAGTTCATCGAGGGCTGGATGGCGCGAAACCCGGACGTCCGCGACGTCTCCTCGATCCGGCTCGCCGACCTGGGCTCCATCCCGGGGAGCTCGGCGGCGGGTCTCGGCACCCCGACGGACGTCCTCCGGTCGGTCGGGCTCGATCCCTTCGGCGGGATCGACCCCGCCGTGCAGGAGGTCCAGCGAAGCCGGCTCCTGGCCGAGCGGGCCTTCTACTTCGCGAAGCGCTGGCCGCGGATCCTGGAGATGCAGACCCGCCTCCTCACGCTGCAGCTCGCGGCCCAGCCCGCCCCGGCCCAGGCGCTCACCGACGTGAGCCGCGCCGCGCTCGCCGTGGAGTCTGCGGCCCGGACGGCGGAGGGGTTGCCTGCGCTCGTGGACCGGGAGCGGGAGGCGGCCATCCGGCAGTTCCTGGACGCGCTCTCGGCCCAGGAGACCCGCGCGCGCACGCTCCTCGCCGAGATGCGCCGGACCCTCGACGCCGGGACCGGCGCCGCCAACGCCGTACACGGGGCGCTCGGCTCGCTCGACGCCATCCTCGCGGTCACCAGCAAGCCGGCTCCTCCCGGTACCCCGCCCTCCCACCCCTTCGACGTGAACGAGTACACGCGGGCCCTCGAGCAGCTCGGCCGCTCGGCCACCGAGCTCGATACCCTGCTTCGCTCGGTGAACCGGGACGCACCGCGCATCGCGGCGCTGATCGGCGACGCGGGACGGGAGGCCTCGGAGCGGGGGCGCGCGCTCGTGGACTACGCCTTCGGTCGCGCGCTCGCGCTGGCCCTGGTGCTCGTCCTCTCGGTCCTCGCGGCCGCGCTCCTGTACCGCTGGGCGTCCCAGCGGATGTCCCGGGGCGGATAGCGCGCTCCACCAGGGCGGAGCTACCCCGTCAGGGCCCGCACCTCGATCCCCTCGCGGGCGAGCCGCTCCCGGATGGCCCGAGCCAGGGCCGCCGCGCCCGGCGTGTCCCCGTGGAGGCAGACGGTGTCCGCGGCGACGGCCACCGGCCGGCCGTCCACGGCGGTGAGGCGCCCGTCGCGCGCCAGCCCGGCCACGCGCTCCGCCACCGACCCGGGGTCCTCGATGAGCGCGCCCGGAGCCCCGCGCGGCACGAGCGTTCCACCCGGAGTGTACCCACGGTCGGCGAAGGCCTCCTCGGCGCAGCGCAGCCCGAGGGAGCGCACCACGCCCACCATGGGCGACCCGGCCAGGCAGACCAGGACGAGCTCCGGGTCCACCTCGCGGACGGCGGTGGCGATGGCCCGGGCCAGCGCCGGATCCTGCGCGGCGGCGTTGTAGAGCGCCCCGTGGGGCTTCACGTGGACCAGACGAACGCCCTCGGCGGCGCAGAAGCCCCGCAGGGCGGCCACCTGGTAGAGCACGTCGTCCCTCGCCCGGTCGGCGGGACGGTCCATCGCCAGCCGCCCGAATCCGGCCCGGTCCGGGTAGGAGGGGTGCGCCCCGACCGCCACGCCATGGCGCGCCGCCAGCCGGATGGTCTCCCGGATGGTCGTGGGGTCGCCGGCGTGGAAGCCGCACGCCACGTTGACGGAGGAGACGAACGGGAGGATGCCGGCGTCCTCGCCGGCCCCTTCCCCCATGTCGCAGTTCAGGTCGATGGCCATCGTCTCTCCTCGGCGAGCGCGGCGGTCGCCTCGTCCTGGGTGCAGGGCTTGAACCGGACGGCGTCCCCCGCGCGGGCCTGCGCCATCCGCCGCAGGTCGGGACCGATCACCGTGAAGGGCTTCACGTATCCCCCCGTGGTCTGGCAATCCACCAGCAGCACCATCGGCTTCCCGTCGCCCGCCACCTGCACCGCCCCGGGCACGACCGCGTCGGTGACGATGTCGGCCCCGCCGCGCAGGCGCACCGGAGGGCCGTCGAGCCGGTAGCCCATCCGGTCGTTCTGGGGCGTCACGTTCCATCGGGTGGCCAGGAGCGTCTCCATCCCCTCCGGATCGACCCGGTCGTCCTGGGGGCCGAGGATCACACGGAGCGTCACGGCATCGCCGGGGTAGGGCAGGGGAGGCAGGGCGCACTCCGCCGGCGTGAAGGTCCGGGGCGCGCCGGCGGCTCCACCCACGGGCAACCGGTCCCCCGCACGGAGCGCGCGCCCCTCGAAGCCGCCGAAGCATGCCCGGAGGTAGGTGGAGCGGCTCCCCAGGAGCGGCGGAACCGCGATGCCTCCACGGACCGCGAGGTAGGCGCGCATGCCGCGCGCGGCGCCCTGGAGCACGAGCGTCGCGCCCGCCGCCACCCGGAACGGAACCCCTGTGGAAACAGGCGCCCCGTCGAGCGTGGCGGCCATGTTCGCTCCGGCGAGCGCTGCGATGCCTTCCTCGTCGAAAAGGAAGGTTCCCCCGAGGAGCGTGAGCTCGAGCGCCGCCGCGCCCGGCTCGTTGCCGGCGAGCAGGTTGGCCGCCCGGAGCGCCTGCCGATCGGCGGCGCCGGCCACGGGCATGCCGGAGGCGCGGTGACCCGGACGCCCGGCGTCCTGCACCGTCGTGAGCAGGCCGGGCTTCAGCACCTCGATCACCCTTCCACCTCCAGCTCCTCCACGGGGACGAAGCGAAGGCCATCCCCGGGCGCGAGCAGGAACGGGTTCTCCCGGTGCGGATCGAAGAGGCGGAGCGCCGTCCGCCCCACGATGCGCCAGCCCCCGGGGCTCTCCACCGGGTAGATCCCGGTCTGCGCCCCGCCGATGGCGACGCTGCCGGCGGGAAGGCGGGTTCGCGGGGTGTCGAGGCGCGGCGTCGCGAGCGTGGGGTCGAGCCCACCGAGGTAGGGGAAACCGGGGGTGAAACCCAGGAAGAGGATCTGGTAGACGGGCGCGGCGTGGCGCCGCACCACCTCCTCCTCGGACAGGCCGGTGAGCCGGGCCACGTCGGCCAGGTCGGGGCCGTGGATTCCCCCGTACCGGGTGGGGATCTGGACCACGCGCCGCGGCGGAGGCGCCACCGTGGCCTCCACCTCCCGGGCGATGGCGAGCACCTCCTCGACGAGCCGCTCGCGCGGGACCCGCACCGGGTCGTGGAGGACGAGGAGCGAGCGGTAGCTCGGCACGAGCTCCTCCACCTCGCCGGCCAGCCGCGAGGCGATGGCCCGGGAGAGGAGGTGGACCCGCGCGTTCACGGCGGGGTCGATCCCCTCGCCGAGCTCGACCACGAGCCCTCCCTCGCCCTGCGTCAGGATCCGCATGGGCGCCTCAACCCGGATCGTCTCCGGAGATGCCGGAGCCTTCCCCCTGGCTCACCGTGGCCACGCGGGAGGCCTGGTCGTAGCTGCCGGCCTGCCCGCGCAGGAAGCGGGCGATGCCGGACAGGCGGGCCGCCTCCTCGTCACCCTTGGTGAACCCGGGAAGCAGGCAGGCGTCGCGCACCTGCTTGTACCGCATGCACAGCCGGGCGCCGGCCTCGGTGGTGGAGAAGAAGACCTCCTTGCCCTTGCGCTCCCCGTGAACCAGGCCGGCCGCGGAGAGCTTCTTCAGCGAGTAGGAGACCACGTGGGTGTCCTCGATGTGGAGGACGAAGCAGACGTCGCCGATCCGCTTGGCGGTGCGCCGGTGGTGGACGTGGTGGAGCACGAGGACGTCCACCGGGGCCAGCTCGTGCTTCCCGTCGGCGGCCGCGGCCATGCAGCGGGCCACCCACCGCTCGAAGGCGTTCCAGGCCACGATGAGGCCGAACTCGAACTCGGAGAGCTCCGGGTAGGAGACCGCCAGGTGGGACGAGGTCACGAAGAGCGGGCGGTCGTCGGGCGTCCGGCGGCGCGCCGCATCCGGCTTTCGGCGGGAGCTCATGGACCATCCTCATTGACGCAACGTGTTGACAAAACGTCGATAAATTATCTCGATACCGTTGACGGCGTCAAACGGCCGGCGGTATCGTCCGGTCCTCCCCGAGCCCGAGGTCGCCGCACATGACGAGCCCCCTCCGCACGCTGGCCCTTCTCGCCGCACTGCTCCTCTCCGTCCGCGCCTCGGCGCAGGAGGAGATCCGCATCGGCGTCATCTACCCGCTCACCGGCGCCGCCGCCTCCACCGGGATCGAGCTCAAGAACGCCGCCCAGCTGGCGGCCGACCTCATCAACGGGACCGACAAGTCGCTCGGCCTGCCGCTGGCCGGCGCGGGCGGCCTCCCCGGCCTGAAGGGGGCCAAGATCAAGCTCATCTTCGTGGACCACCAGGGCAACCCGCAGGTGGGCGCCAGCGAGGCCGAGCGGCTCATCACCGAGCACAAGGTCGCGGCCATCCAGGGCGCCTACTTCAGCACCGTGACCACCACCGCCAGCCAGGTGGCCGAGCGCAACGGCGTCCCCTTCCTGAACGCCGACTCCTCCTCGCCGGCCCTCACCCAGCGCGGCTTCAAGTGGTTCTTCCGCACCACGCCGCACGACGAGCTCTTCGTCCAGAACGCCTTCGAGTTCCTCCGGGACCTGAAGGCCAAGAAGGGCATCCAGGTGAAGCGCATCGCCATCTTCGCCGAGAACACCGAGTTCGGCACCGGCGCGGCGAAGCTCCAGGAGCGCTACGCGAAGGAGAACGGGTACGAGGTGGTCGAGAAGGTCCTCTACCCGCCCAAGGGCACCCAGCTCACCAGCGAGGTCCAGAAGCTCAAGGCCTCCCGCCCCGACATCGTCATGCAGTCCTCCTACCTGGGCGACGCCATCCTCTCGATGAAGACCTACAAGGACCTGGGCTTCCTGCCCACGGCGCTCCTCGCCAACAACGCCGGCTTCAACGACTCCGAGTTCCTGAAGACCATGGGCAAGGACGGCAACTACGTCATCTCCCGCGAGGTCTGGGCGCTCGACCTGGGGGTGAAGAAGCCCGTCATCGCGAAGGCCAACGCGCTCCTCCAGGCCCGCCACGGCGTGAACTTCAACGGCAACTCGGCGCGCGCCTTCACCGGCGTCTTCGCCCTCGCCGACGCCATCAACCGGGCCGGCTCCACGAAGCCCGAGGCCATCCAGAAGGCGCTGCAGGAGACCAACATCCCCGGCGCCGACCTCATCATGCCCTGGGGCGGGATCCAGTACGACGCCACCGGCCAGAACACCAAGGGGGCCGGCATCATCGTGCAGGTGCAGGACGGCAAGTACGCCACCGTCTGGCCCTTCGACCTCGCCTCGAAGGACGTCATCTGGCCGATGCCGGCCTGGGACAAGCGCTAGCCGGTCGCCGCGCCGCACGCCGTGACGGTAGAACTCCTGCTGCAGACGCTGCTGTCCGGCATCCTCATCGGGCTGGTCTACGCGCTCGTCGCCATCGGGCTCACCCTCATCTTCGGCGTCATGGACATCGTGAACTTCGCCCACGGCGAGTTCCTGATGTTCGGGATGTACGCAGCCTTCTGGGGCTTCGCCTTCTGGAAGCTCGACCCCATCGTCACGCTGCCCCTCACCGCGCTGCTCCTCTTCGCCTTCGGTGTGGTCGTGTACAAGCTGGTGATCCGGCGCATCACCGACGCGCCGATGCTCTCCCAGATCTTCGCCACCTTCGGGCTCATGATCCTGTTCCGCGGCCTGGCCCAGTACCTGTGGAAGCCCGACTTCCGCTCGGTGGACCACACCATCGTGGCCGGGAAGGTGGTGCTGGGGGGACTGCAGTTCGGGCTTCCCCAGGTGGTCGCGGCGGCCGGGGCGGTCGTCACCACCGCAGCGGTCTGGGCCTTCCTCCGCTACACCCGGCTGGGCGCGGCCCTCGAGGCCACGGCGGCCGACAAGGAGGCCGCCGCCCTCATGGGCATCGACGCGCAGCGGATGTTCGCGCTGGCCTGGGGGATCGGCGCCGCCTGCGCGGGCGTGGCCGGGGCGCTCCTCGCCACCTGCTATCCCATCTTCCCGGAGGTGGGCTCCACCTTCATCCTGGTGGCCTTCGTGCTGGTGGCGCTGGGCGGGTTCGGCAGCGTGGTGGGGGCCTTCTGGGCCGGCATCCTGGTGGGCGTCGTCGAGGTCATGGGCGGCTTCCTGTGGGATCCGGCCTACAAGATGGTGCTCGTCCTCTCGCTCTACCTGCTGGTGGTCTGGTTCCGCCCGCAGGGGCTCATGGGGAAGGCGTGAGGCGCGGATCCACCGCGCTGGCGCTCGGGGGGCTGGCCGCGGCGCTGGCCTTCCCGCTCCTCGCCACCCGGGTCACCTGGCAGAACACCGCCATCCTCATGTTGATGACCGCCCAGCTGGGCGTGGCCTGGAACATCCTGGGCGGCTACGCGGGGCAGGTGTCGCTCGGCCACGCCGCCTTCTTCGGCGCGGGCGCCTACGTCTCCACCATCCTTTCCATGAAGCTGGGCATCTCGCCCTGGCTGGGAATGGGCGCGGGCGCCGTCTGCGCCGCCGGCCTCGGCGTGCTGGTGGGGACGCCCTGCTTCCGGCTCAAGGGGCACTACTTCGCCATGGCCACCATCGCCGTGGGGGAGATCGTGCAGGCGGTGGTGAACGGGTCGGACGCGCTGGGCGGGGCGGTGGGATTCACCCTGCCGCTCGGCGAGACCGGCTTCTGGGGCTTCGTCTTCAACCGCTCCAAGCTGCCCTACTACTACATCGCGCTGGGGCTCCTCCTCCTCACCGTGGGTGTCAACTGGCTCGTGAACCGCAGCCACGTGGGCTACTACCTGCGGGCCATCAAGGACGAGCCGGACGCGGCGCGCAGCCTGGGCGTCTCGCTCACCCGCTACAAGATGATCGCGATGATGCTCTCGGCCGGGCTCACCGCCATGGGGGGCACGCTCTACGCGCAGAAGGAGCTCTTCATCGACCCCAACAGCATGCTCTCCACCTCCCTCTCCATCAAGATCGCGCTGGTGGCGATCCTGGGCGGGGCGGGGACGCTGTGGGGGCCGGTGCTGGGCGCGGTGGTCTTCACCGGCATCGAGGAGCTCACCCGGGTCGCCTTCGGGGGCACCGGTCGCGGCACCGACCTGGTGGTCCACGGGGCGCTGCTCGTCCTCATCGCGGTCTACCAGCCGTCCGGGGTCATGGGGCTCTTCACCCGCCGTACGCCCCCCGCGGTCCCTCCTCCCGAGCCCGAGGCGGAGTTCCCGTGACCGCGCCGCTGCTCGAGGTCGAGGGGCTGACCAAGCGCTTCGGGGGGCTCACCGCCAACGAGGACGTCGGATTCACGATGCGTGAAGGAGAGATCCTGGGGCTCATCGGCCCGAACGGGGCCGGCAAGACCACCGTCTTCAACTCGCTGGCCGGCTTCTTCCCGCCCACCTCGGGGAGCATCCGGCTCGACGGCGTCCCCATCGCAGGCCTGCCGCCCGAGGCGGTGGCCGCCCGGGGGGTGGCCCGCACCTTCCAGATCGTCCGCATCTTCCGATCCATGACGGTGCTGGAGAACGTGATGGTGGGTGCGATGCTCCGTCACCGCGCCGTCCCGAAGGCGGCGCGGGTGGCACGCGAGACGCTGGCCTTCACCGGCCTCTCCCGCCGTCAGAACGACCCGGCCGGGCAGCTCACCGTGGCCGAGCAGAAGCGGCTCGAGCTGACCCGGGCGCTGGCCACCGGGCCCCGGCTCCTGCTCCTCGACGAGGTGATGGCCGGGCTCACCACCTCCGAGGTCCACGAGGCGGTGGAGCTGGTGAAGCGGATCCGCGATCGGGGCATCGCCTGCGTGGTGGTGGAGCACGTGATGGAGGGCATCATGCCCATCGCCGACCGGATGGTGGTCCTCGAGAACGGGCGCAAGATCGCCGAG